>JGI20166J26741_11845584_pt1 | contig 42763 bp, 31 predicted proteins | sample TergutCu122P5_FD_26741 | JGI IMG/M metagenome (IMG submission 26741)
CTTTTCGGTTGGTTTTTGTCCAAACGGGAGAGGAAGAAAGCAGTTTTTCCATTTCTTTTTTTGCATCTTCACACGAATAATTCTTGTATTCGATTTCAGTTGGTTTACCTTTTTCATCGATGTAGAAAGATAGTTTCACGGTAGCGTCTTGTTGGTTGCAAACATTTTTATTCGCTTTTTGTTGGCAATAAGTTTGGAATTCCTTTTCCCCGAAGGCAAGTTGAATACCGGTTTCTTTATTAATATTAGATACAGCGCCTGTTATCTTAGCTCTTTTTTGTACGCCGTAGCCTATGACGACTACTTCACTAAGTGCATGATTATCGGGCTTTAGAATTACCGTTTGACTGGTTTCGGAAGGATTGATTTCTTGGGATAAATAACCAAGGTAGTTTGCAGTTAATTTTGCAGAATCATTGGATAAATCAAGCGAAAAAACGCCATTGGCATCGGAGACGGTCCCGTTTACTGTTCCTTTTTCTACAATAGAAACGCCTGCAAGCGGTTCTCCCGTTTCATCGATTATTTTTCCGCGAATTGTTTGTTTTTCATAATCTTCTGAAATTTGTTCGATTTCTGCGCGTGTTTCCGCGAGGGTTGACCGGACTGCTTGATTTGTATCTGCAAGTTCAGCTTCAGATTGACTGATGTTTTCAGCCATCATTGGAGTTATCGACGAACTTACCTGCGTGCTAGGTAATTCTTTTTTCATTATTTTTTCTTCCGGTATTGATTCTTTCCGGAAATCTTCTGCTTGCACCGGCTGGGGATAGGGAGCGTCGGCCGATATTTCGATGTCCTTCTCTTTGGACTGAACCATTGCCACTTGTTGAGTCGAGTTTTTATTTTTTTCCAAAAAGAAATAGCCGCTAAAACCGATTAGCAACAGAATAGATGCGGCGATAGACCCGTATAAAAATATATTTTTGTTCTTTTGAGGAGGAGCAAAAGGTTTGGTAAATCTTTTCTCAAGCCGATCGATGACTTCAACGTGGTCGCCTTCAACCGTTTCAAAGCCGGTTAATGCTTCCTCTAAGAACGGATCGTTTAAGGCATCCCGTTCCATCCGATTAGCCTCTTTTCCTCGTTTGTTTCCTTTTATATAATCTTTAAGTTGCATATCAGTTTTTCATTTTCTTTTGAATACAAATTTTAAGATTTCGTTTCCCGTTTTGAATATAACTTTTGACTTTATTCAATGTAATTCCTGTTTTCTCCGCAATATCGATATACGAAAAATCATCGAAAAAGAAATGAATAATGCATTTTCGTTGTCCTTCAGGGAGTCTATCGATACAATCATTTAACGCATCTTCTTTTTCTTTGTTTTCGTTTACATCAATGAATAGATGCTCAAAATCGTCTGATTCCATATTTTGAATATCCACTTCTTCAAAAAACCTGTTTTTCTCTTTCCTCAAAAGCTGAAGACAATGATTTTTTGACACGCTGTATAACCAGGTTTTGAAATTTTCTATCCGGTATTCGGGAATTTTTCTTACTAATTCTTCATAAATATTGATTACCGCATCTTCGGCATCTTCAATCTGTTGTAGATATTTCAGGCATAAACCGTAAACCAACGAAACATATCGGGAATAAAGTTGTCCCAACCATTGTTGGTCGGAAGTTTGGATGAATTGTTTTAACAGTTCATCATCAGTCCAATGGTTATATGCCGGTTGAATCTTCAAAAATATTTTTTCACAAAAATAGAAAATATTTGTGGATTTTCTTTTCCTTAGGCATCTATTCTTAAAACAAAAAGTATTCACTTAATAATTTTAATTTATGAAAACAACAATTTGGAAGGCAATATCCGTTATTGCCATTTTATTTATCGCAGGGATTTTGTATGCTCAGTCAAATCTATTGACCGTAACCGGAAAAGTCATTGATGCCGATACGAATGACCCGCTCATTGGAGTGGTAATTGAAGAAAAAGGAACCATGAATGGTACATTTACCGACACAAACGGGAGCTTTTCAATTAAAGTAGAAAAGGGTAAAACGCTTGTATTCTCTTATCTTGGTTATATTAAGCAAGAAGTGAAAGTGAAAAAAACCGAGATAATTATTTTGCTTAAGCCTGATAAAAAAGTGTTAGAAGAGGTAGTTGTCGTTGGATACGGCGCTCAAAAAAGAGCCAAGATGACAGGCGCCGTGTCTGCTATCCAAGCCGATTATAGTTATGTTCCTGCTCCGGTCCCGGCATATTCCTACGACTCCGAAAAAAATGAAGAATACAGTTCGTTTGCCGAAAACCGTTTCAAAGATGCAAAATCCGATCCGCTCTCTACTTTTTCTCTCGATGTGGATGTTGCCTCTTACAGCAACATTCGCCGAATGATCAATCAGGGACAGAAGCCACCCAAAGAAGCAGTTCGTGTAGAACAATTCATAAACTATTTCTCGTATGATTATCCCAATCCGACGGGAAAGCATCCAATTGATATTCTGCCCGAGACACAGCCCTGTCCTTGGAATAAACAAAATTTGCTGGTGCGTATCGGAGTAAAAGCCAAAGAAATTCCGTCTGAATCTATACCTGCATCCAATTTTGTTTTCCTTATCGATGTGTCCGGTTCAATGGAAAGTCCGAATCGCTTACCTTTGGTAAAGTCATCCTTAAAGTTATTAACCAACAATTTGCGGGATAAAGATCGCGTGGCTATTGTTGTTTATGCAGGGGCAGCCGGCGAAGCATTGCCTTCTACTTCAGGAGCCGACAAGCAAAAGATTTTTGAAGCGCTCGATGCTTTGAGCGCCGGAGGTTCAACTGCCGGAGGAGCAGGAATCGAACTGGCTTACAAAACAGCTCAAAAGAATTTTATCAAAGGGGGCAACAACCGCATTATCCTTTGTACCGACGGGGATTTTAATGTAGGTGTTTCTTCCGAGAAAGGTTTGGAAAGTTTGATAGAAGAAAAGCGTCAAACCGGAGTTTATCTGACGGTTTTGGGTTATGGAATGGGTAATTATAAGGACAGCAAATTGCAAGTTTTATCTCAAAAAGGGAATGGGAATCACGCGTATGTTGATAACCTTCAGGAAGCAAACCGTGTTTTGGTACAAGAATTCGGCTCAACAATGTATGCCGTTGCAAAGGATGTCAAAATGCAAGTGGAGTTCAATCCGGCTTATGTCAGCGCTTATCGTTTAGTTGGCTACGAAAGTCGTTTGTTGAACAAGGAAGATTTTAACGATGATACAAAGGATGCAGGCGAATTAGGCGCCGGTCATACAGTAACCGCGTTTTATGAAATTATTCCGGTTGGAGTAAAGAATCCTTATGGAGGCGTGGATGATCTGAAATATCAAAAAAAATCATCGCCCGAATTGAAATCGGGAATGAACAATAATGAGATGATGACTGTCAAGTTGCGTTATAAACCGATAGGCAGTGAGAGTAGCATCAAGATGGAAATCCCCGTTTTGATAAGCGATAAAAATAAAACTCCAAGCGCCGATTATATTTTTGCTTCGGCGGTAGCCATGTTCGGGCAACTGTTGCGCAACTCCGACTTCAAAGGAGCAGCTACGTATGATGAGGTGGCAGCATTGGCTCGAAAAGGATTTGGCGAGGATAAACAAGGGTATCGCCATGAGTTTGTACGATTGGCGGAAGCAATGAAACAATTGGAAAAATAGGGTTATTTATTGTTGTCATTTAAGGTTTTAAAACAATACCCAAGCCCTTCTTTCCGTCAATTTTTATTATAAGCGGCCGGCTAAAGCGAACGTGACGTAAATAATTGGTTTCGTATATAGCCGGCTGTGAACGGAGGAAGTCCTCATCAAACATACCTTCCCCTTCAATATAGGAATTGATGGTAAAGTAGCCGACGCCGAATGACGTGAGATTTTGGAAAAAATGAGTTCCTTGGCTGGGTTCTATTCGATAGTTTTTCAAGCCTGACTCGACAATCAGTCGAGCATTGGAGATATGTGGCCATTTGACCGGAATACCCAACCATGAATCGGCTGAGCCCCATCGTCCGGGTCCTACCAAAATATAATTCCTTTCTTCAGCGATCATTTTTTCGTTCATTTTCCCGACTTCAGCGGCAACCGATACATTGTTGGAAGCATTGAATCCTTCGGTTTTAACATAAACAATATCATAAACATCATTGATAATTCCGTGTCCTAATGCATGAGTAGATTGAAGTAAACAATCCTCATCCCGAACTGATCTCAGATCGTCTTCCATTACGGTTTTATTGTCAACAATCGGGCGTAATTGCAATAAGTAAAAATTACCTTGTACGTTTTCGCTATCAGTTTTCTTCAAATTGACAGCAAATTCGATTTCAATTGGCCGTCCCATTTCTTTTTGGCCTATTTTTAAAATAAAGTTAAGAATTGCCGATAGGGGGAAAATATCGTATTGCAGAATGCCCGAAAAAGTAATCACTTTGCGATTGGGTCCCGGATAATAACCCTCCAATAAAACTTGATCTTGTGGATCATACGTAGAAGCGATATATTGTAAAGTTCCATCTTTTTCTGCTTCTTTTACCGACAATTTCAAAAGGTTGTAAGCATCATCCGTTGAAACTTGATCCGATTGCATAGAGTGTAGATCTAAAGCAAAAAAATGAGTTTGCGTTTCTTTCAAAGCAAATTCTAAAGTACTTGTTTGAAGGATGTTGTGTGGATGGCGCGGAGAAAAGCGTAGCGCTTGATTTCCATCCACAATGAATTTTCCTAAACCTAAAGCGATAGATGCAATACCATCTCCGGGCTTTTCATTGCCAATCGGATAGAAGTTCAAGGAGCGCGTTACACCGGAAAAATGAGGATAAAATCGATCGTGGTAATCTTGTCCTACCATTTCCTGGAGGATAATTGCCATTTTTTCCTGGTCGATCAGATTTCGTGTAGCTGTCATATATGCTTTGCTGTCTTTGAAAAATACCGACGCATATACTCCTTTGATGGCATTCCCGATTCGTTCAAGCATTTCATACGGATCGTTTGTTTTTGGAACCATATACGTATTATAAATTCCTGCAAACGGCTGATAATGCGAATCTTCCAATAAACTTGAAGATCGGATGGCAATAGGTGTTTTGACCACTTCAAAGAATTTGATTACGTCTTCTATCAATCGTTTGGGAAGTTCGGCACGAATGAAATACCGCAGGATTTCTTCATCGTGAAGATCCTTTAGTGCAATTGAATACAAATCGTTCAACTCCATGAATTCATCGAAAATATCCGTACAAAGCACAACGGTTTTTGGAATCTGTATTGTAGCATTCGGGAAATTTTTCTCAATCCGGTTGAGATGGCGCTTAATCATTTGTCCCATAAAAGCTAAGCCGCGTCCTTTCCCTCCTAAAGAATCGGATCCGATTCGGGCGAAATTAGAATATTCATCAAATCGTTCTTTTCGGAAATCGGCTACTATTCCCGAATTTTTCGCTTTTCGATATTTTATTATGGCATCAAATATGACTTGACGCGCTTCATTCATATCAATATAATCGGAAGGTTCGATCACTTTCAAAAATTCGGCTATTGGGAATATGGCTCGTGAATAAAAGAAGCGGGAAAAATGATTGCGCGACAAATGATAGATCAAGGATTCATCGGGAATGGAAGCGATTTTTCTTTGCAAATCATGCAACGAATTAATTCGTGCAACTTCTTCATTGGTTTGAGGATTAATAATAAAAAAATCGCCGAAACCGAAATTATTCATGATTTCTTTTCGAAGATCTTGAGGAAAGGTTTTTGAATTTTTATCGATGAAACTGCAATTTAGTTCTTCTGCATACGATTTATTCGAAACTTCCGACGAATCGAAAATTATTGGAACAAATCGATCGACACTCCGTACCATGCGACCGAAAGTAAAACCTGCGTGTTTATCTTTTTCGCCATATCGTTCAAAACTCATATCGCAGATAATCCCCAGTATATTGTGATGATATTTCATATACAAGCGCTCTCCTTCTTCAAACGATCGAGCCAATAGGATTTTCGGACGTCCTCTCTTACGAAGCGTTTGTTGATGCGCGTTTAAAGCCTCTTTAGAAAATTCGTTCGACTGCTCTAAAATAAACTTATAGAGATGAGGCAAAACTGATGAATAAAATCGCACCGAATCTTCCACCAATAAAATCGCTTGCACACCTGCCGATCTGATATCGTCGTCGACATTCATTTTATCTTCCATCAGTTTAATGATCGCCACTAAGAGTTCCGAATTTCCCAGCCAGCTGAAAACATAATCAATCGAACTCAAATCTTCATGTATCATCCGCCGAGTGACTTCATGCGAAAACGGCGTTAAAACAACAATGGGAATTTCCGGATGCAACGATTTAACACGATTGGCTGTGAAAAAGATATCGATATCATCCATATTCGGCATGCAAATAACCAAGTCGAATCGATTTTGAGCCAATACGGTTAAGGCTTCTTTTGGGGTGGATGCTTTAGTAAATCGAGGAGGCGAGCTTAAACTCAGAGAAGTATATTCATTGAAAATCTGTTCGTCAATTCTTCCATCATCTTCCAACATGAATACATCATATTTGGTAGCAATAATTAAGATATTGAATATCCTTTTGTTCATCAGATTGGCAAAAGAAGTATCTTTTAATACCAATCGATTCATGTCAACTAAACGACCCATTTGCTTGTTTATTGATAGATATATTTGTATTTTTGTGCAATAATAAAGGTACAAAAGTAGTTATTTTTGTATATACTATTCATTATAAAAAAATATTTCTATGAAAACAGAAAGTATCCTACAAGCTCTTGAAGCTAAACACCCCGGTGAATTAGAGTATTTACAAGCGGTCAAAGAAGTGCTTCTCTCTATCGAAGAGGTGTATAACAAACATCCCGAGTTTGAAAAGGCCGGAATTATCGAACGAATTGTTGAACCGGATCGTATTTTTACTTTTAAAGTACCCTGGGTGGATGATAAAGGAAACGTACAAGTTAATTTGGGATACCGCGTGCAATTTAATAATGCAATCGGGCCCTACAAAGGCGGAATTCGTTTTCATGCTTCGGTAAATCTCTCGTCGCTTAAATTTCTCGGATTTGAACAGACTTTTAAAAATGCTTTAACCACTTTGCCGATGGGTGGAGGCAAAGGTGGTTCGGATTTTAGCATTCGAGGCAAATCGAACGCTGAAGTGATGCGTTTCAGCCAAGCGTTCATGCTTGAATTGTGGCGGCATCTTGGTCCCGATACGGATGTTCCCGCGGGCGATATTGGTGTAGGCGCCAGGGAAGTTGGATACATGTACGGGATGTATAAAAAATTAGCGCGGGAAAATACCGGAACTTTCACCGGAAAAGGATTGGACTTCGGCGGATCGTTGATTCGCCCCGAAGCAACCGGATTCGGAGGTATTTATTTCGTTGTCGATATGTTAAAAGAAAAAGGATTAAGCATTAAAGATAAAACGGTAGCCATCTCCGGTTTTGGAAATGTTGCTTGGGGAGCCGCTTTAAAAGCTGCAGAATTAGGAGCTAAAGTAGTTACTATTTCCGGTCCGGATGGTTATGTTTACGACCCGAATGGCATTTCCGGCGAAAAAATCGATTTTATGTTGGAGCTTCGAGCATCGGGAGAAGATATTGTAGAGCCCTACTCAAAAAAATACGGGGTTGAGTTTTTCGCGGGCAAACGACCCTGGCAACAAAAAGTGGACATAGCACTCCCTTGCGCCATCCAAAACGAGTTGAACGATAAAGATGCTCAAATGCTTATTGACAATGGCGTTACTTGCGTTGCTGAAATTTCCAACATGGGTTGTACGGCGGAGGCGGTTGATTTATTCGTCGAAAAAGAAATAATGTATGCTCCGGGAAAAGCGGTTAATGCCGGCGGAGTGGCAACTTCCGGCTTGGAAATGACCCAAAACGCCATGCATATTCAATGGACTGAAACAGAAGTGGATGCTAAGTTACATCAAATTATGGATGCTATTCATGATCAATGTGTCATTTACGGGAAACAATCCAACGGATATATTAATTATGTAAAAGGAGCTAATATCGCCGGATTCATGAAGGTGGCAAGAGCGATGATGGCTCAAGGAGTGGTATGAAAAAAGATTTTCTTTTTAAGAATTTAATTGAAACCCTTCATGACAGAATCCCTCAGCGGGGAAAATTAGCGGAAGTATTGGCTGAACTGCTTGGTATAGAAAAAGAAGCGGTTTATCGTCGGTTGCGGGGTTCTGTCCCTTTTTCTTTTCGGGAAATCCATACGATTGCTGTTCACATGGGTTTTTCATTAGATAGTGTCGCTGAAAATACTTCACTGTTTAACAAACAGATGATGATATTATCCATTGAATTTTTAGACCCGCAAAAAAAGGATTATGAAAGGATAGAAAGGTTTCGAGAAGGTATCAATCGGTTGAAAGAAGATCCGAATTCCGAATCGGGTGCAATCGGACACATGATACCTTCTTCGTTTTATTACCTATACCCCTCGATTTATAAATTCTACCTTTTTAAATGGTCGCATCAATTCGGAAACCCTCAAAAAATAAAAACATACGCTGAAACGAATCCTACGGAACGCTTGCGACAGCTTAACTTGGAATTTGTAGAAAGCGTCCGGGAATCTCCCAAATCGGTTTATATTTTCGACCGGCGATTTATCGAATATTTTATGAACGATGTTCGCTTTTTTTACGATATTCGATTGATTACGAGAGATGATGTTCTCCGGTTGAAAAACGATTTGCATTCAATGTTATGTGAATTAGAACGATATGCGGGTAACGGCTGCTTCGATACCGGCAACAAAATGGAAATTTTTTTGGCAAACGTTCTTATCGATGCTAACTATTATTACGTGGATGCAAACACCTATAAATTGACGATAATGCGTTCTTTCGCTTTCAGTGACGCATACTCTTTCGACGAAGCAGTCTTCCGGAATTTGAAAAATTGGCTGAACTTTCTTAAACGTACGTCCACTCTCATATCCGAAGGCAATGCAACCGAACGAATTCGTTTTTTCGAGCAGCAACGAAAATTGGTAGAAGCGATATAATAAGCTGTTACTTGTAAAATCTGTTACCTATTATCCAGAAATATACTTACCAATATACGGCAGTTTATTAACAATATAGATTATTCCTACCGATATACCTACACATAAAATTGTTACGCTTGGAATGCTAATTAAGGGGAATGTAAAATAGGCATTTATTCCAAAACGATCCAAGTAAATTAAAACAAGAACGTGTATCAAATATATTCCGTAACTATATTTATCCAAGAAATTTATTATTCTAATAAACACTTTATTATTTACGTTAAAGGATTTGATAAAAAGAAATATCCCTATTGCAGCCATTAATACATTGATAGTCAAGTATTCATAAAAAATATCTTGACATATTACTCCTTTTCTTATTGATACATAATAAGTTCCGAATATGGTTATCAGAAATGCCGTTAAGATTAAAATAACCGTGAGAAACTTCGATGTAATCAAGGGCTTATTATCACTTATTTTCTTGAATAATCTATTGGAACTCAATGAACTAATTTTATATTTTTCGGCATTTGCTAAATAATAACCCAATACTAAATAACCGATATAACCTGAGAAATAGATTAATTTTAAACTCTCGTTTAAGCGGTTTCCAATAAAATTATATCTTATTATAAGGGTTATCAACCAGATGCTAAGAAAATACAAAATCTCTTTTTCAGTACTATGCCTAATCCATTGATTAAGTATGGGTATGAATAGCAATAAACCGATAAGCATATAGACATACCAAAAATGGAACATAATCTCCCCTTTGAACAACTTTGCAATAAAATCTAAATGCCAAAATGAAGTCAAAAAATTAGTTCCTTTCCTCCATGATAAATGAAATGCCTCACGAGAAACATATATAAAGCTCCAAAAAAGAAAAGGAATTAAAATCCGTATAAATCTTTTCCGGAAAAAGGATTTCAACTCAATTTCTCTTGATAAAAACAAAGCTCCCGTTATCATAACAAACAAAGGAACACAACAACGAACCATACTATCATACATATTGCCTATCCACCACGTCAAACTTGGATTAGTCGAAAATTCATCTTTTGATATTACGCATGCAACGTGAAGTAAAACTATACCCACCAAAGCAAATACCCGTACATTACTAATCCATCCGGTTCTTTCTAAAATCATTATCCATTCCTTTTTTTATCTACTGTTTTATTTTTTATTCCCCAATAAGAACTCGTCAATCGCTTTTTTCAAATCGCTCTTTGGTAAAGCGCCTGTTGCCATTTGGGGTTGCCCGGTCATAGGGATAAACAAGATACTGGGTATGCTTCTTATCCCAAATAATCCGGCGAGTTCTTGTTCCTTATCGGTATCTATTTTATAGATATAAATTTTACCGTTGTACTCTTCAGCTAACTCTTCCATGATGGGCGCTACCATCCGGCAAGGTCCGCACCAATCGGCATAAAAATCGATAATAGCGGGTTTATCACCCAAATATTTCCATTCATTCGGATTTGTTTCGTAGTTTACTACTTTAACTAAAAAATCTTCTTTGTTTAATTTGATTGTTTTCATTTTTTTTTCTTTTGTTGTTACTTCTTTCTCGTTTCCTTTATTTTGTTTTGTCTGCCCGCTGCATGACAGGAAAATCATACTAAGAGCAAGCAGTGTAGTTAATTTTTTCATTTTTTATCTGTTTTTTTATTGTTGATTACTCGATTTGGTAAAATCATACTGAATAATAGGGCGCCCATGAGTACTCCCCATATCGTGCTCATTACAGGGGATGAGGTTATAGGGCATGTTCCGCTGCTGCACCCTATCTTATACCAATAAAGAAATCCCCCGAAACCTCCGATAAGTCCGCCTATGAGGTAAGACTTATTCACTTTTATAAATCCGATTATTTTATTCATCTCCTTCCCTTTTTTTCTTGTCGATCTTTTCGACAGTTTTACCTGAAATTTATCCAGCTACCTCCATTGTAGCAATTAAGGAATCCTTTTCTTTTCATCAGGCTGACGGCTTGAGAACTTCTCATCCCGCTTGCGCAAACTACAACGATGTCTTGTTCTTTATTCAATTTGGATAAAGATTTATCAAGTTCATCCAAAGGAATATTCTTTGACTCTTTCACATGTCCGCCGGCGAATTCGCCTCTCGTTCGTACATCGATTAATAACGCTCCATTATCCAAAAGTTCTTTCAGGTCCACTTTAGGCCCTGTGTTAAATAAGTTGCTGAAAAAATTCATACTGTTATTTTTTATTAATTGTTATTATTAAATAATAATGTTCGTATTTCGTAATAAAACGAATAATATCTATAAAAAAAATCAAACGTTCATTCTTTACAGGATTGAGGAATTTCAACAAATAATTCATCAAACAGGTGTTTTGCCATCATCCAATTTTTTTTGTCGATGCAATATTTAATTGTCGGCAATGTGACAGCTTCCTGAACGATTAATCCTGCTTCTTTTAATTCTTTCAGATGTTGCGACAGGGTGCTTTTGGCAACCGGTAGCATTTCTGACATATTCCCATGATAACAACAAGTGTTTTTTGCCAGCATATGTAGTATAGCTATGCGAACAGGGTGTCCCAATGCTTTTGCAAAACGAGCCAATTGTTCTTGATCTTTTGTCATCTTATTCCCTTTCATTAATCGTTCGCAAAATTACGAATAATAAATGGGAATTCCAAAAAAAACCGAAAAAAAAATTGTAAAAGTTTTGCGATTGGTTATTTAATCTCAATGGGATTTTTTACCTTTTCTTTTAGTAAAGCAATTGCAAATACTTCTTGAATATCATCGACATAATGAAATTGCAATCCTTTTAAATACATTGCGTTAATTATTTCAATATGTTTTTTATTTTCTTTACTTAAAATAATCTCTTTTATTCCTGCTAGTTTGGCAGCTAAGATTTTTTCTTTAATACCGCCTACCGGTAGTACTTTCCCTCGCAATGTCATTTCACCGGTCATGGCTAAGTCGGCTTTTACTTTTCTTTGTGTAAAAGCAGAAAGAATTGAAGTAGTCATGGTAATGCCGGCGCTGGGTCCGTCTTTGGGAATAGCCCCTTCGGGGACATGGAGATGGACATTCCAGCTTTCAAAGGTTTTGTCCGGGATACCTAATTGAGAGGCATGCGATTTTATGTATTCTAATGCCAAAACGGCAGACTCTTTCATGACAGCTCCTAAATTTCCGGTCAATGTTAGTTTAGAACCTTTTCCTTTACTCAATCCGGTTTCTACAAAAAAGATTTCTCCACCCATGACTGTCCATGCTAATCCTGTTACCACTCCTGCGTATTCATTCCCTTCATTTTTATCTTTTGTATAATCGGGAACCCCTAAATAATCATTTATATCTTTTACTTCCAAACGTTTCGGGTATTCTTTCTTATCAGCAATCGCTCGAGCAATTTTTCGCATGATTTTGGCAATTTTTTTATTCAGTTCTCTAACGCCTGATTCGCGGGTATAGGATTCGATAATTTCTTCGATTGCCTTTTTGGATATATCAAATTTTTCTTTGGGAATTCCATGGATTTCCAATTGATTGGGAACCAGATGGCGCTGAGCGATTTCTACTTTTTCTTCTAAGATATAACCATTGACATCAATTAGTTCCATCCGATCCAATAAGGGCTGGGCAACTGTATTCAATGCATTAGCTGTTGCAATAAAAAGAACTTTTGATAAGTCGAAATCAATGTCTAAATAATTATCATGAAAGGCAAAATTCTGTTCCGGATCAAGCACTTCCAACAGAGCGGCGGAAGGGTCTCCCTTATAATCCTGCCCGATTTTGTCTATTTCATCCAGTATAACGACGGGGTTTGAAGAGCCGGCTTTTTGGATGCTGTGCATGATGCGTCCCGGCATAGCGCCGATATAGGTTCGTCGATGTCCTCGTATTTCCGCTTCATCGTGCAAACCGCCTAACGACATCCGGATGTATTTGCGGTTCAATGCTTCTGCAACCGATTTTCCCAAAGAAGTTTTTCCGACTCCCGGAGGTCCGTAAAGACATAGAATCGGCGATTTCATGTCGCCTTTTAATTTTAGTACCGCCAAATGTTCAATGATTCGTTCTTTCACTTTTTCAAGCCCGAAATGATCCTTATCCAAGATTCTTTTTGCTCGTTTCAGATTGAAATTGTCTTTGGTATAACTATTCCATGGGAGAGAAATAAGAACTTGAATATACTCCATTTGCGTTGAATAATCCGGTGAATACGGATGTAAACGCTCTAATTTTTGCAATTCTTTCTCAAACAATTGACGTTGCTCGGCGGTAAAATTCGCTTTCCCTGATTTTTCTTTAATCTCTTTAATTTCAATATCATGAATATTTCCACCCAATGCTTCTTGAATATTTTTCATTTCCTGTTGCAGAAAATATTCCCTTTGCTGTTTGTCAATATCCACCTGTGTTTTTCTCCGAATTGAAGCTTTGATTTCTAATAATTGCACATCGTGATCCAGTAAAGAAAGGAGTTTATTCAATCGTTCTTTTACTTCGTTTATGACAAGAACCTCCTGTTTTTGTTCAGGCGTTGCATCTACGGTTGAAAAAGCGAGATTAATTAAATAGACATTATCTTTTGATTTCCGAAGCGAATCAAGGACAAAATCGGGTAAACCCATCTTTTCGGAAAGCATTTTAAGGGTAGTATCTTTTATCGATTTCAATTGTTCTTTATATTCTTTATCCGATTTTGGGGGATAAATATCAGATAATACGGTGAATTTACCTTTCAAGTAAGGTTCATGAGTTGTTATTTCATTTAAGAAAATTCGGTCGAGGCCAATTAACAGAACCGTCGTACTATCATCATTTTCCTGCATTAAGTTAAGTACACGCGCTACAACGCCCACCCGAAATAAATCGTCGAAACCCGGATCATTTTCGTTTGCGTCTTTTTGGCAGAAAACGCCTACAATTCCGTCTCGTTTATTAATCTCCTGAACTAATTTCAATGATTTTGAACGTCCGATACTGACCGGGGTAGGTATTCCCGGTAGAAACATCATGTTCTTTAGCGGGAGTATTGCTTGTTCTTTTTCCAATTCTTCTGGAGTAATCGGCTTATTTTCAAGGATTATCCCCATTTCTGACGTTATAATATTTTCATCCATTTGATTTTTATTTATCAAATACGTTTTTTACCTTTGTAGTCAATTACCATGCCAAAGATAAAACAAATCTTCGGTTTATAACGTTCTCTAAAATAAATCTTAAATAAAAAATGAAATTAATTGACATAGCTATTTTTGATTTTCCAAATGATGCGTATATCTTGGAAAGCATTTTGTCTGCCGAAGGTGTTCAATATTTTATGAACCGACAATCCAATAATTATATTTATCCCGGTAGTGGAGGAGTTCTTTCAATCCCGGATGATGAAAAGGAGCGAGTCGTCAAGATCATCAGGGAAGCGGGTTTTGAAAGATTTTTAATTGATTAACCGGTCATTTTCGATAATTTCGTTTAAAATCGCTTCTTTGTTGTAGGGAATCATACAATAAGAACGATTATTGTTACAGCTTGTCTTTCAATAGACGGGAAGCGCTTCGCGATATTTCCACGGTGTAGTTTACAAAGGGAGTGACAAGTTGAAGCGTTTTATCCGTAATTTTACGGATATATTTCCGGTTGACTATAATGCTTTTTCCGGTTCGAAAGAATGATTCCTGCGGAAGTTTTTTTTCTATTTCACCAAGCCGTTCGAAAACATCTTCTTTTGCGCCGTTGGCAAAGTACATACAGGCGTAATCGCGATCGGCTTCGGTATAAACAATGTCGTCGGGACGAAGCAGGAACAAGCCGTTAAAGCTTTTGAATTTCAGCAGTTTTTCATCGTTTATGGCATCCATCAGGTTTTGTAATCCGGAAGTAATTCCGGCGCGTTCTCGGTAGCGGGCAACGGCTTTCTTAAGACTTTCAGGACTGATGGGTTTTACCAAGTAATCGATGGCTGCCAGTTCAAATGCTTTCAGCAGGTATTCGGGATAGGTATAGCCGGTTGTAAAGATAATGTCGGGCGGCGTGAACGTTTCGCCTTTCATTTGCATTAATTCGTCTGCTAACCACAAGCCGTTTTTGCCGGGCATTTGAATATCGAGGAACAACAGATCGGGGCGCAACCGCAGGATGGCTATTAAGGCATCTTCGGCATTTTCACATTCGGCAACGATTTCCATGTCGAGGAAATGTTGTTCCAATTTCTCCCGTAGCATTAGTCGGGGGGAAAATTCGTCTTCAATGATGATGATGCGAGTCATGTTTATCAATTTATGTAGGTGTAATCCAATGGTATTTCCACTGAAAACACGGTTCCAATCGGTTTCCCGTCTTTAAACAAATCGTTGACTTGTCGATTGATTTTTTCCCGATTGAACCGGTTGTAAATATCGATTTGCCGGTTGAGGATAGAAAGCCCTTGTTTTGAACTGTGTAATTGTGGATTTTGAGCGGCATACTCACGTCCGACGCCGTTGTCTTCCACGCTGACACATACCTTGCTATCGTGTTGCGAAACGTGAATGTTTAATAATCCTCCCGATTTCAAAGGCATCAATCCGTGTTTGACGGCATTCTCGCAATAAGTATGGAGTATCATGTTGGGCAGTTGCACGTTTTCATCCACACCTTCTTCCACGTCGATTTTGAAGTCGAATTTGTCTAAGAACCTTATCTTTTCCAGATTGAGATACATTTTCACGTATGTCAATTCTTCAGTAAGCGGACGGGCAGCTTTGTCCACATCGCTCAGGGTTTTAAAAGTAAAATCGGAATAAATTCCCAAGATATGCATGGCTTCTTCTTTTGTACGATTGGCGATGTAATATTCGATGGCAGCCATTACGTTGGCGTTGAAGTGCGGAATGGCTTTCAGCCGGATACTGCTAATACGCAGTTCATTAAGCTCTTTTTCCGTATGAAGTTTTTCCAAAAGCGCTTTATTTTTTCTGCGTTGGACGGAAAGCGCTATTCCGGCGCTTGCGAGCATCAGGATAGCTATACAAGTAACAAGAAACCATGCGGTTTCCCAAAAAGCGGGCTTGATGGAGAATGCAAATGATTGGGTTTCGCAACGCGATTCGTCTGTCCCTGCATCAGCATAAATCTCAAACACATAATTGCCGGGTGGAAGATTATTGAAAGTGATTTCACATTGCTTTACCGGCTCGCTCCAGTCATCTTGAAAACCTTTCAGACGATACCGATAGCGCACCTGATCGGGATTTGAATAACACAATCCGGTAAATGAAAAGCGCAAATTACATTGATTGTGCTGCAATCTTACCCCATTTTCTATATTGTGACGGTTGATAGAGTTACCTGAAAATTGCACCGAAGTAATGTAAAGCGTCGGAACGTAAAAACGTTTTATAAACTGTGAAGGATTGAATTTTAATACATTCGGACCTTGCGCCGCCATCCAAATATTACCGTCGTAATCTTCGGTCATGGTATTCCATGAAGGTTCGCCGCTCGAATAGCCGTTGGTGTAATCATAGTTCACTACCTTTTTAGTTGTCGAGTCGATGATTTTTACGCCTGCATTATCGGAAATAACGATTAAATTATTGTGCGTGCAGCACAAATTACCGATAACAATGTTAGGAAATTCCATAAACAATTGCAACGAGTCGCCGTTGGCGAAATAAATATGACTTTCGGCGGCAATCCAAATGCGTCCTGTCGGGTCTTTATCAGAAGTCCCTGCATTCATGGTGTTTTCGTTGAAAAAGTAAAGGCTGTCGGTAGCGCCAATACAGCAAATGCCTTTATGTCCGCCAATCCATAAACGTTCTTGGTTGTCTGCTTGCATGGTATAAATAGTAGGTTGTCCGATATTGGATTGCAAAATGGTTCGCAACAAATTTCCGTCATTGTCCATTATTGCAATCTTGTTCCAGCCTCCAATGGCAAATTTCCTGTCGTTCAAACGGCAGGACGCCACATGATAAATGTCTGCCGGAACATTGATCCAACGGCTCTTGTTATTTTTATATCGTAAAATATCGGTGAAAGATGTAAAATAAATGGCGTCGTTGATTTGAATCGAACGATAGGAAAACCCATTAGCTGTTCCATCAGGTAGTGACGGGTATGGAATTTCCGTCGATTTATCATTTTTAAAATGAATGAGTTTTCCGCCGGCTGTGGCAAAATATAATTCATCGGGCCCAATCGGTACAATGGAATACACAAGGTCGGCGTTTTGCGCATTCACTTTGTAAGTCATGCAATCTAACTTGAAGAAATTGTAAATGCCTTGACGTGAGGTAAGCCAAAGATTTCCTTCCCTATCGAACAGTAACGATCGTGGAATGTTGATGTTGTCGATGATCGTTTCAAAACGGTCGTTTCGGTAGCGATGAACGCTTTTGTTGTCGCGGATAATGAGGTTGCCGTCGGCATCGATGGCAGTAAAAATATCTTCGTCGCTGTTGATTGCCGGTGCGTCGATGGCTTTTGGAAATTTTAAACGTGGCGTTATTTTAGAAGGAGTTAAGGTCCATACTCCTTCAAAGCCGATGGCAAGAAGTTCTCCATTGTATTTCAGGAAACGGTTTACTAAAATATTATCAAATTTGTTCTGTTCCTTGCCGTCTGCGCTTACCACATGGATTTGTTTGTCTTGCGTAGGGATGTAAAACAATTGCGCTTCCGTGTCATAATAGATACTTTGTCCGAATGCCATTTCGGCAAGCAAAGGATGGCTGAAACATTCAATTAAAGTATCTTTTTCAAAATGGAACAGCGCCGGTTGTTTTGTATTACGTTTAATGTAAAGGCTGTATTCTTTTGGGAGTCCGGGCGATTTGTCCACGCAATAGTTCAGATTATCGTCTTTGAATACCCGGCGTAAACTATCGATTTTCACGTTAAGTAAATAAATGTAATGATAGCCGTAGAAGATTATTTCGCCTCGTTCATTTTCTTCTATTTTATTAATAGGTAGTGATTTATTTGAAAGATAGGTTTTAAACGTATGCCCATCGAAACAAGTGGCCCCATGTTCTGTCCCGAACCATAAAAAACCGCGAGAATCTTGAAATGCACATTCAACCACTTCGGTAGGCAGTCCGTCGGGAATACCGTAATGGCGATGATTGTATTCGGATGTAACAAGAGGTTGAGAAATGATCGATTTACATTCAAATAATAAGATCAAATAAAGTATTATTTTACTTGTAACTGCTGCTCGTTTATTTATGGTATTTCTTTTTATCATTACCGATTTTTTAAATACAAAGATACGGTATTTACATATAAATAGTTTATAGATTTTTGTTTTTTCCACCAAATGGTATCCGGCATCCACAAAATAGTTGTTTTTATCCACAAACCGGAAAAAGTTTTTATTTATATTTGTACTGTAATTCCTAACAGATAATAATTATGTATGAAAGCTCTTGTATTGGAAGAATATAACAGATTGGTTTACAGGGATGTTGAGAACCCGCAACCACAACCGGATGAAGTGCTGATCCGTGTGAAAGCTTGTGGTATATGTGGTAGTGATGTACATGGCATGGATGGTAGCACCGGACGTAGACAGCCACCGCTCATCATGGGTCACGAAGCCTCCGGAATCATCGAAAAAACCGGAAAAGGTGTTAGCCTCTGGAATGCAGGTGACAGGGTTACTTTCGATTCCACGGTTTATCCTTTGAACGATTGGTTCACACTCAAAGGACGTTACAACCTCAGTGAAGGGCGCGAAGTTGTTGGCGTATCGCCCATAGAATATAAACGGCATGGAGCGTATGCAGAATATTTGGTCATACCGGAGCATATTCTTTATAAAATACCGGATAATGTGAGTTTTGAACAGGCGGCAATGGTTGAACCTGCGGCAGTTGCTATGCATGCTGTGCGGATTTCAGGAATAAAAGCGGGTGATAGTGCTGTGGTTGTTGGAAGTGGAATGATTGGCGCTTTTATTGTCGCCATGCTAAAAACAGCCGGCGCTACTCCTGTGATTGCTGTTGATGTGGACGACGAAAAGCTCAAAATGGCTGCCAAATATGGCGCTGGAATCACTATCAATTCTAATAATCGGTCTGCTGCCGAAATGATCAGAAAACATACGAAAGGTCGTGGCGCTGACTTTGGCTTTGAAGCTGTCGGTATATCTGCGACCGTAAATCTTCTAATCGATTCGATACGGAAGGGGGCAACCGCTGTATTAGTCGGGAATCTGACGCCAATCATCGATTTTCCTTTGCAAAAAGTGGTTACTTCCGAAATAAAAATACAAGGCAGTTGCGCCATTTGCGGCGAATACGAAAATGTTCTCGACATGATTGCCGGCGGATTACTTCGAGTCGATGATATGATATCGGCAGTAGCTCCATTAAGCGAAGGCCCTGAATGGTTCCGAAAACTCTATCATAAAGAAGGTAATTTCAATAAAATAATTCTCACCCCCTGAAACTATATTATAATAATGAAAACCTACAAAATTGCTATTATCGGATGTGGTAAAGTCGCTCATCTTCATGCTAAAGCCATCAAGAATATTTCAAATGCAAAGCTCACTGCTGTCTGGAACAGACAGTACAAAGAATCGGTCGAAAATTTTACCGTCCAATTTAACGCCAAATTTTACGACAATATTGCTATCATGATCCATGAAAACGATATTGATCTTGCGATTGTTTGTACTCCTCATCCTTTCCATAAGGATGTTGCAATTGAAGCGGCAAGAGCAGGCGCAAATGTCTTGGTTGAAAAACCGCTTGCTTCAACGCTTGAAGATTGCGATGCAATCATTAATGAGTGTAAAAATGCCGGGGTTCGGCTCGGCGTTATAAGTCAACGCCGGTGGTACGCACCTGTGCAGCGAATACGCCAAGCCATTGATGCCGGTAAGATTGGAACACCGGTATTGGGAACTGTCAATATGCTTGGTTGGCGCGATCGAGCGTATTACGACAGCGATCCATGGCGTGGAACCTGGGATATGGAAGGTGGAGGCGTATTGGTGAATCAAGCGCCGCATCAATTGGATATCCTTCTTTGGTATATGGGTGAAATAGATGAAGTATATGGTATTTGGAGCAACTTGAATCATCCTTATATTGAGGTAGAAGACACGGCATTAGCCATCATTAAGTTCAAAAACGGGGGAATAGGTAACATCATCGTAAGCAATTCCCAAAAGCCGGGAATATATGGAAAGGTGCAGATACATGGCAGTAACGGCGCTTCGGTAGGCGTGCAAACCGATGGAGGCGCCATGTTTATAGCCGGGATGTCGTCGGTACTTGAACCGCCGGTGAATGACTTGTGGACGGTTCCCGGTGAGGAAGAAATGCTTAAGGATTGGGTACGCGAAGATAGCGAATTGTTTGAGCGAATCGACCCAACGGTATATTATATAGAACGGCAACTTGAGGATTTTATGCAGGCGCTCGACGAAAATCGGGAACCTTTGGTTACCGGGACAATTGGTCGCAAAACCGTGGAACTTTTTACAGCCATTTATCGATCCACGCGCGACCATGCTCCCGTAAAATTTCCACTCAAATTTGAAAATACAGTTGATATGGATGGAAGATTGCATTGAAAATAACTGAGGTATAATATAACAGGATTTCTTATTATCTTTGCATTCAAATGTCTGCATTAAAACTATATAAAGCCTCGGCAGGTTCCGGTAAAACCTATACATTAGCCCTCGAATATATTAAAGAGTTGCTAATAGGTGAGAGTGATACGTATCGTCATATTTTAGCGGTTACTTTTACCAAAGACGCTACCGGCGAAATGAAGGAACGAATTTTGTCCGATTTATACGGTTTAGCTTTTAAAACCGAAGACTCCAAAAAATTCCTCGATTCTATCAAAGAAGCCTTGAAAGAGGCAGGAAGATCCATGGATGAATCCATGATTCGCAAAAAAGCCGGCGAGTCTTTAAATACCATTATCCACGATTACAGTCGTTTGTATATTACTACCATCGACAGTTTTTTTCAAAAAGTTCTCCGTAATTTGGCAAGGGAATTAGGAAGAAGTTCAAAATTCAACATTGAAATGAATTCCGCCGGAATCCGCTTGGAAGCTGTTAACCGCATGATTGAAAATGCACATCAAGACACTCGACTTCTTCAATGGTTGACTACTTATGTTGAAAACAAATTAGAACATGATGGCAATTGGCGATTTAAAGAAGATGTATATCGTTTCAGCGAATGCATTTACGACGAATTTTTTCAGGAACACGAAACGGTTTTACGGGATCAATTAAATGAAAATCAAACGATTTTCAGCGATCTGATGAAATATCATTTTTCCTTTTTACAAAAATACAAAGCGTTTTTTAAGGAAACCTACCGGAAAGCAATTGATTTATTAATTTCAAATCAATTAGATACGGATGATTTTATCCAAAAAGGAACCGTATTTAAATTTTGGAAAAGTTTAGCAGAAAATCAAAAGGGAGATATTGGAAAGACCATCGGGAAAATGTTAGAAGAACCGGAAAGTTGGACGACAAAAACCAACAAACGTAGAAACGACATTATAGCGCTTGCTGAAAATCATCTGATGGATTTGCTATCAGATACAGTTGATATAATGCAAAAGCAGGATGCCTCCGAATTGATTTTAGGAAATATTCATCAATTGGGTTTAATTTGGTATATTACAGAAGAAATCAGTTCCATCAATGCCGAAAACAATAGTTTCATACTGTCCGACACTGCCTTGTTTCTTCACCGGATGATTGATTCATCCGATACGCCGTTTATCTTTGAGAAAATTGGTGCGGAAATCCGACATGTCATGATCGACGAGTTTCAAGATACTTCACGATTACAATGGAGCAATTTCAAAGTATTATTATCCGATATTCTTGCCAATGATCGCTTTAGTATGATTGTAGGCGACGTAAAGCAGTCGATATACCGTTGGAGGAACGGCGATTGGCGAATATTGAATAAAATAAATAACCTATTGGCTGTTCAAGAGAAGTCGCTGGATTCCAATTATCGAAGTAAGAAACAAATCATCTCATTCAATAATTCTTTTTTTACGGAAGCAGGAAGGGTGTTAGATGAAAAATACAGAAATGAATTATTTCCCACTTCTCTTCATTCGCCTTTTTCATTGGTTTATAGCGAAAAACAAGTTTCTCAGAAAACCCCTGAAATAGAAAACAAAGGATATGTGAGCGTTGATTTTTTACAAGACGAAGAAATCGAAAAATACAATGAAGTGGTTTTATCAACCCTTCTTAAAAAAATACAACTTTTGCAAACAGCCGGCATTCAAGCAAGAGAACTATGTATTTTAGTGAATAGAAATGTACAAATCCGGTGGATCGCCGACTATTTTTCATCTCAAAAAGCGAATTATCCGGAATTAGCTGCCGATAATTATTTGGATATCGTGTCCAACGAAGCCTTCCGCTTGAATTCATCTCTATCGCTGAAAATCATTATCGAAGCGCTTAAAATTCTCGCCTTTCCCAATGACTCAGTAAATAAAGCTAATTTGGAGTATCTTTTACATCCTCTTCCCTCATCGCCTGCTCTAAATAGGAAAGAGGTTGAAGTAATGCCCATGCTCGAACTCATTTCTTACCTTTATCGCTTCTATGGTTTAGAAAGAATCGAAGGGCAATCGGCTTATCTTTTTTTCTTTTTTGATGCGCTAACGGATTACTTGAAAAATAATTCCCCCGACATTCAATCGTTTTTATCCTATTGGGAAGATGAATTATCATTGAAAACCATTCCGGTTGGAGAAGGCATCAAAGGCATTCGCGCCTTAACTATTCACAAGGCGAAAGGATTACAGTTTCATACGGTTCTCATTCCTTATTGTAATTGGGAATTGAATCCGAAAAAGAATCCCATTGTGTGGTGCGGCCGTAAGGAGGGATTTTACGATTTAGAACTTCTTCCGGTCAGTTATTCCGAAAAAATGAAAAATACAGTTTTTTCTGAAGAATATAGCAACGAAACTTCACTTTCATGGTTAGATAATCTGAACCTTCTGTATGTTGCGTTTACTCGGGCAGAACAAAATCTGATTATTTTAGGGAAAAGTAAAAAACAATTATCATCGCTCGAAAACATCAAAAACGTTTCTGATTTGCTGCAATGGATAACTCCTAAATTGAACGCCGATTGGAAAAGCGATTCCGGACATTATGAGACAGGCGTTTTAACAAACATTCGCAAAACGAAAGAAGAAACAACGAATCCCTTGAAACAAACCCCTCCGCCATTGTATGTCGATTTTGTATCCGGTGAGTTTTCAAAAGGAAAATCTATTTTTAAACAGTCGAATCAGTCTCGTGAATTTATCGATTCCGATTCTCCGGAGAGAGAGAAATACATCACGCATGGGAACATCATGCATGCGCTTTTTGCTGCAATTCATACACCGAATGATATCGACAAAGCAGTTGAACGTTTAATTTCAGATGGTTTGATTCTTCCGGAGGAAAAAGATGCTTATAATAATCAAATCCGGTCTTATATCCGAAATCCGCAAGTGAAAGACTGGTTTTCAGGGAAATACACCGTTTATCCGGAGTTTTCTATCATCGTAAAAGAAAAAGGGATGGTAACTACAAAACGCCCCGATCGCATCCTTCTTTCGAATGATGAATCCCTTGTTATTGATTATAAATTCGGTGACCCACATCCTGCGCATGAAAAGCAAATGCATGAATATCTAACGCTTTTGCAATCGATGAATTATCAGAAGGTAGAAGGATACCTGTGGTATGTGGAGAAGGGAGATATTCAAAAAATAACAAATTAATTATTAAATTTTAATTATTAAATTTTAATAATCAAATTTTAATAATCAAATTTTAATAATCAAAATATAATATGTACCTTTGCAATAAAAAACATTACAATGAAGAATCCGTTTTTGTTAAAGGGGTATATATCAGCAGAATACTTTTGCGACCGCAAAAAAGAAACGGCAGAACTAACACGATTTGTCTCAAACGATAATAATGTTATTCTCGTTTCTTTTCGACGGATGGGGAAAACAGGCTTGATAGAGCATTGTTTTCGGCAAAAAGAAATCTCGAAAAATTACTACACATTTTATGTAGATATTTACGCCACTCATAATTTGCAGGAGTTTGTATATAAACTCGGTAAAGAAATTTTCGAGCGTTTAAAGCCGCGAGGAAAAAAGTTTGTAGATAATTTTTTCGCCGTTATTTCTTCTTTACGACCTGCTTTTAAGCTTGACGAGAGAACAGGAACTCCTGTTTTTGATATTGGTATTAGTGAAATTCGCTCAGCGGAGATTACTTTAGAGGAAATTTTTAAATACCTCAACACATCCGATAAACCCTGCATTGTCGCAATTGATGAGTTTCAGCAAATCGCAAAATATCCTGAAAAAAATATTGAGGCAATCCTTCGTACCCACATTCAAAAAACCACAAAAACAACTTTCATATTTTCAGGAAGTCAAAGGCATATTTTGTATAATATGTTCTTTTCCGCTTCTCGACCGTTTTATCAAAGCGCTGTTTTACAATTACTTGAAGCTATTAACAGAAAAGAATACGTACATTTTGCCGACAAACATTTCCGCAAAGCAGGGAAAAAAGTAGATATTTCTTTTATTGAACGCAGTTACGATTTATTTGAAGGACATACTTTTTATGTACAAGCAATTATGAATCAACTGTTTTCTGAACTTGACGAAAAGGAAGAATGTAGCGAAAAAATATTTACGGGAGCGGTTCGAAATCGAATTTTTTCGTATGAAACTTTATTTTCGGAAATTCTAAATCTTTTACCTGAAAGGCAGAAAGAAGTACTTTACGCTGTTGCAAAAGAAGGTAAGGTACAAAATATTACGTCAGGAGAGTTTGTCAAAAAATATTCCCTCCGGTCGGCCGCTTCAACCCAAACCGCTGTTCGACAACTTCTTGAAAAAGAAATTTTTACTCGTGACGGAAATATTTACTTGGTTTATGATCGTTTTTTCGGTTTATGGCTGCAATCCTATTACGGTACAGGTAGCAGTCTTCTAAATATATAATAATCAAGTTTTTCAACAAAAAATGGGATAAAACAAAAGGACGCTTGAAAATTGTTCCAAACGCCCTTTACTCTCTTGCGAAATCTTTTTTAAGCAATGGTGATTGATTTAGTTTCTTCAGCGATCGGTTTGAGTTTCCTTGGGATTTCAACCGTTAAGATGCCATTTTCATACGATGCGCTAATAGTTTCCTTATCAACATCATCCGGTAAAGTAAGTGTTTTTACGAACTGGGAATAGGCAAATTCTTTCCTCAAGTAACGCTCTTGATTTTCTTCTGCTTCGGTCTTCTTCTCAGCTGAGATAACCAATTGATGTTCTTTGTTTATGTCAACTTTGAAATTTTCTTTTGCCATGCCCGGTACTGCCAATTCTACGCGAAAACCATTTTCCTTTTCCAAGATATTCAAAGCCGGGGTAGTTATTGTCCGTTGACCACCAAATACGCTATCGTTAAACCAATCGTTAAACAAAATTTCCGGTAACCATGCCTGAGTTTTTCTAATCGGTAACATTTTAAAATCCTCCTATTTTTTAATTAAACAATTTTTATTTTTATCAAAGAATAAGCAATCTTTGTACCGATACAAAAAGCATAAAAATATAAGTCAAAATGGCATGTTTTTCTGAAAAACTCTTAAGAAATGATTGAACTGTAAGACAAAAAGGCAGGTTTGTCATCGAATACTTCTTTAACCGTTAAGAAAAATAGATATTTGTCTTATTTGGCTTGACGTTTATACCATAAACTTCTGAATAATTGTCGAAAAGTTCGGCCTTCTCGTTTATACACTACTCCTACTCCTTGAGTTAAAGGAGATCTTGATCGATCATAATATTGATTATTGGTGACATTATAAAATTGCAAAAGCAGGTTGCCTCTCGGAGTTAATTTGTATTCGAGATTAAAATCTCCGGTAAAATTGTTGACTTCATCCGTATTATTATGATAACCCAATGTACTGTTTAATGTCAGACGATCGTTAAACAATCGAGTGGAGATGTTGACATCCATATCCACATCCGAGAAATTGGAATCCATGCTATGCAAATCCGTTCCGATTGTCCAATTATTCGACAAGACTCCTGATAATAAATTGTTTAACTGCGAAGTAATGGACGATGAAGCCAAGGAGGTCCAAATGCCGTTATTCATTGAGTTGGAATTAATCGGTAAAAAACTGCCGAATGCCAATAAATAGGCGATTTGTTTAACTTTTATTTCGTCGGAATAGATCAATCCGTCCATTTTTCGTTGAACTTCATTGGTTTGATTAGGTAAATTAATTTGGTATTTCAATTTCATATTATCTAATTTCCCGGCTGCAGTAAGGACACAATTTACAGGGATTTTCGAAGAGGTGGTAAGAGATTCGAAACTCGGATCGAGGCTTGATAAATAAGCTCGCAGACTGTATATTGCCGATAAGTCAAAGGTCGTATTCATAGGATCTCCCTGAAAATTCAGCCTTCCGCCCTGCTGAACAGAAAATGTTTTTTTTGTAATGTTTATTAATGACAAGCTACATTTACCATCCTCAATCACATAGTTTCCAAGTAAGCGGGGAACCGGGTTCGGCCAATTATAAGAGAAATCCAAAACTCCGCGACCGGTAACAATTGCAGCATCTTTTGTGTCCGGATTTATTACGGCGCCTATACTCAAGTTCTGATCAATTGACAGCGTTGCTTGAAATTTTAATGGAAGTGAAAAATCAGTTACCTCTTTCTTTATTTTATTATTATTGACTGTAATCGAATCGTTTGCTCCTTTCTCTACAAAGGTCAGCCAATTGTAACGTTCTGCTTCCAAGGTTGTTTCCGGAAGATTTATCATAATTTTGTTATTTCTTCCGTTACTTAGTTTACCTTTAATTAACCAGTCTTTATTTTGTGAAAGTATTGATAAGTTACCGTCCACTCGGATAAGTCCGTAAAAAATGCTGTCGGTTTGTTCGCTATTGTTTAGCACTAAAAAACGATTGAAATCGAGCGTCAATTTTGGAGTCAGGTTTGAAAAACGGTTGTGGCGGATAGAACCGTTAAGTTTTACATATTGATTGGTTTCATCGTAAATCATACAATTATCAAAAACAATTTGATCATTCTTTAAAGCAATAGAATCGTTCATCCGATATCGAGTGTTAAGTGTCGGAATCAGGACTGTTGCATCATTTAAATATAGCATGCCCGAAAAAACGGGATTGCTTAGTTTACCTGCAATTTTCATTTGAGCGCTCAATTCTCCCGCTAATCCGGAAAAAACATTCGGCAAATATCCGTTCAACCAGTCTAAATGGATGCCCTGTATATTGCTTGTAAAGGCAAGCGAATCTTTCTCAGGAGAAACAAAACCCGAAACAACCGATTCCGAGGCATTCGGTTGTATCCACAAAACTCGTAAAGCCAACCCTTGTCTTTCGGAGCTCCAAATGCTTCTCAATTGTAAATTTCCCACCTCATTTCCGTCAAATATCAGGTTATCGATTGTAAATTTACGAGTAAAAATAAGCGGTTTGGTCATAAGTCGAGAAAATGTAATATCTCCGGAGGCGTTTCCGGATAATGGGATTTTATTTTTTAAAGCAGATAAGATGGTTCCAATTTCAAACCGGTTGACTGTAACTCGAAGCGAATCGTCGGTGTTTTCTGAAATCACTCCGTCAAATTTAATAAATTCACTTCTCGAATGTTGTAAAGCAAAATTATCGATATCATATCTGTTATTTTCAATGGCTATTTGAGAAGGACGAATTTGGAAAACAGTGCCATTCAAAGAAATTTCTCCGGGTTTCAATGCAATTTTAATCGTGGGTTTTTCTTGATTCTTATTCGGAATAAAATTGAGCGCTGCTTCTATGTTTCCTTCCAAGTCATACTGATTCGATTTGTTTTTTATTTTTGTTTGAACAACGGTATTTTCATGATCATTGGATAAATTCAACTGAAGTCGAAGAGTATCCGATTGGGGAAAAATGCAAAAAGCGGTAATATTCAAGTTTAGATTTTTGTCTTCTGTATAATATTTTCCGATAAAAAGCGCCGAATCAGGGATGGTTGTTTCCATACCCAACAAATGGGCAATTGCATTTGTATGGCGTATCCCGATTAAGAAATCAAAATTTTCATTGTTGGAAGTTCTTTTTTTCACCGGATTATTATTGGAGCGGACTAAGCCGGGAAAAGCGTGCAGAAACGAATGAGCGATTCCTTCGAAACTAAAACTTCCTTTACCTCGTATATTCAGTGTCGGAGATCGGAAATTGATCTGTTTTTGCCGATTATCGCCGGCGGTATATGTGAACGTGATCGGCGAATCGCTGAAATCTCCTGCCGGAGTAGCCCAATGCAGATTGTCAATTACGCAGGAAGCAGTCATACGTTCCGGATCAAATCCTCGAATATCTGCGCTTAAATTTCCGGATAATTTCGAATCCGGGAATTCCGGCAATAGATTCAAAACATCCGGGCGGACACCATTGACTTGCGCTTGCAATTGTATAAATGAATTTTTCTTATCTAATCCGGCTTTTCCTTCCAAAATCACCGGCAAGCCGGGATCTTTGCTGATTAGTTCTACCGATACCGTATCGTTTGTGTATGCGGTTTTTGCCATTATATCTCGATAACTGTATCCAGAATAATCAAATTGACGTATTTCGACATGCGTCTTTGTGGTGATTTTATTCAAATCGGCGATTATCCCTTGGGAAGTTAATCGAAATGAAGCGTTACCGAAAGCGCTATCTGCGAATAATGTTTTTAAATCAAGCCTGGATAATTCCATTGCTATATCAAAGCGAATATTTCCCGAAGAAACGTTATATCCACCGGTTCCGTTTATTGTTAAATCATTTTGCTTATTTTCGGCAGACATAGTTAATTTCAAATTGGGAAGCGAACCGTTTATTTCTCCGGATATAGAAATTGTCTTGAGAGGAAAAGGAAAACTAAATAGTTTCGGATCAATCAGACCTTTTTCTACTTTTAATTGAAAAGCCGAGGTATCCCAAACAGCGTAATCGGCAATATAAGCGCTTAATGATAATTGAAGTTGTTTTCCGTAATTCAATTCTAAATTCGGGATTGATATTCCGGGAAATTTTCCTTTTATTTCTCCGGAACAAGTAAGCGAATCGGTATATTCGGCAAGACCACGGTAAAAATATTCGAAATCGCCGGGATACCATTTCCCTGAAGTGAAATGCAAAGAATAGGTAGCGCCCGAAAGAATTTGATTAAGCGTCAGGCCTGTATAATCAAGATTCGCTTCCTTTATTTCGCCTTCCGAATGAGGTAAAGCGATACGAAAACGTTCAATCGATAGCCGATTCTTATAATTTTTGATTTGGAACATCATTTGTTTCAACCTAAAACCGCACTTTTCATCGAAGGAAAAGCTGTCTACCGAACCGTTCCAATCATTCGGATTATTGTAATGCAATATTGCATCGAGTTGCAGGTTACGAATTTCCGTATGATTCACATCAAAAATACCGGGCGCTTGAGAAGATTCGGAAAAGACATCGTAGTGCAAACATCCGTTTTTCAACAGGATATGATCAATGCAAAGAAGGAGGTTTGATGTTTTCTCCGGTTGAGAAGTGTCGTTAACAAAAGCATCGATTAAAAATTGAAAATTGAGCGGTGCGTCAACGCTGTCTTTGGAAATGTGGAGCTTCAACTGTTCGATTGCTACCGAATGAATCACAATTTCCTTCCGAAATAGCTTTAAAAAATCAAAATCGGCAATAATTTTTTCGGCAAAAAAGAGTGTATCGTTTTTTAAATCACCTGCATATACATTTTCTAACAGTAAATGGTTAAAAGGTAAAAAGCGGAGATTTCCGATCGAGATCACGTTTTTAGTCTTCTTCGTAATTTCATGCAAAGCAAACACTTTTATTTTTTGCTGAACCGGTGGAAGTCTTAACAAAAAATAAATCGCCAATACGATAAAACCCAATGATAGTATTGACCACCCGACGATGCGAAGCGCTTTTCTGATGACGTTACTATTATCAAACTACTTGCAAAATTAGCATATTTCATAAAGAAAAGCAAATACAACAGTCAGGCATGGTCAGATTACGCAAGTTTTTTTACCGAACCTTTTTAATAATTGCCAATGCATTTTTACATAATTCGGTAATTTTCCCCCATTCTTTCTCGGCAATCACTTCTTTCGGAAAAAGGTTGGACCCCATTCCTACGCAAGTGGCGCCGGCATCGAACCAAGCCTTCAGATTAGCTTCTTCGGGTTTCACTCCGCCTGTGACCATCAGTAACGACCAAGGCATCGGTCCTTTTAATCCTTTTACAAATTCAGGTCCCAACACATCGCCGGGGAAGATTTTGCAGAGGTCGCAACCGGCTTCCTGAGCAAATCCCACTTCGGATGAAGAACCGCAGCCGGGTATATAGGGTATTAACCTGCGATTAGCTATTTTAGCAATATCCGGATTGAACAACGGGCCGACAACAAAATTCGCCCCCAACTGAATATACAACGAAGCAGTCGGAGCATCCACTACTGAGCCTACGCCAATAATTAGTCCGGGACATTCTTTTGCTGCGTATTTACTCAGTTCTCCGAACACTTCGTGCGCATAATCACCACGATTCGTGAATTCAAACACTTTAGCACCACCGAGAAAACACGCTTTCACTGCATTCTTCACGATCTCAATATCCGGATGATAAAACAAAGGAACCATTCCGGTAGCGCTAATCGTTTCAAGTACTTGTAATTTATTATATTTTGCCATAATTCATCATAACCGTTTCAATCCACCGGCGTATTTCTATTTTTGTGTAACAATGCGGAACATCAATAATAACTGCGGCTTGATTATAAAAAGGTTCTCTGTTTTTCAGACTTTTTTCCACAAATTCGCGCAGTTCTTCCGAGTTTTTCCCTTTAATCAGAGGTCGGTCTTGTTTATTAAAAGTCAATCTCAGGATCAATTCTTCAACAGTTGCTTTTAAGTAGACCGTGATACCGGTTCGGTTCATAATCTCCATATTATCGAAAAAACATGGTAAACCGCCGCCGGTTGAAACAATCGTGTTTTCAAAAACACTGATTTCCAATAAAGCTCGCCGTTCGATTTCCCGGAAAGCGGCTTCTCCTTTTTCTTCAAAAATACCGGTAATGGTTTGATGATAGCGATTTTCAATAAATCCATCGATATCTGTAAAAGAACGATTCATTATTTCGGCAAGTAATTTACCGATGGTAGTTTTCCCGGTTCCCATGAATCCGATTAAGTATAGATTTGTTTTTTCATTTGTAGCCATAAACCTGTCAAAATCCTTTTTGAAGTTCCATATTGGTATTAATAATGTAACGGACAGAATCTTCTTTCAAGCGGATCGAAGCGATGCTCTTTGTTAAATCTTGATCGGGAAAAGTAATATTTGCTATATCAAGAAATGAATAAAAAATACAATCGGAAGTCAATCGTTTATCCTTGTTTTGTATCAGATTTTCTTCTTTATCGGGAAAATGTTGGATGTATTTTTCGGAAGTCCAAATAAAAAAAGGCACATGCAAATCATATTCCGTGAATGTGCTTCCTCCATGTAAAACGATATTTTCCGGCGTATCGAATAAGTTTTCTCCGTGATCGGCCACATAAACCATAGCGCTAACCGCATTCAAACTATCCAATTTTTGGAGGGTAGTCGCCAAAAAGAAATCGGTATAAAGGATTGAGTTATCATAAGTATTTAAAAACAATTGCTTATTTTTAGCAGAAATCATGTTATAATCAAACGAACCTTTCAAACTTGGTTTAAATAGTTTATACGAAGGAGGATACCTAAAGTTGTAACGGAAATGACTGCCCAAGGTATGAAGCACAATTAATACTTTCTTATCGTTTTTTTTCAATATTTCCGACATAAAAGCCCACAGTTTTTCATCATAATTATTATCGGCATCGAAGTCGATATGCATAAAATATTCACCATCCGTATCTTTCGAAATCCTGCGAATAAAACTGTTATTAGCGCTTTGATTAGCTATCCAGTAGGTTTTGAAACCGGCTTCTTTGAATGCATCGACAAACGATTTTTCAACAAACGCCCGTTTGTAGTCTTTTGCGGAAGCTCGCGTCAAAATTATCGGTAAAGATGTAGAGGTAATGTTGGCTTCGGAATACAAATCGGAATAGGAAATCAGATTTTTTATTTTTGCAAGCATCGGAGAGGTTTCCCGTTGGTAACCGTTGATCGAAAAGCTGTTATATCGACCGGTTTCTCCGAGAACAAATACATAGACTTCTCGTTCTTCAACGGGTTTCTCTTCCCGGGCATCAAACCGAAAATTTTTTATTGCTTCCCGTCCTGTTCTTATTTCCTTTTTAGTGATATAGATTTTATAGGCATTAATAATCAAACCGTAAGGATAAATTTTATACGATTTCATTAAAAAATGCTCGTTGGTTGACTTGAATACTTCTTTTTTACCTGTTTGAGGGTTATACTCGCTGTAGAAACTGTAAACATACCCCGTTAAGATAACAATAAAAAAAATGCACAGAAAATACACGCGGGATTTGAAAGAAGGGAATAAAAACACGTTATCGATTTTTTTCAATACGATGTAAAAATAAAAAACCCAAAAAAGAAGTAAAAAAAGGATGGGTACATTAAGAGATCGAAGCACTTCGGTCGCTTCATTCCAATCAGTATCAAAGATGGAAAGTAAAAAAGCCGTTGTAATCGGCATTCGGTTCAGATAAATATGGGCGATTTCGAATGGAGCTAAGATTACAAAAATCCCATGGAAAAGAAAAAATACCCGCAACTTTAAGAATAACGCCGGTAACAGGAAAAGTAATACGGAAATGACCAAATAAGTAATGACTTTTAATATGTTAGCTCCGGCAATATCGCTCCCGTAACATGCAAGAAATATATTGGGAATTAAAACAATAAAGGATAAAACCGGAATCCATACCGATGTTTTTTTGTTCGGGAATCGAAATTCTTTACTATATTTGCCCATTCTTTCGAGTATATTTTCGAAGGACGAAATTAACTATAATTACTCACTTATCGGTTATTTTATCGAATTATTTTAAAAACTTAATCAAAACAGGCAATGGCCGGAGAAAAATGGTATGTAGTATGGAAAGGATTCGAGCCCGGAGTCTACAAGACCTGGTTGGAATGCAAGCAACAAATCGCCGGATTTGAAGGGGCGCTATATAAATCGTTTGATACACAAAGCAAGGCAGTTGAAGCGTATCGTTCCGACCCTTGGAATTACATTGGGAACAAAAAAACGATCGGATCGTTTCGGAATAACTCCCCTGTCGTGTTACCGAGTTTATCTGTCGATGCTGCCTGTTCGGGCAATCCGGGGAAAATGGAATACCGGGGCGTGAATACCGAAACAGGGAAAGAAATTTTTCACATAGGACCTTTAGACGAAGCGACCAACAACATCGGCGAGTTCTTGGCAATTGTTCACGGTTTAGCGCTTTTGAAAAAACAAAACTCTGCTATCCCGATCTATTCCGACAGTGCTAATGCCATTCTTTGGATAAAAAATAAAAAATGCAAAACCAAGCTGACGCCATGCAAAGCCAATGAAAAAGTTTTCGACTTAATTGTCCGGGCAGAGAAATGGCTGAACGAAAATACCTATCCGAATCCGATTCTCAAATGGGAAACCTCCCTTTGGGGAGAGATACCGGCCGATTTCGGGAGGAAATAGCTTTTCTTAAATGAAGCGTAATCCGTTAGATGTTAATCAAATTTTCTGTACAGATACTTCCCATCCAAATACGGCCGTCACTCAGAATCAAATCTTTTTGTGATATTCCAAACTCCAGTCCGGGGAATGTGAAATTCATCCAATATTTACCGGCGGGCATCTTGTCAAAATGATTATAGGTGATGGAGATCGTTTTGGATTCACCGGCTTTTATGCGGGTCAACCATTCGATTTTCCATGAATCCCAAGGTTCCGGGCTGATGACGGTTTCCTTATGCGTATAGGACTGTGAATAATTGAGGTCCCAAAAGGTTGGACCATTGGAGAAATAATGAAACAGACCAATTCCCATTTTGTCAGGATCAAGATAATAATAATCAAACGTATCCGAATTGGATAAAACAATAGTTAAAACCAATTTCCCGGCCGAAAAATTACAGGATTGAATTTCAAAATGTAAACCTTCATGGTATTGACCATACGCTTTTAAAGCATTGATAATTCGTTCATCGCTACGTGGGTCCGGAACCGTCACTTCATAATTTACGTTCAAAATCTGCATGAATTCGATACGAATAATGTCTTTCGGGTAAAAAAACGGAGTAGATAAATAGGGGCCGGTTGGCAAATAACTCAAATACATAGGATGAAACGGACATTTGTAAATCTCTTCTTCACCTACATTGACAGTCATTGCACCGGAATCAAATCCGATATCTTCAAGGTAAGGCAACTTTTTTTTCAAATAAATGATATGCGTACTCACATCGTAAAAATCAATATCCGTTGTAGATACAATGGAATTATCGCCCATTTTTAACCAAAGCCCGTCGGTAAATGTACGATCGTCCGGTAAGTGTTCGCTGTTGCAACCAACCAAGGAAAAAATACCGATTGCCCATGTTATAACTATAAGTGTACATGATACTTTTTTCATGATTCTTCGATTGTTTTTTTTTTGCAACAAAGATAAGTAAAAAAAATGGGATTAAATATTATTTCGCCTATTTTTCGACAAAAATAACTAACTTTGTTGTGGAATTTTCAACCCATGAATCCCGGAATAATCGACAAACTCAAAACATTGGCGGAAGCCGCTAAATTCGACGTCTCTTGCGCATCGAGCGGAACCACTCGCAACAATCCGGGAAAAAACCTCGGCTCTACATCCGGTTGGGGAATATGCCACAGTTTTACGGAAGACGGACGTTGCGTCTCGCTACTGAAAATCATGCTGACCAATCATTGCATCTACGATTGCGCCTATTGCATGAATCGCCGAAGCAACGATATTCCTCGAAACACTTTTTCTGTTTCGGAATTAGTTGAATTAACGCTTGAATTTTATCGCCGAAATTATATCGAAGGCTTGTTTTTGAGTTCCGGGATTATTCGCAATGCCGATTATACAATGGAACGCATGGTGAGAGTGGCTAAAGATTTACGCTTAGTTAACCGGTATAATGGTTACATCCATTTGAAAAGCATTCCCGGAGCAAGCCGTGAATTGATTACCGAAGCCGGTTTGTATGCCGACCGTTTGAGTTGTAACATCGAAATGCCATCGGAAGAAAGTTTGCGTTTAGTTGCTCCCGAAAAGAATTACCAAAATGTATATCGTCCGATGCACTATATCCAACAAGGATTTCTGCAGAGCGCTGAAGAAAAAAAGAAATACCGTCACGCACCGCGTTTCGCTCCTGCCGGACAAAGTACGCAGATGATTATCGGAGGCTCACCCGACGACGACCGGAAAATACTGACGCTGGCCGACTCGCTATACCAACGCCCGGCAATGAAACGCGTTTATTATTCGGGATATATTCCCATCAACACAGATGATTCCCGTTTACCGGCATTGACTTCTCCTCCGCTTGTGCGAGAAAATCGACTGTATCAGGCCGATTGGCTGATGCGTTTCTATCAATTCAAAGTCAATGAAATTGTCGATGAAGTTCATCCCAATCTCGATTTGGATATTGATCCTAAATTAGCGTGGGCTTTGCGACATCCCGAATTTTTTCCTTTAGACATTCATACAGCAGATTACGAAATGCTGCTGCGTGTGCCGGGTATCGGAGTGAAATCCGCCCAAATGATAGTCGCCTCCCGAAGACATGGTCGCTTAACCTCCGAACATTTAAAGAAAATTGGCGTTGTGATGAAACGCGCAAGGTATTTTATCACTTGTAACGAATTGCTCGCTTATACCGTGCACGAAACCGGCGCCGAATACATCCGAAATGCGCTGACTGCTCCGCAAAAAAAGAAAAAGCAAGAAGACCGTCAAATGATCATCCAATTTGAATAATCTCGTGTATTTCCGTTACGATCAAACTTTCGATGGCTTGCTGACCTGCGTGTTTGTGGCATTCAACCGCAAGGAATTCCCGGAATACATTATCGGTGAAAACGAACAACTCCCGCTGTTTACCGAATCATATCACGTAGTTACCGACAATTCCAAAGCCGACCGAGTATTGAAAACACTTCGAAAAAAATTATCCAAATCTGCGCTCGATATGCTTTTTATTTCGTATTTGTCGGAATTAAAAGGAATAGAAATTCGCATTTTTCGGTACATCCAAAAAGCCTTGCTATCCGAAAAAAGCATCGAGACAAATTTCGCCGATCCGGATGTATTGGAATTATCGAAAATATACAAAAAAGTCGGTCGTGAAGAAGAGCGAATCCGTCAGTTTGTTCGATTCCAAAAAACAGCCGACGACTTGTTTTTTGCCGTAATGGAACCAATATATAATGTATTGCCCCTGACGGCGCGCTTCTTCAAAACCCGCTATGCCGATCAACAATGGTTAATCTATGATATCGGAAGAGAATACGGACTTTATTATGATTTGAAGACCGTTGAAACCATCCGGTTCGAACAGTCGCCGGTAGAACCCCGAACCGGAAAGATTACACCGGAAAAATCGGATGAATCCGAAATAATTTTCCGGAACTTGTGGAAAGATTACTTAAAAGCAATTACTATCAGTGAACGCCGCAATTTAAAACTGCAACGTCAACACATGCCTAAACGTTTTTGGAAGTATTTGACGGAGAAACAGGAGTAGGGAATTAAGAATTATGAATTAAGAATTAAGAATTAAGAATTATGAGTAAGAATTTTATGCCAATTAGACATTTATTTATTGTTGGCATATATTTTGAACGCTATTTGCCGGAAGATTTATATCTTTGCAGTGAAAAAAATAAAAAGAGAAAAAATGATTAAGAAAAATTTCTCCGACAGTGTGAAAGAAATTCTCCTATTTAGTCGGGAAGAAGCCGGTCGTTTACACAATTCATACGTAGGAACGGAACATATTTTGTTGGGAATCTTACGAAACAAAAATAGTAAAGCGTCAATCATTATTCATTTATTAGGAATCGATCCTCGCGAATTAAAATCCGATATAGATAAAGAATTGTATGAAGAAAGCAATTCGGTTTCCGAAAATCAATTAACCATCGATAAAAGTGTTGAAAATCTGCTTCGCATCAGTGTATTGGAATCACTTAATCTGAACAGTCGTGAAACAGATACAGAACATTTACTTCTTGCCTTGCTGAAAGATACTCGTTCCATTGCTTCCCGAATTTTAGAAAAACATTCGATTAACTACCAAAAAGTTTATGATCTGCTTACTGAAAAGGAAATGGATGGTAAACAAAGGGCGGGAACATTACCGAGAATGGGGGCCGGTTTCACGGGCGAAGAAGACGATGACGATTTGGATGATTCATTTACCACCTCAAACCCCAAAAAAGAAACCTCACGAGTTAATAATCCTCAAGGAAATAAAAACAGCGATACACCTATTATCGACAGCTTTAGTACAGATTTAACAAAGGCGGCGGAAGAAAACCGATTGGACCCGATCGTAGGACGTGAAAGAGAAATCGAACGATTAGCGCAAATTCTAAGCCGACGGAAAAAAAATAATCCGGTGCTGATCGGCGAACCCGGAGTAGGGAAGTCCGCCATTGTTGAAGGTTTGGCTCTTCGGATCACCCAACGTAAAGTGTCGCGCATTTTGTTCGATAAAAGAGTAGTCAACTTAGATATGGCGGCCATTGTTGCAGGAACCAAATACAGAGGACAATTTGAAGAACGCATCAAATCCATATTAAGTGAATTATCAAAAAATCCGAATGTCATTCTGTTTATCGATGAAATTCACACAATCATTGGTGCCGGAGGCGCTTCCGGATCAATGGACGCAGCTAATATGTTAAAGCCGGCACTTGCACGAGGAGAAATTCAATGCATTGGAGCCACTACCCTCGACGAATACCGCAAAAGCATCGAAAAAGACGGCGCTTTGGAGCGTCGTTTCCAAAAAATTGTAGTTGATCCCACAACGCCCGAAGAAACCTTGAAAATACTCGAAAATATTAAAGACCGATACGAAGAACATCATAACGTCGTTTATACCCCCGATGCGATCCGCGCCTGCGTTTATTATACCGATCGTTACATCAGCGACCGGAATTTTCCCGATAAAGCTATCGATGCTTTAGACGAAGCAGGTTCGCGCATGCATATTTCCAATATCGTGGTCCCAAAAACCATCGAAGAATTGGAATTACGAATCGAAGCAATCAAGCAAAACAAAATACAAGCAGTTAAATCACAAAACTTTGAATTAGCCGCCGGCTACCGCGATCAGGAACGACAATTATTACTCCGATTGGAAAATTCAAAAGCAAAATGGGAAGAGGAATTGCAAGAAAATCGCCAAACGGTGGATGAAGAAAAAATTGCGGAAGTGGTCGCCATGATGTCCGGCATTCCCGTACAACGAGTGGCTCAAGCTGAAAATCAAAAGCTGAAAGAAATGGGCAACGTGCTCAAATCCAAAATCATCGGACAGGATGAAGCGGTCGAAAAAATAGTTAAAGCCATCCAACGAAACCGTATCGGATTGAAAGATCCTAAAAAACCCATCGGAACCTTCATGTTCTTAGGACCCACCGGCGTCGGAAAAACGTATTTAGCTAAACTTTTAGCTGAATATTTGTTTGATTCCGCCGATACATTAATCCGCATCGACATGAGCGAATTCATGGAAAAATTCAGCGTTTCACGTCTGATTGGAGCGCCTCCGGGCTATGTCGGTTATGAAGAAGGCGGACAACTGACCGAAAAAGTACGCCGCAAACCCTATTCGGTCGTTCTCTTAGATGAAATCGAAAAAGCCCACCCCGACGTATTCAACATCTTACTGCAAGTGATGGACGAAGGTCGTTTAACCGATAGTTTCGGACGACGAATAGATTTCAAAAATACTCTCGTCATCATGACGTCCAATGTCGGTACCCGTCAATTGAAAGATTTCGGTCGAGGAATCGGCTTCACAACCAACGATTCATCGGTCAGCGATAAAGAATTTTCACGCGGAGTGATTCAGAAAGCGCTTAATAAGACTTTTGCTCCCGAATTTCTTAACCGGGTGGACGATGTGGTTCATTTCGATCAATTAGATAAAGAAGCGATATACAAAATAGTTGAGTTAGAATTATCCGGTTTTTATCAACGGGTGCAAGCATTAGGATATACTCTTGATATTACGGAAAAAACCAAAACATTCATTGCATCCAAAGGCTATGACGTTCAATTCGGCGCCCGTCCGCTGAAACGAGCCATTCAAAAATATCTCGAAGATGAATTGGCGGAAATGATTATTCAATCTTCCGTAAAAAATGGAGAAGCAATCAGAATCGATTACGACGAGGAAAATAAAAAAATAATTTCGGAACTTGTTTGCGACAAAATGTCAGTTTAACCTGACCGGCATTTTTTTTGTTTGCTACTAAGGGTATTGATAAGGGGATTACGGGCCAAGTCCGCAATAATACTCTTATTATAATTCATAATTTATAATTCATAATTCATAATTAATCTATGAGTACACAAAAGCAAACCGGCCGGATTGGAGTAACGACCGAAAACATTTTCCCGATTATCAAAAAGTTTTTATACAGCGACCACGAAATTTTCCTTCGTGAAGTGGTTTCAAACGCAGTTGATGCGACTCAAAAATTAAAAACATTGGCCTCAGTCGGCGAATTCAAAGGCGAATTAGGCGATATAGGTATCCGGATCAGTCTCAATGAGAAGAAAAAAACATTGACGATCTCCGACCGGGGGATTGGAATGACTGCCGAAGAAATCGAAAAATACATCAATCAAATTGCTTTCTCAAGCGCTAACGATTTTTTGGACAAATATAAAACAGATGCAAATGCCATGATCGGTCATTTCGGTTTGGGCTTTTATTCGGCTTTTATGGTATCCAAACGAGTGGAAATCATTACTCAATCTTGCCAAGAAGGAGCATCCGCCATAAAATGGGAATGCGACGGCTCGCCCGAATATACGCTCAGTGAAACCAAAAAACCGGATCGAGGCACTGACATCATTCTTCACATCGATGACGACAGCAAAGAATTTCTTGAAAAATCGCGCATCGAATCCCTGTTGAAAAAATACTGCCGTTTTCTCCCCATTCCGATTATCTTCGGTAAGAAAACAGAATGGAAGGATGGAAAATCCGTTGAAACGGAAGAAGATAACGTCCTGAATGAAACAAATCCTTTATGGACGCGCAAACCATCCGAATTGACCGACGACGATTATATTCGTTTCTATAAAGATTTATATCCTTTCAGCGAAGATCCGTTGTTTTGGATTCATTTAAACGTGGATTATCCGTTCAATCTGACAGGAATCCTGTATTTCCCGAAAGTGAAAAACGGCATCGACCTGAAAAAAAATAAAATCCAATTGTATTGCAATCAAGTATATGTCACGGATTCGGTCGAAGGAATCGTGCCGGAATTTTTAACTTTGCTGCACGGCGTCATCGATTCGCCCGACATTCCTCTGAATGTTTCCCGTTCTTATCTGCAAAGCGACAGTAATGTAAAGAAAATTTCCTCTTATATAACCAAAAAAGTCGCCGATCGACTGGAAGATATTTTCAAAAACGATCGCCCTCAATTTGAAAGCAAATGGGACCATTTGAAAATCTTTATTGAATACGGAATCATCACGGAAGAAAAATTTTATGAACGCGCCGCTAAATTCGCTTTACTTAAAAATACGGATCATTCCTTTTTCACTTTCGACGAATACAAAACGCTGATCGAACCCAATCAAACCGATAAAGACGAAAATTGTATCTATCTGTATGCAACCAACAAAGATGAACAATACGCCTATATCGATCAAGCCAAAGAACGAGCCTACGACGTTTTGCTGATGGATGGACAGTTAGACATCCACTTCGTGAACCGGTTGGAACAGGAACTTAAGAAATCCCGCTTTGTCCGCGTGGACAGCGATGTGATTGACAATCTGATCAAAAAAAGCGACAGCAAGGCGGTCAGCTTAACCGATGAAGAACGCAATGCCTTAGTCGATCTTTTCAAATCGGCGATTCCTCCCATCGAGAAAACCGATTTCATTATCGGATTCGAGCATCTGAGCGAAAACGGGAATCCGGTCACCCTTACACAAAACGAATTTATGCGCCGTATGAAAGAAATGTCTGAAATGCAAGGCGGAATGATGAGTTTTTACGGCGATATGCCTATTTCTTACAACCTGACGGTTAATTTGGATTCACCTTTAGTCACTAAAGTAATCGGAGATAAGGAAAATTCAAAAACAGCGATCAGTCAAATGATCGATTTAGCTTTATTAGCCAACGGATTATTGAAAGGCGAAGCTTTGAGTAAATTCATTAAACGAAGTTTCGAGCAGTTGTAATAAATCCTTTAAAGCGAACGAACATATTCCAAAATGTTTTCTACATCCGGATCTTTCAAAAGCACCCGTTTGTTTTTATCGAGAAGATAAAGTGTGGGGATGGCTTTTAAATCGTATAAATCATTTATGGTGGTGTTGTTATAGGCATTGATCCATGTATCGGGATACACTGTTTTTTCCCATGCCGATAAGTCTTTATCGGGATAAAGAGCAAGAATTTTAATTCCCGAAAGATTGGCGGACGATAAAATAGCTTTTACCCGCTTACAATCGGGACAGTCAGGATTGTTAAAAAAAATAAGCAGGTAATCAGCTTTTATATCGTTTAACTTCCCTTTTTCACCCTTAGGTAAAATATATTCAAAGTCGGCAGCCGGCTCTCCGACTCTGTTTTTGAGCGCCCGCTTGAGGCGGAATTCTGCGCGGGTTTTTCCGGCAAAATCGACTGCTTGCGAAACGCAAAGGTATTTTAAAACCGGAATATACAACTCCTCGTTGCGAACGGGGGAATTCGGATTGTAGAGGTATAGTTCAAACAGGTCGGCAATGGCTCGGAAAGCGACTGAGTCGCTGCGCTCTGCTTTATTGAGCAAGATTGAAATACTCTTTTCGGCAGTCGCCGGATCGGCTTGTCTTAGGATACGCAAATATCTTGTAAAATTCGGTTGGATCGTCCCTGTAGTTTGATTCACAAAATCGAAGCGATCCCAATAATGCATGGCAGTGGAGTCGATGGTTCCATCCCTCATCAATGTTTGGCTGAACACCGGATATACTACTAACAGCATTAAATCGATCATTATCAAAACAATCTTTTTCATTGTGCTAACGGATTGAGGTGCAATCGGTGCAAAAATACAATATTTTATTGGATTAATTAATTTTTAAGATTTTATCAGAGAATAAACCGGTCGCAGTCAAGCGGCGAAGCCCCGAAACAACTCCTTAGCAATGCAATTTGCTCCTCTTTGCTTTGAAGCAATTTCTCGTAAACTTTTATGTTTTCCTGATGAAAGTTTTCGATTTTTTGTTGATAGTCGGTTGCGCGCTCGTTATTACCTTTTTTATACGCATGGATGCAATTTTTTACGTCAGTGTATTGAGTTTTCTTGTAACATGAGTAAGTATTTTTCCGTAAAAGTAACTATTTTTTTTATTAAAAGTAAACATTTTTTACTAAAAGTATTTT
>JGI20166J26741_11856695_pt1 | contig 42701 bp, 47 predicted proteins | sample TergutCu122P5_FD_26741 | JGI IMG/M metagenome (IMG submission 26741)
CTGATAATCAGACAGTTCGATGAACGGGTCACTTTGGACCCTAAGATGAACGTCAAACCATATCCGAAGCCGGTGTTGGTAAAGATGGCGGACACCGCTAAAGGATATGTGAAGAAGGTAAGGATCAGAGGGACCTGATCATTTCAGAAACGCTTCGGGGGTCGCATACACTGCGGGCTTAAGGTCTGTGTTGCCTTTGTTAACGAATTTGTACATCACATCAACTTCTGCCATAAACCTCTCGATCGCCCTCGGATCCTTGCTCATTATCCCGGCAGAAAGGCCGCACTCTGTGTTCTCGACCTCGTCCATTGCCGCGTCAAAGTCCCTTACCGTCTTTATACAAAGGATCGGGAGGCCTGTGTCCATGAACATCAGTTCATTGTCTTCATCCAGCCCCGAGATTATTGCGGGAGTGAAGTACGAACCGTTCTGAGTGAACTCATTGTTGACCTTCTTTGCCCCGTACAGTATGTTCCCTTTTACTCCCTGGGTCTTGTTAACGAACTTCTTTGCGTTCACTTCAGAAATGATTGGCCCGGAGAACACGTCCGCATCCGCAGGGTCGCCGATCTTAAGATCTCTGGCTCTCTCCAGAAGCAAGTTGATGATCTTGTTGCTGTCCTCTGCGGTGATAATGATCTTTGATGTCGAGAACAGCCTCTGCCCGCTGTATCTGAATGCGGACGATAATATCTCATCGACAGTCCCCTTCGGATCGCCCGGCTTATGCACAATGATGGGATTCATTCCCTTTAATTCGTTCAGGACCTTCAGCTCATCGTCCACCTGAAGGAATATCATCTCATCCAGATATTCTGCGGAACCGGATATCAGGATGCCGCCTATTTCCGGATCGTTCGCCAACTGCTCATATGCCAGATCTTTCCTGTCTATAAGCAGATTCATAACTCCTGACGGCAAAGCTACGCTCTCCATCATGTCGTACACCATGTACACGGGTTCGGGGCAATACCTTGACGGCATCACGATCACAGCGTTGCCTGCGATCATCGCAGCGACCGCATGCCCCACCGGGGACGCAAGCGGCGAGTTGTACGAAGTGATTATCCCCCAAACGCCGGTCTTTCCTCTCTTGATGCCCTCGTTCGAGATGCACCCCGAGATTACCTCGATGAGCCTGTCCACTTCCGAGACAGATTCCTGCCGCGTCATCCCCGAACTTATAAGCACCGCAGCGGCCAGCCTATATCTCTGGGTCTTTATCATCTCAAGCAGATCGACAAAGAATTCTATTCTGTTCTTAAGCGGAGTACCGGCCCAAGTGGGATGGACCTTGGCGGCAACATCGACCGCCCATCTCACTGTACCGTCCTCCGGTTCCTGGAAGGCCCCGAAGCTGATCGTATCGTCAACCGGGCTTTTTACTACGAACTCATGACCTGATGCTACTTTCATTCCGCCGACATATGCGGGGTGGTCCTTCTTCTTAAGCTGAAGGACGGCCTGGAAAGCAGCCTCGAATTTCTCATCATCGAATTGGCGGATCGCTGAGTTCATCATGCCACAAAGAGGATGGAGATAGTTAAACTTACGCAAAAGAGGACTGTTCTCAGAGTCCCAACAATCGCTTTTTGGCTATGTCGAACTCTTCCTGTGTTATTATGCCCTCGTCCAACAGCTCTTTGTATTTCCTTATCTCGTCCGCCGATGATGCCTTATTTGCTCCCGGATCGTTTGTGCCAGACGAACCTGAATTAAAGAACGGCGACTCCACTTTGACATCTTGTTTCTGAACTCTGTTGGATATTATGTCATTTACCTGTGTCGGAGTAAGATACTGATAACCCGTGATGTCCTTGAGTTTCTTGTTGCATGAAAGGCATACTTCGCCATAGAATAACTTTGTCCCATATGCACCTAACACGCCACCGATCGGTTTGCCGCAGCCTATGCATTTGCTTGCCATTGGCCGTTGTATTCTATTCCACATATTTATGTTGATTCTGTTCAACGCAAAGCGTGAAAGACTCGAGAAGAAGATATTCTCAATCGTTAAATACCCTGAGAATAATAGGCGGGAGCACGGGCCTGTGGTCTAGGGGTTATGACGTCTCCTTCACACGGAGAAGGTCGCCGGTTCAAATCCGGCCGGGCCCACCACTTTTAGTTTTCGATGCCAATGATATACTTCCGCGGGAACAGCGCTATTCGGCCCGCCAGAAAACCATTTCTTTTTCCCGCAAATAGCCGAAGAAATTGCACGTATTGAAGGATATGTTCGTTCAAAATGATGATACAAAGGGAAAAATTAAAACCGTTTGAACGGAGGAAGAAAGTTCAAACGGTTTTGTGATTAGCCTGGTTGGAAGTATCATCCATGTATATATTGTGTGATGTATATAATATGTTGCACATTAAACTCAGCCGCCCGTTTTCGAAGCACCTTGAAGATTAACGGCCATTCAGAACACGTCAAGTGGAATAACAGAGTGGTGGGCCCAGCCGGAATTGAACCGGCGATCTGCGCCTTGTAAGGGCGCCGTCATAACCCCTAGACCATGAGCCCGATGCGTCACCATATCAGAAGGATTATTAAAAACTGTCCATATGACACACTGTGGTAGAATACAACGCGGAACTCCGGATCGGCAAGTCCTCCCGCACGGTCATTTTCCAGGAAAGAAAAATGGTCTTCAACCGCCCGATATTTTCAAAGGGATTGTTTTCATCCGGAAAAACTGCAACGTATGAGCTCCTTTATTCCGACATAATCTCAGCGAAGAAATCGCTCGGCGGCATCACTTTCAAATGCGAGGACGGATGGATCTATTCCCTGTCGGGCCGCGGTGTGAAAGATGCGATCGGGATGTTCGTTGCCGTCTTGAAGGACAATGAGAAAAAGATATAACCTTCTCACGAATATGCGCAGTCAAGCGATTGTAGTCCAGTGGTTAGGACGGAAGCTTCCCAAGCTTCTAACCCGGGTTCGAATCCCGGCAATCGCACCTGACCCTCATCAACCTCAGTTTCCTGTTTATAAGATAAATACAACACCTGCAATATAGGCACGATTAACCATGCTTGAGATCGACAGTTCCAGAGGAGAAGGCGGCGGACAGATGGTCAGAACATCGGTGGCCCTGGCCGCCATCACCGGGATGCCGACCAAACTGACAAGGATACGTGAAACGAGGCCGACCAACGGCCTTTCCAAACAGCACACCACCGCCATCAGCGCGGTTGCGATGATGACCGGATCGACCGCGGATGGGAACACGATAGGGTCCAGCGAGCTTACGTTCTACCCGGGCAAAGAGGAACACTCCAATTTGAAAATGGATATCGGGTCGGCGGGCAGCATCAGCTTGGTACTGCAGGCGATCCTCCTTGCGGCACGGAACAACAAAAAAAGACTTATGGTGGATATCACCGGCGGGACCAACGTTATGTGGGCCCCTCCCCTCGACTCCTACGAACTTGTGCTTTTCCCGCTCATGAAAAAGATGGGCATAAACGCTCACCTTAACATAATCGAAAGAGGATTCTACCCCATAGGCGGGGGGCACGTTGTCGTCACCCAGGATCCGATAGGGAAGATCAGTCCGCTTGAGGTCAATACTCTGGGCAGGCTGAATTACATAAAGATAAGATGTTTCACTCAGCACCTTTCGGACAGGATAGGGAAGGAAATGACAGATGCCTGCGTCAAGACCCTCGGCGATAAATACGACGTTGAGGTCGAGGTCAAGAACTGCACAGGCAACTCAAGAGGCGCCGGGTTGGTCCTTGTTGCGAACTACGAGAACGGCAAGTTATCAAGCAACGTACTGACTTCAAGGGGTCATTCCACCGAACAATCCGGAATAGATGCAGCCAACGACCTGCTGAGGGAGATGGAAGCGGGTTCGACTATGGACGTGCACACCGCCGATCAACTCCTGCCTTACATGGCAATGGCCTGCGGAAAGAGCAGTTTCATCGTGTCAAGAATAAGTAAACACCTATTGAGCCAGATGGACACTTTAGAGTCCTTCCTTGATGTCAGGTTCGGCGTAGAGAGGAAGAGCGACGGGTATCACTTCTCGGTATCGTCAGAGGGATATCCCTGAGACCTTTCATCCATGTCAATTGCGCCATGTCGGCAGACGGAAAGATAGCCGGCACAGACAGGAAACAGGTGAAGATATCTTCTGATGAGGACAAGAACAGGGTCAAGGAACTCAGAAGGAAATACGATGCGATATTAGTGGGGGTGGGGACCGTCCTCGCAGACGATCCGCACCTTACTGTAAAGGACCTTGATTACGACTCTAATCCCATAAGGATCGTCATAGACCCTCACGGAAAGACACCCGACGAAGCGCTGGTGCTGGACGAAAGAGCGCCGACCGTGATGATCACTTCAAGTGACTGTAAAAAAGAGTGGGACTGCGAAGAGACGCTGTATTTCGACGGGGAACTGTGTCTTTCGGAGATGCTCGAGACACTTGCGGAAGATATTGGAATAGAAAGCATCCTTGTAGAAGGCGGCGGGGAGACCATAGCCTCCTTTTTCAGAGAGGGGCTTGTGGATAAATACACAGTGTTCATTGGAGGGCTCATCATAGGCGGAAGGACTGCTCCCACTCCGGTCGACGGGGATGATTGGGCCGCAGAAGGCGGCATCTACCTGGTGCTCAAGGACAGTACGGTATTGGGCAACGGAGTGCTGCTTACCTTCGAGCCTAAGAGCAAATGACCGTTGGCCGCTCTTCAAAAAGTAGTTTATACATAATATGGTCTGACTGTCATATCGAAGTTCAATCAGGAAAACAAGGGAGGTGCCGATATGACAAAGAAAAGTTCTGAAACGATCAAGGAAAGCGATCTTTCGCAACTTTTTCTTCCAGAGAATCAGGAAAAGCTCAATCCGTTCCCTGAGATGTTCAGTGTAAAATTGAACTACGATATCATCAAGGACAAACTGGCGGACTGCAAAGTAAGGGATCATTTTGAAAAAGGGTTCGAATCTTTTCGAAAACGCTGCGCCGCCGATCCTTTTACGGATACTTACAGGAAGGACGTCTTAGACTACTACCGCACATTCATGGCTAAGTATGAGCCGAAGATAACAAAGGAGATCGACAGACTGTTCAAAGGGAAATATCCGGAATACATGGTCACGATAGGCATCGGGGCGAATGAACTGTTCACCCGCTTTGCCGCATCCGTTAACAATAACAATAAGGGTCGCCGCCTCGAATGGCTCGTCATAAACTCCCCGAAGGACATGTCGTCTTTTCCCGATGATCTTACAATAGAGAACACCATTTTTCTCGAATTCTCGCGCAGCGGCGTTGCGGAGGAGACGGTCAAGATCCATGAATACCTCCCGAGAAAAGCAAAGAGGATCGTATTCGCTAACGGAGGGCCGCTCGGAGAGCTTGCAAAAAGAGATGGCGATATTGTGCTTCCGCTCCCTCCCGAGATCTCCGGAAGATACGGCAGGAACAAGACGCCGATACTCTTGGCACCGATGATCGTAGCGGGAATGGATGTGGAACAGCACTGGAAAAATATCGATCTGGCTATTAGGAAGTTCGATATCTCGGATGGGAATTCTCTGCCTTTCGTTATCGCAAAATACATTTACATTTCTCAAAGGCTGCTGCCCCCCGACAGCTCCGTATATCTGGATCTCAGCAACAAAAAAGAGCCGCATGCGAAAATGCATCCGTATAGGAATCTCATCTACCTCGGTTGCAACGATAATGACATGGGGCTGCTGGGGGATCAGTTCCTGCAGTTTTGGAACGAAGGCGTGAACAGACCCGGGAACGACCTGATGGTGACAAAGCTCTTCGGTCTCCCGAGAGACTCCCACATGAATATCGAAGGCATACTCGGAAATCCATACACAAAAATGGCCGTGTTCCTGCTTAGAACGAACATGCGCGAGCAGAAAATGCACCCCCTCATCTCGGCTACGCCCGATGTTCTCAACCCGGAGCACAAGGGGCTTCACTTCGGGGATGAGGACGTCATCTTCGCTATGGCAAATTACAGAAGGCTTTCCGAACTTATGCCTACCATATTCATCGGCGTCCCGGGCAAGGTCTCGATGAGCCATTCAGCTGTTTTGGGTCAGCTTTTTGCTGACATCACGTTCATTTATTCAAATATGATCAATGTCAGATCGGGTGAAAATCCCGAAGTGCAATCTATAAGAGAGAACTCCAGCCGCTTCCTTTCATCGGGGGCAAAAGAGATCAGAGAAAAAGATCTGCCCATAGAAAATGTTGCCCGGGAATTGACCAAGTAACTGTTTTTTGCATAAGCCTTTATTATCATAACCGATTGACAGAATAGGGAGATTCGATCTTGAAAGTAAGAACGGGCGGCGGAGTCAAGGACATTAGGGCAGTGTGGTTCGACAAAGGGAAAGTTATGATGATCGACCAGAGGGAACTCCCCCATAAGATCGTGACCGTGAGTTTTGATAAATATCAGGATGTTGCGGAAGCTATCAGGAATATGACGACCCGGGGCGCGCCCTCTATCGGTGCGACCGCCGCCTACGGCATGTGCCTGGCAGCTCTTTCCGGCGTCGATCTTGACAAAGCAGCCAAGGACATCAAAGCTGCGAGACCTACCGCCAACGACCTGTTCTTTGCGGTGGATCACATGCTTGCCGGTCTCAAAGCAGGTTCTGATCCGATAGAAGCCGCGAACGGCTATGCCGACATGATCGTCGATAAATGCACAAAGATCGGGGAGTACGGTTCTGCACTCATTAAGAACGGAATGAAAGTAATGACCCATTGCAACGCGGGAGCCCTTGCCACCGTTGACGTAGGGACTGCATTGGCCCCTATGAGGAAAGCTTGGGCAGATGGAAAAAGATTCTTTGTTTATGCATCAGAAACAAGACCCAGGCTCCAAGGTATGCAGCTTACTGCGTGGGAGCTGGGTCAGGAAGGAATAGATCACGCCATCATTCCCGACGGCGCTTCCGCATACTACATGGAAAAAGGCGTCGACCTTATCATTACGGGTGCGGACCGCATCACCGCAAACGGAGATTTTGCGAACAAGATCGGCACCTTCGATAAAGCTATCGCGGCAAAACACTTCGGTATCCCGTTCTATGTGGCGGCTCCGGTCTCCACATTCGACTTCGATACAAAGACCGGCAAGGACATAGTGATCGAAGAAAGATCTGAAAAAGAGGTCACAGAGATCTATGGGATGAAGATAGCTCCGAAAGGCTCTCCCGCACTTAATCCCGCATTCGATGTCACTCCTGCGAAACTTGTCAGAGGATTCATAACAGAAAAAGGCATATTCGCTCCGAAAGATATCGGAAAGGTGAAACAATGAACGAGCAATCTGCACGCGTAAAACTGGCAGAGATATGCAAACTTCTCTATGACAGGAATCTCACAGTGTCGGCAGGAGGGAACATGAGCCTTCGCCTCAACGAAAAAGAGTTCATTATCACACCTACTGGGAGGAATAAAGGCATGCTCAGACCAGACGAGATGGTTCTGATGAACATCGGAGGGAAAGTTCTTTCCGACGGAAAACCGTCTATTGAAAGAACATTTCATATTGCATTCTACAAAGCAAACCCCGACACGAACTCGGTGATACACTGCCACCCGCTGTACTGCACTTCGCTGGCGGTCAAAGGGGAGAAGATAAGAAGTTCGCTTACTCCCGAAGGTGTGCTTCTTTTAGGAGACGTCCCCCTTGTCGGGTACTTCACACCGGGATCGAAGAAACTCGCCGACGCCGTTGCCGAAAACACTTCATGCAAAGCGATCCTGATGGCGAGGCATGGCGCGATAACCCAAGGCAGGACCATCGAAGAAGCGTTCAACAGAATGGAAGAGTTGGAATTCCAGGCCAAGCTGCAGATGCTGACGGCCGGTGCTGACGAACTCCCGTTGTCAGAGATCAAGAAACTTGAGAAGATGTGATCCCATGGCAGTCCTCGTAACAAAATGGTTCGGTATTTTCCTCATTGACGAGAAGACCGGAAAAATTATCGAAAAAAGGCTTATGCCGAAGGACCCGAACCTTATTGCGGAAAGGTTAGCGTTAGTACAAAGAGGGTCAATTCTTGAAGAGGAAAAAGAGCTTGCCGGAAAGCTGCCGAAGATCTCCGTCTCAAATACCAGACAATCGGGGCTCGGAAGGCCGATGTTCTATGACTCTTCGTTCCTCGATCCAAAGTCGTTCGGTTTCACTGAAGAGATAATGCACAGCGCCATGCTGGGTCTGGGGAAATTGAGAACGTCTGAGCCTGTCCCCAAAGACAGGAATCTCGTCCATGCCATAAGGGGATTGGACGATCTGATCGAAAGCACCAACCTCTTGAACGAAAGGCTTCACGAATGGTACGGGATGCATTTTCCAGAGCTTGCGGATGTTGCAAAAGATGAAAGATATGCCGCTCTCATTTCAGAACTGGGCGACAGGGATAGCATAATCAAAGAATTGGGTCTGGATATCAGCTCCATCGGGTCCGACTTTGCCGACCGTGACCTGAAAGAGACAATGGACCTTGCCGAGACAGTGATAAGACTGTACGAAGAGAAAGAGAGGATGGAACAGTACATAACCGAAATTGCAACCGGAGCAGCGCCTAATATGTGCGCGATCATTGATGCTCCGCTGTCGGCCAGACTCATTTCATTAGCTGGGGGATTGGATAGACTTTCTACCCTTCCATCTTCAACAGTACAGCTTCTGGGTGCCGAAAAAGCAATGTTCAGACATTTGAGATCGGGCAAGCGCCCCCCGAAACACGGAGTGATATATCAGCATCCCGACATCCACAGATCACCTTACTGGCAGAGGGGGAAGATAGCCAGAGCGCTTGCCGGGAAGGTCCTCATCGCCGCGAAGATAGATGCCAACAGAGGGGAGTTCATAGGGGACAAACTGAAAGAAGAGTTTGCGGCACGCGTCAAGGATATTCAGGAGCGTTACCCTGAAGCGCCGAAAAAACAACAGAGCCAGAACAGGCCGAATAAGAAACGTGGTAATCGGCCCAGGCGCTGAACCGCTGACAGAATATATTTAATATCGGGGACAGATAAGGAATTCAGATAATATGCTGTCCCAATACAATAAATCGCAGTTCACCCAGTGTTTCAAAGGGGAGTTGGACTTCAGGCCAGCAGAATAAGGAAGGTTAAAAACATGTGGGAAATGAAAGAGATCAGGGAATTGAAGGTCGGAAGATATGTCAACATTGATGAGTCCCCCTGCAAGATCGTATCGATCAGCACATCAAAGCCCGGAAAACACGGATCGGCAAAGGCCAGCATCGATGCGGTAGACATTTTCACAGGATCCAAGAAATCGATCAACGCACCGGTGAGCACAAAGGTACAGGTCCCCCAGATCGACAGACGGAAAGGACAGGTATTGTCGATACGCGACAACGAAGTCCAGATAATGGATCTTGAAACATTCGAGACCTTCTCAATGGCGATCAACGAAGATCATGAGAGCCCCCTCGTAGAGGGTGGAGAGACCATGTACATCGTTGCCATGGGAAAAAGCAAACTCCTGTAAGGTGGATCCTTTGTCGTATGGGCTGTCTTATGCGGGTGCCGAATCTGATTATGACTCGGCAGACGCATTCCTTTTGGGCATCCCCTATGACAGGACATCGAGTTTTAAGTCAGGCGCCGCCGAAGCACCTGCCCACATAAGAAGAGCATCTTACAATTTCGAGGAGCTCCACTTCGAACACGGCCTCGACCTTCCTCGGCTGAATATTTTCGACCAAGGCGACTGCGAGCACGTGTTCCTTCCCGAAGATATGATGGAAGAAGTTAAGTTCTTCATTTCCCCCGCAATAAGGGATAAAAAATTCACTGTCGCAGTGGGTGGAGAACATTCGATCAACATGCCCATAATACAGTGTTTCAAAAGGAATGACATCGCATTGATAACAATAGATGCGCACCTCGATTCCAGGGACGAATACCTCGGGACCCCTTACAGCCACGCATGTGTGACAAGGCGCGCCGCAGAACACCTGGGGATCGATAACGTCTTTGCGCTCGGCGTAAGATCGATATCGAAAGAAGAGCTGGAAAGGGATGATGTCATTCCCTACACAACATCTTTCGAGATCAAAGAAAAAGGGATAGAACGGGCAGTGAAAAAAGCGTTGGATAGTGTGAAAAGCGAGCATGTTTATCTTTCACTGGATATAGACGGTATCGACCCTGCTTATGCGCCCGGTACGGGCACCCCCGAGCCGTTCGGCCTTGACCCACTGGATGTTAAGAGAACGATCAATCTCATAGGCGGTAGGTTAGTGGGTTTTGATGTTACCGAAGTGTGCCCCCCTGCGGATCCGTCGGGAATAACATCCGCTCTTGCGGCGAGGTTCATAAACGAAGTGCTGGCAGTGCATTCTAAATATCTTACTTGAACCACATATTCAGATACTCTTTGACCATTGTTTCATATTTCTCTGCCCTCTGGTTTGCAACGACCTCGTCCTTTGATTCAGAGAATATTCTGAACGCCGGCTCTGTACCGGAGGGTCTGGCTAAGACCCATCCGTCGTCGTACGTCGCCTTCATTCCATCGACCTTATCTATCATCGCACCGGCGCTTTCGTTCTCGATATACTCAAGCACATGCTTTTTCATATCGTTGGGGCAGTCTATCTTCTTCTTCACAGTATAGTAGATCGGAAGTTTAGATACTTGGTTCTTCAGCGGGCCAGCCTTGGCGACGCATTCGAGCATCTTGGCTATTGCCATCCCGCCGTCCCTGCAGAACTGTTGCTCCGGGAAGATCAGACCGCCATTCTCCTCCCCCCCGAATATCGCTCCTGTCTCCATCATCTTCCTGGCAACTATGGGGGACCCGACCGCGGTGAATATGATCGTTCCGCCTGCAGCCTCGACCACCTCCGCGACTAGCGACGATGTACTTACCGGCGTTACGATCAGTCCCTTTTGTTTGGAAAGAGTATACTTTGACAACAGTGCCAGACTCTTGTCCCCTCCGACGAACTTGCCGTCGCTGGTAATGAATACACACCTGTCTGCGTCTCCGTCGTGCGCTATTCCGAGGTCCGACCTTGTTGCCCTTGTCAAAGAAAGTACATCCTTGATGTTGTCTTCGGTAGGCTCTATCGGGCGGCCGGGGGACTCTCCCTGCGGGTTGCAGTTGAGCGTTATCGCCTTTACGTTAAGCTTTTTGAGCAGCAGGGGAGAGGTCTCGTATGCCGCACCGTTTGCACAGTCGAGGCATACTCTCAGCTCTGCTTTTCTTATGGCATCGGCATCTACCTTAGAAACTATCGCATCGACATATTCCTCTCCGGCACCCCATACTCTCTCCATTTCGCCCGTATAATTCCACGCTGCCCCGGGGATCTCTTTTGAGAATTGCTCTTCGATCGCTTCTTCTTCCTTTCTGGTTGCTTCAGTTCCGTCGTATGAAATGCATTTGATGCCGTTGAACATGGGGGGATTGTGGGAGGCGGTGATCATTACTCCTCCCTTTATGTCGCTGCGCGTTCTCACATAATACTGAAGTGCCGGCGTAGGCAGCACTCCGAGATCGAGCACGTTTCTTCCCACGGCCATTATGCCTGCAGATATGGCCATCTTCAGCATATCGGCCGATGTCCTTGTATCCGAGGCCACAGCCACCATTCCATTCATCACGGTCCCGATGGCCTTCCCCAACTGCAGTACCATTTCCGAGGTCATATCCTCGTTGATGATCCCTCTCACTCCGTTTGTACCGAAAAGCCTCTCAGCCAACTCATATCCTCCTCGCAGAAAGTATGATCGCTATCGTGTCCGCACACGCCTTGCATGTGTCGGCGGCCATTTCCATAGCAAATATGAGCTCTCTTGCCAACATGACCGCGCGTGGATCCATAGGAGAAAGGTGCACCTGTTTCGTGCAGGAAAAATACAGCCCGTCGATTATCTTCTCTTGGTCGTAGACCGCATCAATGTTCCCAAGTGTCTCTGTCGGCGATGTTTCCATGTTCTCGGTCGTTTTCACGAGGTGTTTTACGGCTGTGATGAGCTCGGATGCCATTTTGCCCATTTCTATCCAAATATAGTCAGGAACAAGTGCTTTGGTCTCGACCAGAAGCTGAATGTGTATAGCGCCCTCCTTGGCCCAGTTTGCTATGGAATCCATTTTTCTGATGAAGTATATCAGATCCTCTCTCTCCTGGACGCTCAATTCTCCGCCGGAAGCGTCCTCGCATAGCTTATCCTCTATTTTATCGGCCTCCGCTTCCTGCATGATTAGCCTTTCGATGCATTTCATTGCGTTCACCTGATCCCCTTTCGCCATTGCTTTCATCGCAAGGTCGAGTTCTGTCACGGTATCCTGAACCATAAGACCATGGCTCCTTGAGCCCATCATCACCGTCTCTCCTTTCCTCTTGGAAAGCCACAACATTATCCCTTTCTTTTCATTCAAGTTCGATCGCCTCTTCCAATCCCTCTTTCGGTCTTTCGAAGACCTTTGTGGCCCTCTTGTTGAAAACAAGATAGACCTTGTCACCCACTTCCGGCACCTCGCTGTTGGCCGAAATGTTATAGTCAATATAGTCGCCAGTCTCCGCCTGGGTCCTTATCCTCCAATAAAAGCCCATGAACACCACTCCCATTATTCTCGCTCTGAGACCGTCGTTCGCAGTATATACGTTCTCTGGACGGACAGATATTACCACAGGGGTCCCTTTTTCGAAATCAGACTTAGCCACTCTGATCTTCTGGCCGTCCCTGAGCCTGACCACCGTCCATCCGTTCTTCGTTTTGCCCAGGACGGTACATTCGAGAAGGTTGGTCTCCCCGATGAAATATGCCGTAAAGACCGTCTTTGGATCCCTGTACATATCCAGCGGGGTTCCGACCTCTGCGGTCCTTCCCGCCCTGAGAAGTATGATCCTGTCCGATACGGACATCGCTTCCTCCTGATCGTGCGTTATGTGAAGAACGGTTATCCCGAGCTTTTTGACCAGCCTTCTTATCTCATATCTCAATTCCACACGCACCCTCGCATCAAGCGCAGAGAACGGTTCATCAAGCATGAGCATCTTCGATCCGGATGCCAACGCCCTTGCGATGGAGACCTTTTGCTGTTCACCGCCGGAAAGTTCATTGGGGAACATTCCGGCGCGGTCGAACATCTTGACGAGTTGGAGATATTCTTCTGCTATCAGACATGTTTCGCCCACGCACATATCTTTGACCCTTGGGCTGTAACCGACATTGTCCTCGACGGTCATGTTGGGGAACAGTGCTATGTTCTGGAAAACATATCCTGTATCCCTGTCCTCGATCGGTATTTCTGTAACATCAATACCATCGACAAGGACCCTTCCGCTTGTCGGCGTAAGTATTCCGGATATGACCTTTATAAGGGTGGTCTTACCGCATCCGGACGGCCCCAGAATTGTCAGATATTCTCCTGTCTCTATTGAGAGGCTGATGTTCTTTATCGCATAGAAATCTCCGAACTTCATTGAGACATCGTCAAGTTCTATTTTCATCAGTCCAACCTCAGTTCCGCATCGATGCCTTCCGGCGGTATTTCAAATACAGTTGCCCTTTCCGGCAGCCAGGAGACCATTACTTCGTCCCCTACGCCGTAATCGTCGAACCTTCTGTTCGAGATCTTAGATGAGACCAAACCTATATCATCGGCCATGATCTCCACGGTCACTGTGGCCCCTTCATAGAGTATCCTTTCCACTTTGCCTTTGAAGAATCCCTCCGGCATCTCCGGATCCGGTTTCTCTTCGGTGGGCTTTGGGATCAACGGTATCCTTGTGGACCCGATCTTGATCGCAACTGCGACTTCAGTGCCTGCCGGCACATCGGTCTTGTGCGCTTTTATCATCGTCCCGTTCTGTATCTCTATCTCGGAGAATTCCTCATTGACCGAACGTATCTTTCCAATGAAGATGTTGGACCTTCCCACGAAATTCGCAACGAAGGGGGTCTTTGGGTTCCTGAACACTTCCATTGGTGTGCCGACCTGGATAATCTTTCCGTTCCTTATAATGGCGATGCGATCAGCCATCTCCAATGCCTCATCCTGATCGTGTGTTACATGTATCGCTGTGTGGCCCATCTCTTTGACAAGTGATTTGAGATCTTGCCTTAGTTCAAGTCTGAGCCTTGCGTCAAGTGCCCTCAGGGGCTCATCCAGAAGCAGAATATCCGAGTCGGAGGCGAGCGCCCTTGCAAGCGCCGTCCTTTGCTGCTGGCCTCCGCTCAGTTCGTTCGGGTAGGAATTGGCCTTACTTTCCATATGCACCAGATCCAACATACCCTTTACGAGTTGCTTGGCATCTTCTTCATTCCACCCGTTGATCTGCGGAGAGAACATCACATTCTCATAAACGGTCTTCGGCGGGAACAACGCATATGTCTGGGACAGCATGGTCGCTTTCCTCTCGCTGACCGGTCTGTTAGTTACGTCGACCCCATCAAATAATACTTTTCCACGATCCGGCTTGGTAAGCCCGCATATCATTCTCAGGCATGTGGTCTTCCCCGAACCGGTCGGTCCGAGTATACATAGGTATTCGCCGTCATTGACCTTAAGGGTTAGGCCATCGGCGGCCTTGTGGCCCTTGTATTCTTTGCACAACCCGTCCAGAACGATCTCAGGCACGGCGGCCACCCCTGCTGATTACTATTCTTACACCCATAATAAAAATGAAACATATCGCTATCAGGATTATCGAACAAAATGCCGCTTCCGTATAATGATGTTTTCCAACAAGGTCCATTATGTAAATAGGGACCGTCTTGACCGAGCTGGTTATCGATTGGGTCGCACCCGTCTCGCCGAGACTCCTTGTGAATGCCAGCACTGCTCCGGCGATTATCGAGGATTTGATTATCGGAACTAGGACCCTTGTGAAGGTCTGGAAAGGTTTTGCTCCGAGCGTCAATGCCACTTCTTCGTATGCGGGGTCGATTTCTTCGACGGCACCCACAATATTCCTGACCATGAGCGGGAATGTGAAAGAAATGTGTCCAAGTATGACCATTACTAGGCTCAGAGCGCCTCCGGCATACATACTGCCCCAAAAGAGAGATAGTGAGAAGCCGAGTGCTGCTGTCGGGATTATCAGAGGGACGTTTACTAGTGTATCAAGTATCTTTCCGAATAACGCGTTCCGTTTCCTTGCAATATACAGAGCAATGGGGGTGCCGAAAATGACATCAAAAACAACTGCAACTCCCGCTATAAGGAAGGATATGCCTATCGAATACAGCAGCTTACCATAGTCAATTTGCGCCATAGGCTGCGTTACATATGTGAAAATATAGAATGTCGGAAGAAGGACGATTACCGCAAGGAAGGCGATCGAGAAAGCATCCTTCAGCTTAGGTACCGACCCCCTGCTGAGCGTCCTCCCGAATTTTGGCCATACTCTTTTTGTGGGTATCTTGAATTTCATGACCAGAATTCTTACTACCAACAGCATCATCAGCGCAAGGACGATCATCAGAGCGCTGATAAGGATCAGGGATCCAATCATGGTGTCGTGGGGGATCAGCTCCGATACCTTATTTGGATTTGCAAAGTCCTTCACATATGCAATGAAAGCAGGTCCTGTGAAGAATGTGGGCCCGTCTAGGAATGAACCCTTGAGAGAGTTGTATCCCATCATCTGCACTGCCATGTAGGTACCTCCTGTCTCGGAGAGGGACCTGGCAAAACAGAGGATCGTACCGGTCAGCAGACCGGTGCGGAAAAGCGGCAGGGTTATTGTTCTTACCGCCGTGAATCTTGATGCGGAAAGGGTCATTGCCGCTATCTCATAGTTCGGCTCGATCTGCTCCAAAATTGCGGACAGGGACCTTACCATATACGGGAATGAGAACACTATGTGCAGAAGGATTATCATGATAAATGGGGACATTACAATGCCCATTCCGGGTATGTCGATGCCGTGCGGGGCCCCCCAGAACATCACTACTGAAATGCCCAAGACCGCAGTCGGGAACACCAGCGGCATATCCATCAGAGTATCGAGATATCTTTTCCCTTTGAACTGTTTCCTTACCATTATCCAGGCCATCGGAATGCCCACGATGATATCGATGATTGTTACTATCCCTGCGATGCTGAATGCATTCAGCAGCGACCCGCTGATGATGGTCGTCATCCTCGAATCGCCGAGTATGTTCTCGACAAGTCCCCACTTTGCAAACAGGTCAAAAACGACGAATATCGCAGGAATAATGATGATTATTACAAGAATCAGAACTGCAAGGGTGAACCATGCCTTTCTTACTTTTTCGTTATTTGATTTGTCGTTTATCCATTTGAACAGAGGCATGGGGGAGTACCTTTACCGATATGCCGAGTGATAACATATTTTCAGAGTATTGATATACTGACCACATTGTTCCCGCGGAGTACGACCATGCCCAGGCGTCTCTGTTCTTCGCCGGCTGTGTTGTTCTCGATGGTCTCTTCCAAGACCATGTTCATATACTCATCGAACCCGACGAATTTGCCTTCCATTATCCTCCCGTCCTTCAGAAGGAGCGAGACACGTTTGTCCAGTGATTTTTCGAGCAAAGTTTGCGGCATTACCATAGTATCGGTCTGACCATGGGATAAATAATTAAAAGCTTTCCTATTGCTTAATCCTATTTTAAAAAAGAACAAGCCGACATAGGTCTGAAATAGCTATAAGCGGTAGGGGGCATGAGTGTTCTCAACGGTTCACGAAGTCTGTTGATTAGACAGCAGAAAGAGGAAAAGAAATAAAACATACGAACGAACGATATGGTATTCCGGTCATGACCTCTCAGGAACGCAATATGGTCTTTTACTACCAGTCAACATTTTATGAGGAAACGAAAAACAACATTGTCGTCAATTACAAACCGATCGAAAGTACAGGCGTGAGCCCGGACATTCCGCCGCGCCCGATCCAGAGAAAGATCCCGACGAGATCCTTTGAACCATTCCAGATCGTGTATGTGGATTTCTGTGCGGTCCTTTCCTTTCTCAAAATGGATCGTTCGTGCATCGATTTTTTCATCAAACATGTTTTGTTTTATGTGTTAACGGTTTGATCGAACTTCCGACGAAATACCAAACCGTCTGTGGATGTGCAGACTTTTTATTTTAGCCACACGTTCATCATAGCGATGAAAGGAACTGCTCCAGATATGGAAAAAATCAAGGAAAGGATAGAGAACAACGAGATATACTGCCTTGAACTAGACGAGGGTGCCGGCCCCGGACCATTGAAGATAACAAGATATTTTTTCAAAGATGGGAGTATAGAGAGTGTGATATTGGCCCCTAATTTCAGGGCCGCATGCCCTTCCTGCAATAATTCATGGACCACAGAGGACCTGATCGAAAGGCTTAAAGAAATGCCCTTGCTGGCATACGAATTCGAGATGCCGGGAAAAACAAGGGTTTGGATGCGTTTCGTTACGCTGCATTCCTGACGGTTCACTCCCGCTTCCGCTCAGATCGGAATGGGCCGTTGTTTCAACACACTTTTATTTGATTAGATATTCCCTTTACCCATGGTAAAGGTCATACTGCACACGACAGAGGGCGACATAGAGATCAAACTGCACGACGACATGCCCATCACAACTGGCAACTTCACAAAGTTGGCCAAAGAGGGATTCTACGACGGGACAATATTTCACAGAGTGATCCGCAACTTCATGATCCAAGGCGGAGACCCCCAAGGCACGGGAATGGGCGGACCCGGATACACGATCAAGGACGAATTCGGAAAAGGTCATTCCAACATCAGGGGTACGATCTCCATGGCTAATACGGGGAGACCGAACACCGGAGGCAGCCAGTTCTTCATCAACTTGGTCAATAACTGCTATCTTGACAAAGAGGATCCTTCCACGCCATATGCGCACCCTGTCTTCGGACAGGTAGTAAAGGGAATGGATGTTGTGGATCTCATCGGCAACTCGCCCACCGGCCCTAACGACCGCCCGAAGAAAGAAGTGAAGATAACAAAGGCCGAAGTGATCGAATAATGGCCGACAGACACGTGATAGAATGCTTGGGTATGTCCAAAGTGATCATAGAGGATGAAAAGGTCACTGTTGTAAGCGGACCAAAGGTCAAGTTCTGTCCGTTGTTCAAAAAATACCGAAACATCGATGAGATAACCGAAGAGGTCGTGAAGTCGAACATCGAGTTCAGGATCGAGTCGTTCGGTATGTGCTCCGAGAGAAGGGAGATAAGAATGATGGATTTCCTTTCATTCGGGATATCTGAGGTTTTGAGCTCGTCCTTGAAACACAGTAAGATCGATGCGGCAGTGATAGCATCGGATGGCTGCGGAACTGTCGTATTGACCGATCCGGAGATCGTCCAAGGCCTCGGCGGAAGGATCTCCGGAGTATGCGAGACGACCCCCATCGAAAGCGTAATTGACGGCGTAGGAAGAGAGAATGTCCTAGACCCAGACACAGCGAAGATGGATATGATCGCCGGCGTGAGGAAGGCAAAGAAGACGGGTTTCGGAACGGTCGCGGTGACCGTTGTTTCAATGGCGGATGCTTCCGAGTTGAGAAGGGAATTCGGGGATTCGGTGGTCATCATGGCGGTTCATACTTCATGCATGAACAAAAAGGATGCACGCACAGCCTTCAAAGTTTGCGACATTATAACGGCATGTGCGTCTGAGACACTCAGGGCGGAAGCGAAGACTAAAGACATTATCATCGCCGGCAACAAAGTTCCAATCTATGGCGTAAGCGAGAAGGGAAAAGAACTGGTCCTGATGAGGTTAAAAGAAACGGGCAAAGAGCCCTGGGACGGAAAAGAGCCAGAGGTCCCGCCGTATCCGCTTATCTGATCAATCCGCCGGCTCTAAGATAAGATGTGTGCTTGAGCGAAGGAAGATCAGAGGTATCTGTTGCTTCCTTGCGGCGACCCTAAGCTTCTTGTCGTTGGTCAGGATGTATCCATTTGTCGCGATAGCTACGTCGATGACCGCATCGTCGCCTGATCGCGTTGTTTGAACAATATCGTACTTCCTCGCAAGTTGGAGTGCGGCTTTTGCGTATTTGTGGTCCAAGTGTTTAAGCTCGCCTATCAAAGGGCCGGGTACGACGCATCTGAAATCTCCTAGAAGGCCTTTCAGTTCCAGATCCAGATTCATTTTTATCTCGAACGGCATCAGAAGCGCGTTCGTGTCAAGGACAACGGTCTGCATGAACTCACTGCTCTATTATCCCGTACCCGATGAGCCTCCACTTGTTGGAGATCCTTCTGGATATCGCTACCCTCTGTGCGGGAAGGATGCACACGGGTATCTTGAGTACGACTTCCGCCGAGCCCGTCCTTGCGCTCTTGACCACGCCCACCGTTGTTGCCGTCCCTACGCTGAGCATGAGGGGCTCGTTGCTCTTGATCTCTTCGACCATAAGGTCGGATGATGAGCCTACGACACGATCTAAAAGCGTGGTCTTCATTTTGAAATCATGGACCACGGGAGGCAACCGCCCCGGTATTCCGACCACCCTTCCGGTAAGCCCGTCTGATTTGGTTATTGATGGATCGAGTGCCGTTCCTATTGCTATGAGCCCGCCTGGAACCACCTCTTTGACGCTCTTCCCCCCTGCCTGCAGCGACGTGACCTTTGCCGTGATCTTCTCGTAGGATGTCTTCCCTGCGATCTCCACCTTTCTTCCGGGGGCTATCTCGATCTCGTCATCTATCCTCAGCTTGCCCTGTATGAGCGTTCCTCCTATGACCCCTCCTTTGAGATCCTTGGGGATCGTTCCCGGCATATTGATGTCAAAGGACCTTGCAACGTGCATCAGCGGCGAAGCGTTCATGTTTCTGACGACCTTTGACATTATGTGTTCTTCTATGCTCTCGATGAGCATGTCAATGTTCACGCCCCTGTTCGCAGATACTGGTATGATGGGCGCATTCTCTGCTATCGTCCCTTTGACGAATTCTTTTATTTGTTTGTAGTTCTCGATAGCCTGTTCCCTTGTGACAATGTCGATCTTGTTCTGAACTATGATTATGTTCTCTATGCCGATTATCGAAAGGGCCATAAGGTGCTCTTTCGTCTGCGGTTGAGGACATTTCTCGTTCGCCGCGACGAGAAGCAACGCACCGTCCATTAAAGCGGCGCCCGACAGCATCGTTGCCATAAGGGTCTCGTGCCCCGGCGCATCGACGAACGATACCGCTCTGTGGAACTCTGCCTTCTCCCCGCAATTGGAACATTTAGGGGATGTCCCGTAAGCGATCGCACCTTTGCATTTAGGACATTTGTAAAACGCGACATCCGCATATCCCAGCCTGATAGATATACCTCTTTTGACCTCTTCCGAGTGACGATCCGTCCACTCTCCGGACAGCGCTTTGGTAAGCGTCGTCTTCCCATGGTCAACGTGGCCTATCATCCCGATGTTGATCTCGGGTTGCTTGGGAACTTTCATCAGTGCTTCTCCGCTTTAGCCCCTTCTGCTGGTGCGGGAGGCAAAAGCTCTTCTATGGCCTTAGGTCCGTATTCGGCGATCGCCATGTTTATCTGAACGATCTCGCTTGATATTGTGGATCCGCGGACTCCGACCCTCTTCCTCTCGCCCGGATATCTCTCTTTGAAACCGAGTCCGTCTGAGAGAAGGAGTTTCTTTCTCTTTGGTCCGGGGAGGTCTGACCTCATCGGGGTACCGTTTTTGTCGCTTCCGCCTGTTATCTTCAGCTTGTATCCGGGGAGACCTACGAAAATCCCATCTACGATCTCTCCGATGTTTTTACCATTCAGAGAGTTCGCGTGGTGGCCTGAGACCTTCACATTGTATGATTTTCCGGTCTTCACATCGTTTACGATGGTTTTGAATTCTACCATTTGAACACCTGTAGCCCGACCTATTATAGTATCACTTATAAATGTTTGTTCAAAAAAGTCGTTACTGTTTGATCGTCAAAACCTGTGCCCGGCTTATGCTGCGCTTAACGAATGACGAATAGAATGAGGTCACATTCCCCAAAAATTATCTTCCTTTCTTTTTATCTCGATGGTCTCCTGCAGAACCAGCTTCTCATCCTCGGTTATGTCGAGCGTCGCAAGCTGTTTCACCGCAGACCCTATCAGATCGACGTAAACGATATCCTCTTCGTTGATCTGTCTCCCGGCGGTCACGCCGTCTATTCCCACGGCGACCTCTTCGCCCTGTTTCGCTTCTTTCAGGGTATCCTCGCCTGTGTGTATGCTTTTTATTTTTCCCAGGTCCCTTCCGTCGGCACCGATGAGGCGCTGACCGATCCTGATCCTTCCGGCGAGCACCCTCACACCCACGATTGCGGGATGGCTGGCTCTGAAGATACAATTCGGGAGCACTTTGAATTTGGCAGGGAAAGAGAACTCCGATCTTTTGTCGGTGTCTGTCTTTTTCTTAGACTCTTCCACCCACTCCTGATATTCCTCGATGAGTTTGTAAACTATCTGATTCGTCATGACCTTGACGTCGTGATTATGGATCTCGACCTCCGCATCCTTTGTTATCGATACGTTGAAACCAAGCACCACGTGGTTCGCTTTATCGCCGTAGGCCGCCTCCACCACATCCCTTCTGGTGATGTCCCCGACACTGTATTTCCTGATGGGTATCCCGGCGGCCTTTGTTTCAAAGGCGAGGGCCTCCAGAGAGCCGATCGCATCCGCCTTGACCGTTATTCCCTTTTCGGCGGTCTCTATCTTTATCGCAGAATCCTCTTTGAGCTCTTTCAGCAGTGGGTCGTTCGGTCCTTTCACGACCATGAACGGTGCTCCTGCGATGGCTCCTTCCATGTTTTGAGTCGCGATCTTCACGCCTGCCGCCGCATGCAGCTCTTTTACCGAGTCGAAACGGTCCCTCGGGTCCCTTATCTCATCCAGAGGCTTCGGCTTCAGGATCGCTTTTATTTTTGTTACGAGCGGCGCGCCGCTTGTTCCCAGTGCAACAATATCTCCTCTTGACAACGTCCCCGAGTAAAGGATCACATCCATCGTCTTTCCGAGCCCTTTCTCTTCTTTTATTTCGAGGATCGTTCCTTTGCCGGGGCCCTCTCCCTTCTCTAGCTGTTGCTCAAGGAAGCGCTGTGCCAGACCTATCAAGACCAAAAGAAGGTCCGGTATTCCTTCTCCCTCTTTTGCGCTGATCGGTACGAGTGCGACGGTCTTTGTGAAATCGTCTATCCTGTCGTAACGATCTGCGAAGATGTTCTGTTCCGATAACTGAGCGATGATGTTGTACATCTTTTCGTTGAGCGCGTCGAGGGTGTGCTGCTGCTGCGCTTTTTCCGCAAGTACGAACGGTCTTCCGTCGACCGGTATCCACCCCTGTATCGTGTCGATCTTGTTCATTGCGATAACGAAGGGGGTCTTGTACTGCCTCAGGATGCGTATAGACTCGATCGTTTGAGGTTTTATTCCCTCTCTTATATCGATCACAAGGACCGCAAGGTCCGCAAGGGACCCGCCTCTCGCACGCAACGTCACAAAGGAGTGATGTCCCGGAGTATCGATAAAAAGCAGCCCTGGCACATCGAATTTTTTCTTTCCGATGAGCAAGGCGCACACTTTATAAATATGTTCGATCGGCACCTCCGTGGCTCCTATGTGCTGTGTGATCAACCCCGCCTCGCGGGCTTGGACCGAAGTGCCCCTGATCCTATCGAGGAGCTTCGTTTTGCCGTGGTCAACGTGCCCCAGCACACTTACGACCGGTTGCCTTATTGCCATACAGTCACGCTCGCGGAGATATCCGAGTAAAATGTTTACTCATATGTCCATTCGTCGGCCGATCTCTTGTATGACATGAGCTCTTCCGGTTTGAAGAAGATCGATATCTCCCTCTTCGCCGAGTCGACGGAGTCTGAGCCATGAATGAGATTCATTCCGGTGACCATGCCGAAGTCGCCGCGTATCGTACCGGGAGCGGATTCCTGAGGGTTGGTCTTGCCCATCATGTTTCTGCATACCGCGACCGCATTGTCGCCTTCCAGGACCATGGCGAGGACCGGGCCCGATGTTATGAACGATATCAGGCCGTTGAAGAATCCTTTTCCTTTGTGCTCGCCGTAGTGGCTCTCGGCTACCGATCTCGGTATGACCATGAATTTCACTGCCACGATCTTCAGGCCTTTCTTCTCGAAGCGGGACATTATCTCGCCGCAAAGCCCTCTCTGTACACCGTCCGGTTTTACCATGACGTATGTTCGCTCGGTGGCCATGTTATCATTCCTTCTTCTCTGCCGCTTTGAGGCGTGCCGCCTTCTCTGCCTGGGCCTTCTCTGTCCACTCGGTCGTCCTTGCGACCCTCTTGAGCTCGATCATGTTCTTGTAACACTTGCTGGTGTCAAAGTTGAAAACTGTCCCATCCTTCTTGACGTACATTTTCCCCGTTCCGGGCTCGATGTCGCCTCCGCAGAATGAGCACTTCCTTATCTCTGCCATTTGAATCACCTGCCCATTCCGAGCTTTCTTGCCTCTCTCGAGGTCTCTCTGAGCATGAGTATGTCGCCCATCCTTACAGGACCCATGATGTTCCTGGTGATGATCCTTCCTTTGTCGCGTCCGTCCAAAACACGGACCTTGACCTGAGTGGCCTCGCCGGTCATCCCGGTGCGGCCGATTATCTCAACGACCTCCGAGGGGATGCTGTCTGTGTCTACCATTCAAAACCACCCTCTTATTTCTTCAGTGATTTTACTGCCTGGGAGATCTCATCGCAGAGCGGCTTTCCTTTTCCAACGTCAATAATGGCGATGGATGCTGTCGGCTTCTCGAGTCCGATCGCGTTGCCGAGTTCCGCTTTGCTCGGAACATATACGTATGCTACATTCCTCTCTTCACAGAGAGCGGGTATGTGTGCGAGTATCTCCGGGGGGTTTACGTCTGTTGCCATTATCACAATGGCCGCTGCTCCCCTTTCGACAGCTTTCGTGACCTCGTTGGTCCCTTTCTTTATCTTTCCGCCGTCCCTTGCGATCTCGGCCAGGGAGTATGCTTTATCGGAGAGCTCTTTCGGTGTCTCAAACTTTACAAATACTGACATTTTAATTACCTCTTTCCGGTGCTAAGCACCGTCATCATTCATCGGCTCTTATAAGAGCATTCGAGTTATTTCCTTTTAGTATAAATAGTAGGCGTCCGCCTTTTTTGTAAGTTCGATGTTAAGTTCAGCAAATCATTAATAGATGCCGCCCCATCTTTTGACATCCGGCACATATATCCGTCGGAGGGGATTTGAATGTTGAACATAGGAGATTGGCTCATGGAGATCTTCGGTGCCGGCGGCGGGCCCGTGTTGGTCTTCTGCATTTTCCTAATATTCCTGATCGACGCCGCGTTCTTCCCCACCCTGCCGGAATTGTTCTTCATCGGGGCTTTTTTTTACGACCCCTCGATAACATTCGGCGCGGCGCTTCTCATTGCGGCTATTGCGGCAGAGGTCCTCGGCCTCGTTGTTTTGTATACCATTGTGGGAAGGATCAGGGTGCCCAAACGTATAGCATCCGTTGCCAACAAATACATCGACTTCCTGTTGCTGAGCGATGAACGTCTGTTGTTATTGAACAGGATCGCTCCGATGATCCCTTTCAGCGGCGCCTTCGTAAGGATCGCAGGCTGGAACATCAAAAAGTCGATCTTCTATGTGTTCTTGGGATGTATACTGAAATACGGCGCCATCCTGCTCATGAGCAACTTCTTCTACGAGTTCTACAGCAGCAACACAGCGCAAACGGTCACGATAATCTTTGTCCTGGCCGTGATCGGCGTGAGCTTTGTATTGTCTGTAATTATGAAGAAAAGGAAGGGGCTTGACCAGAAGAGCTGAATGTTGCCGCAAATAGGAAAGACCGGGCACTGGTGCATAAATCTGGTGCGCTTCGACATTATCCCTATTATTTTAACGGGAACTGTCAGAGCCATACCGTGACATTTATTATAATGGTGGAATATTAGAACATAAGGGATACAATTGATCAGGGTCAAACAGGCAGTCATTATGGTGGGGGGGATGGGAACAAGGCTCATGCCTCTCACAAAATACCGTCCTAAACCGATACTTCCGGTGTTGGACAAGCCCTGCCTGAAGTATCTTGTAGAATCCCTCGCAAGTTCCGGGATCGAGGAAATAATCATGGCCTGCGGTTACAAATCCTCACAGCTCATGGAAGCTATCGGAGACGGTTCCGACATCGGGATCGGGATAGAATACGCATTCGAGGACGAACCCATCGGGACTGCCGGGGCAATGAAGAATGTAGAGGAACGGCTTGATGATGTTTTCGTTGCCGCGAACGGCGACGTATTTGCCGACATCTCCCTCGGGGATCAGATAGAGATGCACTTTTCATCGAACGCGGAGGTCACCATTGCACTGACATCGGTGAACAACCCGTGCGAGTTCGGAATAGCTAGGGTCAAAGATGATGATGAGATCACAGAGTTCAAAGAAAAACCGAAACCGGAAGAGGTGTTCTCCGACCTGATCAACGCCGGAGTCTACATAATAAACCGATCGGCCCTGTCTTATGTGCCGGAAGGAAAGTTCTTTGATTTCTCTAAAGAATTGATCCCGATACTTATGAGGGAGGAGAAAAAGATCCAGGGATACCGGCTAAAGGGACTGTGGAGGGATGTTGGCCGCCCGGTGGACCTTCTTGCCGCAAATTTATGTATGGCCTCCAAGGTGGGCAACCAGATATCATGGGGAGGGACCCAGGTGGAAGGGACCGCAATAAGAAAGCCATTCTATCTCGGAAAGGGTTCAAGCGTTACCGACTCCGAAGTTTCTGCTGCGGTGGTAATGGAGAACTCCACTGTTGTCAACAGCAAACTGATCAACAGCATGATAATGAGGGATTGTAAAGTAAATTCCGCAAAGATAGAGAACAGCATCATCGGTGTCGGATGCAGGATCGGCAACGGGACCACAATAACAGGTTCGGTCATAGGTGACGGCCTTATCATCGAAGCGGGGAAAAAAATAGTTGACGAAAGGATGGGGTAATTTGACAGAGTATTACAGAGCCAGAGCTCCGTTGAGAATAGGTATCGCGGGCGGAGGCACGGATGTGGATCCGTACGCCTCGAAAAAAGGGGGATGCGTCCTTAACACCACAATTAACAAGTATGCATACTGCACGCTGACGCCAAGGAGCGACAACACTATGTGCGTCCACTCATCATATTACGGCAGATTCGAAGCGCCGCTTGACGGCGGCCCTCTGAAATTCGATGGGAATAACGATCTGATAAAAGCGGTCACAAACTACTTCGGAGTGACCGACGGTTTCGATCTTTTGATAGAATCCGATGCGCCGGCCGGTTCCGGGCTCGGCGGGTCATCGACTATGATCGTTGCGATGATCTCGGCGGTGTCCAGCTGGATAGGGAAGAAGATGTATCATGATGACATTGCGAAGCTGGCATATCACTTGGAAAGAGAGGTCATCGGCCTTAAAGGCGGATTACAGGATCAGTACGCTGCGGCATACGGCGGATTCAACCTCATGGATATCGATTCGAGAGGAGTAAAGGTGCAGAAAGTGGATATCGACGAGGATGTTGCGGATGAATTGCAATACCGTTCTCTGCTGTGCTACACCGGAACATCCAGAGAATCGGCCGGGATCATCAAATCCCAGATAGAGTCCTTTAACAAAGGAGAGAACGAGAACGCATTGGACGAATCGAAAAGGCTTGCCAAAGAAATGGGCAAGGCGCTCATTAACGGGGATATCGAAGAGGCGGGCGTGCTTCTGCACGAGTCCTGGGGCTATAAGAAACAATTCTCGGATAAGATCTCCAACGACACGATCAACAAACTGTACGACCTGGCGATCCGCAGCGGCGCGATCGGAGGGAAGGTCTCGGGGGCCGGCGGCGGAGGCTTCATGTATTATATCTGTAAATACAATAAGAGAGCCGATGTGGCACAGGAGCTTCAGAAACACGGCGTAATGGTGACGAACTTCATGTTCGACCCCAAGGGAGTAACGTCGTGGAGGTGCAAAAATGAATGATATTATCAAAGCGGAACTGGAGAGACACGCAAAAGTGATCTCCGGCATAGATGTCAGTTCCATCAGAAAGGTCGCAGACCTAATAATCGCATCGGTGAAGGCCGGAGGGCAGATCATTTTTATGGGGAACGGAGGATCGTCCGCGGACGCACAGCACATGGCCGCCGAGTTTTCCGGGAAATATCTTTTCGACAGACCTGCGATGGCGGGAGTCTCTTTGTCAAACATAGCTCCGGTCACGGCGATCGGCAACGATTATTCCTACGACCTTGTTTTTCAGAGACAGATCGAAGCTGTATGCAGAAAAGGCGATGTCGTGATAGGTCTCAGTACCTCCGGTAATTCGAGGAACGTCATATTAGCGGTCGAGGCGGCAAAAAGACTTGGTGCCAACACCGTTTCGTTCACAGGGGACGGCGGGGTGCTGAAAGACATGACGGACATCAGCGTGATAATTCCGACAAAAGAGACCCCCAGGATACAGGAGGGCTATTTCGTTTCGCTTCACATGATATGCGGTATGGTCGAAAGGGAGATGTTCGGCAAGAAAGCGGTGCTCGTCGACAGGGATGACACATTGGTGAAGGACGTGGTGTATTGCAGCGATCCGGAGAAACTCCAGCTGCTTCCCGGCGTACCGAAAGCAGTCGCTAAACTGAACAAAGCGGGATATATTGTTATAGTTGTTACAAACCAATCCGGTATAGCCAGAGGCCTCCTTGATGAAAAGATCCTTGCCGCGATCCATGAAAAGATGGTCGGAGAGATCGAGGCGGAAGGGGGCCACATCACAGACATATTCTACTGCCCGCACCACCCGGACGACTGCTGTTCATGCAGGAAACCTGAGACAGACCTTGGCGTAGCGGCGATCATGAAATACCACATCAATCCCAGCATATCATACATGATCGGCGATCATGATAAGGATATCGAGTTCGGAAGAAGGCTCGGTCTGAAAACATACCAGATATCAGAGAAAAGAACTTTCGTAAAGATCGTGGATGAGATACTCACTGCCGATAAAAGATGACCCTATAGATCCCGGCAAGGAATCTTCCGACGATCCCGCACTGGTGGAACGATAAGTAGATCACTTTCGGACTCACCTTGGAACTTCCGCTTGCCCTCTTCCCGAACTCGTACGATATCTCGCTGACATTGACGTCGGAGGGCCCGTTCCTCAGGAAATCATAGAGGAGCTTGAATCCTTTCATTTCGAACTTGCTTCCCTCTTCGTTTATCACCTTTGAGAAAAGCTCCACGTTTCCTCCGAAGAGTCCGCTTGCTATGTCCTTCGTCCTTGTCTTTCCGTGTACGAAAAGCACCGAAGATGCCAATGTGGCGAACGCGTATGAGCCGAGGCTTCTCTTGAATCCGAGGGCTCTTCTGTTGACCCTCACACCTATTACAAGATCGAATCCTTTGTTCAATTCATCATATATCCTTCCCGCCGCTTCCAAGGGATGTTGGAAGTCGGAGTCCATGCACATGAAGTAATCCGTTCCGCATGCCAGGATCCCGTCGCAAACGCTGACCGTCACACCTCGGACATCAGAGTCTCTTACGATCATTCTCACCTTGTCTAGGTTCAGGGCATCAACGACCTCCTTCGTTCTGTCTTTGGAATTGTCGTCCATTATCAGGATATGAAAATCAGGATACATCCCCTTCAGAGAGGTCAGCATATCCGCGATACCTTCCTCCTCATTGTAAGTGGGCAATATTATCGTAAAGGTTTTTCTGCTGTCCACTATTATGTTATTAGACAACCACTATTTCATATATACGCAAACTTATCAACGTCTGAGTGTGGTTATAATGCACGTAATATCCTTGATAGTCAAGAATGAGTTCGGCGTTATGCAGCGTGTCATGGGCGAGTTCACTCGCAACAAGATCAACGTTGAGACTATAGTCGTCGGAAAATGCGAAGTCCCCAACAGGTCAAGAATGGTGCTCTCGGTAATAGACAAAGGCGAGGCCGAGCTTGTAATGGGAAGGCTCAACAAACTGCAGGATGTATATAGTGCGGAAATGGTGCCGCCGGAAGGCCAATCGGCATATGCACTGATGTCAACATCCAATGGAAATGTCGGTCTGGTCGGAGGAGCCGCTCAGGTCGATGAGATAATAGAGCGCAGCCAAGAAAAGAAATACGTTATGGCGCTCAATGCGCTTTGAAGCGCAAAACGGAAAGGGAAAAAGATGGAAAAAGGAGAAAAGATCTGGATAGACGGTAAACTGATAAACTGGGCCGATGCGAAGGTCCACATAATGACCCATGCCCTGAACTACGGTACAGGGGTCTTCGAAGGGGTCAGAGTATATCAGACGCCTAAAGGTCCGGCCGTCTTCAGGCTGAAAGAACACATAAAGAGACTCTTTGACGGATGCAAGACCATGGGGATAGACCCTGTGTTCGGCGGAAAAAGATACACTGTCGAAGAAGTGATGGATGTCGTCAAAGAAACGATAAAGGCCAACAAAAAGGTCGATTACGTCAAACCCTGCGTATTCCTCAGCGGAGAGGCTGTCGGGCTTAACCCGGTCGGGCTACCGGCGAGCCTTTCGATAACGTGCATATACATGGGGTCATACCTCGGCGAGGATTCCAAGTCCGGCGCGAAGCTGATAACATCCTCCTGGCACAGACCCGATAATCTATGCGGTCCTGCCGGCGCGAAGGTTAACGGCACATACGTGACCTCCTGCCTTGCTAAGCAGGAGGCCGTCCGCCAAGGTGCCAACGAAGCGGTGATGCTGAACTCGATCGGTCACGTTGCAGAATGCACGGGAGAGAACATCTTCATCTACAGGAACGGAAAGATATTCACTCCTCTGACGTCCGAATGCATCCTCGAAGGAATAACAAGGGACTCGGTCATTCAGGTGGCGCGCGACCTAGGTTATGAGGTCATCGAGACAGAGATAACAAGAATGCAGCTTGTCACAGCCGATGAGGTGTGGATGACAGGCACGGCAGCGGAAGTTGCACCCGTCACCATGATAGACGGCAGGGTCATCGGCGACGGGAAGGTCGGAAAAGTGGCTGCGAAGATACAGCACAAGTTCCATGATATCGCAGAAGGAAAAGACCAGAAATACGACGGCTGGCTATACTACGTTAAATAAACTTTTTAATGCCTGTTAGGCATTTTCTTTTTCTTTATTCTTTCTGAAAACAATGAACTTGCTTGTAAGATAATTAATAATTGTCTCCACCACCGTAACTACCATCAGCGCTATGAAGCCGTGTACACCGAAAAGAGATTGATCCATCCCAAGTGTAATCAGCACTGGGAAAGCAATCAGCCTGAACAGGATTGTCGCCGCACGGAAAAGCGTAAACCCTGCAAATTCTATTGCGATGTCCCTCATGCCCGGCGAGTGGCTCTTGAATACCATCCATTTATTGACAACAAAGGCAAAGACCAGTGCACATACGACAGAGAGCCAGTTACTGATATTGAAGTCTATTCCGACCAATACAAACAGAGCATAAGAACCCCAGCTGACAAGTGTGGTCAGCCCGCCATAGAAGATATACAAAATGCCTTCCCAATGCTGATTAATGAAGTTCCTTATCCAATACATGTGACTTATCACCCAATAGCGGTAACGGTATTATTTATTATGCGCCCGACCCCCTGATGGGCTTCAATATTATTACAGCGGCAAAAAGAATTGTACAACTTCCGGTGCCGAGTGCTCAAATGAGCCATCTTGGAATTATCTTTGTTACCATTTCCGGAAGCCCACCCCTGATCAGGTCTTTGTCTTCGCGCTTCAGCCCTATAGCCAGTGCAATGACCAAATAAATAACGTAAAGAACAAAGAATACTCCGAGGACCGCCAACCATGTGGAAGGAAGCGCAAAGAACTGAACGACCGCAAACCCGACGGCCGCGCATATCACCAACGCAATGTGTCCCGGGATCAAAGGTCTAAGGAAGGTCGTCCACGCCGATTCCGTCATCTTTGCTATTATCAACGGATAGAGAACCACGTTTAGGCTCAGCATTGCCAATGTCCATACTATTGCCGCCCCCATTGTTCCGAGCCCCGAGAGGATCAAAACCGCCGCGGTGATAATGATGTTGAGGGCTCCGACGGAAAGCGTGACCATTGCCACAGACCTTATCCTGAGATAGAGTACCGGGATCGTCTCCAACACAGTTACAACACACACGGCCAGCTGGACAGAGAACATCACTGTTATCACATTGGACATATCTGAAAAACTCTCCCCGACCCAAACGGTAAGGATCTGAGGAGCAAATACGCAAAGGTATGCGATGGGGAAGGCTATAACAAGACCGATGAACCGCATTGAGGTCTTTGAGATCTTTATCAAGTTGATTTTATTGCCCTTCGCAAAGTTGAGGTAAAGGAATGGGGCGATCACTGTTGTGATTATAATGCATGCTGTGTTCGTCATAGATATCAGAGTGGCTACGATGGCGAAACGCGTTTGTTCTTCCGCCCCGAGGAAAATATTAACCAGGATCAATGATGCCTGAATGAACAGCAGGAGACCTACTCTATTCAGAACTGCCCATAATCCGACCCCTCCCATTTCTTTCAAAAGGACCTTACTGTGTAGGTGCCGCTCCATTTTTAATGCCGGACATAACTTTTTCGAAGTTACCCACATCAAAACAAAGAAGACTGCACTTGACACGATATATGCCAGGCCGATGAATTCCAGGCGCGGCCCGAATATGAGGAACGACCCCACTATCATGAACACTTGAAGTAAAAGATATGCGATCCTGATCGTGTTCACGATGTATCTTTTATTGAAGGCCGTATAGATGCTGTTGAAACACGCCGAGAAGGACATCAAAAGTGCAGACAGGAGTATCAACAGGAACATTATCTGAACACTTGTCGCAGAACTCGGCCCTATCTGGAAAGCATATGGAGAGATGAACGATATCAATACGACTACTGGCACAATAAAGATTGCTGCGCGGCCGAGGCCGATAAGCGTTGTTGTGAAGACCTTGTTGGCCTCTTTTTGATCGTCACCGTGAATTGCGATAACAAGATATCGTGAGAACGCATTCGATATCTCGTCCGAAACCACCAAGACATAGGACGTTATTGTTGTTGCAAGAGGAAGCACGGCATAAGCTGCCACACCGAGTCTATCTATGTAGAAGGGCACCAGCATCAGTCCGAAGAGCGCCATTAACACTGTGCAAATGATATTGGTCACAGTGTTGGGTAGGACCCGCTTTGAAAAATCCGTCGCTTGATTTTCTGCCAATTCGTTCCCTCTTGCAGGCTTTGTGATATTAGGGAGTGTTCCTATTTATATCCCGCATAACTGTTTTTGATAATCGCATCATCTAAATAAAGACAGGGACCATTTCCGCTGAACAACGCTACCGCTGTCCTTACTCTCTTTACGCTCAATGTACTTTTCTCTAAGCATCATCACTACCGCAGATAATATCCCCACATATTGGATCGCGGCAGATGTGACATACATTGCAGCCATCGGAGTCAAGCCTATGAATCCGGGGGTTTGGAACCATGCTACGCCGGACATGATCTGATCAAGGGACATCACGCCGGTGAACGTGCCTAATGACAGGAACAGCACAAAGTTCCCGGCAAATACGAAAAGTATACCGCCCAATGATATGATCAACCAACTCCACTTGAATTTTGAATCCCACATCACGATGTAGATGGAAAGGAACGGTATCAGCAATACCAGATATTGCGGCGTGGGCGGGTAAAGGAAAATGAATGCGACCATGAAAAAGAGATACTTGAACAAAGAATCGTCAAGCTTGTCCTTGTCCTTCTTTGATAACCTTATTGCAAGCAAAAATGAAACAAGCATACAGGAGATGTAGAATATTATCGGCACATACGCAGTGATGAACCCTACCAAAGAGCCGTCTCCGCCTCCCCCCATTCTGTTGGTGGCGAAGAGTATGCTTTGAGCCAAATCGCCATGTATTATCTGCGGAAGCATTATGACCACGAACGCAAGGGCTGCCCCGATGGCGGCCTTTGACAGTGACTTTACCATTGTGCCGTCCTCACGGTGCATAACAATGATGTACGCCAAGAGCGGGAACAACAGATATGCAGGAAAGAATTTGGTGAGAACCGCTAAAGTGAAAATAATGCCCGCGAGGAATAGTTTATCCTTCCTCACCAGCACAATGCACAATAGGATGAACAGAACTGAGAATGTGTCGAACATGCCCGACACAGACGTCACTCCTATGACCAACGGACATAGGAACCACAATGCGAACCCGATGGTCGCCTTCTTCGTGTCGCCTGTCTTATCTTTGATTAGCCAGTATATGAGGTAACCAACGAGGAGGTCGCTTATCAGGTAGGCCGTCTTTACCATTATATTGAATGAAACGGTCGTCGCCGTTGAGCTGAAGAACCAATTCGTGTACCCTTCCAATGGGAAGGCTTCAATGACCCTCGTCCCCATGTCAGCTATGTTCAGGAACAATCCCTGCAGCATTGACATGAATGAAAGAATGTATCCCCAAACCGGAGTGTAGTAGTAACCCTCCAGCCCATAGAGTCCCTGCCCGCTATTGAGGTTCCTTATTATCGTGGCCCAGAAGTCCGAATCATACCCCACAGTAGCAATAGGGAACAGCATCAGCCTGACCAATATGCCTGCAATGGCAATAATGAAGATAGGATGCATTACCAGGGACTTAACAGAAGATATGGGGGAGCTGATCTTATTGAACATCGAACGACCTCCCGTACACCGTATAGTATCCGCCTATCGAAACAAAAACATGAAGGTTCTTTGTGCCTTCCGGCACCGCAAAATTCGTATTCGCAGTGCCTCTTGTGACCGTCCCTTCATCAATAGCCAGCACATCAGAATAGCATGATATTCCCGATGATATTATCTGAGATATATCATCACATTGATTCCGGTCATACATCCCGCCCAGAACACATATCATTCCGTTCCCGAAAGGCACCATCGATACACTGGAAAAACCATCCTGACGGAATCCCATTGAAACGGCACCTTCGATCTCGGACACATTTAGGCCGTTGATCGTTCTGTTCCACTTCAGCGCCAGTGCTTTCGTAAGCGATGCATTATCATCAGCATACAGTGCCAGGTCTGTGCCGTTTGTGTTCACACATTCCTTTCCAAAGAATAATATCTGACCATTGTCCACAGGAATGAGTTCGTTTCCGTTGCGGTAGAACGCCCCTATCGGCGAGTTCATCCAATAGAGGCTGTTACCTTCTGCGATCCATTTGAAGAGTAGGTCGTTCTCTGATCCAGAATAGATCCCTTCTGGAAGGGCGTATGTCATGACTAAAAGACCTTTCGGTATATTGCTTCCGATATCGTCCGTCATCATTGACAATAGCTGCACTTCGTTACACACCACAATACCTTCGATCCCTCTTATCCCCAAAGAAATGCGAACCTGATCTGCGGCGTACCGCTGATCGAATTTCTTCAGATTTGCAGTTTCGCTTGCTTCATTGAAATTCTCATCGTATCTCTCATCGAGAAGGATGTACAGCTGGACGGGCGGAGAATATGCACCGTTGTCCATGTAAATTATTGAGTATATGTCAGACCCGGAGGAGCTCACAGCCACATCGGCGACCCCGTTTTCAACAGAACAATCGGAACTGTAGCTGTGGGTATTCGGGCCGTATGCTGTCAGCTCTCCGACCAACACCACGGCACACAACACTACTGCAAGCAGAACCAGTTTGTCTATCTTCACATCAATCCCATCTCATCTTGTACTGAAGGTTATCCTCATATCTTTTTTGTGGTTTTTATCGGTTCCCAGGCGCCTATGTCTCCTTTGTTGGATCTTACGTGGATCAGTGCCTTTAATCTTGAATAGAATTCCATTGATGTTGCCGCGAGTATCTTTATCGGGTGGAATCCCAGATCTTTTATTGTTTCGATATACGCTGAGTAAAGGTTCTTGAAGCTCCACGTTGGAAGGTCATAATCCTGTTCCTTTTTCATAATACGTTCGCCGATGTTGACCCTGGTCCTCTGTTTCAAAAAGTCGCTTGTCGTTTCCGGCCCTTTGTTCCATACCTTGGCTTCCGGTGCGTAAATGCTTTTGTATCCGGCTTTCTCGATCTCCATTTTTAAGGTCCCTTCGTCCCCTGAGTTATTAATAGAAAGTCTTGTACCGATGTCTCTGAACGCAATTATCTCCCCTATCTGAGGGCTTATCAAGGATACATGATGGTGCATGTTCCAGATCATGTGGGATGCGAACCCAGCAATGGTCTTAGTATCGTTGGTGGGTATCGGATGCCCTCCGACGATCCCTGCCTCATCGTCAATCAAAGGTGCAAGCAAATGCTGAAGGCAGTTCTTGTCTATGAAAATTGTGTCTGCGTTCATTATGACTACTATCTTTGTCTTTTTTTCATCAAGGAAACGGTTCACGGCTGAGTTCTTGCCCTCTCTCTTTTCCTGGCGTATAAGCCTTACTGAGCTTATCTCCGACATCAAATTCTTCACAACGTCATCTGTCCCGTCCGTGCTTTCGCTTGAGACCACGATGATCTCTTCTAACTCAAAACCATCCAGCGCCTGCTCGGATGCCGATCGTATCGCCCTCTCTATGTTGGCTACCTCGTTGTATGCACATATCCCCATCGTGACGCGGATTGGATCGCCCATAGTTTTTATTGCTCCCGGAATATCGGCCTGTCGCAAGGCGTCTATAAGGGATGTATTCGATTGTACATAATATATCATTGCTCTAAGCACATACCGTGTTTATGATTGCATAGCGGTCTGTCTCAAGGCTGTGCGCCACGATGGTTTTAGCAATATGTCAGCATACATACTTTTCATCCTGCCTGCTGCAAAGTGTTCCATCCAAGCAGACATTGCCCCTTACACAAACATTACCACATTCGATCCGATCGCTACGCCCAGGGAGTCTGCTACCGGGCCGCATTTTGCTTTCAGAATATATGCCGTCGGAATGCCTGTGTCCTCCCCCGACAAAGATTCGTAATTTGCCATGCCCTTAGCTATCATTACCCCGGCATTGCTGAGTTCCCCTTTCAGCTCGGACCCGATCATTTCCATGTCAATCCCTATGGCAAACCCGCCGGTCGTAAGGAGCTTATCCACCTCTTTGTCCAACCCTGTCCGTAATGCATCATCAAATGAGACATCGTTCAAAATAGGCTCCCCTTTTACCACGCCGATGACTCTCTTACCCATGTCCTTCAGCACCCCTATCAGGATCTTGTCGAACTGCACTTCCCCGCAGTTATCAAAGAGATATATCACCGTTGAGGATCGATCCACCGCTACTCTTAGGGCCTCAGTGTCATCATGAAAAATGTCCTGTTTAAGAAGCTCGGGGAATACTCTGCTGAATTCATCCGGGTCGTCGATAGCTATGCCTGACCCGAAGTCCATTATGTTGCCGATAATTGATATCCTGACCGCTGTTGCGAATGGATCGTCCGATCCTTTCACAATCTCATACACCTCGTCATAGTATCTTTCTGCGACCTCGTCTGCCCTTATTTTCAGTTCAAGGTACGGATCCTTCACGCCCATTGCATCATAAGAACTCTGATGTACCAGTGTTGCTGATTTTGCAGAATTCATATCAAAGGAGATGATGTCCGAGTATTTTTTCAAAGCCGCCTCGATGGATTGATTTTCCCTTCCATTATTGGGGAGTTTTGATTGAAACACTACCCTCTTCATAAGGCATGGGATGCACTCGGGGCTTACTTTCATGGATATCACTTTTTTTCGAGAAGATGTTTGTAAACACCTAAAACATTCTTTTCAAAATCATTACCCAATTTATTTACGAATTCTAATCCTTCATATTTCAGTTTATCTCTGTATTGTTCATCCTTCAGGATCGTCTTTGCTTTTTCCGACATTTCATTTTCATCGATACATGGAACTGCGGCAACCATGACCTCTTTCGGGATCTGTGCGTCCTTGAAATAAAGCACCGGCGTGCCGCACATTTGCGCCTCGACCGTCGCTAGACCCAGACCTTCATGGGATGATGTGTTGAGAAGGATAGAACAACTATTGTAGAATCTCACCATCTCTTCTCTGGACAGATCTTCTCTGAATGATACTTTTTCTTCGATATTAAGCGTTCTTGCCTGCTCAACAAGCATTTCTCTCATCGGACCCTTTCCGCATATTGTCATCTTGTAGTCGCTAAGGTCGGCATCCTTGAGGATAGAGTTGAACACTCGGATCGCTGCAGCGAAGTTCTTCCTTTCGCTAAGTGAGCCCATACACCCCACCAAATGCTCTTTCTGAATATCGCTTCTTGCATCAAAATGCACAGGCACCCATGTTATTACTTCAATTTTATCCGGAGAAATGTTGTACTTCTCAATTATCTCATTTTTTGTTTGGGAAGATATCGCAATGATCTTATCGGAAAATACGACCGCGATCCATGCTGAAAGTCTCCATGTTAAATACCATTTTTTTGTATTTCCTTCATTATGATTTACAACATGATGAAAAGTAACAACCTTTTTTGCCTTTGTAAGGGGGATATAGAATGAACAATATTCGAATGTAACATGAACAATGTCAGTATCCTTTCTGCCGGCGATTATTTTTCTCACCGGGTCCGTTACGCTATTTCTTAAAAGATTTCTGATCCCGCCCCTAAATGATACTTCAAAGGATATCGTTTCACACTCGACCCCTCTATCTTTGAGGAAGGTTTCCATCATATCGGCATACGCTCCTACACCGGTCTTCCGCCTGTCCTCCTCTTTTTCATTTCGGAGTAACTGAATCTTCAGATTCATACCCCCTGAGGCCGAATCTTTCGGCAAATATGACCATTGGTGTTCCGAGATAGATGTACATGTCCGTAGCACCCGCCGCGTTGGGCATTGTTCCGCTGATTGTGTTCCTGTATATCTCTCCGCTCTCACAGTTCACGATCGATGAGGAATAGTTCAGCCCGGAGCATACCGCCTGTGCAATGACCGGTGCAGCGTCTGTTGTGGTGTCTCCGCCGAACAACACTATCATTCCTTCCCCTGAGTGAAATTTAGTAAACGTAATCGAGTCGTATGTTCCATTGGTGAATCCTATTGATATACAATTGTCCAGACTCGCGGCATTTACGCCGAATGTTATAGCATTATAAAGAATGTTGAGAGAGTCCGCAATATCTGCATCAGTGGATGGTATATCTGAATAATCTGTCTTTCCCGTGGCCAATATTTCATCATCCTTTCCGAAGAATATCTCCCCATATCCATGTTGTCTCTCTAGGGTGCTTTCGCCTTTGACGCTGACATATGTCCCGATAGTGTCGCCGATCCAATACAACACTCCGCCGCCATTCAGCCAATCGACGATGAGGCAGTCGGATGTCGCATCATATACTGTATCTGGAAATACGCCCGTCATCATCAGAAGTGCAGTATGATATGTTCCTGACTCATTCTCTGATGAAAGTGCCTCTTGTATCTCAACTGCATCGGCAACAGCTATGTTGGGGCAGTTCCTTACTTCCAGTTCAGATATAGTAAGTGCTATTCTTTCTTCCAGATACTCGTTCGTATGCGGCGCCATATAGCCGGGATCATAATAGACCAGTATCCTTTCGATGTCGTATTCACCATTATTATCTAAAAGAACGGCCGTATATTGTGATGATGTGTTCGTACTTATTGAATAATTAATGACGTTCTCATTCTCCCAAACATCAGCGCTGTTGTTGTATATCGGTGCGAAAGCCAATACCTCCCCGATGAGCAACATTGCTACGATCGCAATGAACACTATTACGATGGGCTTCTTATCCAAAGACGGACCTCCATGCGATCTTTTCTTCCGGCCTTTCTTTCTTCCTGCTTAGGTAAAGGAACACTAACACAGATATTCCGGGAATGAATTCAAGATATCTGAACACATATTCGATTTTCGAGAACATTTCAGCATTTGCATGTACCGAAGAGATTATTGACCCTATATCCAATAAACCGGTATTTTCTGCCAACGAATAAAGTAACTGGATGTTGAAGATCATCAGTGCGGTCATGACCATTATTGCTGAGAACAACCCCCAGCTCCATATCAGGCCTTTCTTTCCGCACACCGTGACGGCCATTGCTAAAAATGGTATCAGCAACACCGGATAAGTGGGAGTTGGCGGCCAAATGAACAGGACAGTAAATGACAATAATACTGCGATTATCATATTCATATCTCTTTTTTCCGGTTCAGATCTGTACATCCAGTACCCAATCAGAATAAAAGCGATGATCAAAATGGGTGCCAGCTGAATGACCTGATTGAAGGATATGCTTGAGATAATTGAAACAGGATTCCAGGACGCTCCAGATACTGTCTCCGACCTTGAAAAAAAGAATTTGAAAGAAACAGATAAGTTTCCGGTCAGTATCACCGGCAGATATACGACCAAGAATGTTGCCGCTCCGCCGACAATGAACATTCCTACTTTCTTCAGCATTGCGCGAATGTCGCTTTTGTGTTTTGAAATAATATATGCAAGAATTACCAAGATGAGGATTACCGGAAACACCTTTGTGGTTACTGCAAACATAAACGAAATACCCGACAAAATGTAGTTCTCTTTTATCATGAAATAGAAACATAGGATCGTGAATAATGCCGAGAGTGAGTCGAACATGCATGCGACCGAGGAGGACCATATTACCAAAGGACATAGGAACCAAAGTCCGAAAGCTAGCGTAGCTTTCTTCTTATCTGAGGTCATGTGGAAAACAATTTTGTATAATACCCAGGCAGTTATTATATCAATTAATAAAAGTGGAAATTTATACAGAACATTTGCCGCTATTGATGTGATGGTGGTGTTCAAAACTGTTGATAATCTGGCGGAGGTGACCAGCTCGCCCATCATCTCTCCGGGGATGCTCAGCCCGAATAGATTTCCTATTCCGGTCATTATCGACAGGATATATCCCCACACCGGAGTATACATGTAGTATGAGGTCTCGTAGATGTTTCTGCCGCTCTCTAGCCCCTGCCCTGTTGCCACCCACGCAGCAAGATCGAAATCGAAACTGAGCAACGGCATGAGCACAATACGCACTATCAGACCGATCGATATTATCAGCAAAAGTGGCTTGCCGATACTTACTACTCGACCCCTAATATCATTTAAGGTCAGCGCCGCATTCACGGGTGTATAATACAATATCCCCATTAAAAAAAGTACTGTGCGTTAATATTCCACAGATAAGTTCGGTGCCAGCACGCATGTTCTCCCTATTGGGGGCCCAGATGTGTCACGCATATGCCTCTTACTGTGTTCTTTCTGAAGACTGTACGGGTCTTTTTTTCTTCTCGCAATATTGCTAAGTCTATTGGTGGCGACGGTTTTACATATTTACTTATAGAGCAACTATTATTCACGGTAAATGACCATCGCCCCGGTGATGTTGTTCACCTATTCCAGACCTGAACACACTCGTTCTGTACTCAACGCACTTGAAAAGAATGACATGGCGGACAAAACACCCATTTACGCATACACGTGTGGTCCGAAAAACGATGAACACGCTGCGGGGGTCTATGAAACACAGAAAGTTCTGAAAGAGTTTCTTAATAACAGTCGTTTCTTATCATTTGAGATTGTTGATGCGGGAAAGCATTTACCTCTAGGCACAGCAATGATCGAAGCTGTCAGCAACGTTGTTTCAAAGCATGGCAAAGTGATCGTTGTAGAAGATGATGTCGTAACCTCAAAGGATTTTTTAAGATTCATGAACGACTGTCTGAACTATTATGAAAAAGATCCTTCTGTCTTTACTGTCTGTGGATACAGCCCAGATGTGCCGGAAATACGAGCGATGGACAAAGATGTTTACATTATTCAAAGGGTGTGTCCATGGGGGTGGGGAATATGGAAAGATAGATGGGATTCTTATGACCCAGAAATACGAACATATATCCAAAATATCTTAGACCGGAATTACAGAAGGATGCTTGTTAGATGGACCGCAGATCTTCCTCTGACATTAGATGCGAGACTATATGAAAAAGGCAGTATGGAAAGAGATTGGGAGCAACCATTGGGTTTTTGTCAGTTCAAAAATAAAATGAATACCATTTGCCCGAAAATATCTAAAGTGAAAAACATAGGATTCGATGGGTCCGGAACCCACTTTGTCCCTATCGGTTTGGGTTCGTCTTTTACCGAGGGGGGGTCGGATTATAAACTCGAGCCATTAACTGTCGATCCCGGCTTTCAAAAAAGATATAATAGGCTGTTCATATTCAAACCTCGAACCAAAATAATGGTTGTCCTCTCCAATTTTGTACATTATTTAAGTCCGAGGGCGTATTACAAGTTCCTGAACATCTATTACCATAATCAAATTAACATCAAAGAGTTAATGGAAAATAAGCCTGAAAAATAATTATTTTGCACCGTGGATTATTTTTATATACTGTTTGCAGAAGTCGTTCCCGTACGAATCCGCGTACTCTTTCGATGTTTTTGCTGTGTTCTCATATTCTTCTCTGTTTGAAAGAAGTCCGTACGCCTTTTCGGCCATGTCCGCATCATCCCTGCAGGCGATCGAATATTTTGTTACCTCTTTCGGTATCTTCGCTTCTTCCAAATGAAGTACCGGTACTCCGCATTTCTGAGCTTCGAGCGTTACCATCCCTATCCCCTCGTGGAGTGAGGTATTGAATATCAGCTCTGAACGATTGTAGAATCGTACTATCTCATCTTTATCCAGGTCGGAAACGAACTTTACCTTTTCGCTGATCCCGAGATCTGCTGCTGCCTCCAGCAGCTTTCCCTTTTCTGGCCCCTTCCCGCATATCTCAAGGGAGTGATCGGACATACCCGGGTAGTCGGTAAGCAGCTTGAATGCCTGTATCGTCGATAATACGTTCTTTCTTTGGATGAGCGCTCCCATGCAGCCGATCGTCTTCTCTTTTTTTACTTCCTTCCGGATATCGAAAATGTTGTCAGCGCCGTTTGTTATTAGCACTACCTTTTCCGGATTGGCCTTGAACCTTTCCAGCATCTCTTCTTTCGTCTGTTCGGAGATGGCGATGATTGCGTCCGCATGTTTCAGTGATGTCTTTGACACCAACTTCCATAGCGTATGATAAACGCCGCCGCGGTACTCTCCCTTATTTGGAACATGGTGTATGACCGCTATCTTCCTCCCTCTCATGAATGGAAAGAATATTCCGCACAGCTCATCTGTAGCAAGAATGACATTCTTCTTAGAGCCGGCTTTTATGCAAGATACAAACGGTTTTATCAGGCCGTGCACGAATAGATCCAAGTACCCGCTGCTTGCATCGATACTGAAAAAGATCTCATCAAAGTCGATCCCGCCCTCTCTAAGGCACCTCTCGACCTTATCGGAATACCTGCTCAGACTTGTCTCCTTGGTAGCATCGTTCGATGGCCTGCGGAGAATTTTGACATTACTCATCCTAACATGTGGAACATGGCTTGCTCTTCCATTTAAGTGTTGCTCTGAAAACGATCATTGCTGTGATGCGCCGCCCGCGATAATACTTGACCTATGTTAGTTCAAGAGACTTCGTGAACGCCAAGGTTGGTGAAGACCTCCGGTAATATCAAATTGTTCATGTATAGTACGAACGGGATCTGCAGGCCTATCCC
>JGI20166J26741_11867806_pt1 | contig 42631 bp, 41 predicted proteins | sample TergutCu122P5_FD_26741 | JGI IMG/M metagenome (IMG submission 26741)
CGGGCCGCCGTCCGCCTGCGTTTCCGGCGCACCGGCGTAAGTCTGCGCCTCCGGCGGGCTGTTGTCCGTCCGCGTTTTCGCAGAATCGGTGTCCGCCTTCTTTTCCGGCGCGGCCGGCCGTTCCGAATAACCAGTCAGCTCTGGATAACCCGTCGGGGACGTCAATGACGATTCTGTAAATTCAGCCGCTTCGAGGGATTCCGGCGGGCCGGCGTAAGTTTGCGTTTCCGGCGGGCTGTCGTCCGCTTGCGTTTCCGGCGCGCTAGTATAAGCCTGCGTTTCCGGCGCGGCTGTCAGCCACGAATAGTCCGGCTGCTCCGCATGATCCGCGTCCGGCTGCTCCGCATAGTCCGCCGCGTCCGCCTGCTCCGCATAGTCCGTCGCGTCCGCCTGCTCCGAACGGTTCGCGTCCGGCAGAACCGGCGCTTCCGCCAAGCCCGCCGCGCTCTCCGCCTCAGCCGTTTCCGGCGAAAATCCGGTTTCCGGCATACTCGCCGCCATATTCGGTTTTTTCGGCTTGTTCACGGCGCGTTCACGCTTATCCATTCCGCCACACCAATCTTTTAGTCACTCAATTCCGAACATTTCATTTCTTCGGTAAAATCAGTTCCACGTCCGAATGGGGCCTGGGTATCACGTGCGCGGCCACCAGCTCGCCCAGCTTCGCCGCCGCCCTCGAACCGACTTCCACCGCCGCCTTTACCGCGCCCACGTCCCCGCGCACCATCACCGTCACCAGCCCGGAGCCGATCTTCTCCGTCCCCGTAAGAACCACGTCCGCAGCCTTTACCATCGCGTCCGCCGCCTCGATCGATGCCACAAGGCCCCTGGTTTCTACCAGGCCCAACGCTTCACGATCCATATCAATCCCTCCCGGATATAAATATTATGACAGCGCGTCTATTGCCAGCATCCTCTCGGTGTCGCCCGCGGGGTTCGCTATAACATGCCTCGCCACCACCCCGGACACCGCCGCGGCGGCGCGTTCCCCGGCCGCAAGCCCCGCCTCCACGTCTGAGACGCTTCCCCTGATCTTCACGAGGATTATCAGAGGCACGGGCAAAGTCTCCGCCTTGGCGGGCTTGTTCCGGTCGAAAGCCTCTATCGAGACGTTCGCCGCCTTGCAGGCCGCGTCCCCGGCCGCGAACGCCGCCGCCAGCCCGTAAACCTCCAGAAGGCCCACTGCCTCGCCCATAGAACCACCCCGCAGCGGAACGGTCTACCCCGCTCCTTACATTTTTCTAGTACATCATCCCAAAAATAACTGCTCATGGTCATTCTGAGGCGAAGCCGAAAAATCTTAAGATCCTTCGCTTCGCTCAGGATGACATACAGCCTAACTTTTTTTTGATATGCTGTACTGGTACATCGTCCCAGAAGTAACTTGCTCATTGTCATTCTGAGGCGAAGCCGAAGAATCTAAGATCCTTCGCTACGATCAGGATGACATTTGGGCCTTTATTTACGATACGTTGTACTAGTTCCCGGCTACGTAAGCCACCTTGATCCCTTCCATTTTTAGGTTCGTCCTGAGCGCCTCGTCAATTTGATCCAGCCCGAACCGGTGCGTTATCAGCTTTTCCAGCGGCAGGCCGACGCCTTTGGCGCGCTTCAGGAAGTCGAAGGTCGTGGGATAATCCCTTAGGGTGTAGACCCACGCGCCCACCAAAGTGATCTCCTTTTTGCAAATGTCGAAGTGCGGGTTTATCGTCGCGTCGCCGTTGTCCACGAAGAAACCCAGCTCGCAGAGCCCGCCGCCGCGCCGGACGAACTTCCACACCGTGGAGGCCGCCTGGGGCGAGCCGGTGCACTGGAAGGCGAAATCCGCCAGCGTCCCGCCGGTCAGGTCGCGGACGGCCTCGACCAGGACGTCCGTGTTGCGGTAGTTCTTGAAGTTCACGGTCGTGTTCGCTCCCATGTCCTTGGCCAGGGCCAGGCGCTTCTCCTCGCCGTCGACGGCGATGATGTTCTCGATGCCCATTGTGCGCAGGACGGCGATCAGCAGCAGGCCGATCGGCCCGCAGCCCTGCACGGCCACGCGGCTGTTGAACCGCAGGATGTTCGTCAGCTTCGCGCGCTCCACGGCGTGGACGACGACGGCGGACGGCTCGATCAGAAGGCGCATGTCCAGGTCGAGGTCGTTTACCACGAAGAACGTGGAGTTCTTGCGGATCACCAGATATTCCGCGAACCAGCCGTTCAGGTGCACGTTGTCGTCCGGGAGCAGGCCGTAGACGTCCGATTTCTCCGACACGTTGAATTTGTTCATGTCGAACATGGTCATGGCCGGGTCGTCGCCGAAGATGACGCAGGTGACGATCTTGTCGCCCACCTTCACCGGCTTGCCGGCGCTGTCGCGGGTGACGTTCTTGCCCAGGCGGGCTATCGCCCCGGAACCCTCGTGCCCGAGAACCAACGGAATCAGGCCGAACGGGTCTTTCCGGTACTCGTGCGCGTCCGTGCCGCAGACGCCGCAGCCCTCCACCTTGACCAAGATTTCGTCGTCCCCGGTCGGCGGGATCGGGTATTCGCGGATCTCGAATTTCTCCTTGGCCACCAGGACGGCCGCCCGCGCCGCGGCCGGGACGGGGCCGGAACGTCCGCCCGGCGCGGGCTTGCGGCCGGGATCCGGGGCGCTTGCGCCGGGGCCCGTCCCCGGCTTCATCTCGTTAAAGACCTGCCTTACGATCTTTTCGATGTCCACGGATGTTACTTCCAAACAAATCCCTCCTTTGTTCACCTGATGCACAGACTGTCGCTCATAACGCATCTTCTGCTCTTCGTGAACGTATACGCCGACGTCAGCCCCTCGCCGGTGCGGCTGGCGATTGTGAAGGTCGTGTATCCCTCCCCGCCGAAGCCTATGGCGTTGTACGACGGGCCGTTCTTCACGAAAATGGCCGTGTCCAGCGCCTTGCCGAACTTGGTCAGGTGGTCCACGTTTTTCGAGTGCATGTGCGCGGAGTGCCTGTTCCCGTGCTCCAGGTTTTTGCAGAGCTCTATGCCGGCGTCCACGTTTTTCACCCGCACGAGGCCGATTATCGGCATCATCAGCTCTTCCCGGATCGCGGGGTGCTGCTCGGAGCCCTCGAATATGACGAGCTTCACGTCCCCGGCGTCCACCCCTATGTCGCGCAGCAGCCGCGAAGCGTCCGCGCCGACGTATTTCCGGTTCAGGACGTCCTTGCCGTTGTGCCTGACAAAGACCAGCTGCATCAGCTTTTCGACCTCCGCCGCCGACGCGTGGTAGCAGCCGTTCTCCTTCATGTGGTGCAAGAGCTCGTCCGCGACCCGCTCCACGGCCACGATCTCTTTCTCCGCGATGCAGGGCAGGTTGTTGTCGAAGGACGCGCCGTTGATGATGTCCACGGCGGCCTTCGGGACGTCCGCCGTCTCGTCCACCAGCGCCGGCGGGTTCCCGGCCCCCGCGCCTATGGCGCGTTTGCCCGTGGAGAGCGCCGCGGTCACGACGCCCGGCCCGCCCGTGGCGACTATCAGCTGGATCTCCGGGTGCCTGAACATCGCCTCGCCGGACTCCAGCGTCGGATTTTCCAGGGAAACGGCGATGTTTTCGGGGCCGCCGGCCTCCAGCGACGCCCGGTTGACTATCTCCACGGCCAGGTTAGAGACGTTTTTCGCGCCGGGGTGCGGGTTGAACACGACGGTGTTCCCGGCGGCCAGCATACCGATCGCGTTGCACAGGATCGTCTCGCTGGGGTTTGTGGACGGCGTGACCGCGCCGATAACGCCGAACGGCCCGCGCTCCACGAGGGTCAGCCCCCTGTCGCCCGACCACGCCGTCGTCGTGATGTCCTCCGTGCCGGGCGTCTTTTCGGCCACTAGCTGGTGCTTCAGGATCTTGTGCCCGACCTTGCCCATGCCCGTCTCCCGGACGCCCAGCTCGGAGAGCGCCGCGGCGTTTTTCAGGATGTTTTTGCGTATCGAGGCGATTATCTTCTCGCGGAATTCCATCGGCATGGCCGCGATCATCCGCTGGGTCGTCCGCGCGGCCGCGACAGCCGCGTCCATGTCTGCGAAGATGCCGGGGCGCTCGGCTTTCGGCGGCTCGCCGGATCTCACGCGAGAAAGGACTTCCCTGACGATTTCCCGGATTTCGGCTTCGTCCATGTGTCACCTCCATAAAACGTTTAATCAACATTCATCCGCATAATCTGTTTTTATCCGTTAAATCCGCGTTGCCAATCTTTGTTTTGTTTATTCACATATCGCGCTATTGTCGTTTCGTTTGAAATTGAGCTTCAAACTTCGTGCGAAACGCCCCTGAACAACAGTCGTTTCGCGCTCGTTTTCAGCTCATTTCAAATCGAAACGACTATAGCCCCGTATTCGGCCAATGCCGTGTCCTCCGCGGCCGTGCCCCCGCTTACGCCTATCGCCCCCAGCAGCTTCCCGTCCCGGATGACCGGCGTCCCGCCGCCCACGACCGTGATCTTGCCGTCCGCGTCGATCCCGTACAGCTCCTTGCCCGGAGCGGCGAGCTTTTGCAGCTCGTGGGTCGGCGTTTTCAGCGCGGCGGCCGTGTAGGCCTTCTTTATCGCCAGATTGAACGAGATCGGGAACACGCCGTCCATCGCGTGGGCGGCGATAGGGAGCCCGTCCGGCTTTACCGCGGCCACCGCCACGCTAAGGCCCGTTTCGCGCGCCTTTTCGGTGACGCGGGCCATTACGCGCTCCGCGTCCGCCAGGCTCAGGCTTTCGGACATACAAATCACCTCCCCGCCGCTTCTGTTCGCGGCGTTCATGCTCTCCGACACGACTTTCCTGATTATATACACAAAATCCGCATACCTCGCCAGTATGTAGAGGTAATCCGAAAGCCTGTTGATGTAGCGCATGGCTTCGGGCGAGACGGGCTTACGGCTGTTCAGGGCCGAGAGGCGCGTCTCCGCCCGGCGGCAAACCGCCCTGGCGACGTCGATATGCGCGGACAGCTCGCAGGAGCCGGGCGGCGCGAAGGTGTCCCGCTCCAGCATTTCAGCCTGCATATGGTCCATGCGGCGCTCGAGCTCTTCCGTGTCCGCGTCGAAGGAGCGGAAGGCCGGGTTCTCCCTGCAAGCAATATGCGCGCACATCGAGAACAGCTTTTTCTGCGCGCAGCCGATGAACTCCGCCTGGCCGTCCCCGCCGTATCCGACCTTGACCAGCCCGAGGAAGGAGATCAGCTCGTCTATGGCGCCCATCGCCGTCACCGCGTCGTCGTGCTTTTGGATCGGAACCGGGTCGAACAGCGTGGTTTTTCCGGCGTCGCCCTGTTTCGTGTATATCTTCATGCCAGTTCAAACCTTTCCCGCTTGATATATAGCGCGGCGTTCTTCCCGGCGAGCCTGGGCGCGGCGGCCGAGGGGGGCATGACCAGCGTTTTTTCCGCGTACAGCGCCGTGTATCCGGCGCGCAGCCCGATCCCGCAGCCGAAGACGCTCTCCAGAGAGGCGGCTTTTGCCATTTTAATTACGCAGTCCCCGCCCTCCGGCACGACCTCGCCGGGCACGCCCTCCTCCTCCAGCCCCGCCAGGATTTCCGGCAAAGCGGGGGAAGCGGGGTCGTCCGTGTAAATAACCGCCGCGATTTTTTCCATTGTCAACACTCCGCGTTTTCCTCGATCCATTTAGCCACGCCGTCGTCATCGTTTGAACTAATAACGGCGGTGGCGGCTTCCTTTAACTCCGGCACGGCGTTGGCCGTCGCGTAGCCCTCGTCCGCCGCGGAAAACAGCGATAAGTCGTTCCGTTCGTCGCCAAAAACAACCATCTTTTCACAGCCGAGCATTTCTTTGAGCCGCAGAGCGGCGTTGGCTTTCGTCGATTTTACGGGCAATATGTCACAGCAACGGTTATCGGAGTATGGCGCTTTAAGATAAATACAGCTGAAACGGCTATCCGCTTCAAAAATATTTTTTATCGGTGATAAGGCAGCGTCAGTATCCATCCATGAGAAACGGAAAATGTCTCCGACATAAAGCTCATCGGCAGTCTCGACCTCACGGCGGCGAGGGTCTCCGATTCTGTTGTCCAGATAACTCCTCACGGCAGGCGTGACACATTTCTCGATATAGGCAAATCGCTCCGTTCCGTCGATATACGCGCTGACAATCGGATATACTCCATATTTTTTGAGTATAGAATAAACAATCTCAACTTCATCCGATGTAAAAAAATTCAGAGGTAAAGTGTCATTTGCCGCGTTCTCAATTATAAACGCGCCGTCGCCGCAAATCACCGGAAACCTAATGTCCAATCCTGCGCTTACCTTCGACGCCGTGACAAATGACCGCGCAGTAGCGTAGGAGAAGCAGCCCCCGCGCCTGACGAACCGGTTGATCACATCCGCCGTGTATCCGGACACGCGCTCGTCCGAGCGGAGCAGCGTCCCATCCAGGTCGGAAAGGTAGAGAGTTTTCATGGTTCCTCCATCGGTTACGGCCGCTCGGATGATATACCGGAGTGCGAAAACATTAGCCTTCTCTGTCGCCGATTCGCCGCAGAAGCGTTCGTCGAATCGGCTCGTCGTCGGCAAATGTTTTCTGCATCCGGTATAAACGGCGGCTTTGTCATTCTGAGCGGAGCGAAGAATCCTTGGCGCTAATCCTCCATCGCCAAAACCAGCCCCGTCGCCACGGCGTTCCTGGGCCCGCAGACGCCCCTGACGTTCCCCCTGCCGCAAGTCGTACCCATCTCCGCGAACGCCTCCATCAGCATCGGCGGTATCTCGAAGTCCTCCGCCGAGCCGCCCGCCAGCGCGATGTAGGGCAGTTTCGCGTCCGGCGAGACCTTTTTGACCGCCCGAAGGGCGTTAGTCACAAACACCTTGCGCTTGGCCTCCCTGCGCACGCTGACGATCTTCTCCGGGGATATGTCGCCGCCGAGGGCGATCAGCTCCCCGTCCTTCAAAATCACCGTCGCGCCGTAGAATTTCGGGGCCAGCGGCTCCCTGTAGAAATATACGCCGCCGTTTTCCGCGCGGATGTGGCTGAGGCTCTCTACCTTCGCGACGGGGTGCCTCTTGATCAGCTCCGCCAGGGATCTCTCCCGCAGGCCGAGCTCCGTCTGTATAAGCATTGTCACCATATCGCCGGCCCCGGCCAGGTGCGCGTAGCGTATCCGGCCGTCCCGCTCCAGCACCGCCGCGTCCGTGGAGCCCGCGCCGAGGTCGAGCACGGCCAGCGGCAAAAACACGCCCGGCGTAGTCAAAGCCCCCAGGACTGCCGCCGCCGCCTCGGCGCCCCCGACCCTTGCCCGGGCGCCCGTCTTTCGCCCGAGCTCCTCCGCGATCCGTTCCATCGGCAGGCCGGACGAGCGCACCATGCACGCCGCGCCGAGCGCCCTTTCCAGGCGCGTCTCCCCGGCGAGGCCGCCGGACACCGCCGCCGGCGTCACCGTGTCCACGGCCAGAATGTCGGTTATGCGCGGCGTTTCTCCGGACACGGCGGCCATTCCGGACTTGACGGCGTCGATCATGCGGCCGATGTTCGTCCCGCTTTCGCCGGTCACGTCGTGTATTTCCCCGGCGCTCTCCAGCGCGGCCATTATGGCCGCCGCGCCGGAATCCACGTCCGTTTCAAGGCTTCTGTCGCCGTAAACGGTCATTTTACCGGCGGGAAGCGTGTTTTCGGCCACGTTCCGCCCCGGGGACTTTATCACCGCGCCGGAACGTTTGCCCACGAAGCTCTTGGCCACGGCGGAGACCCGCCGTGTCTCGTCCGGGCCGAGGCCCAGAAGCGCCGCGATGCCGTATGGGTCGCACAGCGCCCGCAAGGTCATGGCGGGCGGGGCGACCTCTATCGCCGCGAGGACGCCCAGAGGCACCGCTCCGATGCGCCTGACCTCGTCTATAATGCAGATTTTCCTGTCCAGCCTGTTGTATACGAGCACGGCCTCGTCTTTTTCCAAAATCAGCCCCGTCACATTCGCGCGCGATTCGTTTATCAGCCTCGCCGCGCGCTCGTAGCCGAAATCCGCGTCGGCGACGGCGATGACGCCGCCGTATTCCGCCGCGGCGTCCGAATCCAACCGGTCGATCCGTACCAGGACCCCGGTCGCCACGCCCATCCCGGCGGGGGTGCGCGGGTCGTGGCCGATCATGGCCGAGTCCGTGACGACCGTCTCCGTGACCGTCTCCATCGCGGTCCCGCCCAGGATCGGCGCGGCCTCGTTCAGCAAAATCCTGTCTATTTTCGCCTTGGGCATTTGCGCCCGCTCCAAAACCATTTCCAGCGCGGTCATGATACCCGCGACATTTTCGGGCGTGCCCTTCAGGCCCGTCGTGGGCGTTATGGACGAGGCCAGAAACCGCTTGCCCCCGTCCGGCTCCACGCGGGCCAGCGCGGCCTCCGTCGTGGAGTTGCCTATGTCCACGCCGGCGACAAGCAAGCCGTTCCCGCTCACAGGAGGATCCCCCGCTTTTCGTAGATCGCCAACGCGTCCCGCACGAGGGCCGCGCACCTGGGCGCGCCGTAGAGCCCGCCGAGGTCGTCGGCGATCTTTTCGAGCTCGGCCTTAGTGGCCCTGTTCGGACGCAGTTTATTGTAAATTTCAAGCAAAGTGTTATCCGGGATTTTCGTCATTTCCGCCGCGCGGAGCAGGTTCTCGGCCATCTGCGGCCGGCCGGCCGACGCGGAAACGCCGCTCTGCCGCTCCAGGGTCCCGGCGGAGATCTTTATGTCGTCCGGCGCGATTTTGCCCGCCAGGACCGCCTCGAGGGTTATGTCCTCCAGCGGTACGCCCGTGCCGGAGAGGATGCGGTTGTCGGTATTGCTGTGGCCGTCCATGGTTCGCGCCTCCAATATGCTAAACGGAGATTTGGCGGTGACGGGCGGGATGACCCCGGGGCGGGATGACCCCGGACGGAATAACCCCGGGCGGGAAGACCCCGCCCCTACAACCGGGTTCCGTAGGGGCGGCATCCTGCCGCCCGTCCGGCGTCTTGCCGCCCGCTTATTAACGAACCGCATTATCAAATTCATTCATCTCTATATTTACAAAACCTTCTATCATTTCACGGTATAACTTTTCCACCATATCAGGACTTGCGCCATATTCTTCCGAAAGTCTCCGTACTTTCTGTATAACCGCCTCAACTCTATTAGGCGCTTTAACGTCTTGACTGTCTTTTTTATACTTTGATGCTTGTTTCACATAGACGCCGCGTTCAGCAATAAGTTTGATAATTTCATTATCAATCCTATCAATGTTATTGCGAACTTCATCTAATGTTTTGCAATCCAAAATATTCACCCTTTCACGCAAAATATAAATAATCCGTATAACGGGACGTTAAAGAACCCCGACCCTGCGGTCGCCACAAACCCGCCCCTACAAATCACACGTTTATATCGGAGTGCGAAAACATTAGCCTCCTCTGTCGACGTCGTCGGCAAATGTTTTCCGCATCCGGTATAGTCAAGCAAAATCCTCCGCAGGCCGCCTCGTATCCGCCAGCGCCGTCTCCCTGTTGTGCATCAGCGCCGCCTTCACCTGGTACGACGCACGGGTCATGGGGTCGTTCAGGACCTTCATCGGCTTCACGCGCTCGCCCTTGGCGTACCTGGCGGCGTTCTGCCCGATTTGCCGGTAGTGCGCCAAGGTCATCAGCGGGGCTTGCGGGAAAAGCTCTAGGTTGGTCAGCGGGTAGAGGTCTTTCCTGTGGATCACGGCCGTGCCCTTGGACTGGAGGCCCACGCCGACGCCGGAGCCGCTTAGTTCCGCGGCCTCCTTGCCGATGAAGGCCACGTCGGAGGTTTTGTACACCTTGACGGCGCGGGGGATCATTCCTTCCTCCTCGACGCCAGCGGCGATCTCCCTGAGGACCTCAGCGTGGGGCAGGCCGTTCAGGGTCGCGGTCAGCTCGGCCAAAAAAGCCGGGCCGACGCCGATTATCACCTCGCGGGGGTCGGAGGAGCGGGAAAACTTGGCCGGAGTCGGTTTTGAAGAAGCGGCGGCCGGTCTTGGGGCGGGGCTTGCCGATCCTTCGGAAAAGCCCGGCATTCCGCCGGCGTTTTGCGCTCGCTCGTTCAGGACGTCACGGAGGATTCCGGCGATTTCGGCGATGAGCTGTTCGTAGTCGTGTTTTTCGATATCCATAAGTCCGCGATAACTCCTTTTGCCCGGTTTTACAGACGGCATTTCATTCAATCCGTCTCAATCAAATTCGGTATCTCCTGTATCTCCTTCCACCTCTCCCCGCCGACCCGATACCCCGTCCCCGGCCCCTGATAGTCGTTCGGGTCATTGACGCCGCTTATCACGTTGAAATTTTCGTCGAGAATGGCCGAGGTCTGCAAATAGTCGCCGGTGATCCGCTGTTTCAGCATTTGCAGGACGCTGTCCGCAATGTCTTGGAAGCCGCTCTCCGCGAGCGCCTTCACCACGTCCAGGCCCGTGACCCCCCTGGCCATCATCTGATCCGCGCCGAGCACGTCCGCCAGCGCGTCGCGCTCCGGCGTGTCGTCGCTGCCGTGGGCGTATGTGGCTGCTTCAACCTGTTCGTCCGTGATCTCGGCCAAACCCAGACGCCTGAAAACTGCCTGAACGGCCCCGGCGGCCTTTTGCCTGACCCGGACGGCCTCCTCCTCTTTGACGGGCCTAAGCCCGCCGTCCACCATCATGTCCCGCTGCAATACGTTATAATCGTCGAAGTCCTCCGCGTCGAAGTTCGACCCGGCGAACATGTTGTCGTAGTTGGGCTCCGCCGCGTAGCCGGAGAAGATGAAATCCGTGCCCGGCAGAAACTGGAGCATAGTCCGGGCCGTGCGCCGCATGTCGGAGTGGGTGAAGCTCTGGTCGTTCGACGAGGCGCACTCCAGGTCCAGGCAGGCGGCGGCCAGGTTTTCCGCCAAAATCTCGCGTATGCCCGACGGAACCGCCGCCGGTATGCCCACGCAGCTCACCGAGCCGTTCTGCACGCCCTGCGTGCCCGCGCCCTTCGTCACCATCAGGCAGCGAATCTCCAGGTAGAGCATCGACTTCTGCTCCGCGCAGCCCATAAGCACCTCCGAGCCGGAGCCGGACGTGAACCGCGTCTTCAGGCCGCGCGAGGCGTAGGCGGAGGTCAGGAACGCCTTGGAATAGGGCGTGTCGTCCCCGTCCACGAACACGCGCTCGGTGCCGTAGACGCTGATGGTCTCGGCGTAGGTCGTGAACCCGCGTATGCCAAGCGCCAGCTCCGTGGCCTCCTCGACGGCGCACTGCGTCAGGACGCCGGGCCTGCCCGTCTGGGAGCCGATCAGAAGCGCGACCGCGTTCAGCGGCGCGTACCGTGCGACGCCGACGGTGGTCTCCTCCTCCCGGAAGCCGCGCAGCGCCCCTTCCGCGGCGTCCGCGGCGATCTGGGCCGGGTCGTCCTTGCGGTTGGTGATGTGCGCCTGGGTGGACGGAGTCCGGCGGACGCGCATCTTCTGCATGGCCATCATCATCTCGACGACGTTCAAATAATCCAGCACCCGCGCCAGCTTGGCCGGGGTGCAGCCGCTGACCATGCGCACGACGTCGGCGCGGGGGACGTTTATGTCCGCCATCATCCGCGCGATCCCAAGCTCCGGCGCGGACATGGATTCCCCCGCCTGTTCCTGGCGTATGGCGTAGTCGGCGACGAACGCGTCGATAAAGTCGAAGTCTTCGCGGCGCTTGCCGTCCATTTCGACGATTTTGCCGTTTTCTATCGTCAGCGACGGCGCGGGGTCGTAGGGGCTCCGCATGGCGCAGAAGCCCAGCTCCGGCCATTCCCGGATGAAGCCGTCCTTGTTGACGGGGCGGTTGCGGAGGATTTCGAAGCGTTTGGATCCGGGCATATGTTCACCCCGTTTATCAAGGCTAAGGGCGGTCGGGCATGGAAGCCTGACCCTGCCAATACTAAGGGCGGTGGGGCATGGAAGCCCGACCCTGCCAATACTAAGGCATATCGGCGTTGTAACGATCGGACATGGCTTCCATGCCCGACCGTCGATCCGCTATTTCCAAAGAAGTGGGCTGAACAAGCTCATCGGCGGATTTATTGCAGAATACTATGCTCAACAAATCGTCTCTGTACTCCAGCATATTGACGCACGCGTTTTTCAGGCGCGTTTTTCCCGTCCCGATCTCATGATTCGACAATTCGGCGAGGACGGAATTTATGGCGCTCCCGTGGGACACCGCAATGATGTCCTCCGACGGGAATTTGCCGGCGCTCCTTATCAAGGCGCTCAAAACTCTGTCCCTGAGGGAGGCCCAATCCTCTATGCCGTCATACCGGCCGTCCGGGAACCGGGCGGCGCGTTCTTCCGCCGTGAGGCCGGAGGCCTTGCCGTAGTCCCGTTCGAGCAAACCGGGATCCTCGTATATTTCCGAAACGCGCAGGACGCCGGCCAAAACATCGGCGGTTTGCCGCGCCCTTTTAAGGGGGCTGGTGAAAATTGCCCGCCACTTCCTGTTCGTCAGCGCCAGAGCGCACCGCTCCGCCTGCGCGATCCCGTTCAGGTTGAGCGGGATATCCTCCCTGCCCTGTAAACGCCTGGTTACGTTCCAATCAGTCTCGCCATGCCGTATAACGCATATGTTCAGATCATTTCAGCGCCGCCAGCACCCGCTTCGTGACCTCCGCCACGACGGTGTTCACCTCGTCCTGGCCGCATGAGGCCTGTCCCGCGCCGGAGTCCCCTGCGCTTTCGAGCCCGTGGCAGCCGCCGCAGTCGCAGCCGGCGCCGACGCAGACGTCGGAGGGATGCTTGCCGGGCAGGCCGAATTTTTTGCGCAGCTCGTAGAGGGCTTTGACCTGCCTCTCGCTCAGTTCCTTCGGCCCGCCGAGCTGCCTCGCGGTAAACAGGAGCTGGGCGTAGAACTCCAGGGATTCCATCTTGAAATAGGCCTGGGTGAGGTCGACGGAATAGGACAGCGCGCCGTGGTTCTCGAGCAATACGGCGTCGAAGTGCTGGAGGTATTTCGCGACGGCGTTGGGTATCTCGTCCGTGGAGGGGGTGCCGTACTCCGCGATCGGCACGCAGCCCAAAGAGATGACCGCCTCCGGCATGATCGGCTGGGTCAGCGGGATGCCGGCGATGGCGAAGCTCGTGGCGCAGGGCGGGTGCGCGTGGACGACGGCGTTCACGTCGCTCCGCTCCCTGTAGACGCGCATATGCATCTTTATTTCCGAGGAGGGCTTGAGGCCCTGGGCGGCCTGGAGGACTTTGCCGTCCTTGTCCGTCTTGCAGATCATGTCCGGCGTCATGAAGCCCTTGCTGACGCCCGTGGGCGTGCAGAGGAACTCGCCGTTGCCCATGCGCACGGAGATGTTCCCGTCGTTCGCGGCGACGAAGCCCTTGTTGTAGATCCTCTTCCCGATCTCGCATATCTGCTTTTTTGTTTCGAATTCGGAAAACATGAAATGCCCCCTTTATGTTGTTTTGGATATTGGTATCGGGTCAATTTATGTGGTATTGTGTTGCTTTGGACTAGTCTAGCATAACGAAAAGGGAAATGCAAGGGGGTATCAATAAAAATTTTTCGATTTATTTCCCCGGTTTTCTGTTGTATAATACTCCACCAAGGGAGTGAAGCCAAACGATGTATATAACCGACACGCACTGCCACACCTCCGCCAGCGGCCACGCCGACGGCTCGCCGGCGGAATACGCCTTGAAGGCGGCGGCAAAGGGGCTGAAACTGATAGCCATAACCGATCACGGGCCGGAAATGCCGGAGACCACGACGAAAGGCTATTTCGCCGGCCTGAAATCTTTGCCGCGGTTCATAGGCGGCGTGGAGATCCTCCCGGGCGCGGAGGTCAACATCATGGACCGCGACGGGAGGCTCGACCTCCCGGACGCCATATTGAGAAGGCTTAAAGTCGTCATCGCGAGCCTGCACCCGAACTGCATAGAGCCGGGCGGCGAGGCGGAGAACACCCGCGCCGTGGTCGCGGCCATGTCCAACCCGCATGTAAACATAATCGGGCACATACTCGACCGGAACTTCCCCGTCGATATAGAAACGGTCGTCCGCGCCGCCGCGCGAACCGGCAAGGTCGTCGAGGTCAACGACTCGTCCCTCCATCCGCTGAACTGGCGCTACTGCGGCGAGGAGGCGTTTCTGGAAATGCTCCGCCTGTGCGCCGAAGCCGGGGCGCAGGTGGTGGCGGCGAGCGACGCGCATACCAGCGGCCGGGTAGGCGACCTGTCCCGGGCGGCGGAGGTCATCGCCAAAAGCGGGATACCGGGGGAGCTTGTGCTGAACGACAGCGTGGAAAAATTGAAGAAGGCGCTGAAAATAGGCTAACCTCATCCCGTGGGGAACGGTCAAGACCGTTCCCTACAATGTCGGGCAGCGTGGAAAAATTGAAGAAGGCGCTGAAAATAGGCTGACCTCATCCCGTGGGGAACGGTCAAGACCGTTCCCTACAATGTCGGGCAGCGTGGAAAAATTTAAGAAGGCGCTGAGAATAGGCTAACCTCATCCCTTGGGGAACGGTCAAGACCGTTCCCTACAATGTCGGGCAGCGTGGAAAAATTTAAGAAGGCGCTGAAAATAGGCTGACGTCATCCCGTAGGGAACGGTCTTGACCGTTTCCCCACAATGTCGGGCAGCGTGGAAAAATTGAAGAGGGCGCTGAAAATAGGCTGACGTCATCCCGTAGGGAACGGTCTTGACCGTTCCCCCACAATGTCGGGCAGCGTGGGAAAAATTGAAGAGGGCGCTGAAAATAGGCTGACGTTATCCCGGGCAGCGTGGGAAAAATTGAAGAGGGCGCTGAAAATAGGCTGACGTTATCCCGTGGGGAACGGTCAAGACCGTTCCCTACAATGTCGGGCAGCGTGGAAAAATTGAAGAAGGCGCTGAAAATAGGCTGACGTCATCCCGTGGGGAACGGTCTTGACCGTTCCGGAATTGTCCCGGCCGAGCGGTTGTATCGTATGTCCGTGTAAAGCGGAACGGTCAATCTTACACGTCAGTCTGATTTGCGGCATTTTGCGCAATACGAAAATAATGAGGCTCTGCGGGAGCTTGCGAAATGAGGATTTTATGGTCGACCTGTCCAAACTGAACCCCATGCAGAAAAAGGCCGTCGAGCACACCGAGGGCCCCCTCCTTCTCCTGGCCGGGGCCGGCTCCGGCAAGACCAACGCCTTGACCTACCGGATCGCCTATCTGATCGACAACGGCGTCAGCCCGTTCAACATCCTGGCCATAACCTTCACGAACAAGGCCGCGCGGGAGATGCGCGACCGCGTCCGCGCCCTGTCGCCGATGGGCGAGCAGGTCTGGGTGGCCACGTTCCACTCCACCTGCGTGCGCATTTTGCGCAGAGAGATAACCCGCCTGAACCGCGGCTCCAACTTCACCATCTTCGACGCGGACGACTCCGAGCGCCTCGTGAAGGCGTGCGTCGCGGAGCTCGGCATAAACGAGAAGCAGTTCCCGCCCAAGGGCGTGCTGTACAGCATCAGCGCCCAGAAAAACGAACTGGTCGGCCCGGAGAACTTCGCCCAGGCGGCCGCCGGGGATTTCCGGCTCTCCAAGATCGCCTTGGTATACCGGCTGTATCAGAAGAAGCTGCTGGAGGCCAACGCGCTGGACTTTGACGACATCATATTCAAGACCGTGGAGCTGTTCGTGAAGTGCCCCGACGTGCTGGAGAGGTATCAGGACAGGTTCCACTATATCCTCGTGGACGAGTACCAGGACACAAACACGGCCCAGTACAGGCTCGTGCGCGTCCTGGCGTCTAAATACGAGAACCTTTGCGTGGTCGGCGACGACGACCAGAGCATCTACGGCTGGCGCGGCGCGAACATCCGGAACATCCTGGATTTTGAGAAGGATTTCCCAAAGGCGAGCGTGATAAAGCTCGAGCAGAACTACCGCTCCACCAAGACCATCCTGGACGCGGCCAACTCCGTCATAGCCCACAACAAGGGCCGCAAGAGCAAGACGCTCTGGACGAGGAACGATTTGGGCAGCAAGATATACTATCAGAAACTGGATTCCGACAAAGACGAGGGCGCGTTCGTGGCCGGCGTGATAGCCGCGAAGGCCGCCAAGGGCGTGCGGTACTCCGACTTCGCCGTCCTCTACCGCAACAACGCCCAGTCCCGTTCGATAGAGGATCAGCTGGTGTTCCGGAGCGTCCCCTACAGGCTGTTCGGCGGCGTGCGCTTCTACGAGCGCAGAGAGGTCAAGGACATCCTGGCCTATCTGAAGGTGATATACAACCGGCAGGACATAGTGTCCCTGACACGGATCATCAACGTCCCCCGGCGCGGCATCGGCGACGCCTCCGTCGACCGCCTGATCGCCCAGGCGGGGGCGGACGGCGTCCCGATCCTGGAAACGCTCCGCGAGCCGGAAAAGGCCGGCCTGACCGGCGCCAGGGCGGAGCGGGTCAAGGAGTTCGCGGCGCTCATGGACAGGCTTACGGAGTACGCCCACGGCCATCGGATAACCGATCTGATCAAACAGATCATAGGCGAGACGGGCTATACGGTCGGGCTCCTGCTGGAAGGCACGGAGGAGGCCCAAAGCCGCGTCGACAACGTCAACGAGCTGCTGTCCAAGGCCGCTGAGTTCGAGGCCGGGCGCGAAAACGCCGGCCTGGCCGCCTTCCTGGAGGACGTGGCCTTGGTGGCCGACGTGGACAACTACGAGGAAGGCGAGGACACGGCGGTGCTGATGACGCTGCACAGCTCCAAGGGCCTGGAGTTCCCGTGCGTGTTCCTCGTGGGCATGGAGGAGGGCATTTTTCCGAGCTACAGGAGCGCCGTGAGCGACAGCCCGAAGGAGATGGAGGAAGAGAGGCGGCTCTGCTACGTCGGGATCACGCGGGCGATGAGGGAGCTTTACATCACGTCGGCGACGTCGCGGATGCAGTACGGGCAGACGGTTTACAACGCGCCGAGCCGGTTTATACGGGAGATCGGGGAGGAGTATATCATCAGGTAGGGGTTTTCATGGGTTCTAAAATTCCGCTTGAAAACAAACCGGCGCGGTGTTAGAATGAATTTGTTATACGACTGACGGAAGTGGAGTTTACCACGTGGAGTATAACCGCGAAAACGATGATTGCCGGGATTCGTATCAATCGTCGTTTTCCCAGAACGCCGACCGTCTGGGCAGCCGATGCTTGGACTATGGTCGGCTGTTTTATTGCCGCGGGATACCCGATAAATGCGGGATGGCGCGCGGCGGACAAGGAGGGAAATCGCATGAAAAGAGCGCTTTTGAGCGTCTATGACAAGACCGGCGTCGTGGACTTCGCCGCGAGGCTGGCGGAGCTCGGCTTCGAGATCGTCTCCACCGGCGGGACGCAGGCCGCGCTCGCGGAGGCGGGGGTTCCGGTCACGGGAGTTTCGGACATAACGGGGTTCCCGGAGTGCCTGGACGGCCGGCTGAAGACGCTGCACCCGATGATCCACGGCGGCCTGCTGGCCCAGCGGAGCGTACCGGAGCACGTTTCCCGGATGGAGGAGCTCGGCATAGGGCTGATAGACATCCTCGCGGTGAACCTCTACCCGTTCAAGGAGACGGCCGCTGCGCCCGGCGCGACCCATGAGCAGATCATCGAGAAGATCGACATCGGCGGCCCGGCCATGCTCCGCGCCGCCGCGAAGAACTACGCGGACGTGGCCGCCGTGGTCGACCCGGCGGACTACGCCGCCGTCCTGGCGGAGCTCGGGGCGGGCGGCGAGGTCAGCCTGGCTACAAAGACGCGCCTGGCCGCGAAGGTGTTCATGCATACAGCCGACTACGACGCGAGCGTCGCGGCGTACATGAAAAAAGCCGCCGGAATCGGGCTTTTTCCGGAGACTCTGACATTGACCTTCGAAAAGGCGCAGGACATGCGCTACGGCGAAAACCCGCACCAGAAGGCCGCGTTCTACCGCGAGGCCGGCCCGAAGCTCGGCGGGATGCTGACGGAGATCGTCCAGCTCCACGGCAAGGAGCTTTCCTTCAACAACATCAACGACACCCACGGCGCGCTGGAGCTTGTGAAGGAATTCGCCGAGCCGTGCGTCGTGGCCTGCAAACACTCGAACCCCTGCGGCGCGGCCTGCGGCGCGGACGTCTACGAGGCGTGGCGCAAAGCCTATTCCTGCGACCCGGTCTCCATCTACGGCGGGATCGTCGTGGCGAACCGCCCCATAGACGCCAGAATAGCGGAGGATATCGGCAGGAACAAGGTTTTTCTCGAAATTATCCTCGCGCCGGATTTTGAACCGGAGGCATTTGAGATTTTGTCGAAAAAGAAGAGCCTGCGCCTGCTAAAACTCGACAATATCGGACGAAAACAGCCCGACGGCTCGTTGGACATTAAAAAAGTCTCGGGCGGCGTGATCGTGCAGGACGTGGACAACGCCCTGCTGCCGGAGGAATTGCGATATGTGACCGACAGAAGGCCGACGGAGCGGGAGACGGAGGACCTGGTCTTCACGTGGAAGGTCGTGAAGTACGTCAAGTCCAACGGCATCGCGATAGGCAAGGACAGGCGCACGATCGGCATCGGCCCCGGCCAGGTCAACAGGATCTGGGCGGCGGAGCAGGCCGTCGACCACGGGACAAAGGCCCTCGGCGCCGACGCGCTGAAGGGCGCGGTCCTGGCGTCGGACGCCTACTTTCCGTTCGAGGACTGCGTCGAGGCCGCGGCGGCCGCCGGGATAACGGCGATAATCCAGCCGGGCGGGTCCGTGCGCGACGCCGAGTCGATCGAGGCGTGCAACAGGCACGGCATAGCGATGGTGTTCACGGGGATGCGGCATTTCAGGCACTAAAATATTTCTCCCACCCGCTTTCCCCCACGATCAGCGTTCCCTCGGCCAGCGGGACCGGCCGGTTGTCCAGCATCAGCGTCACCTTTTCCACTCCGGGCAGCGAAAGCGCCGTGCGCAGCAGCTGGGCGGCGAATACCCTCTCGGCCTCGCACCCGCCCGCGTTGAAAGTCTCCTCCGACATATTGAGCCGCAAAAGCCCGCCGGAGACGGCCGCGCCAGTCACTTTCGCGCCTTCGGGCACGCACGCGGCTATTTCCAGAAGCCGGGAAAGGGCGGAGTAAGCCGTCTCGTCACCGGATAAGCCTTCGCCGGCGGAGTAATTCTCGCTTTCCCAGAACCAGTTTCCGTCCGCGTCGAAGTTCATGTAGCAGATCAGACAGGCCGCAGCCGCATTTGCGTCCGTACCCGTGTCCGCGGCGGTACTTGCGGCCGTGCCCGTGTCCGCGGCGGTTACTGCGGCCGTCCCGGCACACGCGGCCGCGTTCGCGCCCGTTAGCGTATCGGCGGACGCCCCCGGCGCGGCGGGGGGGCCGTACAGGGCGAGCGCCAAAAAAAACGGCAAAAGCGAGGCAAACGTCTTTATCACAGGCCACACCCGTTTCTATGTAAAATAATGGTCGACAAAAGCAGTATAAAAGCTCTTCTCCGGCCGGGCAAGTCAATTCGGGGGTATAATTAATTCAATATTCGACAGAAAAATTTATATTATACTAAAATAAATAAAAATATTTCAAAAACCGCTTGCAAATCCGCGTTCCGTACGTTATCATAATAGAAATTCCCGCGGCGGGACGAGGCCGAGCGCGGGTTTTGCGCAGGGATACCGGAGCGCGAAAACATTAGCCTCACATGCCGTCGGCAAATGTTTTCGGCATACGGTATACTTACAGAGAGATGCTTACCGATTTGGGGAACGCGCGGATTGCGACCGGAAATTCCAAAGGCGGCCCCCGGCGACGTCAGCGGCGTTGCGCCGGGGGTTTGTCGTATATTCGTATTATCTCGTTTAGCGGCGGGGGAGGGGGGACGGCCGTTGGGCATGACAACCTGGAAAGCGTTCCGCGCGGTTCTGGCCGCCGTGGGGGCGCTGATGATCATCGACGCCGCGGCGCTCGTCTTCACGTCGACCTTCAACGCCGGGATCGTGTTCTTTTTCCTGCTCGGCGCGGCCGTTCTCGCCGCGGCGTGGAAGGCCGACTTCCTGCGCCGCTTCAAGGCGCCGGCGTGGGTTTTCGGCGCGGCGCTGTTTATGATCCTGGCGGGGTCGCTGCTTCTGACGGTCATTGGCGGCCGCGACACGGCCGATTACCGCGAGGACGCGCTTATCGTCCTCGGCTCGGGCGTCCGGGGCGAGACGCCGACCGGCCCGCTCAGGAGGCGCCTCGAGGCGGCGCTGGAGTACCACGGGAAGAACCCGGCGGCCCTTATCGTCGTTTCCGGCGGGCAGGGCCCCCAGGAGGACATAACGGAGGCGGAGGCCATGAGGCGCTGGCTCGCCGGGAAGGGCGTCCCCGACGAGCTGATAATAAAAGAGGACAGATCCCGGAATACATATGAGAACCTGGAGTTTTCCAAGGCCATACTGGACAAAAGGTTCGGGGCGGGCGCGTATCGGACGGCGTTTGTCACGAACGCCTTCCACATCTTCCGCGCGGCGCGGCTGTCGCGGCTTTTGGGCCTCGACGCGCGCCACGTCCATGCCGGGATGAATCCGTTCGAGGCCCCGTTGGCGTATCTGCGGGAATTCGCGTCGCTGGCGAAGATGTGGGTGTTGTACCGATAGATAAAAACACCGTCACCAGTACAGCGGCGGCAATATTTCCTTCTGGCGCTCGCACATTTCGTCGATCATGGCGACCGCGTTGTTATAGCCGGACACCGTCGGGTCAAGCAAAACGGCCTGGAGCAGCTTGTTGCGCGACTGCTCCGCGTAGGCCTCGACGAGGAGGCTGTGTATGGCTCCCTGCGTCGCGATCATGGAGGCGACGGCAGTCGGCAGGGCGTCGCACCGCTTTGGATGGATGCCTTTTCCGTCGGCGACGGCCGGCATCTCCAGCACCATGCCCTCCGGCAATCCCGGAGCGAAGCCGCGGTTGGGCATGTTCACCGCCCCGATCTCCGCGGCCTTGTCAAAGAATATCGCCTCGGCGATCAGCACTCCGTACTCGCCGGAGGGAACAGCCGCGCGGCTGTCCGCGTTAAAAACGCTTGTGTACGACGGATCCTTCCCGCCAGGGCCGCGCTCCGGAAAAAGCTCGCGCCCGGCGAGGTCTTTCGAGAGGCAATAGACGAATTCCGGCGGGTTTTTGGACTCCCAGGGCCGCCCGGAAGCGGGGTCGAAGTAGAACTGGAGGCTGGCGCTGGCCAGATAGGCGTCGCTCCAGGCAAAATACTCTCCTATGTGGTTCGCGCCGGGATAGGGCCACAGCCCGTAAATCCGCAGCATCAGGCGGGACAGGGCGTATTCGTCCCACAGCGCGAGCCCGTCCGCTTTTCGTTCCTGTTCGCGGAGCCTGGGATAAAGATCCTCGCCGGTCGTTTTATCCCATATCCTCGTGAACCAACCGAAATGGTTCATCCCGACGCTGGCGGTCCCTATGCGCTCCTGGGGCATTTGCAGGAACAGGGCCAGCTGCCGGACGCCAATCTGATCTCCGTGGCAAAGCCCGACGCATCGCACGCCGCTAAGTTTGGACAGGCCCTCCACCAGTTTGGCCTCCGGGTTGGTGTAGTTTATCAGCCACGCGCCGGGGCTGTAGCGTTCCACGGCCCGGGCGATCTCGAGCATGGGCGGAAGGTTTCGCAGCGTGTGGAACATGCCGCCCGGCCCGCCGTTCTCGCCGTATATCTGGCGGAAGCCGTAGCGGCGCGGGATGTGGAAATCCTGAGACCAGTAGTGATAGCGGTCGACCTCTATGGCCGTTATCACGAAGTCTGCGCCCTCGACCGCCCGCGCCAGGTCCGTCGAGGCTTGTATGAGAGGTTTTTTGTTCAGCCTGGCCGCCATGGCCTCGCAGAAAGCCCGCGAGACCTCCAGCGCGTCCGCCTTTATGTCCATCAGGTATATCTCGGCCTCGCCGAGGCTGCCGAAGCTTTCGTTCAGCAGGATATCGGTGACGGTCGCCGGGCAGAAGCTGACGCTTCCGGCTCCGATGACGGCAAACTTAACACGGTTTTTCATGCGCGGCACGCCCCCTTTCTATGGATTTTATTATACAAAGTTTAGTCGCGGTGTCAATCGCTGTCTCGCAGAACACGACAAACGCATGAAAATATTTCCGCATAAAATTAGAGTTCCTTTTGTTGTAGGGTGCGCCGACTCCGGCGCGCCGTTCCACTATTTGCGATGAATATTGCGGCAAGCTCGGCGCGCCGGGGTCGGCGCGCCCTACATTCGTTGTGCAATTTGTATGCAATTTGTATGTTCATGCGTTCATGCGTTTGTCGTGCGCAGAAAATTTCCTCTTGCCATTCACACCCCCCCGCGTTATAATTTCACCCCATACCATTTCCGATTGGCGGGATAAGAAACTAAATTTCAGATATTAATTTCAGAAGGAGGGGTTTACAATGGCTTTTTTCTACGAGCAGGAGTCCCACACGTTCAGCGAATATCTGCTGGTGCCCGGGTACTCCTCGCGTCAGTGCGTGCCCGGCGGCGTCAGCCTGCGCACGCCGGCCGTGAAATTCAAAAAGGGCGAAACGCCGCCTCTCTCCATGAACATTCCGCTTGTCTCCGCGATTATGCAGTCGGTCTCCGATGACGGTATGGCCATTGCGCTCGCCAGGGAAGGCGGAATTTCTTTTATATACGGGTCGCAGCCCGTCGAGCGCCAGGCGGAGATGGTCAAAAAGGTCAAGGCCTTCAAGGCCGGGTTCGTCCCGAGCGATTCCAACGTCACGCCGGAGAACACCTTGGCGGACATCCTCGCGCTTAAGGCCAAAACCGGGCACTCCACGGTCGCCGTAACCGACAACGGCACCTCCTCCGGCCGGTTCCTGGGTATAGTCGCCAGCCGGGACTACCGGGTCAGCCGCATGTCCCCCGGCACGAAGGTCAAAGAGTTCATGACGCCGCTGGAAAAGGTCATATACGCCCGCGAGGGCGTCAGCCTCAGCGACGCGAACGACATCATCTGGGAGAAAAAGATCAACGCTTTGCCGATAATCAGCGAGGATCAGCGCCTCGTGGCCTTCGTGTTCAGGAAGGACTACGACGCGCACAAGGAGTACCCGCTGGAGCTTCTGGACTCTTCAAAGCGGTACGTGGTCGGCGCGGGGATAAACACGCGGGACTACGCGGAGCGGGTTCCGGCGCTTGTGGACGCCGGGGCCGACATACTCTGCATAGACGCCTCGGACGGCTTTACGGAGTGGCAGAAGCTGACGCTGGAGCATATCCGCCGCGAGTACGGCGACTCCGTCAAGATCGGCGCTGGGAATGTGGTGGACGGGGACGGGTTCCGTTTCCTGGCCGAGGCGGGCGCGGATTTCGTCAAGATAGGCGTGGGGCCGGGTTCGATCTGCATTACCCGCGAGGCGAAGGGCATCGGCCGCGGCCAGGCCACGGCCGTGACGGAAGTCGCGAAGGCGCGGGGCGAGTATTTCAGGGAGACGGGGGTATATATCCCGCTCTGCGCGGACGGCGGCATCGTCCACGATTATCACATAACTTTGGCGCTGGCCATGGGCGCGGATTTCTGTATGCTGGGACGGTATTTCGCCCGGTTTGACGAGAGCCCGTCCAGCAAGGTGCTTATCAACGGAAGCTACATGAAGGAATACTGGGCCGAGGGCTCGGCGCGCGCGCGCAACTGGCAGCGGTACGACCAGGGTGGGGACCCCGGGCTGACCTTCGAGGAGGGCGTGGACTCCTACGTGCCCTACGCGGGCAGCCTGCGCGACAACGTCGGCGTGACGCTCTCCAAGGTCAAGTCCACCATGTGCAACTGCGGCGCGCTCGACATCCGCGAGCTCCAGGAGAAGGCGCGGCTGACGCTGGTGTCGTCGGTGAGCATAGTGGAGGGCGGGGCGCACGATGTGATGCTGAAGGACGGGTATGGTAATAACAGATAACGGAACGGAGATGGAATATGTTTGAGTTCAACAAAAAGACCAACCTCCTGGAGCGCAGCGAGACGCGCTACCAGCTCCAGGATGTAAAGGAGCCGAACCTGCACCGGAACCTCTTCCCCTACGACGAGATACCAAAGATCGCCTTCAACCACAGGATCGTCCCGATCGACATGCCGGACGAGATATGGATGACCGACACGACCTTCCGCGACGGGCAGCAGTCCCGCGAGCCGTTCACGACAGAACAGATCGTACATATATACGACCTGCTGCACGCTCTCTCGGGGCCGAACGGCCTCGTTCGGCAGAGCGAGTTCTTTATATATACGAAGAAGGACCGGGAAGCCGTCCGCAGGTGTCTGGAGCGCGGCTACGAATATCCGGAGGTCACGAGCTGGAGCCGCGCCTCCCGGAGCGATTTCGAGCTAGTGAAATCCATCGGCCTGAAGGAGACGGGGATACTGGTCTCCTGCTCCGATTATCATATTTTCCTGAAAATGAAAATGACCCGCCGCCAGGCCATAGACCACTACCTGTCCGTCGTCCGCGAGTGCATGGAGTTCGGGATCAGGCCGCGCTGCCACTTTGAGGACATAACCCGGGCCGATTTTTACGGCTTCGTGGTGCCGTTTGTCACGGAGCTGATGGACCTGATGCGCGACGCGAAAATGCCGGTCAAGATACGCGCCTGCGACACGATGGGCTACGGCGCGACTTTCCCCGGAAGCGTCATGCCGCGGAGCGTCCAGGGCCTGATCTACGGGCTCCACCACCACGCCGGCGTGCCCCACGAGCTGATCGAGTGGCACGGGCACAACGACTTTTACCGGGCGGTCGTGAACGCCGCCTACGCCTGGCTGTACGGGGCCTGCTCGGTCAACTGCTCGCTTTTGGGCATCGGCGAGCGCACCGGCAACACGCCCCTCGAGGCCATGATAATCGAATACGCCCAGCTCCGCGGTGACCTCGGCGGTATGAACGCCGAGGTCATTACTGAAATCGCGCGGTATTTCGAAGAGGAGATCGGCTACCGCATCCCGCCGATGACGCCGTTCGTGGGCCGGAATTTCAACGTGACCCGCGCGGGCATCCACGCGGACGGGCTTTTGAAGAACGAGGAGATATACAACATCTTCGATACGGAAAAAATACTCAATCGCCCTTGCAGCATCACTATCTCCGGCACCTCCGGCCTGGCGGGCGTCGCGCACTGGGTGAACACGCACTTCGAACTGACCGGCGGGGACGCCTTCGACAAAAGGCACCCGGTCATCGAAGCCATAAAGGGCTGGGTGGACGCCCAGTACGAGGAGGGGCGCGTCACGGACATAACCGACGGCGAACTCCTGGAAGTCGCGGAGCGTGTCATGAGGCGTTAAAACCCTCAAAACATATCGTGCACATTGTCCATCAGTTCGTTGGCCTTTCTGACCGCTTGCTTCTTCATCCTCCTGCGGGACTTGGCATCGGTCATCGCCATGCCGACGCCTATCGCGCCGATTATGCTTCCCGCCAGGAGCCCGGTCGCAAATCTTTTCATGTATTTTTCCTCCTTGTGCCGTGAATTGGTTGCTGATGTTATAGGCTACCTCTGTAGACCCCTTTTTGTCATTCTGAGCGCAGCGAAGAATCTTATGTTTTGGCTGTATAAGATCCTTCGCTTCGCTCAGGATGACAGTTTTTAGAGGTTGCCTACAGATGTTATGGTCATAGTATTTGCGGATGGGAGTTATTTATTCGGTTGGCGACGATTCAGTAGTTCTGATTCAGTAGTTCTGATTCAGTAGTTCCTCACCGCCACGATTTTTATCCTCCCGCTTTTCGTCTCCCCGCCTATCCCGATAATCCGCAGCCTGCCCTCGCCGCGCACGGTTATCACGTCGTTTTCCCCGACGCGCTTCGAGCCGTCGGATACCTCGTTCCAATTCACATAAACCCTGCCGCTCCTGACAAGCTCCGAGACTTTCCCGCGCGAGAGCTGATAGGCCGCGCCGAGCACGCAGTCGAGCCGGAGCGACGCGACGGTGAGCAGCAGTTCCTCCTCGCGGCGCGAGACGAACTCCGACTCCCGGGCGGGATCCTCAACCGGCTCTATCGAGACTTCCACGGGCGCGCGGCCGGCTTTTGCGAGGTTCAGGCGGATGAAGCCGCTCACGCCCCGGCAGACGTACGCTTTGGCCTTTCCCTCCGTCAGGACTATGTCCCCTATCTTGCAGCGGTCGAGCCCGAGGCCGGTCAGGGCGCCCAGAATATCCCGGTGGGCGGGGCCGCGGCGCTTGTCGAAGGCGAGCAGCACGGCGTCGATGGGATAGTCGCGCCAGGACAGCGGCTCCTCCGAAAAGCCGATGATTTTGCGCTCGCTTTCGGCTTCGCCGCCGAACGCCTCCGCGCAAAGGCCGCTCTCCTTGGACAGCAGCCGCGCGAATTTATCCGCCCGGACCGGGTCGAGAAAATCAGTGAAGGCCGGCGCTGAAGTTTCTTGGCATAAAAACAGCCGGTCGCGGGCTTTGGAGAGAAGCAGCCGCTCTTCCGGCGTTTGCGCGTTAGAATAATCTGAGGACACCGATGATGATCTCCTTGGCCAAAAGTATCACAAAATAGGCGATAAGCGGGGAGAAGTCGATCGGAAACCCGCCTCCGCCGCCGAAGGGGGAGCGCCGCAGAAGCCGGCGGATCGGCCCCAGGATCGGCTCCGTCATGGCGTAGACGGCCCGTATCAGCGGCCCGCGCGGGTTTGGCGCGAACCACGACAGGACCACACGGATCAAAAGCATGAATGTCAGTATATATGAAAACCAGTTTACGGCCCCTATGACCAGCGTCATTGCACCCTCCGGAAAGAACGGTTCAATAATAAAAGCCCCCGTCCAAAGCCGGGGGGGTTCAGAGTGCCGCGGAGCGGCACTCTGAATTAACAGATAACAATTAACAGTGAAAAGTTAAAGATAAAAGACAAAAAAAGATATTATGTAGTCTATACCGTCTTATAGTGGCCGGCGTGCGTGCGGGAGAACATCGAGCCGAACTTGAACTCGCTTTTCAGCTCCCGCTTGAATTCGCTGGTGATCTTCACATGGGCCGGGGCCATGACGAAGATGTCGTCAGAGATTCGCTCGATCTCGCCGTTCTGAACGTAGACCGCGCCGCCGAGGAAGTCGGCGATGCGCTGGGCGAGGGGTTTGTCCACCTCTTCCAGGCTGACGACGATAATGCTGCCGAGCTTGAAATGGTCGCTCACGGCCGCCGCCTGCTCCATGTCGGACGGTTTCTGGATCAAAACCTGGGTCTGCTCGGCGTTCCCGCTGTTGAAACTGACGATTTTTGAGCTTTCCCTCTCGATCATCGGCTGCCTCCCCGCCCGGGCGTACTCCGCGCCTGCCCTTTCCGCCCGCCTAACGCCGCGCGCCGGTTCCGGCTCCGCGTCCGCGAACTCCTCTTCCCCGTACATCTCGTAGTCGTCGTCCTCGTCCGCAAAACCGCCCAGCATCAGATTCTTTACCTTTCTTGCCACGTTCGCAAACATCCACATTCTCCTCTTTTTTGAAATTTCTCGACAGAGTCGAATGTTTCCCCTCCGGACGCCCGGGGGCATCCTTTTTGCGTACCTCCCAAAGACCGGGGCCTGTAAAACAGTCCTTAGTTTTCGGGGGCCGTCTGTATTTTTCTCTTGCCGAATATGCCCGTCCCAATACGCACGACGGTCGCTCCCTCCTCGATAGCGACGGCGTAATCGCCCGTCATGCCCATTGATAGACAATTGATAAATTCATTATGAACAAGTTTTTTCCGTATGTCAACTAGTATTTCACGCATTTTTTGAAAATAAAGCCTGTTTTCCTCCGGAAATTCGACGTCCGGCGCGACGCACATAAGCCCGCGCAGCCGCAGATGCCCCATTTCCCCCAGTTTTTCGGCAAAATCCGGCGCGTCCTCCGGCCGGACGCCGTATTTGTTCGGCTCGGCGGCCACGTTGACCTCGATCAGCACGTCCATGACCTTGTTTATCGCGGCGGCCCGAAGGTCTATCTCTACGGCCAGCGGAAGGCTGTCCAGGGAGTGGATCATGGCGGCCTTGTCCACGATCTGCCTGACCTTGTTCCGCTGCAAATGGCCGATGAAGTGCCAGTTCGGGCGGAACTCCTCGGCCTCCACGGCGGCGTATTTGGCCAGAAGTTCCTGCGCCTTGTTCTCGCCTATGTCCCGCGCGCCCAGGCTCAGAAGGGCGTTTATAATATCCGGCGGGACGGTTTTGGTGACGGCGACCAACGTGATTTCGGAGGGGGAGCGGTTGCTTCTTCGGGCGGCCTCGCCTATGCGGGACAGGACAGAGGCGTAGTTTTCGGCGAGATAGCCGGTTTCGGGGTGGGGCATTTGTCAGCACATCCTTATTGTAAAATGAAAAAATACGTTCTTGACTTTTCGGGGCATGAATGTTATATTATTTACTGACCCCGAAAAGTGAGGTGATATTTTTGGGGGACAAAAAAATGGGGCGTCCTACCGAAAATCCCAAAACCGTGTCGGTCAAATTTCTGGCCGATATAGAAACCTTTGAAAAGCTGAAGGAAAGCAGCGAACAGCTAAAGGTTTCACGGGCCGAAGTAATACGAAAAGGGATTCACAAGGTACATGACGACCTCGGCAAAAACTAAAAGGAAGCGACGCGCTTCGAGCAAGAACCCCGCCGCTTCCCCGCCGACAAATGCCCGAAAGCAAAAGCAGCGTAAATACTCCGCAAAACGAAGTGAACCAGCTGACCGCCGTGGATAATCTCGTTTACGGCTATAAGTTGGGCGTGTTGATGACCGCCGAAGCCTTTATGACGAGCGATGGGTTATTCGAAGGAGAGGATAACGTCTGACGCGAAAAGAGAATTGCTCCGACAGTCCTCTTTTCCATCTCTATCAGCACTATCAGCATTAAATATCCCCCATCGTCCTTCTGAACCACTCCACCACATACTTCGGGTAGCTCTGCGGGAACAGCCGGACGAGCCTGTCGACCATCACGGCCTGCCCCACGCGGACGCGGCCCTTGCCGCGCGCCACGGCGTCCAGGATGATCTGAGCGCATTTTTCGGCGGTGGTGGTCAGCATCTTGTCCTGATATATCTTGGCGGTTTTTGTGTCGTTTTCCAGCACGCCGTTTACTATGCCGGTTTTAACCCCTCCCGGGTGCACGACCGTCACCCGTACCGGCAGGCGGAGCATGAGCATTTCGGTGCGCAGCGCCTCCGTGAACCCGCGCACGGCGAATTTCGACGTGATATACGGGCCGAGAAATGGCTGAGCCATGATCCCGTTCAAACTGGAGACATTGATCACGTGGCCGTCGCCCGAGGCGATTAAGTGCGGTAAAAACTCGCGCGTCCCGTAGATGACACCCCACATGTTGACGTTCAGGATCTTTTCAAAATCAACATAGGGCGTGCTCTTTATGTCCCTGACCTGCGAGGCGACGCCGGCGTTGTTGTATATCTGATGCACGATGCCGTAGCGGGCAGCGGTGTCCTTCGCGAATCCGGCGACCTGCTCCGCGTCAGAGACGTCGACCGTCTGTATGAAAATGTCTTCCCGGCCGATGATCTTTGCGGTTTCCTCCAAAGTGACCGGATTATAGTCTGCGAGCGCCAGCTTTGCCCCGCGTTTCGCCAGCCCTATCGCGAGCTCCCTGCCGATCCCCGACCCGGCCCCCGTGACGGCGGCGACCTTGTTTTCGAATGTGTTCACTGCGCCAAAACCTCCCCATCCTCTGTCAGCGCGTACAATTTGCCGCGGATAATCCCCCTTGCGACCTCCCCCGGCCGCGCCTCCATATCCGCCGAATCGGTATACATATTTATCACGTCCGCCAGCAGCCTGGTGAAAACCGGCCGCTGCGACTTGACCGACTGCGGGTCGTACCCGAACTCCACCGGGCCGAAGTAGGCGAGCGCCGCGCCGCCGGACGGGTACTCCCGCATGAACGCGTTGGCCGCGGGCATGATCCGTGTGCCGGATTGTCCCTCTTTATATTCCACCTTGGAGACTTCTATCGTGTCGGGGTGAAGGCCCATCCAGCCGTTCATCGCCTTGTAGGCCCCGTATTCGGCGAACCTTTTGAAGCGGCCGTCGCGGACGGTGAAAACCGCGCCGTGTCCGGTGGTCTTTTCGGAGCCGGGCAATATGCCGAACAGCTCGTCGTACTCCGGCACGCGCTCCAGCTCCAGGCCGAACATCTGCCCGACGGCGAACACAACGCCGCCGCCGAGAACCCAGCCGCGGATCTTCAGCAGGACTTTTTTCCTGCTGAACGCCTCCGCCGGCATGATCAGCAGCCTGAACCGCTCCAGCGCGCCGTCCAGGACCATGTAGTCGCTAACGGGCATGATGTCCGTCCGCTTGCGTATATACGTGACGATCGGCTCTATGCCCTCCGGAATGCCCTTGCCGAGCGCGCCCAGATAGCACGGCCAGAAGAACGCCGCCTTGCGCGTCGGCGAATGCCCCCCGCCAGAAGGCGGGCTTCCCGCCGCGCCCCCGCCTATATTTTCCGGCTGTTCCGCTGGACCCGCGGCGTCCGGCGCGCATGAAGCCTTTGCCTCCGCGCCAGGCGGCGGAAGCCCCCCGGCCGAAGGCGGGTTCCCCGCCGCGCTCTCGCCTTTATTTTCCGGCCGCTCCGCTGGGCCCGCGGCGTCCGGCGCGCATGAAGCCTTCGCCTCCGCGCCCGGCGGCGGAAGCCCCCCGGCCGAAAGCGGGCTTCCCGCCGCGCTTCCGCCTATCAGGGGCAGGTACCGCGTAAAGCGGAGCGTCCTGTCGTTTGATATGGTAAAGTCGTTTTCGTCCGGGAGTTTGAAAATATTGTTGTAGTAAAAGAATATCTGGCGGTTCCCGTACGCGCCCGAGCCGAACATGCGGGCCGCGACGCCCTCCGGCGTCAGCGGGCCGACGGGCTCGAGGCCGAGGTACGCGCCGTAAAATTCGCAGGCCGAATGCGTGTAGCTCGTCGTGAAGAAATTCTCGAAAAAGCGGTTGCACTCGTTCGTGAGGCGGACGCCGCCGCCGTGCCGGGCGCAGGCCTTCGCCTGGGCCGAGAACGACGAGGCGTGTTCCGGCTCCTCCTGGCCGCCGGTGCACATGTAGACTGGCGTGTCCGGGAAGAATTTCCGGCAGGCCGCCATCCAGAAATCGACGAAACCGGTCATCGAGTCTTTGTACCAGTCCAGCTCGTCGAAGCGGGCCGTCAGGGAGGGGGCTTTATGCGGCAGGAACGGGCTTATCTCGCCGAAGGACGCATACGGATAGTTCCAGGCCGCGCACAGCGCCTTGATCCCGCCGTACCTGGCTTGCAGCCATTCCCGGAAGGAGGCCGCCGCGAGGCCGCCGCCCATCCAGTAGCCGGGATGCGTATGGTAGTCGCCCGGCCAGTTGCCGATCACGGGCATGATGGCCTCGCCGTAGTCGCCGCAGATCCCGGGCTGCACGGACTCCAGGACGCCCCAGGGCAGATAGTGCGCCGCGAACGCCTCCAGCACGCGCTCGACCTCCGGGCGCAAAAGCGGGTTCCATATCGAGTCTATCGGGGACTCCTTGCCGTGCTCGAGGCATACGAGGCCGAGGTGATCGGGACTTTTGAGCCACCAGCCTGGCGAGGCGTATTTCGGGCCGATCAGTATGAACGGCACGTATTTCAGGCCGGCGTCCCGGATCAGGCCGACCCGCCTGTCATAGCGGCCCCATTCGAACCCGCCGCGCTCGTTCGGCTCGAAGTCCTTCCAGAAGGTGTATATCTGGACGGAGGTCACGCCGGCGGCCTTCATCTGGTTAAGGATCGACGAAACGTCGGGGCGGTCCCAGATCTGCTCTGCGCAGACGACTATTTCGGGAGCGGAGGACATATGGCACCTCGGGGTTAGGGATGGAAAATGATGTTTAGGGGTTGGTTATATGGAGAATGCGCAATGTAGAAAATGCTTACATTATCCGTTTATTTAAAAGTAATCTGGTCAGCAAGTTTGTTCACTAAAGTATGCGCTGTATTCATGAAATTTTCTTTTTGGGTTTCATCCTCAGCTATACTAGCATGAAATATAAACCATGTAGCGCCATAAACGTCGCTTATATATTTCATTTGCCGTAGCATTTCCCATATTTCCGGTTCATAATAGCCAAAATATAGTTTCAGCATAAGCTGTTGGTCTTCATCTGTCAGTCCGACACAGTTAGCAAGATGGGCAAAATCAAAAAATCCGTCACCATATCCGCAATACTCCCAATCGATTATGCAGACGCTATCACCATCATATAAAATATTGTTATTGAATGTATCATTATGAGAAAATACTTTATATAGTAATTTGCTATTGCTTCTTATTTTTCTAATTCTTTCAACTTCAGCCATAACTTTCCCTGTTCCGGCGGGAAGCCGCATATTGCATATTCTCGCTGTTTCTATATATTTGTTAAGCTGGTCATAAATACTGAAAATTCTGTCGACCTTAATATTGTCATGAACCAACTTCAATGCTCGGACATACTTTTTCATGATTTCAGGGCTGCTGGCATCGTCGCCTGAAAGACATTTTCCGGCAAAAAAATCCGTTATCAAATATTCTACGGCATGGTCTAAATTATATACTTTTGGAGCAATTCCAAGCAAATTTGCTTGTTGAATTGCCTGCGCTTCTTGCACCGTGTCCAATCCCAAATACGGTGTCTGTCTGCTGTTGTTGATTCTAACACAATAAATTCTATCGGTACATTTTATTTTATAAGTTTTATTGACATATCCTCCCGGCAATTCTTCACAGTTGACTTTAATGTCACTAAAAATACTTTCTTTTTCTATGATTTTTTCAATGGTTAGCATCTTGTCCTGCCCCTAGACAATATAAATTATCTTCGTAGCATTTGCTACGCATTCTTCACCGAATATCCTCTTCTATATTTATATCCTGAACCGTTATACCAAATCCGCCGCCATCTGTCAACATTCCGCATTTTTGTACCAAGCTCGGCGCGCCGGGGTCGGCGCGCCCTACAACTGTTGTGTATATTGTATATTCATGCGCTTGTCATGTATTTTTCATTATTCACTATACACTATTCACTATTCACTGTTTCCAAAACTCTCTCAGCCTCTTTTCCACCTCCCCGCTCCTCCCCACGGTCTCAAAATGCCCCCACTCCCACGGAAACAGCTCCCGATAGTCCCCCCTCAAAAACCTCCCGTCCAGCAGCAAGAGCGCGCCCCTGTCCGTCTCGGAGCGGATGACGCGGCCGGCGGCCTGGAGCACCTTGTTCATCCCCGGGTACATGTAGGCGTAGGGGAAGCCCGCGCCGGCGGCGCTTTGGTAGTATTCGGAGAGGACGTCCCGCTCCGTCGAGATGAGCGGCAGGCCGACGCCGACCACCGCCGCGCCGATCAGCCGGTCGCCGGCCAGGTCTATGCCCTCGGAGAACACGCCGCCCAGCACCGCGAAGGCGACGAAGCTGCCGCTTCCGGCCCGCGGGTCTTTCGGTATCTCGCTGAAATTCTCCAGGAATCCGTCCCGCTCCTCCTCGCTCATGGCCTGGGTCTGTATCCTCGCCTCGATCTGCGGGTATTTTTCGGTGAAAATCGCAAAAACCGCGCTGAGGTAGGCGTAGGACGGGAAGAAGGCGAAGTAGTTGCCGGCCTTGGCCGAGGCCATCTCGTATATCCGCTCGGCCACGGGTGCGTTGCTGTTCTCCCGGTTTTTGAGCTTCGTGGAGATTCCGCGGTCCACAAGCACGCAGAGGTTTTCGCGGTCGTAGGGTGAGGCCAGTTTCAGCAGGAAATCCTTTTCCCCGCCGCCGAGCACGTCCCGGAAGTAGGTTAGGGGAGTGAGCGTGGCGGAGAAAAAGACCGACGCGCGGGACTTGCTCTGCTCCTTGGCCAGCAGGCGCGACGGGTCCAGGCAGTAGAGCCTCACCCGCAGGTCGCGCTCTTTCGCGTTCTTTTCGGCGTAGGTCACGTAGCGCTCGTCGTAGCCCTCCGCTATCCTGATGAAATCGCCCGCCAGGAAGTACAGCTCCAGCACGGCCTCGCCCATAGCCGAGAACTGGTTGGTTTTTAGCCAGCCGTCGGCCTCCGACAGGAATTCGCACAAAAGCGCGCACAGATCCTCAGGCGGGCTCTTGGACACCGAGACGGCGGCGTCCGTTTTTCCGTCGGCGGGGACGGCGATCTGCGCGTATCTCTGACGGAAGTATTTGACGATATTCCGAACGGACGCGTACAGCCCGGTTTTTTTCTCCAATCCCTTCGCGACGCCGGAAAAAGCCTTCCTGGACACGGTCGCGGAGAACATCTCCCGCGCCCTGTCGGCCAGGTTGTGCGCCTCGTCGTTTAAGACGGCGAACTTCCCGCCGTCCGCGAAAAAGCGTTTCAGCCGCGCGCGCGGGTCGTAGACGTGGTTGTAGTCGCACACGACGACGTCGCAGAACACCGAAACGTCGAGCTGGAACTCGAACGGGCAGACGTTGTGCCGCAGGGCGTAGCGCTCCACTGTCTCCCGCGCGATAATCGTCTCGTGAGTAACGGCGTCCAGCACGGCGGCGTTTACCCTGTCGAAATGCCCGTTCGCCCGCTCGCAGCCCTCCGGCGAGCAGTTCCGGACCTCCAGCGGGCAGAGCTTGTCCTTGGCGGTAAGCGTGACGGAGCGTATGCGGAGGCCCCCGGCGGCCATGATATTCAGGGCCTGTTCCGCGGCCTTCCGCGTCGGCGTCTTGGCGGTCGCGTAGAATATCTTCTCTATATGGCCCTCCGCCAGGGCCTTGATCGACGGGAACAGCGCGGAGACGGTCTTGCCGACGCCCGTCGGGGCCTGGGCGAAGAGCTTTTTCCCCTGTTTAACGGCGGCGTACACGGCCACGCACATCTCCCGCTGGCCCCGCCTGTAAGCCTCGAACGGGAAGCCCAGCGCCGCGGCCGTCTCGTTGCGCTCCGCGACGCGCATGGCGTCCGCCCGGGCAAAGGCGAGATACTTGTCCAGGAGCTCAAAAAAAAACGCCTCCAGCGCCTCTATGGTATATTGTTCGTCAAAGACGCGCGTCTCCGGCGAACCCACGCGGCCGGAATCAGCCGGGTCATTTAACGCCGCCGAGGCGTCATAGACGCGCGTCTCAGGCGAATCCACGCGGCAGTAGGTCAGGCGGAGGACGGCGCGGTCGATGTCGCCGAGCTTGCAGTACATATAGGCGTAGCACTTAAGCTGCGCCCAGTGCCAGTGCTCCGGGCCGACGTCCAGTTCCCCCGGCGGCGAGTAGGTGGACTTTATCTCCTCCAGGCGCGGCACGTCCTCGTCCACGCCGTCGGCGCGGCCTTCCAGGTCGAACCGGAAGCCGCCGCGCTCGACGGACATTTTAAGGAAGCGCTCCGACGTATAAGCGCCGCCGCGCTCCTTGGCCTCGGCCTTGCGGAGCCTCTGCATCGCCTGATGGGCGCGGACGCCCTCCGCCGCCCGCTCGGCGCCGATCCAGCCCGGCGTGATGCTCCCGGAGCGCATGAGGAACTCCGCCAGGCTGCGGACGGAGAGGGCCAGGGCGGGAAGAGGGGAGGCGGCGGTTGTGGTTACAATCATTTTCGTATCCGTATCGGAACAGGTTTTCATGCGCCGGAGCTTCCTTTGTCATTCGATCTCCTGTACTTTTCCTTCATCTCATACATTTTCGCGTCCACGGCCTTCATTATGTCCGCCACGGCGTCTTCGACGCCGCCGGCGATCTCCCGCGCCTCGATGACGCCGTAGCTTATTGAGTAGCGGACGCCGCCGTCGCAGGCCGCGCCGATCTCAGCCAGCCTGCGCCCGGCGCTTTCCATGATGCCGGCCGCCGCCTCCCGAGGGCATTGGGGGAACAGTATCAGAAACTCGTCCCCGCCTATCCGCGCGAAGACGTCCGTCTCGCGCACGGCGCTTTTGACGACGGAGACGACCTCCATTATATACCTGTCTCCCTCGGCGTGGCCGAAGGTGTCGTTGACGTACTTCAGGCCGTTCAAGTCCAGGCAGCAGACGCTGAAAAAATCCCCGCCGCGCCCGAGCTCCGACGCGTATCTGTTCAGGATGTCCGCCGCGAAGCGCCGGTTGTATATGCCGGTCATCGCGTCGATGTACATGCTCTGGGTCATTAGCTGCTCCGACGCTTTGATCTCCGTGCGGTCCAGGCCGCAGAACAGAAGCGCCCGGCGGCCTCTCTCCCATTTCGACGGATACCGCGTGATGCGGAAAAGCCTACCGTTTATGCTCCTGCTGTACTCCAGATCGGTTTGGCCGTCGTCCCCGCGCCGCGCCGCGGCTCTGCCAGCCGGCTGGGGTTCCGCCGAAAAGCCCGGCCTGGGCTCGAAAGCGAGAGGCGTCTCGTCCAGGAAGCCCGCGTTCGGGAAAAGCTCCCTCGCCATACGGTTCATGTATATTATCCGCCCGTCCGCCGGGTCCGCGGCGCATATGAGCACGGGCATTCTCTCGAATACGTCGGGCATATCGAGATATGTTTCCATTCATTCCTCCAGGAATAGGATATTACAACGCCAGGTTGGGCTCCGCGTTCAGGTCCGGCCCCGAAAACCGCCCTTCCAGATAATGAAAATACCCGCACGACGCGATCATGGCCGCGTTGTCCGTACAAAACACGGGCGGCGGGACGTGGAAGCCGAGCCCGCGCTTTTCGCACACGTCCGCCATCGCGGCCCTCAGCGCGCCATTGGAGGCCACGCCCCCGGCCAGCGCGATCTCCTTGGCGCCGGTTTCAGCGGCGGCGGCCATTGTCTTTTCGACGAGCGCCTCCACGACGGCCTTTTGGAAGGACGCGGCCAGGTCGCTCACGGGCGGCTCCCCGCCGGCAGTCTTTATTTTGTTTATCGTGTTCAGCACGGCGGATTTGAGCCCGCTGAAGCTGAAATCGTATATCCCGCCGTCCACCCTGGCCTTAGGGAAGGCGAAAGCGGCGGCGTCCCCGTCCTTCGCGGCCCGCTCCACGGCAGGGCCGCCCGGATAGCCAAGGCCCAGCGCCCTGGCGATTTTGTCGAAGGCCTCCCCGGCGGCGTCGTCCCGCGTGCGCCCGAGGACGCGCACGCGCATGGGGCCGGAAACCGAGTTTTCCTTTTCCGCCAGCACCAGATGGGTATGCCCTCCGGACACCACCAGGCACAGAAACCGCTTTCCCTCCAAATCGCCGTCGGTCAGGAAATTCGCGCAGATGTGCCCCTCTATGTGGTTGACGCCGATTAGCGGCAGTCCCCAGGCGAAGGCAAGGCTCTTGGCGAAGGATACGCCCACCAGCAGCGCCCCTTCCAGCCCCGGCCCGCAGGTGACGGCGATCCCGGCGAGATCCCCCGGCGCGGCGCCGGAAGCCAGCATGGCCTCGTCCGCGACGGAGCATATCGTCTCGATATGCCTCCTGGAGGCGATCTCCGGCACCACGCCGCCGTAGACCGAGTGGATGCCGACCTGCGAGGCGATGACGTTCGAGAGGACTTCCGCGCCGTTTCCGACCACGGCGGCGGCCGTCTCGTCGCAGGAAGTCTCGATGCCGAGAATAAGCGCGGCCCGGCGGCCCGGCGCGCCTGGGTTTTCCCGCGCGGCTTCCGCTTCCGGGCTTATTCCGTCCCGCGCGGTTCCCACTGCCCGCTTTCCGCGCCCGGGCTTCGCTATGCCGTCCGTTTGAACCCGTATATTTTCCATCGTCCGTTTTCCCTAATCATAGTATATTCCAGCGTATCCCGCATGTTCCGCGTCATGTATTCGGTCACGGTCACGGAGCAGGCGTCCGCGCCGTCATAGACCGGCTCGCCGGCCTCCGCGCCGGTGATGCGCAGGCCGCGCCCGCTCATCCGCCCTATCTGCTCCATGGCGCGGGAGACGGCTTCTTCCTCCGGGTTCAGCTCCAGAAGCGCCCCGGCGAATAGCCGCCTCTGCTTCCGGATAAGCCCCGGTATCAGGCTTTCGTCCGCGCCGCCGTAGAGGCACTCGACAAATCTGCCGTTCAGTTCCGCAAGGGCCGCCGGGTCTTGCGGATAATCCCCGTCCAGGTCCGTTTCCAGCAGGCTTTGCGCCCGGACGCGGCCGGGCATAAATTTATCGGGATTCCTGTCGGCCCTGACCGCCGAAACGGCGAGCGCGAGCACAAATATCGCGGCGAACGCCGCGAAAACAGATCCGGCTTTTATGTCACGCATCTCCCAAAAACACTTTTTTGACAAATCCCTCGTACGCCGCAGTGATCACCGCGCCGCAGCACAGGACCGGCAGCAGCAGCCAGTCCGCGAAAAAGGCGAAATACGGGATCAGACGCGCCGCTTCTGTTATTATAACACCGACGGCGGTTCTTGCATACATTCCCAGGCTGTTTCCGCGGGAATATTCGGGCAAAAATACGGAACCGGCACGCCGGTTCGCGGCGAACAGGATTTTGCCCAGTGCCCGGCCGAACGAAACTTCGCCCAAAAGCGTCGCGGTAAAAACCGCGCCGAGCGCCAGAAGCGCGGCCGGAACGCCGACGGCCGACAGCATGAACACCGCGGCGACTGCCGCCGCCCCGGCGCAGAAGGCCAGCCCGTTCCGCGCGGTTTTAAGCGGACGCCTGAGTAAAAACGCGGCCCCCTGCGCGAAAAAGCCCTTTTTCAGCGCCGCCGCGCCCAGAACGAAGGCGAGCCTCAGGGCCTTTCCGATCAGCGCAAGCGCCCAGCCCGGCGGAACGCCGCTGTAGACCCAGGCGCCGTCCGTCCGCGTCCACCTCCCGAGGGCCGGGAGCCCGAAAAAGCTCCTGACAAAGTCCGGCTCGGCCTCGCCGCCGCTATGTACGATTACACTGGAAAAGAGGGAATAGACCTGCCCGCCGTAGTCCCCGGAGAGCTCCAGGCCGGAAAAGATCAGGTACGCGTCCCCGCCGAGGTTTCCCGCAAAAACGCCGCTTTTGACGCACAGGATGTTTCCGTCGCAGCCTTCGGCCGAAGCGTTCGTAAAGAAAAAAAAGGATTGGCCGGTAACCCCGCCGAACGCAAAAACACGCGCCGGCGTCATAAACGCCAGCGCGGCGGCTGAGAGCAAAAGGATGAACACCCTTTTATACGCCTTGTCCATGAGGCGGGGTATCACGGTCTTTTATCACCTTGTTTTCACGGGTTCTCTTTTGCGCGCGAAAAACTGCACCGCGGCCAATATGACAAAGATCGCCACCACCGCGTACTTTATGGGCTCCGCATAGGCGTACACTCCGTTCGCGAATGCCCGCCAGCCGGCGGCGATATTCCCCGCCAGATCGGAAACGTAGGCGTAGACCGGGGAAATCAGCGCCATGAAGTTCGCGTATGCCGCATTTTGGGACATATCGGCGAGGATGGCGTCCCTGTTCAGCACCAATATCAGCCCCAGGCCGATCAGAACCGAGAAAACGCCCCATATCCCGTAGACCACGCCGTCGAAGAACTCCGGCGAGCGCGCTATGGCCGGCAAGGCGCGTATCTTCCCCATCACGGCCTCCTCGAAGCCCTCCGGCGCGCATATCAGCTCCGTTTCGGAAAAATCCGCCATTATGCCCCGGTAGGCCGCGAAGTCCTCGGCGCAGGTAGCGCACGTTCCCGCGTGCCTCTCGAGCTCCGCCGCCTCCCGCGCCGACAGCGGCCCGTCCATGAACTTCATCATATATTCTCCCGCCTTATGACAATCCATAGTTCCCACTCTCCTTTACGCGTATTTTCATAAGGCTCTCCTTCAACATCTTCCTCCCCCGGAAAATCCGGTTTTTCACCTTGGACAGGGGCTCGTCGATAATGTCCGATATCTCCTGATAGCTCAGCCCCTGCTGGTGATACAGAACTATCGGTATTTTGTACATGTCCGGCAGTTCCCCGACGACGCGGGCGAGCTGCTCCTTCTGCTCCCTGCGCAGATATTCCGTCTCCGGGGACGCGCCGGAGTCCATCTCGTACTCCACGCTCTCGAGAGGCACCGTCTCGGCCCGTTTCTTGCGCCGGCTGTCTATCACGTGGTTGGTGGTGATCCGCATGACCCACGTGCTGAACTTGTATTCCGGGTAGTATTTATCGAGGTTCTTGTAGATCTTGACGAACACGTCCTGCGCCAGGTCCGCGGCTTCGTCCCGGTCGGAGTGCATCCTGAGGATAATCGAATACACGAGGTTCTTATAGCGTCTGACGAGCTCCGCGAAGCATTCCTGGCTTTTCTCGCGCGTCTTCGCCCGCAGAACGCCGCGGATCAGGTCGAAGTCGGTCTGGTCGGTTATCGGGTCTATAGGGATCACCTCGGTTCGGGGGCCTTCTGCATACAGTATACCACAATTGCGGATTTATCGCCGCATACTGTAAAATACGTCGGATGACGCTTAAAGTCTGTTCTTACCCGGTAATCTCTCCGATTGTGAACTGAGCCATTGACAAATTGTGGACGGCTGGATAGAATGTTTTCAGTGTTGAATCAAAATAACTGTAAAGAGGTATTTTATGTATTTTGAAAAAATAAGCACGCCCGGCCTCGGCTGTTTTTCGCATGTTATCGGCTGCCCCGTTGCGGGCGTCATGGCCGTGGTCGACCCGCGCCGCGATGTCGGCGTGTACCTGCGCATAGCCGAAAAAAACGGGATGCGCGTCACGCATATCTTCGACACCCATGTCCACGCGGATCACGTAAGCGGCGCTTTGGAGCTGCGCGCCGCCACCGGCGCCGACATTTACATCCACGAGAGCGCGCCCGTGGCCTATGAGGCAAAGAAGCTAAAAGACGGCGACGAGTTTCGCTTCGGCCGGGCCGTCCTCCGCGCGTTGCATACCCCCGGCCATACGCCCAATTCGGTGTCGTTTCTGGCCGCCGATCTGGACCGCTCCCCGGAGCCCCAGATGATCCTGACGGGCGACCTGCTCTTCGTGGGGGATGTGGGCCGGCCGGACCTGCCCGGCGACGAATTGCTGGAAGAACAGACGGAAAACCTGTACAACAGCCTGTATAAAATCCTGGGCGCACTGCCGGATTGCCTGGAGGTCCACCCGAGCCACGGCCAGGGCTCGCTGTGCGGCTCCGGCATGAGCGAAAAGCCGTTCTCCACGCTGGGCTACGAGCGCCTGGCCAATCCGATGCTCCGATATCCCGATTTCGCGTCCTTCAAACAGGCCATTCTCTCCAAAGCGCCCATGCGTCCGCAGAGTTTCTCCGCCATCATCCGGGCGAACATGAACGGCGCCGCTCCGGCGCCCGGGCGCGCCGACAGCGCGCTTACCCCCGAAAAGACCGATGAACTTCGCCGGGACGGCGCGGCGCTTTTGGATCTGAGGGACGCCTTTTCCTTCGCGACGGCTTACATACCGGGCAGCGTAAACGTGGATTTTTCCGGCGGCCCCCGGCTTAACTGGGTCGGCGCGGCGGTCGCGCCCGATTCGCGGCTGGCGCTGATCCTGCCCTCCGACGACGGTTTTGAGGATATGCGGACCGAACTTCGGCGGATCGGTTACGACGGGGTCGAGGGCTGGCTTCGGGGCGGCGTCCGCGCCTGGATAGACAGCGGCCGCGGAACCGAAAGCCTGCCGTACCTGTCCGTTTCCGAACTGCGCGTGAGGCTGGCCGGGCCGAATCCCCCGGCGCTCCTGGACGTGCGCGGCCCGGAGGAGTTCAACGGCGGAAGAATAGACGGGGCAGTGAATCACACCTTTGAGATGATAATGAGAGGGGACGCCTGCCCGGCGGGCGCGGACACGGAAGCCGTCGTGGTCTGCCAGAGCGGGTTCCGCGCCGGCGTCGCCGCGAGTATGCTGAAGGCGCGCGGCTTGGCTAATATAAGCGTCCTGGCCGGCGGGATGGACGCGTGGCGCAATACGGCGGGAGATGAGCGGCAATGCCTGATGTGATCATAATCGGCGGCGGCACGGCGGGGCTGACGGCGGCGATATACCTGCAGCGCGGCGCGCTTCGGTGCGTCGTGCTGGAAAAAGACGCGTTCGGCGGGCGGATCTTTCCGACGGCGTCGATTGAGAACTATCCCGGCCTGCCCGGCGTTTCCGGAGAGGAATACAGCGAAAAGCTGCGCGCCCAGGCGGAGGCTTTCGGCGCGGAGCTTATACGGGGATCGGCCGCGGCCCTCGCGCGGGAAGAAGATATGTGGCTGGTTACGACGCGGGACGGCGCGCTCAGGGCTCCCGCCGTGATCCTCGCCACGGGCGAGCGCCGGCGGACCCTGGATATCCCCGGCGAGGCGGAATTCGCGGGGCGGGGCGTTTCCTCGTGCGCCGCGTGCGACGGAAACTTCTTCCGCGGCAAGGATGTGGCGGTCGTCGGCGGCGGCGACAAGGCGCTGGACGACGCGCTGCTGCTGGCCAGGCTGTGCCGTTCGGTGCACCTGATCCACCGGCGCGGCGAATTCCGCGCGGCGGGCGGGACGGCCGCGCTGGTCCGCGCGACGCCTAACATCAGCCTCCACATGTTTCAAACGCCCGTGCGCATCGGCGGCGGGCGGCGGGTGGAAAGCATAACGCTGCGCGACGCGCGGGACGGGGGCGAGGCGGAGCTCGCGGTGTCCGGCGTGTTTGTGGCCGTCGGTTCCGCGCCGGAGACATCCCTTTGCGCAGGCATCGTCCCGCTGGACGAAAACGGCTATATCGCCGCCGGAGAGGACTGCATTACGCCGGCGCCGGGCCTTTTCGCCGCGGGGGACGTAAGGCGGAAGGCGTTCAGGCAGCTTGTCACGGCAGCGGCTGACGGAGCGACCGCCGCGAAAGCGGCGGCGGATTATATCGGAGCCGGGACAAACGCACGCATGTGATACGCATGTGATATTGCACAAATAAATGTGACAATACCTG
>JGI20166J26741_11901139_pt1 | contig 41936 bp, 30 predicted proteins | sample TergutCu122P5_FD_26741 | JGI IMG/M metagenome (IMG submission 26741)
AATCAGTTAGTTTTGGTTACCTTTGAGGCAAGTTATAGAATAAACAACCAATTTAACAATATAATGAAAACAAAAATTTTAATACTTGCAATTATCACACAAACCATATTTATAGGTTGCGTTCATTTTACTGCGAGCAAAAGCTCCATAACGAAAGGCATTACTTATGAAAATGTGGAAGAAGGTTGGGAGTTTAAAAACAACGAATGGTATTATTATGGCGAAAAGGTAAACCTGTCTCCGGTTATTTATACCTCTATCGAAACGATAGATTCGACTTGCGTTGTGAATCTATCAATGAAAATCTATAAAACAATACTTCATACACAATCAACCGGTTTTTATGAAACATCCGAGCCTGATTGGAAATGGGATGATACAGGATGGAGCTGTAACGGGAATCATGTAAAAAGTTTTCCTCCCTCGTTTACAAGAAAAATATCAAAAACGGTTGTAAACGAGGATTTAATTAAGAGTAAAAAAACAATAACCATTGAGGATAGTTATCGTGTAAAAGATCAAAAATGGGTATGGGGAATAAAGGAAAACTGCTGGCTTCTCGACGGTAATATCACTAATTTGTTACCACCTTATATGATGATAAAATCTACAAAAAAAGAAATAACACAACCTTATTTTAGCATAAAAATATTCAATTCAAAACAATAAATGCAGGCAATTGACAAATTGTTTATATTAAAATTTTTGAAATTCTGCCCTGTCGGCTTGTCGGGTATGGCGAAAGACTTCGGCGTTTTTTACTAATAATTGTCGGCCTGAATTTCAAAAAATGCTTTTGGATGGTCACAACATGGACAAGTTTCCGGCGCTTTTTCGCCGTAATGAGCAAATCCGCAATTGCGGCACACCCAAACTCTTTTTCCGGAACGTTTGAAAACTTCGTCGTTTTCGATGTTATGCAACAGTTTACGATAACGTTCTTCGTGACTTTTTTCAACGGTAGCTACTAATTTGAATGCGGTAGCGATTTTTGTGAATCCTTCTTCTTCGGCAATACGGGCAAATTCGGGATAAAGTAAAGTCCATTCTTCGTGTTCGCCTTCAGCTGCTGCAAGAAGGTTGCCGGAAGTTCCGCCGATAACTCCGGCAGGATATGAAGCGGTGATTTCGAACGCTCCGCCTTCGAGGAATTTGAAGAAAATCTTAGCATGTTCTTTTTCTTGAGCCGCTGTTTCTTCAAAAAAGGCTGCAACTTGTTCAAAGCCGTCCTTGCGGGCGGTGCTTGCAAAATAAGTGTACCTGTTGCGTGCCTGCGATTCGCCTGCAAACGCTTTTAACAGGTTTTGTTCTGTTTTTGTTCCTTTGATACTCATAATTACTTGTTTATAATTTTTTATAATTCAACGAATCACAACAATATTCCATTGTTTGGGTAACAAACAACTCATTCGTTTATACGTTTGCTAAGTAGTTTATCTACTGCATACAAACCGGCAGGGCTATTTTCGATTCTTTTCAGCTTTTCCAAAATTTTGCGTGCGGTATCTTCTTCTTCCACTTGCTCATCGATAAACCATTTCAATAGGTTTTGCGTGGCATAATCTTTCAATTCCACTGCCAAATCCATTAGTTTGTGAATCTTCTCGGTAATAATTTTTTCATGCATCAAGGTATCTTCAAAAGCATCTTTCGGTGAATTCCATTCTTGACGAACTTCCTCAATCGGCGTCAATTTTACTTTTCCTCCGGTTTCTCCGATGAATTTCATAAAACGGGTTGCATGTGCAAATTCTTCTTTTGCCTGTGTGGCAAACCATGAAGCTATACCTTCATAACCTTTATCGTCCATATCGTACGACATGGATAAATACAAATAGCTCGACCAAAGCTCTACATTAACATGTTGGTTTAATGCAACATTCATTTTTTGTTCTAACATGATTTTTTATTTTTTACGTGAAACATTTTTTCTCTTTTATACTTTTTCCCATCGTTTTAATTTCGGAAGAAATTCATGAAGCATGTTGTGAACTTCCGTTTCTGTTCCCAATTAAAAGGCAAACCGCAACTTTGACAACAATCAACTCTTTGTATATTATTATCATCCATCTAATTTGTATGTTTATAATTTCACAAAATCTGTAGCGCCATGTTTGCAAACGGGACATGTAAAGTCTGCCGGCAGTGTATCGCCTTCGTATTCATAACCGCAGATACTACAGCGATAACCCTTCTTACGATCCGATTGCTGTTTTGGTTTTACGTTTCGTTGATAGTAATCGTAAGTCATGCTTTTCTTTTGGTTCAATGTTTTACTTTCCGATAAAGTTGCCATAAACAAGGTATGCGTATTAAAATCTTTCAATTCAAAAACTTCGAATGATAGATAAGCATTTGCATAATCAGTAAGATAAATCAAACCGGTTTCGCTTCGGTCAAAACCGGAGAAATCTCTAAATTTGTCAATATTTCGTCCCGATTGATAACCAAAGCGCTTTAACAGTTCGAACGGAGTTTCCTCTGTGAGTATGGAAAGATTGAATTTCCGTGTTTTTGAAATCATTTCATTTGTAAAGTTTTGTTTGTTAACTGAAATGAGACAACCCACAGGCAAATTACTCGTGACTTGTAAAAATGTATTGATAATGCAAGCATTGTCCTTCTCATCGCTTTTTGTGGACAACAGATACAGACCGTAGCTTGCCTTATATAATGCTGTATTGTCTTGTTGTGTCATTTCTTTAAAAGATTATTACAAAGGTAGACTATTTTTTATAAAAGTACAAATAGAAAAAGATTTTTTTTTTGATACTTCATTGTATGACTTTTTTTTTCGTATTTATTTGTCATACGATGATACCAATTCTCTATTGATTGCATATTTTCCTTTTCATAGTAAAGATATTAATGTTAGTCGCCACAAAGGAAACATAATTACAACAAAAAAATCCCCAAAAATTTGCACAGTATTTTTTTGTTCTTTATCTTTGCCTCCCTGTTTAACACGATTGTTAAACATAAAGATTAAACAATGGAATTAAAGACGAACAATAAAGAACAACTGATTCTTGAAGTAGCCGAGAAACTCTTTATAGAAAAAGGATTTACAGGAGTAAAGACAATGGAAATCGCCAATGAAGCCGGAGTGAATCATTCGCTTCTGCATTATTATTATCGCACTAAAGAAAATCTTTTTAACCGGATATTCGAGCAAAAGGCGTTTCAAATATTGGGAAGTTTTATGATAACCTTCGATAATGATTCTTCTTTTTTTGAGAAAGTGAAAGCCGGAATCGAGGCTCACTTTGAACTTCTGAATAAAAATCCGAAACTACCACTGTTTGTTTTGAGAGAAATCGTTACGGATAAAAGCCGGAAAGAATTTGTGTTAGATAAAATAATGCCGGTAGGAGAAGAGGTTTTAAAAAAATTCGATACTGCTGTCAGGAAAGCTGTACGGAGCGGGCTTATCCGTCCGATAAAATCAACCGATCTGCTGCTGAATATCGCCTCGTTGAATGTGTTTGCCTTTGTGGCTGCTCAGATACTTTTTAATATGGATGCTGATGACGACCGCGAAAAACTGCGGATTTTTTTGGAAGAAAGGAAAAAGAATAATATAGAATTGATTATAAATAGTTTAAAACCATCATAATATGGAACGAATTTTCTGTTTGCTTATTTTATTATTGAGCGGCTGTTTGTCTGCGCCCGCGCAATTGACGCTCGACGAATGTCAGAAGAAGGCACGCGAAAACTATCCGATTATCAAGCGTTACGATTTGATTGAGAAATCGAAGCAATTCAACCTGTCGAATGCGGCGAAAAGCTATCTTCCGCAATTGCAGGTGAATGCAAAAGCCACCTATCAATCGGATGTCGTATCGTTACCTATTCAACTGCCCGGAGTGGCGATTCCCAAGATTCCCCAAGACCAATACCAGGCAGTGGTTGACCTCAACCAAACCATTTGGGATGGCGGGATGATTCATTCGCAAAAGCAAGTGATTCAAGCCGGTTCGGAAATCGAAAAACAACAGTTGGAAGTAGATTTGTATGCCCTTGAAGAACGAGTCAATCAGATGTATTTTGGTATTCTGTTGTTCGATAATCGTTTGGAGCAAAATCGGATATTCCGGGAAGATTTGGAGCGAAGCCGAAAAAATGTTGCCGATTATCTGAAAAACGGAATCGCCAATCAAGCTGATTTAGACGCCGTGCGGGTGGAACAGCTCAATGCCGAGCAGACGCAAACCCAACTTCAATCGACTCGAAAGGCTTATATCGACATGCTGTCAATTATGATTGGGGAAACGATTAGTTTAAGCGCTGTTTTTGCAAAACCGACTACAGATTTTGTCGCGCTTAATACAAACATCAATCGTCCGGAACTGCATTTGTTTGATGCTCAAAATGTCTTGTTCGATTCGCAAAAAGCAGTGATAAAATCAAGCTATATGCCTAAGTTGGGCTTTTTTATAGAAGGCGGTTACGGTCGTCCGGGATTGAACATGCTGTCGAACAAATGGGATCCTTTTTATATAGGGGGCATCCGATTGAATTGGAATTTCAGTTCGCTTTATACCAAGGATAATGATTTACGTAAGATTGAAACCAATAAAAATACGGTTGAAGCACAACGGGAACTGTTTTTGTATAACATCCGTTTGAAGGAAAAGCAGCAAAATACGGATATTCAACGCATTCGTGATTTAATGAAACGGGACGACGAAATCATTGTTTTGCGGGAAAACATTCGCAGGGCGGCGGAAGCAAAAGTTGCCAACGGAACGGGAACGGTGACCGATTTGATGCGGGAAATGACACAGGAAGATTTGGCGCGACAGAACAAAGCCGCTCATGAAATCGACTTAATAACAGCTATTTATAATCTTAAGAATACAAAAAATAATTAACAATTCATAATCCATAATCCATAATCCATAATTCATAATTCATAATTCATAATTATCATAGATATGAAAACAATAAAATATTTACCCGGAATAATCCTCGTGTTGTTTGTAACCGCTTGCGGACATAAAAAAGGAAATTACGATGCCTCAGGGAGTTTTGAAGCGACTGAAACGCTTGTTTCCGCACAGGCTACAGGACAAATCGAAGCGCTGGATGTGATTGAAGGTCAGCAATTAACCGCAGGCGCTCAGGTGGGCTACATCGATACGGTTCAGTTGTCGTTAAAAAAGCAACAACTGCTGGCAAGTATGAAAGCGGTGGACAGCCGCAGTTACAACGTTTCTCTGCAAATCGCAGCGATTAAGCAACAGATTTCCAAGCAACAAACGGAGTTGTCGCGGTTTCAGAACCTTGTGAAATCCAATGCCGCCAACCAAAAACAAGTTGATGATATTCAGGCTTCTATTGATTTATTACAGCGTCAGTTGGCTGCGCAAACCGAAACTTTGCAGAACAGCAACAACAGCATTTCGTCCGAAGCGAAAGGGCTTGCTATTCAAGTGCAACAGGTAGAAGATTTAATTCAGAAAAGCATTATTTCCAGCCCGGTTGACGGAACGGTACTTGCGAAATATGCCGAAAAAGGAGAAATCGCGGCTCAAGGACGGGCATTGTTTAAGGTAGCCAATATAAGTTTGTTGTATCTACGCGCCTATTTCACTGCCGACCAATTGGATAAATTGAAATTGAATCAGTCGGTCGGCGTATTCTCCGATTTCGGTAAAAAAGAGATGCGGCAATACGAAGGAACCATCACGTGGATTTCCGACAAAGCGGAGTTTACGCCCCGCACAATTCTCACGAAGAACGAACGGGCTAATTTAGTGTATGCGGTGAAAATTGCGGTCAAGAACGACGGATACTTAAAGATTGGTATGTATGGCGAGGTTAAGCTGTCAATTGATAAATAAGAGTTTCGGAACAACGGAAGCGCTGAAAGATATTTCATTTGAAGTAGCAAAAGGCGAGATTTTCGGATTGATTGGTCCCGATGGTGCAGGGAAGACCACACTTTTCCGAATCCTGACTTCCTTGATTTTAGCTGATTCCGGCACAGCAACCGTTGACGGTTTAGACGTCGTGAAAGATTATACCGAATTGCGTAAACACATTGGTTATATGCCCGGGCGATTTTCTCTGTATCAGGATTTATCGGTAGAAGAAAATCTGAATTTCTACGCAACGATTTTCAATACAACAATCAAAGAGAATTATTATTTAATAAAAGATATTTACCAACACATTGAACCGTTTAAGCATCGGCGAGCAGGAAAATTGTCGGGCGGGATGAAGCAGAAATTAGCCTTGTCCTGCGCATTGATTCACAAACCCGCAGTTTTGTTTTTAGACGAGCCGACCACCGGAGTTGATCCTGTTTCGCGGAAAGAATTTTGGGAAATGCTTCGCCGATTAAAAGCGGAAGGCATCACAATTGTGGTTTCCACGCCCTATATGGACGAAGCCAATTTATGCGATCGCATCGCTTTGATACAGAATGGGCGGATTTTTTCCATCGAAACGCCCGCGAATATTGTAAAACAATTCAACAAAAAGCTCTATAAAATTGAATCGGAAAATAATTATGCGTTATTGGAAATGCTGCGAAACAATCCCCAAACAGAATCCGCGTTCATGTTTGGCGACAGTTTGCATGTAACATTCAAAAATCAGCCCGACGAAACTCTTCCGAATTTGCAGGAAATCCGGCCTTCGGTGGAGGATTGCTTTATAGCGCTAAATCTTAGTAAATAATATGAATATGATGAACGATATTTGTGAGATTAACAGGATTGCGCCCCTTCGGGGCTTCCGTTTGCGAGGTGATTTATTCCGTAGGGCGTTGCCCTACGCTATTGATTTGCGGGCTTTCAGCCCGATAAATGATGAAAAAGACATTACGGAATGCTGCACACACAGGAACCGAAAGGCTGAAAGCCTTATAAACAATAGACTTACGAGCCTGAATACGTGTGGAAATCATAAGGCTGAAAGCCTTGTAGTCAACAGCGTAGGGCAACGCCCTACGGAAAGAATCGTATCACAAACGGAAGCCCCGAAGGGGCGTAATCAATAATAAAAGGATAAATAATATGGATAGTACCTCCCCTTTAAATTTTAGCGACGAAGTAATCCGCACCATCGACCTCACCAAACGATTCGGCTCTTTCACCGCCGTCGATCACATCAACTTCTCGGTGCGGAAAGGCGAAATATTCGGGTTTCTCGGAGCCAACGGCGCGGGGAAAACTACTGCCATGCGGATGCTTTGCGGATTGAGCAAGCCGACATCAGGACGAGGGTTTGTAGCCGGTTACGATATAGAGAAGCAATCGGAACAGGTCAAGAAAAATATCGGCTACATGAGCCAAAAATTTTCTTTATACGAAGATTTGAAAGTATGGGAGAATGTGCGGCTGTTTGCGGGAATCTACGGGATTTCGGGCAAAATCATCGCGCAAAAGACCGATGATACCTTGAAGAAAATCGGTTTGCTCGGCGAACGAAATACGATGGTGAAAGACCTTCCTTTGGGATGGAAACAGCGTTTGGCGTTTTCGATAGCGATTTTTCACGAGCCTGCCATTGTCTTTCTCGATGAACCGACCGGTGGCGTTGACCCGATTACCCGCCGCCGGTTTTGGGAATCAATTTATGAAACAGCTTCACAAGGAATCACTGTTTTTGTAACTACTCACTATATGGACGAAGCTGAATATTGCAACCGCGTTTCCATCATGGTTGACGGTCGCATTGATGCTTTGGATACTCCTGCCAATCTGCGTTCGCAGTTCGAGGCGGATAATATGGATGAAGTTTTTCGCCAATTGGCGCGCAAAGCAACGAGGTCTGAAGTATGAAGCAATTTTTAGCATTCGTAAAAAAAGAATTTTATCATATCTTCCGAGATATTCGGACGATGTTGATAATCATAGGGATTCCGGTTATACAGATTATGATTATCGGTTTCGCCATCCGGACAGAAGTCAAAAACGTGAAGGTTGCCATTTACGACCCTTCGCACGATATTTCTACCGAACGGATAATTAACCGTATCGGCGCAAGTGAATATTTCGATATCGACAGGATGTTAAAAAGTCCCGACGAAGCGGAAGAAGTATTCAAACAGGGAAAAATCGGATTAATCGTTGTCTTCGGAAACAATTTCAATGAAAAATTGTACCATACCGGCGAAGCGACCATTCAACTAATTGTGGATGGGACCGATCCGAATCAAGCTTCGATGGTGGCGGCTTATGTCGGCAGCATTTTAGCCGATTATCAGCAGGAATTGATGCGCCAACAGCAGGTTCCGTTCCAAATTGTCCCTGAACTCAGGATGCTGTACAATCCCGAAATGCGTAGCGCCTACAACTTTGTGCCCGGGCTGATGGGAATGATTTTCATGCTCATCTGCGCCATGATGACCTCGATCGCCATCGTCCGCGAAAAAGAAACCGGAACGATGGAAGTTTTGCTGGCTTCACCGGTGAAACCGATTTATATCGTTATCGCCAAAATGGTTCCGTATTTTCTCATTTCATGGTTCATTTTTATAATCATTCTGTTGATGTCGGTATTTATTCTCAAAGTGCCTATCACCGGCAGTTTGATTTGGCTGAATGTCTTTTCATTGATATTCATTGTCGTAGCCTTATCTTTGGGATTATTAATATCCACCATTGTGAACAGGCAAATCGAAGCAATGATAGCCTCAGGTTTGGGATTGATGATGCCGGTCATCGTTCTGTCGGGATTCATATTCCCGATTGAAAGCACTCCGGTTGTACTGCAATGGTTTTCGAGCATCATTCCTGCGCGATGGTATATTTCCGGCGTAAGAAAATTGATGATTGAAGGAATTTCGATGCAATATGTTCTAAAAGAATTATTTATTTTAATCGGAATGGCTGCTTTTATATTAATGGTAAGTCTTAAAAAATTTAAAAAGAGATTATGATACGATACCTAATTGAAAAAGAATTTAAACAAACATTCCGGAATTATATTATCCCGAAATTATTGGTTTTTTTGCCCACGATGGTTATTTTTGTATTTCCATGGGCTTCCAATCAGGAAATCACGAATATCAATGCAATCGTTGTGGATAAGGATTATAGCTCTTATTCACACCGGCTGACAGAAAAAATCACCGCATCGAGTTACTTCAATCTGATGGGAGTTACCGGTTCTTATGACAATGCCTTAGTGAATGTGGAACGAGAAAAAGGGGATATGATTCTGGAAATTCGTCCCGATTTTGAAAAAGACCTGATTAACAAAGGGGCAGCGGAAGTGATGATTTCAGCTAATGCGGTGAACATCATCAAAGGCGGCTTGGGTTCTACGTATATGATGGGGATTGTGCGGGATTTTGCCGGAGAAATCCGAAGCGAAAAAATTCAGTCGTCCGGGAAAACGGTTTTGCCGGTTATCGACGTGGTTACTCAAAACCGGTTTAATCCGTTCATGGACTATAAAATGATGATGATTCCCGCTTTGATGGTGGTTCTGCTCACTATTGTTTGCGGTTTTCTGCCGACTTTAAATATTGTGAACGAAAAAGAATTAGGAACGATCGAACAGATTAACGTTACGCCTGTCAGTCGCTTCACGTTTATTGTAGCAAAACTGATTCCATACTGGATTATCGGATTAGCGGAATTTACTTTTTGTCTGACTTTGGCGGCTTTGCTTTACGGCTTAATTCCGGCGGGCAACCTGTTGACCATTTATCTCTCTGTTTTTATTTATATTCTGGTCATTTCCGGACTTGGTTTGGTAGTATCCAACCATTCGTCCACCATACAGCAAGCCGTTTTTGTCATGTTCTTTTTCCTGATTATATTCATATTAATCAGCGGTTTGTTTACTCCAATCGCAAGTATGCCCGATTGGGCGCAGACCTTCACTTTATTCAATCCGTTGCGGTATTTTATCGAAATCATGCGGATGGTTTACTTGAAGGGTAGCAACATCAGTCACTTAACTAATCAGTTATTGGCGCTGATGACTTTTGCGGTTATACTTAATTCTTGGGCAATTTTGAGTTACAGAAAAAGTCGGTAAAATCAACCGTCTTACCAAATGCACCTTTACCATAATAAAAATTGTTTCTTTCATGAATTCGATGTATTTTTGTAAATAAATAAAAGTAAATAAAAAGATGGTTTAGCGTTTTATTAATCGAAAATTTTATAGTATGAATCAACCGTTAGCAGAGCGCATGCGCCCAATCTCATTAGATGATTATGTCGGCCAAAATCAATTGGTTGGAAAGGGGAGTGTACTGCGTAAAATGATTGATTCGGGGCATGTGCCTTCATTTATACTTTGGGGACCTCCGGGTGTCGGGAAAACCACTTTAGCAAAAATTATTTCAAAGCAATTAGACATTCCTTTTTATACATTAAGCGCTGTAAATTCAGGTGTAAAAGAAGTTCGGGAAGTTATTGACAAAGCCAAGTCAACTACTATTTTTAACAACAAGCGTCCCATTTTATTTATTGATGAGATTCACCGGTTCAGCAAATCTCAGCAAGATTCTCTTTTGTCGGCAGTCGAAAACGGAACGATTACTTTGATTGGCGCCACAACCGAAAACCCTTCCTTTGAGGTGATTCGTCCGTTGCTTTCGCGCTGTCAGGTATATGTATTGAAAAATTTGGATGAGAACGACCTGTTGGTTTTGATGCATAAAGCTTTGGAGGAGGATATCGAATTGAAAAAAAAATCGATAAAAATTTTGGAAACCGCTGCTTTGATGCGTTTTGCCGGCGGTGATGCCCGAAAGTTATTTAATATTTTGGAATTAGTAATTGAAGCGGACGATGGCAGCGATAATCCGGATGGAATCATCCTTGTTACTGATGCCAAAGTGATCGATCGTTTACAAGAAAATCCGGTTGCTTACGATAAAGGTGGCGAAATGCATTACGATATTATCTCCGCTTTCATCAAATCAATCCGAGGTAGCGATCCCGACGGCGCCATATATTGGTTAGCGCGAATGGTTGCAGGAGGTGAAGATCCTAAGTTCATTGCCCGTCGGTTAGTGATTTCAGCCGCTGAAGATATCGGATTAGCCAATCCCAATGCTTTGCTTTTAGCGAATGCCTGTTTTGATGCTTTAACTAAAATCGGATGGCCGGAGGGACGGATCATTTTAGCTGAAGCAACTATTTATTTAGCAACCAGTCCCAAAAGCAATTCAGCTTATATGGCTGTTGAAAACGCATTAGCTGAAGTCGGTCAATCGGGCAATCTTCCGGTTCCGCTTCATTTACGAAATGCTCCCACGCAATTGATGAAAGATTTGAACTATCACAAAGGTTATAAGTATGCACATAATTATGAAGGTAATTATGTAAAGCAAGATTATTTGCCGGAAGAAATAAAAGATAAACAATTTTGGGAGTCTCAAAATAATCCGCAAGAGATAAAAATCCGGGAATTTCTACGAAAATTAAAAGAATAAAGCGGCAAGGTTTTGATCAATTAATGTTTATCAAGCTCCGGTTATAATTGGATCGGCACCCCGTTATAAAAATCCAAAATTTTAGTTCTCAAAATATATTCATACTTAGCTTGCGCCAGTTCTGATTGGCTTTGTATCAGACGATTTTGAGCATCGTTAAATTCAAAGACGGTAGCATTTCCTATTTCATATCGTTTGCGAGTGTAGTCGAATGATTCGTTTGCCGATTTTACCGCTCGCTCGGAAGCACGATATTTAGCCTGGGCCGCTGTTGCATTTTTAAAAGCTGTTTGAATTTCTTTATATAATTTTTTTTTGTTATTCTCTAAAATTAATTGTTGATTCAAAATATCAATCCTTGCGCTGCGAACTTGGTTTCTTACTTGGAAACGGTTGAAAATCGGAATGTTCAAATTAAAAGCAATTAGTTTAGTTCCGTAATTTCGAAGTTGTTCCGAAAAAGGTAAATTTAGAATCATATCTTCATGCGTCATCGGATTGATTAGTCTCGAGGGTTTACTGATATGATTATAATTTGTCCCTATTCCCAATGTAAAATCCAATTGCGGATAATATCCCGATTCAGCAATTTTTAATGATTTCTTAGAACTTTCCACTCTGTATTCTTGTCCTTTTATTATCGGTTTAAAATTAACTGCATTTTCATAAATGATTTCAGGTGGTTGAAGGCTACTTAAGTATGCAGTAATTATGTCATTGTTAAAATCCGGAGCATAAATATCAAATTCCGTATTCCTTTCCAATTCAAGACTTTGCGAAAGGTCTAATAATGCAAGTTCCAGATTGTTCCGGGCATTCACGACGTTTACTTCGTCTTTTGCTTCTTGGGCTTCAATATCATATAATTGTGATTTCGGTACATTTCCTCCTTGTACAAGTATTTTGGTGCGTTCAACTTGTGTTTTGCTTATTTCCAATTGTTTGTCGTTAATAATACATAATTCTTTGTAGAAGAGCGCTTGTAAAAATAAGGAAGTAATAGCTAACGATAAATCGTCTTTTGCTTTTTCTAAGTCTTGAATAGCTGCTTGTAAATCTAATTTTGCACGGGCAATTTGGTTAGGAATCCTGAATCCGGTAAAAAGAGGCAATGTACTTTGAATATTAGCGCCGATGGTTGATTGATTGAGGTCATAATATTCACCCAAGCTATCTCGGGAAGTATAATATTCACCGAAAATATCTTGTGTACGTCCATAATTCCATTGCTGTCCTAAATTAGCATTTAAGTTGGGTAAACGGCTATTTACGGCCGTACTTTTTTGGATTTCAGCATTTTCTTGATTAAGCCGGAGTTGTTTAATACTAATATTGTTTTCAATAGCATATTGAATACATTCTTCCAGCGACCATTTTTTATTTTGCCGGAAAATGGAAGTTGAATCGGTTTTATTGGGCATACTCAGCATATCATTTTGTTTGCGAGTTTGATCCCGTAGTTCTTGTAATTCTTCTTGTATTGTTTTTTGTTGCGCTTGTATTAAGTCGGTGAAAACAATCAGTAAGCTGAACACTAAAAATATTTTCGTTTTCATATATATATCATTTGTTTGGGGTATCGATTTTCATACCTCGGATTTGGTCGTTTAAACTTAAACCGGATTTTACTTCAATATTGTTTCCATCCGATAAACCGATCTCAATTTGTTTTTTAATAAAGTTTTGTCTTTTAGTGTTGCCGTCTTTCAGAACATATACATTCGTGGAACCGTTTTTATTAAATTCAACTGAACTTTCCGGTATTGTGATTACGTTTGTTACTTGATTAAGTAAAATTTCGGCATTAGCGCTGTAATTATCTCGGATGAATATTGATTTGGGCATCTTTACGGCAGCTTTTATTTCATACAAAACTGTTCCATTTTCTTTTTTCCCCGTTGTTGCTATGTATTCTAATTCTGCTTGGATGGTTTCATTGGGGATAGCTCCTATAGAAATCGAGAGAGGCATCCCTTTCCAAATATTTCCGACTTCCGTTTCATCGATTGTACCTTTGAAAATTAAATTAGTCATATCTGCAACAACGGCTATGGTTGTGCCTTCGTTGAAAGGGTTACTTTGAATGACCCGATCGCCAACTTTCACCGGAATGTCTAAGATTGTCCCTGAGATTCTTGAACGTACTTGTGTGTTATCTACTAAGCCGGATTTTCTTGAATAGCCTTTGGTAGCGATTTCGACAGCATTTTCGGCATTTTCTCTTTCTTCCACTGCTTTTTGATAAGTGGCTTCCATACTTTCAAAATCATTTTTGGAAATAACGTCTTGTTCATATAAGTCTCGTTGTCGATCATATTGCTTGGAAAGTTGTTCTATAGCAATATCGGCTATTCGTAAGCGCGAGTCGGCTGCATTTAACTGTGCGGCATCGGGGATCACTCTCAATGTTGCTATAACTTCGCCTTCATTGACAAATTGTCCTGCTTGTTTTAAAATTCTTGAAACTACTCCCGGTAATTCCGGTTTTGCGGCAGTCTTGTTTCTCGGCTCGATATTACCTGTAACGGTGGTAGTGTGTTGTACATTTCCATTCTTAGGAGATATAATTTCGTAAACCGGTATTTCAGGACGAGAGCTTTCCCAAATATAACGAAAGGTCGCTATCAAAATTACTCCTACGATAATAAATACAATAATTCTGCTGACTTTTTTCATATTTTTGTCTGTTTGTTTTATTTAATTTTCCTTAGGGAACATACTTATTCTTCACGGATTGCATCAATCGCTTTAATTCTTATTGCTCGAGAGGCGGGGATAGAACCTGCCAATAATCCGCATACGATTAAAATGATTATGGATGCTATTGCCGCATTGAATGTAATCATCGGTTTGTAAAAAAATACATTATCTAAATTTTGCAACCAATATTTATCTGCCAGATACAAAGTATAAACACCAAGGCATAATCCCGGAATACCTGCGATGGAAGTTAAAACTAAACTTTCCATCAGTACTTGATTAATAATGGTTCGGGGATTTGCTCCCAAAGCTCTTCGAATTCCGATTTCACGCGTTCTTTCCCGTACGGTTACCAGCATAATGTTGGATATGCCGACAATACCGGCTATTAACGTGCCCGATCCGATAATCCAAATTAATATGTCTACTCCGGCAAAGAGATTGGTGAATAAATTGAATTCCTCTTCCAAGTTTATGCTCCAAATTGCTCTCAGATCATCCGGATGAATATGATTGATTCTTTTCAACAGTGTTTTCATTTGTTCTTCAACCCGGCTTACGGGAATTTGACTTTTTGATGTTGCGCACACTGCATGAATGATATCTCCTAAATTATTCAATTGCTGTAAAGTAGTAAGCGGAATCAATATTGAATTTTCTAATTTGGTCCCTCCAACCGTGATGTCGGAAATTCCGTAAGTAATTCCGATTACTTGATAATGAATGCCGTTTATACGAATGTCTTGTCCTACCGGATTTTCGATTTTGGGAAATAATTCTTCCGCTACTTTGGTGCCTATTACACATACTTTTCTTTTCTGTTCAATGTCTAATTCACTGACGAATCGGCCGGCAGTCAAATGTTGCCGTTCAATCAAGGCATAATTAGGGTAGATGCCACGAGTTGAGTAAGTGCCTGTTTGTTCGTTTGATACAACATTGTGGACATACGATGGTGCAAGGGTTATCGGGGAAAGAATTTCAATACCCGGAATGGAATCGGTCATTGTTTTTAAGTCGCGATTGTGAATATACCACATGCGTCCTTTTTGTAATCCACTGTAAGGCATTCCGGTGGGAGAAGAACCCATGAAACAGGAATTAGCTGCGAATCCGTCGATGCCATGAATAAAACCGCGTTTTAAACCATTTCCGGTTCCGGTCATAAGGGTCAGCATAAAGATACCCCACAAGACGCCGAAAGCGGTGAGAAAACTTCGTAGCCTGTTTCGGCTAATCGTAATCCAAATTTCCTCTATCCGATCTAAATCAAATAATTCCATAATTTATTCATCTCTCATTGCTTCAACAGGCATTATCCGAACCGCTTGTCTTGCCGGGAAATATCCGGCAAGCACCCCTACAATGATTAATACGATCATTGCAAGAATTGCTATTTGAATATTCAACGACGGATTTTCAAAAATAGCAAATTCTTTGGCATCCGGATGATTTTTCAAATACAGATTGAACAGTCCATTAACCGCAATGCCTAAGAATAAGCCTAAATATCCGAACACAGAGGTGATAAAAACGGCTTCCAAAATGATCCCTTTGAGGATAGAAGAAGGTTTCGCCCCTAATGCTTTGCGGATACCGAATTCGCGGGTTCGCTCTCTCACAGCAATCAGCATGATATTACTGACGCCGACCATCCCGGCAAATAGTGTTCCCGCTCCGATGACCCAAATAAAAATGATAACCGCATTAAAAATGCCGACTGTTTGTAAATATATTTTTAATTGGTTCAACAAATTAACGGCGACTTTATCTTCGGGATCAAACCGATGAAGGTTCGCCATACTTTTGATCAATCGATCGTTAAATGCTTCATTTTCTTTATCTGTTTTCAAATTTTTTACAGTGAAAGCCAAACTTTTGAATCCCCATCCTCCGTTAAAGAGGAGCTGTGCTGTTGAGAATGGAATATACGCTTTCTCATTATCAATGATAGCGTTTTCGGAGAATACACCGATAACCGTAAATTTCAATTTGTTAATCAGCAGTATTTTTCCTACGGGAGACTCGTGTTTGTATAAAATATCTTTAAGACGTTTATTGATAAGCACCACTTTTCTTTTTTCGTTCATATCCATATCATTGATAAACCGTCCTTGCTCATTAATAATTTTCACTCCGTTAATTTTACCGTACTCCGGATAAATTCCCGTACAATTACCGATGGTACTGTTGTTTCCGAAACTCATTTTGACATCCACCGGAATTAAGGCGGAAAGGTATTCTTTTTCGGAAAAACGATTGTTAAGCCGATTGTAATCGTTTTGATCCAGATTGATTTTACGGTTATCCGGCAGCCCTTGGTAAGCCATCGAAGTAAATCGTCCCTGTAGTTGTACGATATTGGTGGTACGTTTAGCAAAAACAATTTCTATTCCGTTTTGCGCACCGTTGGCTGTGGCTAAAAGAATTACAAACATAAATATTCCCCAGGCAATGGAGAAACCCGTTAGAAATGTTCGTAATTTATTTTTCTTAACGGAATCGAAAATCTCATTCCAATTGTCAATATCAAACATAGACTACAAAAGTATTGTTTTTAATTTAATACGCAATTATTTCTTGATTATCCGATAATGTTTCTTGTATGATTTTGGTAATTTCTTCTTCATGATTGAAAATGAAAAAATGACCGCCTGTATAAGAATACATTTGAAAGGAACCGCTTATATATTCGTTCCATTGTGTTATATAATGAATATCAAGAGCGCCGTCGTCTGAAGCAAAAAAGAAAGTCATATCCACCGGTAGTTGCTGTTTTTTCTTTTCGTACCGATAATTATCCAAGGCTTCTAAATCAGCTCTTAAGATGGGTAGAAACATTTTTGCCAATAGCGGATTTTCAAAGAATTGAGCTTCCATACCTCCCATTTCTAATATTTTTTTTATAAATTCATCGTCATCCAGTTGATAAATAGGCTTTTCTACTTTAAAGTGCGGCGGATTTCTGCCTGACAGGAAAATATGTACAGGCATAGGAAATTCCGTTTTCAATAATTCATGCAGCAACTCAAAAGTTATGATACTTCCCATACTGTGGCCGTAAACAGCATAAGGTTCATCCGGATGAATTAACATTAACAGCTGAACATTTACATCATCTACCATTTCTTTGATTGTTTTGTATAATGGTTCCGCCATTCTTTTACCTCTGCCGGGAGGATCGATCGGAATGATCTGTATTTCATCAAAATTTTTTTTCCATTTCATAAATGACGCTGCGGTTGCTCCCGCATAAGGAAAACATATCAATTTCATTTTGTAATTCCTCCAATTTATTTATTTATTGCAAAAACACTTTCTTACAATATACAATGTTTCATTGTATCCACCCGATAATAAAATAATTTCTATGTTTTACCGTGTTTATTATTCTATTATTAATTTGTATTTTTTCTTCATCGATCGATTCGATTTCATATTGCTTGGGATTGCCTTGCAAACCTACTCCGAGCATTTTTCCATAAGCTTCCTTAGCAACCCAAAAACGGGTAATCCATTCCGGGTTGTTTCCTTTGCTTTTCAGTAATTCTATTTCATACGAAGTAAAAGCATTCTCTATAAATCCATCTGTCCGTGATTCGATTTTTTCAATATCGATTCCAACCGGTTTATCGGAAATAATCACTACGGCTTCACTTCCTTTATGAGCAATGGATACTTCGATTCCTTTTAATTTTTCATGGCCGTATAAATGAGGTTTTCCATGTTCGTCATAGCGAACGGATACTTCTATCGGATAAATCATATCCTCATTTTCATCTTTTTGAATATATTTTCTGACGCCATCTTTTAATGCAATTCGACTGATCAGGTAATCTCTTGCCTGATTCGGATACAGGGAGCGATAATGTTTTCTTTCTTCGGAATTTAGAAAGCGTTCATAGAGAAAATCCATCACGGAAATTTTCATTCCTGTATCGTAGAAAGAATAAAATATATTATTATTCAATCGTTTGGCTAAAATAGACTGTTTTGGACGCATGACAATATTCATAGCTTCCCGGTTGTAATCCAATCGGCGGTTATGCCAGCCGTTCACTACGCACCAAATTTTACCGTCTCGTTTGATAACTACATTACTTGTTACTTCATAATCTTTTATTTCTTTAACCAATAAATGATAATCAAAGATACCTTTTTGATCGCGATAGTCTTGGTAAAAAAGAATTTCGTCTACACTCATTGGAAATGTTATAGTATTTTTGTCCAAAGCTAAATGGCAATACACTCCAAGCAGTTGTCCAAGATTGTCCAGCAGGGAGCCTTTTCCTTCAGCTTTATTTATGCGAGCGTACAGTCCTTTTTTTGACACTTTAACAAGCTCGTTAATCGATTGGTATCGTGGTCCATGAAACAGAAAATAAGAATAGATTCTGCTTTTATTCGGGTTCATTGGTAAGATATTGTCACCTAAGTCAATCTCTTTTGTATGATCTTCAGGAGCGACCGGGAAAGTATCTCCTAAAGCAATATCTCCATAGGCAAAACCCGGTAGTTTCCATGAAATGCAGTTATCAGTTTTCCGGTGTCCGATCATTGTAGAGATAAACGGAACTTTGACGGGAATCCATTTCTGTACTCCTGCAGAAGAAACCGATAATACTTTTTTCCCGGGAATTAATTCCTGAGTATTTTCGCAAAGGGTTTCAATCGTCATTGCGAAAGGAACAACCGGATTCAGCTCTTCCATGGGACGATTATTCGGTTGGTGAACAATTGTATGATCAAGCAGGAAAGGGTAATCGTCCAAGCTAAATCGGATATTTTTTTCAATGGTATTGTTTTTATTAAACAGGTTGACTTCATTAACTTGATCCGGAGTCTTTCCAATTTGTGTATTTTGAATCATCTGTCCGGATGTCTCTGAATGAAATTGTTCCATTATATTTTTTTGTATGCTTGCGATTTCGAGTAAATTATTGTTTACTTCTTTCAATACTGCATCGTTGAAATCCTCTCCTGAAATATCGATTTTAGTTGCTGTTGCTGCGCTGTTTTTCTCAATGAGTTCATTTACTACTTTTCGCAAAGTAGGAAATTCTTTAACCGGTTCGGTAGTGAAATCGATTGGTATCAACATTTTAGGAGTTTTTATCTTATCACTTTTTTCAATTTTCCCCGTTAATTTCTTATTAAATAGGTTATCAGCGGTTGGCTTAGATGCTGTTAATTGGAAATTTTCATTGGAGGGGGTTGTATATTCGGGTTTTATATAAGGTTCTAAAATAATATGTGTATTGGCTCCACCGAAACCAAAGGCATTCACGGCTGCAACTAAAGGATATTTTTTTTCATCCCAATCGATTAATTGTTGTACAGGCATGAAACGCGAGTCATACATTGCTTTTAATGGTTTTTCACAATGTAGGGTAGGGGGTATTTTTTTATGATAGAGTGATAAAACTGTTTTTATTAAGCCGGCCATACCTGCTGCAGGCATGGCATGTCCGATGTTTGATTTGACTGAGCCGAGTAATGCCGAGGGTGCTGTATTATCGCCAAAAAATTCGATCAATGTGTTCATTTCAGCGCGATCGCCTGCTTGAGTCGCTGTTCCATGCGTTTCGACATAACCTATTTTTTTGGGGTCCATTCCCGATTTTTCCCAAGTAAGTTTCAAGGTTGCGATTTGACCTTTGGTAGAAGGCGCCATCACACTGACATCGGAACCGTCGCTACCGGAACCGCAGGCTTTAATAACAGCATATATTCGGTCGTTATCTGCGATGGCTTTATCTAATTTTTTCAAGACTATGATACCGGCGCCTTCACCGATTAGCAGTCCATCGGCATTTTCACTGAATGGAGCCATTTCCCCTCGGAAGGAAGACGCTCCGATAACATTAAAAACGCTCCAAAAAGCAGATCCTTGCCCCAAGTGCATACCGCCGGCTAATGCAATATCACATTGTCCGCTTAGTAATAAATCGGAAGCATGTTCAACAGCAAGTAATGAGCTGGCGCAAGCTGCATCTAAGGTATAAGCAGGTCCTTTTAAATTGAATTTATTCGATATTAAAGCAACAACCATGTTGGGCATGGTTCCTGCTGCAGTATCTGCTTGATAACGGCCTAATTCTTCTTGAAATTCTTTTCGAATCGTCAATAATTTATTTTCATCTACACCGGGGAAGATATATTTTATTACATTTTCAAACAGAAGAGTTAAAAAAGTATATCCGCCAACCCTAAAGGAGGAAACTCCGCTGTAATTTCCTTTACCGATGATAAAACAACCTTTTTGAAGCGAAATATTTTTTTCAAAAACGCCTGCGTCTATTAAGGCTTGTTTTGCTAAATGTAAAGCTACAAGATGATCCGGATCAATTCCCTTTGCAGCTATTGGAAGAATACCGTATTCGAGAGGATCAATATTGATGGGAGTTACAAATCCTCCTTTATTAAAATAAAAGTGGTCCGGATCTCCAGCTTTTCCATCCATAAAGAAATTCGGATCAATTCGTTCTTTGGGAACATCAGTAATCGAACTAACACCGTTCACAAGATTGTTCCAAAACTCTTCGATAGTAGTTGCTCCGGGGAAATAGCACGACATTCCTACGATGGCAATATCTCTATCTTTATTGTTTGCCATTCTAATTCAATTTTTTAAAAAAGTTTTCTACTTCTTCTTTTCCTCCCATCACAATGATTCGGGATGCTTTTCCGTATTTCAGTTCTTGTACAAAATACTCGCCTCCTTCTTTCAGAGGGATCAGTGAAATACCTCTTTTGGTAAATTCAGCTTCTAAAGATTCGGATACCATTCCTGCGCCTTTCCATGGACCCCAATTAAATGCAATGATTCGCAATCCGGGTTTTATACCGTTTAAAGAAGCTGTAAAGTCGAACACGCTGTTCGCTGCCGTATAATCCGATTGTCCTTTATTGCCGGAAGAGGATGCGACACTACTGAATAAAATAAGCAGTTTCAGGTTGTCATCTATTTCTTCAAGGATGGTATGCAAGGGGTTAATTTTTGTTTGATACACTTTTTCGAAGGATTCAAGGGTTTTATCTGCGAAAAACTTATCATGTAATAATCCTGCTGCATGAATAATTGCATCTATTTTCCCGTATTCTTCTTTCACCGATTGCAAGAATTCTTTGAAGTTTTTATGATTTGTTATGTCGATCGGACGATAAAATACTCGGGCGCCTGTTTTTTCGATTCGTGCAATTGTTTCAGTTATTTGATTGGACTTAAATATTTTTTGAATCTTTTTCTCGATTTCGGAAGGCTTTTTCATTCCTTCTATGGTAATCAAGTGTGTCCGAATATCCTTCCGGGTTTTTAAATGGGCATAAACTCCTTTCGAATCATCTAATTGTTCCGAACGACCAACTAACAGGTATCGGCACGGATACTCCGCAGCCAATTGAGCGATTAGTTCGGGCGAAATTCCTTGAGCGCCCCCTAAAACAAGGACTACCGAATCATTATCTAATTTCAGATTGGTAGTTGCATTCGTTTCATCCGGAACAAGATCTTCCATTCGGATGGAGTAAATCAAACGTTCAGCACCTTTGTAAATAATTTCCGGAAAAGCATCATCTACCGTTAGTTCATCCATAACGATTGAAGGCAGAGTTTCTTTATCAAAGAGTGTATAAGAAAGAACCGCACGAAACCTCACTTCCGGATATTCAAGCATTAACGTTTTAAATAATCCTGAAAAGCCTTGCATTTGATTAATAGCGATTAAGTTTTTCTCGGATTCTATTTGACCAAGTATATCGCTAAAAGTAAAGACCCATTTTAAATGATTCAACGCTGCTCCATGTATAAGATTAAAAAGATGGTAAATAGTATAGCTTTTGGGAGAAGCTGTTGCATTCATTAAAATTAGTCCGTCATAGGAAGATAAATTTGCATCCGGTTGAATTATATCCGAATGAGCGCCTGCTTTTTCCAGCAATGATTGGATTTGCGAGCTGATGAATCCTCCATCATCGGTTAAAGCAAAGCGTTTGCCTTTAATTGGAATTTTTTCGGGTTTTAACGGATACGATTTTAAATCAAATAAAATTCGTGAGAGTTCACCGGGTTTTTGCGTAGTTTGATGTTCCATGGGAACATCAAGGATTTCAGTGGCTGAGTCGATGATGGCAGTATTGTTGAGAGAAGCGTTAAGTTCTTCTATCCAAGCTATTAATTCATTCAAAGTTTTCAGAGATGCCATTCGGAAGAATGCTTCTTCCGAATTTCCGATGTCATCGCCGAAGTTCAATTTATCTTTTAAGTCGCCGACAATTTCCATGCGTTTAATAGAATCAATACTTAAATCGGCTTCTAAATCCAGATCCAACCCCAGCATTTCTACCGGATAACCGGTTTTATTACTGACAACTTCCAATAAAATTTTTTTTACAGATTCAATATCAGGTGGCTGATTGGTTATTTGTTCGTCATGCGAAGCTATCTCGACAGGTTGAGAAGGAGCCGTTTCTTCGATTGAATAAGTTTGAAGTAATTGGTTGCTTATTTCTTCAACCCAATGAATCAATTCGTTTAAAGTTTTAAGCGAAGCCATTTTAAAGAAAGCTTCTTCTGCATTTTCGAAATTATCGCCCATATTTAACCGGTCTTTCAAATCGCCAACGATTTCCATACGTTTAATGGAATCGATACTTAGGTCGGCTTCTAAATCCAAATCCATGCCCAACATTTCTATCGGATACCCGGTTTTTTCACTGACTACGTTCAACAGGGTCATTGTGATTTGTTCGATTGATAATCCCGATAAAAATTTGGGTTGAGATAGCGTCGAAGGTTTTGCGGTTTCAAAAGAAGCAATGGATTTTACAGGTTCTGAAGGAGTAATTGCTAAATGTTCCATCGGGCGGGGAAGGAATTCTTGTGGATGTTGACCGTAATAGCTTAGCATTACATCCCGTTGGTTCTGAATCAATAAGCGCACACTCGCCAAATATTCCATCATTACTTGATCGGATGGATGCGTTGTATTAGGTACAACACCGGAGGAGAATGATTCCGGTTCAGTTTTTGAAACGAGTTTTAGACCTAACGGTTCGGCAAAAGGCAACCCACCAACTTCAGGAAGTTCGCCTTCGATGGGTCGGGCATATTGTCCATTTACTAACCAGGTTAATCTTGATTTCCTGTATTTTTCGGGTTGGTTGATATCGATGAATTTTGCATCTCTTCCTTCGAACAGTTTTCCGATATTAAAAGTTTTACCTGTTGCAAGATATTGTGCCAAAGCATGGAGAAAGAAAGAGATACCTTCTTTTTCTTTTGCTTCGATCTGAATAGTTGTTATATCTTTTCCTAAAATGGATTGAGCCAAGCTGATCAAAACGTTTCCGGGCCCGGTTTCTATAAAAATACGTGCACCATCAGCATACATTTGCTCGATTTCCCGGCTGAATAAGACCGGTCGGACTAAGTGTTCTGCCATACGAGCCTTGATTTGATCGCCGGTTTGGGGATAGATTTCCGCGGTTGTATTGGACCATACAGGCAAGCGTAAATTTTCAAACGCAACGTTTTTTAATACATCGGCATAGAGAGTTTGGGATTTCGCTAATAAGAGACTGTGAAAAGCACATGCAACGTTTATTTCTTTATAGGCAATATTTTGTTTACTGAGTTTTTCGGTAAATGCTGTTATTCCTTTTGAAGTTCCTGCTAATACCGTCTGTTTAGGTGAATTAAAGTTGACTCCCCAAACTTCCGCTTCATCTTTTAATAAAGGATTTAATTCCTCAACCGCAATACCGACTGCGATCATTTTTCCGGTATCCTCGCCAACGGCTTTTAAAATTGACTCAGCTCGTTTACGACTTAATTCAACCAATTTATCCGGATTAAATGCTCCGGCAAAACAGAGCGCCGGCAATTCGCCGTAGCTGTGACCGGCTACCATATCGGGTTCAATTCCCAAAAAACGAAGATATTCAGCGATGGCAAAATCTACGATACCTAATACGGGTTGTGCATTTCGGGTATCTGTAATGATTTTGTTCCATTCTTTTTTGTCTGTTTCACTAAATAATGCAGGAGGGAAAATGATTTTTTCATATTCCTTATTTTGAATCAATAAGCGTCTCATAGCCGGAAATGCAACAAAAAGATCGCGAGCCATGTTTATGCGTTGGCTTCCTTGGCCGGAGAATAGAAATGCCACTTTTCCGGTTTTTTCCCTTCGGTAATAAATATCAGCGTTCTTTTCATCAAAGCTAATCTCAAGAATCCGTTGTGATAGTTCTTCCATTGTAGAAGCAAAAGCAATAATTTGAATCGGTTTTTCGCTTTCGATTGCTAAAGAATAGGCTAAGTCTTTTAATAATAGACTATTGTTAACAGCAAATACTTTTCTGACTTTTTCTACTTTTTCTTTTGCTTCTTCCAATGTATCTCCTCTGAATACAAGCATTTCGGTAGGAAATATTTTCAGGGTATTGGCGGAAGGAACTTTCGATTTGTAGTTTTCTATAACCGCATGACCATTCGCACCTCCAAACCCAAAAGCGCTGATTCCCGCTATGCGTCGGTTTGAAGTCCAAATACCCGCTTGGGAATTGAAAACAAAAGGGCTGGTTTTTTTGTTATATAATTCTAATGGTTTCTCGAGATGAAGAGTAGGAGGGATCACTCCGTGATAAACCGAGAGAATTGCTCGTATTAATCCCGACATACCCGCTGCGCATTTTGTGTGACCGATTTGAGATTTTACGGTTCCCAAAAACGTTTGACCCGGAATAGCCCCGCAATCCCAAAAGACTGACGAAGTAGAACGAAATTCCGTTCGGTCGCCGACCACAGTTCCCGTTCCATGTGCTTCAATCAATTCTGTTTCGCTTGGGGAGATGCCTGCTTCACGATAGGCTCTTTGCATAGCCAGCATTTGTCCTTCTTTATTGGGAGCTGTTAATCCTAAACCTTTTCCGTCGCTGCTGCTTCCAACTCCTTTAATAACGGCAAATATTTTATCGCCGGCGCGTTCTGCATCTTCTAATCGCTTTAAGATTATAACGCCGACGCCTTCCCCCATGGTCATACCGTCCGCTTTAGCGTCGAATGAGGCGCAATAACCGTTAGGAGACAAAGCATGAGTAGATGAAAACATGAGATAATCCGTCAACATGCTATGAAAATCATCCCCTCCGAGTACGATCATATCGGATTCATAGTGTGACAATTCTTTACATGCAATATTTAAGGCAGTCAATGTGGAAGCGCAAGCCGAGTTAACAGTAAAGTTACGTCCTCTCAAGTTTAAGCGGTTGGAAATTCTTCCGGGTGTGCAATTCGATAATAAGCCTGCAAAAGTATCGGAAGTAATTGTTGGCAGCTTTTTCTTCAACGCTTCAGGTATTTCTTCGTTAACATATTGTCGATAGGAAGAGCGGAATCCGATTCGGGCAGCTAAATCCGTTAAGCCTTCACCGGCAAAAATTACGGAAGTATTTTCCGATTCGTCTGCAGTTAAATCGTTGTAACCGGCATTTTCCAAAGCTCGTTTTGCAACCAGCAAACTCAATAATTGCAGTGGTTCTATGGAAGCTATGGATTGAGGAGTTAATCCGAATTCCATCGGATCGAAATCTATATCCGGGACAAAACCTCCCGTTTTACTTGGAAGAAAATCGGTATCCAATGAGTCCGGCTTATAAAAAACGGATTTATTCCAACGAATATCCGGTACTTCGATAATACAATCTTTTCCGGTTACAATATTTCTCCAGTATTCGTCGATATTACTTGCTTCAGGGAGGATACATTCCATTCCAATCACTGCGATATCAACCGGATGTGATAAAAAAGAAGGTATTGGGAAATTCTGTATTTTCGATATAATTTTCAGGTGATCTTCTGCAACGGACGTATGTAGTTTTTCAAGTGTAGTCAGTTTATCGATTAAAATAGCGACATCGCCGATCATGTACATCCCTTTTTCGTATTGTTCCGACTCGGTTTGATTTACAAATTTATCGCCTTGTCTTTCAATTCCTTTTGAAGCAAGCCGTAAACGACCGGCGATGATATCTTCCAAAGAGATTCGGGTATGTAAAGAATCGGTTCCTTCAGCGAGTTTTTTTTGTTTTTCTTGTGTAAAATAATCGATAAAAGGAGACGGGATGACTCTGCTTACCTGCCCTGGGACGCTTTCAATACAAGTGGTTCGATCGGTTTTGACAGATAATTTTTGATAGAGCGGAGTGATTGCGCCCGTTTTTACAATTTCTTTTGTGTAAAGATAGGATGTTCCCATTTGGACGCCTATCTTTGCTCCACGTACTGCCAATCCGGCTGCCATGATCGATACAAAAGCGGAAGAAAAAGCGTCGTGAATCCCGCCGGCAAAGATAATGTTGAATTTAGTTAAATCGTCTTCGCGGATCAAACGATTGATTTGTTTTTCCCAAAAAAATGTGCTCCAAAAAGGCCCGATATGTCCGCCGCTTTCTCTGCCTTCAAAAATGAAATTAGTGGCGCCATCTTTGATATATTGGTCTAATAATATTTCGGATGGAACTTGAAAAAAAGTTTTGATTCCGGCTTCAATAAATTGTTTCACAAAGCCGGCATGGCCACCGGCAATTAAGACTACTTTCGGTTTAGTTTCCAAAATTATCTTCGATTGCTCTTGAAAGACTTCCGGTAGGTTAAAGCCGAAAATACTGATTCCCCAAACTTGATCGCCCATTAATTCGGCTGTTTTTGTCACAACTTTGTGCAAATAATCTCCTTTCATGACACTCAGCGCTAAAAAGGGAAGAGCGCCTGCATCGGCTACTTTTTTGACAAATTCGGGAACATCACTAACCCGAGCCATGGGCCCTTGCGTGATGGGATATTTAGTTCCAAATTCTTTTGCTAACGGACTGTTCGGCCCTATGATATCTAACTTTTTTGCTTGCAGAATGTGACCGTGTAAGGCTTCATAAAATGCGAATACGAAATCCCGTAATTTTTTATGTTGAGAAGATAGATCAATTGATAGCGCAATATCTTGACCCATTGGTAAATAATTGTATGATAAGTTGTATCCGTTCAAGAAAGGCAGTAAATCTTTATAACGGGGGTTCTTCGGAAGAACGGGAGAATTCTTCCGGGTTAAAACTCTGAAACCGTCGATTATACTAATTTCGCTGCCGTTTAATTTGGAACATATTTCTTTCACTTCTTTGGGGGCACTGCATTCCGGAAATGTAACCATTTGAGAGTCAAATATTATTCCTTGAGCTCCCAAAGCCAAATAGGCAGCAGAAGTATGAATCCCGGCTCCTCCTTGTATATATACTTTTATTCCTTCTTTCCGGCAGGTTTCCATGATCCCTTGAAAAAGAATAAAAGAGGATTCTTGTGCTACTTTCCCTGCTCCTTCAACTCCTTTAATCACAATAGAAGAGACTTTTTCATTGATTGCCTCCTTTGCTTCTTTCAGTGAATGAATTTGATGCAGGATTTCAACCTCTTTATTAAAAGAAACATTTACACCGTAAGGTAATAAAACTTTAGTAACGTTTACCGGAAGTTTAATAGTTGTTAATTCTTCGGATGCAAAGCAAACGCCAAAAGGTTGATTGGTTTTAGAGGATAATTCTTCTAAACTTTTTTCAGCGTTTTTTATATCCCGACCCAAATGCAACACCGGAAAAGCGCCTGCTCGCATAGTTTCTAACGTTAATCTTACATCAGGTAACTCAAACGGATTCAGAATTAATAATTCTTTATTTTCAGTTTCTTTTGTCATAAGTGTATTATAATGTGTTAAACTATTGTTCCATGGAGTGATTTTCATTCATTTAATCGGTATCGTTCAGTTTTTTGGATAATATGTTTTCCTTGGAAGGAACTACTTTATTCCCGTTTATTAACCATCCGCTTGAAGTCTTTTTATATTGATCCGGATCGTCAATGCAAAGGAAAATGGCCTTTCTGCCTTCAAATAATTTTTCAACATGAAAATAATTTCCTGTAGATAAGTATTTCCCTAAAGCGTTTAAGAGGTAACTGATACCATCGTTGCTTTTGTTATCGATTTGTATAGTTACTGCTTTTCTTTCTAAACAGGATTCGACAAGTCCCAGAAGTATCCTTCCCGGTCCGGTTTCGATAAATATGCGAGCTCCTGCATCAAACATGTTCATAATTTGATCGGTAAATTTAATCGGTTGAACCAAATGTTTTGCTATATGCTTTTTAATTGCATCCGGTTCTTTAGGATAAATTTGAGCAGTCATATTTGCCCAAACCGGAATTTCGGGCGGATTGAAAACATAGTTGTTTAAGGCTTCGTAAAATAATTTTTCTGATTGGTTAGATAATGGGCTATGAAGCGCGCAGTCGACATTTATTTCCCGACAGAGGATTTTCTTTTCCGCCGCCTTTTTCATAAATGCTTGAATACCTTGTGTCGTACCTGCAAGAACAATTTGTCGCGGGGAATTGTAATTAACCGGCCAAACCTCTTTTTCGTCTTCCAATAAAGGTATTAAATCTTCTTTAGAGGTGATGGCTGCAATTAATTTTCCTCTGTCTTCTCCCAGAGCATCGTTGATTGCTTTAGCTCTTGCTTTGCTTATTGGTACTAAATCCTCCGGTGCGATGACTCCGGAAAAACAGAGCGCCGGTATTTCCCCGTAGCTGTGGCCGGCTAACATATCCGGTATTATCCCTAAAAATCGAAGATACTCGGCAATAGCAAAATCGACTATTCCCAAAATCGGCAAAGCATGGTTAGTGTCGTTTATTGCTTTCTCCTGAATGGCTTTGGTTTCATCGTCGAAGCCGGTTTCGGGGAAAAGAATCGGAAGATAATTGCTGTGTTTACTTAACAAGTCTCGCATGGCGGGAAATGCGACAAAAAGATCACGAGCCATATTTACATATTGGCTTCCTTCTCCGGAGAATAGAAAAACGACTTTACCTTCTATTACATTTCTGTAAAATATTTTGAAATCGGGTTTATTTTCCGATGCCGCATCTATTTTTGCCGATAATTCCTCCGGGCTTCCGGCTAATATTGAGATTTGAACTTCTTTATTATTGTAAAGCGCCAAACTGTATGCAATGTCGACCAAACGTAGAGAATTATTGATTGTCAGTAATTTTTTCGTTTTTTTCATCAACTCTTTTGCTTCCTCCATGGTATCGCCTCTAAAAATAAATAATTCGGAAGGCCATGCTTCAAGAATCGTAGTTTCCTGAGTATTTCCCCTGTAATTTTCGATCACGGCATGAAAATTCGTTCCTCCGAATCCGAAAGCGCTGATGCCGGCAATTCGCTTTTCACTGTTCCAAAGTCCGGATCGATTACTAAAAGCGAACGGACTTGTTTTCGGGTCATAATAAGCATTCAATTTATCAATATGGATCGTAGGCGGTATGATTCCATGGTATACCGATAAAATGGCTTTTATTAGTCCGGCAGCGCCTGCGGCGCATTTAGTATGTCCTATTTGTGATTTAACCGAACCAATAAAGGTTTGTTTAGGTAATGCTCCGGAATCCAAAAACAGGTCAGTTAAAGTAGTTAATTCTGCTCGATCGCCGATCACTGTTCCGGTGCCATGCGCTTCAACCAATCCAACTTCAGAAGGAAGAATTCCGGCGCTCTGATAGGCTCTTTCCATAGCTCTGGTTTCTCCTTTTCGGCTGGGAGTTAATACGCCTACGCTTCTTCCATCGCTACTGCCGCCCATCCCTTTAATAACGGCATAGATTTTGTTCCCGTCTCTTTCGGCGTCTTCTAATCTTTTCAGTACTATAACGCCAATACCCTCACCTAATATGATTCCGTTGGTTGATGAATCGAAAGGCGCAGCATGATCGTTGGGAGTTAATATACCTACACTTGAAAACATGACATAAGCGGAAATTGTATTTTCCAAGTCGGCGCCTCCCGCAACGACCATATCCGAACGTCCGGAAGATAATTCCTGACAGGCAATGTCAAGGGTTGCCAAAGAAGAAGCGCAAGCAGCGTTAAGCGTATAATTCCTTCCTCCGAAATTCAATCGATTGGCAATTCTTCCGGTAAGAATATTCGGTAAAAATCCGGGAAATGTGTATTCATTGAATCCGGGACAATCTTCAATCAAATCATCAGGCAGTTCTCCTAAATTTTGTTTTGTGATCCATCGTAAATGCGTTCTAAACAGCATTGCATTTCCTAATCCGTTGGCGCCCATAAAAATGGAAGTGTTTTCAAAATCTTGGTCAGAAAGATTATCATACCCGGCGTTTTGTAATGCACGCTTTACAACCAGAAGACTCAGAAGATGGGAAGGTTCGGTTCTTGACAAAGAATGTGGAACAAGTCCGAACTCAACCGGATCAAAATCGGTGGTAGGAATAAAACCGCCGTATTTGGATAAAGAATAATCCGTGTCGGTAGTGCCCGGTTTGTATAATTCATCTTTATTCCAATGAGATTCGGGGACTTCAGTTATGCAGTTCTTTGCCAATAAAATGTTCCTCCAGTATTCATCCACATTAGCAGCGCCGGGATAGATGCATTCCATCCCGATTACAGCAATATCTAAAGGATTAGAAATCGGATAAAAAGGCGATATATCTTTTAGTCCGGCTAACAGGTTTTGGGTATCGGTTTGCAGTTTTTGGAGCGAGATATTTTTTCCCGATGTATAATTTTTCGGAACCGTCATTTTGATCTTAATTCCTTTAGCTCCTACAGGGGCTGACATAATGGATACAAAGGCAGAAAAGAAAGCATCATAAACATCGTTTGAAAATAGAAGAGTAAATTTCGATAGATTTTTTTCTTTTTGGAGCATCCTGATGATTTGTTTTTCCCAAAGCAGAAGTTTGGAAAATGAACTATTTTGTTCATTTTCGAGCTTGACTGATTCTGTTTCATCATCATAAGTAATGTAATTCAGATTTTTCGCCTGTTGAAGATGTCCGTAAGCAGCTTCGTGAAAAGCTACGACCAATTGTTTTAAATTTGTATAACGTGCGACCAAATCTTCAGCTAAACTGAGATTTTGCCCTTCGGAGCAAGGAAAATTGCATTCCGGAAACAAAGCGGTTTGAGAGTCAAAAATAATTCCATGAGCGCCTAATGATAAAAAAGCCGCAGAAGTATGAATCCCGACATCGCCTTGAATATATATTTTTATCTTGCTTTGCAGCGATTGATTAAAAATTTTTCTGAAAATATCATAGGAATCTTCACCACAGGTCGCTGCATCTCTTCTTCCATTGATTACGATAGCGGATACTTTTTGTGTGATCGCTGCTTCGGCTTCTTCGAAAGAAGTTACTTGATATAGAATCTCGGCTTTTACTTCAGCTCTTATAGGATATCCAAAAGGAACAATGATTTTTGTTACATTTTCCGGCAATACAAAATCTAAAATCGAATTATGATTAATACATAATCCGAAAGGATTCTGTGTTTTTTTCAAAAGAATTGAAATTGTTTCTTTTACATCCTCATTATTCTCCCCAAAATCTATTACTCCAAATGCTCCTGCATGAATGGTTTTTAACACTGAACGAATGGCAGGAATTCCACATGGAGAAAGAATTATCAGTTCTTTTTCTTCTACCATTTCCAACAAATTTTACTTCAAACAGCTCGCTTGAACTATGTCAATATAAATACTTATATCTTAAAAAAGTGTGCTTTACGTACATATATATCTTATTTAACAAGTAAATAAAACATAATATGAGTATGCGATGGGCAAAGATAAACATAAAATTTCAAAAAGAACAAATAAAAAGAAAAAAAATATCACTATATAGAATGTTACGATTCTCTTATAACATTATTATACATAAAATTATCTTTGTTTATCAAAACGTTATTTTTTATTTTTTTGTTTATTGAAAAGCGATAATAATTGCAGCAGGCAGTATGGAGGTTGTTATGGAAATCGGGTGGAGTAATTAATTTAGCTCTGGTCATTTACATCCGGGTCTTTTTTTATTAACTCAAAGATTGCCTGTTCGAAATCCGATCGAATCTTTCTCATTGTTTTTTCGGGAATATGGTGCTCATTGGCAAAGAAACCGAACCCGATAGTGTCATCGAAAAATTCTCCTACTCCGAAAATATTGGAATTAAACCAAGGCATTCGGAGTTCCGGCGTGTAGGCCGTTTGAACCGAAAATTCAGGATTTTTTAACAAAGGAAACTGCTTGCCAAGATTTAAAAAAATGAAATCAAAACCTTCATTCACTCGTATATTACGTTTAACCATCAATTTAACGACCCTGTTGTAGTAATATTCGGCAAAAACGAGACCTCGTGTTAAAGAATGAAAGATAGACTTACTATGTGTTTTCTGTTTAACCAATACTTTATCAGCTAACATTTTATCAAAATCTCCGGCTTGTTCCCATAGTTCTTTATCGTCCCATACTTGGATTCTCGGATAAATCATTGGAGCGAACCCGAAAACCATATTTTTTTTCACGGTTGAAACAAAGCGTCTTATATCTAATGACATGTAAATTATACAGTTGGGATTTTGAGGATGAAATCGGGCTTTGAATAATTTAGCGGCAAGCAGGCAGGATATACTTCCGAGCGATACTTTCTTTTTTTCGGTTATTTTTTTTAAGGCAAGGCTGTTCTCGTTATCAAGATTTAAAAAGAGTCGGTAATTTTGCGGGCGAGGAGGCATTTTTTTATTCCAAGTTGCGATAATAAGCTTCCAACGCATTATTTCAGCCCATACATTGCCCATCAGCTTTTCTTTCCATGTGAGGGATACATCGGTGAGGAGTTCTTTTAAAGAACTTATAGGTAAATAAGGTTTCAGTTCTCGATCCGGTTCATTGATTAAAGTAAGAAATTCATTGGCCAGAAGAACGCATGACTTCCAATCGAGAATCACATGAAGTCCCGTGAATATAAATTCCGACAACTCGTTGGATCGTATCCATAGTACCCTGAACAAGGGACCTTTTTCATAATCATATCGTTCGAGAGTAAACGGCTCTTTTTCCTTTTTCCAAGTCTCGTCAGAAACGCGTTCAATAATCTTGAGCGGAATCGGAGGGACCACACCCGGATCTTCATAGAATATATATTTACCCTCAATTCGCGCACGGAAAGCGGGATGCTGTTTTTGCAATTTATCCAAAACAATTCGTATTCTTTCTAAAGGGATATTTCCTTTTATTGAAAACATATAAGTTATGGAGATCGGGTCCAGGGAGCGATCGCCGTCTAAATCAAGTAATCGTTCGGCAAAAAATAATTTACGTTTAATGGTCATGATCGTACAGTTGTGATGATTTAATAATTATTTCCGAATTTCAATTGCAAGTTATGACAATTCAATTGAATGTCAACGGAAATTATATTTTATTTGCAACAAAAAATAAAATTCTGACGCATAAATGCGCAAAAGTAGTGTTTTATTTTAAAATACGTCTATTATTTGGTTTTTTTTCTAAAGTGATTTGCTCATACATTTATGAAGCCTCCATGTAGGCTACTAACAGAATCGCCCGATTCCATATTCGGAATCGGGCGATTCAAGAGTAATATAGTCCTCTTAAATCATTTCCGATTACATTAATTCTTTTCTAATCCGATCGACATAATCGAGTTTTTCCCATGTAAATAATTCTACTTCAATTTGTTTTGTCGGTTCTATATCATAGCGGGATGTAAAAGTTTTGACAATTTTTTGAGGTTGGCGTCCCATGTGACCGTAAGCGGCAGTTTCCAAATAAATTGGGAAACGAAGTTTGAGTCGGGTTTCAATTGCTTTCGGACGCATGTCGAAAATCGTTGCTATTTTTTCGGCTATTTCTCCGTCGCTTAAGTTAATTTTGCATTTTCCAAAAGTATTCACAAAAATATTCATCGGTTTGGCGACTCCGATCGCATACGCCACTTGAACCAAAATTTCGTCGGCAACTCCTGCGGCTACCAAATTTTTTGCAATATGTCGGGCTGCGTAAGCTGCGGAGCGATCAACTTTTGATGGGTCTTTTCCTGAAAAAGCGCCTCCGCCGTGTGCCCCTTTCCCTCCGTAAGTGTCCACGATGATTTTGCGTCCGGTTAATCCGGTATCTCCATGCGGTCCGCCGATTACAAATTTTCCGGTCGGATTCACATAGTAGTTGATGTTGTTTTTAAATAAGGATTGGACCGATTCCGGATAACCGGCTTTCACTTTCGGGACCAAAATGTTTATAACATCTTCCGTAATTTTTTTCTGCATGGCTTCATCGGAATCAAACGGATCGTGTTGCGTCGAGATTACAATGGTATCGATGCTTTCGGGAGTTCCATCATCGTTATAGCGGATAGTGACTTGCGATTTGGCATCGGGACGCAAGTAAGGCATCAAATGCAGTTCTTGTTTCCGGATACGGGCTAATTCTATCAACAGTTTGTGAGAAAGATCCAACGCTAAAGGCATATAATTTTCAGTTTCTTTGGTAGCATAACCGAACATCATTCCTTGATCGCCGGCGCCTTGATTGAGAGGGTCTTCGCGTTCAACACCCCGGTTAATATCGTCGGATTGTTCATGGATGGCGCTGAAAACGCCGCATGATTCCGCTTCAAACTGATATTCGCTTTTGGTGTATCCGATTTGACGGATTACGCGACGCGCTACTTCCGGAGCGTCTACATACGTTTTGGATTTTACTTCGCCTGCTAAAACTACTTGTCCGGTTGTTACCAAGGTTTCACAGGCCACTTTGGAATTTGGATCATAAGCCAAAAACTGATCCAAAAGCGCATCGGATATCTGATCGGCGACTTTATCGGGATGTCCTTCCGAAACCGATTCAGAGGTAAATAAATAACTCATAATTTTACTGGTTTTAAATAAATTAAATATACCGGAGAGAAAGAATGATTTGAATTTGCAGAAAAGAACCGGATAAGCCCGATTTTTAGCATTTTTTATTTAGTGGTTGCAAGCATACAAATCTTTCCACTTTCCAAATGTGAGTGCAAAGATAAGTATAAAATATGAATTACGAAATAGAATCCATGATTTTTTTTTAAGTAGGAATTACAAATGATAAAAATACTTAAAATCTTTTTTCAATTGAAAGGGATTGATTACTTTTGTACCCAAATTTAGTTTTGCATGAAACGATTGAATTCAAAAGTAATAGGCTTTTCTTTCATCTTCTTATTTTTTACTGCATGTGGAGAATACAATAATATATTGAAATCTACCGACTTAACCGTTAAATTTGAATATGCGAAGAAATATTTCGATCAAGGAAAATACAGCCGAACGGCTACATTGTTGGAAGAAGTTGTGCAGATGACACGTACAACATCTCGAGGAGAAGAAGCCTTGTACTTATTAGCGCAAAGTTATTATAAAATGAAAGATTATCAAACGGCATCCGAATATTTTAAAACGTATTTCACTACTTATCCCAAAGGAGAATATGCCGAATTAGCGCGTTTTTATTCCGCATACGGTTTGTATATTGATTCACCGGATCCACGTTTGGATCAGACGGATACCTATAAATCCATGAAGCAGTTCCAAGACTTTATTGAAATCTATCCGCAAAGCGACCGAAAAGATGAAGCGCAAAAAGTTTTGTTTGAACTGCAGGAAAAATTAGCTCTAAAAGAATTATTAACTGTTCGATTGTATTATAATTTAGGTAATTATACCATTATTTCTTTTCCCGGAGGTAATTATCTTTCTTGTGTAATTACAGCTCAAAATGCCATTCGAAGCTATCCTTTTTCAAAATACAGAGAAGATTTTATGTATTATATGTTTAAATCGAAATATGAGATGGCTGTTCAGAGTGTTGAAGAAAAGAAAGAATTTCGTTATCGCGATGTTATTGATGAATATTTTGCGTATTCCAATGAATTTCCAAACGGCAAATATATCAAAGAAATAAAAAGATTATACGAAGATATTGATAAAGAATTAAAAAAACAATAAATAAAAACGATGGATTATAAAAAGACTTCAGCTCCGGACAATACGATTACTCGAGATATGATAAAACTCGGAGAAACAACGGGAAACATATATGAAACTGTACGTATTATCGGTAAACGCTCGAATGAAATAGCTGTAGATATTAAACAAGACTTAGGTAAAAAATTACAAGAGTTTTCTTCGACCGTCGATAGTTTGGAAGAAATTTTTGAAAATCGGGAGCAAATAGAAATCTCCCGTTATTTTGAACGTTTACCCAAACCGACTTTAATTGCTATGCAAGAATTCCTGGATGGCGAAATATATTATCGAAATCCGGCAAAAGAAAAAGATAAATTGGAGGAATTATGATCCAACGGATCCAATCGGTATACCTATTCTTCGTGTGTTGCTTAATGGCGCTTCTTATTTTTATTCCTTTTACCACGGAGATGTATTATTTTTTTTCGGGTTTATTTTCTGCAACAGCTTTAACGGCGTTAGTTACTATTTTTCTATATAAAAAACGCAACTTGCAAATTAAACTTTGCTATGCTATACTGTTAATGCAAGGTTCCGCTTATTTATTATTTTTCATTTTAAACCGACCGACTTTTCCGCTCACGGAGTATTTCCAAAATCTCAAGTTAACTTTTATTATTCCGGTGATTGCAATCATTTTAGTTTTTTGGGCTATCCGGAAAATTAAAAATGATGAAAAATTGGTTCGTTCTTTAGATCGTTTACGGTAAAACCTCTTCTTCATGAGGCTGCTAAAAAAAAATGTTATCCCGGACTTAACGAGGGATCCCCTAAAATACGGGGATGATTATCGGTGGGTTGCGGAGAAAGCCCGCAATGACAATCGGAAAAGCATAATAATTTTTGGAATTACGTGCTTTGTTTTTCTCCTCTTCTTTATTAATCTTTTTTATGGTTCGGTCTCTATTCCCGCATCGGCTGTGATAGATAGTTTATTGGGAAAAGAACCCGAAAAAAGCGTTTGGACGAATATCGTATTGCAATCTCGTCTTCCGCAAGCCATAGTCGCTTTACTTGCCGGTTCGGCTTTAGCAACCTGTGGATTAATGCTCCAAACCCTTTTCCGGAATCCTTTGGCCGGCCCTTCGATTTTAGGCATCAGCGACGGCGCTAATTTTGGCGTTGCCTTGGTGATGCTTTATTCGGGAGGAATATTAACGATCGGCAGCGAACGCTCGCATCATTTTTCGGTGATTATTGCCGCTTTTGCAGGCGCTACATTAGTCTTGCTCCTCATGCTTTATTTTTCATCCAAGGTAAAAAGCACTGTTTTAATATTAATTCTCGGAATCATGATTTCTTATTTGGCATCTTCCGGAATCTCTATTCTTAATTCGTATGCTTCAGCTGATAACGTGCGTAGCTACGTGTTATGGGGGATGGGCAGTTTCTCGGGAGTATCGTTAGCGCAAATACCGCTCTTTTCATCCTGTATCTTTGCCGGATTATTATTTTCGATTGCACTGATAAAACCTTTAAATGCTTTGTTGTTAGGAGAAAATTATGCAAACAATCTCGGAATTCATATCGCCCGAACCCGAATAGCTATTTTGTTGGCAACCGGCTTTTTAACTGCCATGGTAACTGCTTTCTGCGGTCCGGTAACATTTATCGGCTTGGTGGTGCCGCATATTGCAAGGATGTTTATTCGGACTTCCAACTTGAACCGACTCCTCCCGTCAACCCTATTAATGGGAGGAGTAGTTGCTTTATTATGCAATTTATTGACAATCATTCCGTTTGGAAAAGGAGTATTACCTTTGAATGCAGTCACGCCGCTTCTCGGAGCGCCGATGGTTATTTATGTGATTTTGAAGAGTAGAAAAAGTTTTTGAATACCTTATAATAATGATAAATCCGGAACTTGAACTCGCTGCTAATTTATTGAAATATACCGGTACTCATCTGTTTTTAACCGGAAAAGCAGGCACCGGAAAGACTACATTTTTACATAATCTTCGAGAAAATTCTCCCAAAAGGATGATTGTTGTCGCGCCGACAGGGGTAGCTGCCATAAATGCAAAAGGAGTGACCATTCATTCTTTTTTCCAATTAAATTTTGCTCCCTTTGTTCCGGACGTAAAACCTGCCAACGATTTTTTTCGTTTCAGTAAAGAAAAAATCAATATAATGCGCAGCCTCGACTTGTTGGTAATTGACGAAATAAGTATGGTAAGATCTGATGTATTAGATGCGGTGGATTATGTATTACGGCATTTTCGAGGCAATGATACTCCCTTTGGAGGCGTTCAACTGCTGATGATTGGTGATTTAGAGCAGTTAGCTCCCGTCGTAAAAGAAGATGAATGGAATATACTGAATAAATATTATGAAACCGCGTTTTTCTTCGATAGCAGGGCCTTGAAAAAAACTTCCTATTTATGCGTAGAACTTAAAATCGTATATCGTCAATCGGAAGAAGTATTTATCAATATGTTGAATCGTATCCGGGAAAATAGCATGGATCACGCATTGTTACAAGAACTGAATAAAAGATTTCAACCCGGTTTTAATCCCGATAATGAGGACGGTTATATCATCCTGACCACTCATAATTATCAGGCTCAAAGAATTAATAGCGATAAATTGGCAAAAATTAAAAATAAAAGTTATGTATATGAAGCTAAGATAACAGGGAACTTTCCTGATTATTCGTTTCCCACCGATGCTCGATTAGAACTCAAAAAAGGCGCACAAGTGATGTTTGTCAAAAATGATTCCTCTTATGAAAAGCGTTATTATAATGGGAAAATCGCTGTTATTACAAGCATCGATGATCATTGGATTGAAGCCCGCGGTGAAGGAGATGAACATCCGATTGTTGTGGAAAAAGAGATTTGGAGTAATATGAAATACACCATTGATCCCGGCACAAAAGAATTGAAAGAAGATGAAGAAGGTTCATTTGAACAGTATCCGCTTAAGACCGCATGGGCTATTACCATACATAAAAGTCAGGGTTTGACTTTCGATAAAGCCGTTATTGATGCCAAAGCGTCTTTTGCGCATGGCCAAGTTTATGTAGCCTTGAGTCGTTGCAGAACTTTGGATGGGCTGATATTAAGCTCTCCACTCAACGCACATTCCATTATCCGTAGCGGAAGCATCGATGCTTTCACACGTAATGCGCAAGAAAAAGCGCCCAATGAGAAACAGTTTCTAAACCTGCGAAAAGAATATTTTACAGAAAAACTGTTTGAACAGTTTTCCTATTCGGAGATTCGGGCTCATTTTAATAAAATACGTTGGTTGTTAAATGAGCATTTTCGGAATCTTTACCCCGAATTAATCAATCAATACAAACAGACCGAAGAATGTTTTAAGAATGAAATTTTGAATATTTCAGAACAATTTCAAAAACAGTTGCAAAAACTCCTTTCTACAAAGGAAAACCCCGAAGATGACTCAGAATTACAAGAAAGAATAAAGAAAGCCGCCATCTATTTTCAGGAGAAAACGGATCTGATTTTCCGGGATTTAGTCAATAAAACCACTGTTGAAACAGACAATAAAGAGGTCAGAAAAAAAGTCAACACTGCATTGGGTTTATTGCAGACAGAAATCCGGCAAAAACAAAAAACGTTGGAGATCTGTTTGAATAAATTTACCGTATCCGCTTATCTGATTGCCAAATCAAAAGCTGCAATCGAAGAAGAAAGTCCGATGATACAAAAAAAGAAAGAAGCAGAAAAAACTACCAAAGACTCCACTTCAAAAGTTACGGTTCCCGGTGATATTCTTCATCCGGAACTATACGAAGAACTTCGCTCTTGGCGCGTCAAGTTGGCAAGAGAAAAAAGTGTTCCTGCTTATGTCGTCTTGTCGCAAATGGCTTTGATTGGAATCACCAATCTGCTTCCAAAAACATCGGAGCAATTGCTACGGATTCCGGGTGTTGGAAAAACAACGCTAACTCGCTATGGCGATGATATTTTGCAAATAGTGCAACAATACGTTTAAAATGATAAGAGCATCTGCCAGATGTATGTGGCTCCATTGGCATCCACCATTTTCCATACACGTTCTGCCAATTCCGGGCAGCCTTGGACTTTCTCGCAATTAATATCTTGAAGGTGTTCTTGCCAAGAAACACAGACGCCTGCCGGTCGGCCTGTTGCAGACGGAAGTGTATCATACGGCTTAAAGTTGCCGGTTGGACGTACCGCCAATTCATCGAGCGGTTCATCCGGATTTTCATATATACCGAATTCACGAGTCGCTTCGACCATTGCCTTCATATTCGCGACTTTGATGTCGTTTTGCATAATAGCGCTTGCATCCATTATATAGCCTCCTTCTTTTCCAAGAATATCGATCAGTTTCTTGACTTCGGAACGAACTTGACCGGGAGTTCCAAACGCTAAAGTAACATTACTCAGACCACCACTGATGGCGAATTTGTCATGGAGTTTATTGTGAACGGTTTGAGGATCACCGCGATCGATATGGTAAACGATGCTTCGTTCAGGCAATTCACGGAAAGCCTCGAGATGCGCATCCCAATTGCCTTCTGCATAAAACATGGTTTGATGACCTTCTTTCCACAATTGTTCGATAATAGGACGAACAGTAGGCCAATAGATCGTATTGAAATGCTCAGGTCCTACAAAAGGCACGCATCCGCGATGCATCCAATAACCGATGGGAACTTGCGATGCAGGATCTGCGGTCTGAGATGCCAACCAATGTAAATGAGGCATTAATGCTTCGCAGGCTTTCATCACCTTTACGGGTTGCTCAAATAAATCCATGGTCAAACCGATGTAACCCCGTAGTTTATCGCCCAAAATATCTAAAGGAGCCTTAAAGATACCGCATAAGGAGCCGGGTGTTTCCGCTTCGTTCTTCATACGGACGCTATGCGGTCCGTAGGCATTGAAATATTGAACCATCGCCATTGCAGAAGATACCAATGCCACATCGCTGCGAAAGGTATTTGGAGCGCCCGCTTGGGCAATTCTTCGCGTGGCGCGCGGCAACCAAACTTCATATAAAAAGGCGGTAGGATCCGCAATAAGTCGATCGTATTCATCAGCACGCATGAACGATTGATCTTCGGGAGGTTCGATATATTGGAATCCGCAATCGGGTGGGACATTGACACCCGGAACTCCGTAATAACGGATGGATGCCGCATCGGTGATACCCGGCCACACATAAATCATGTTTGCCGGGACAGCATCCCAATCATAATCCTTGCAACATTGAATCATTGCTTCAAAAGCATCCGAATAATTCTGAGTCAACTCTTGGCAGGTATACCCTGCATGTACCCCGGTAAATTCGGCGGCAAACGGACGAATGGGGATCCTATCCGGTTTACGGTTATTCAAGGCTGTCACAAAACGGCGCAAACGTTTTTGGTAACGTTCATTATTCTCGGACATAAGTTATTTTTTTCTGTTTGTATCCATCGCAAAGTTACAATATCTTAATGAGAAATAAAAAGGGAACGATGATTTACAGCCTATCCGATAAAGAGAAATATTTAGTTTAATCTGAAAAAAACGAATAACCGCCTTATTTCTTTAACAAATCCCAAGTAACTACTCAGGTCAAATTTGCAAATATATTTCGGCTCATCGGTAAATGTAGCCAATCCCAATCCGGAACGGATTGGATATGGGTAGCCCGATGTGAAACGTCGGGGAATGAAGATAAATCAACCATACCTGAGTGGCGAAGCCCCGAAACAACGTTCGACGTAGTCAAATATTTTTGGATTCCCGATCGTACATATTCTGATTAGTTCTCGTCCTAACGTCTTATTATCCGATTTAATACGTAAAATCAAATCTTCATCTCGGGGCTTCGCCGCTTGGCTATGGCCGATTTTTCCGGATTCCCCGACGTTTCACGTCGGGCTACCAATATCTAATCC
>JGI20166J26741_11912250_pt1 | contig 41373 bp, 34 predicted proteins | sample TergutCu122P5_FD_26741 | JGI IMG/M metagenome (IMG submission 26741)
ACACATCCGTCGCCATCTCAATGTATGAATATGTTCCGCTAGGCGCGCCATTGTTATACAGCACGAGATTAACGCCAGGTGATGTTATGCTAATGTTACCGCTCAATCCACCGCCTGTAAGCGGTAAAAAATCCGCCGCGTGTTTTCCATCCAATAAATCAGCATCCAGCCCAGACCCAGTGCCTTGATTCCCTTGGCTCCATAATTTAGCCCAAGCTCCCCATGCATCAGCCCCTGTGTCCCGTTTTCCTCTTATCCAAATGTCGCTGCCCCCGCCATCTTGCCCAGGCCAGGACTGGCATAACTGAGTTTTAGCCGCCCCATTGCCTGTTATTGTCAAGCAATGCCCATAGGCAACTGGGAACCCGTTATTATAAACCGCGGAATAATATATCCCTACCGGCCATGTGGAAGGCAAATCATTCGCGTTCTTGGCTCCGATGTTGTGGTGATCCAATGAGACAGGCGCGAAATCCGCAGCATGTTTTCCATCCAGCATATCCGCGTCAAGCCCCGACCCAGAGCCATGATTATGCTCGCCCCAGATTTTCTTATCACTTTCCATAACTGTTTCTACATTATATGATCTTAGAACCAATGTATCAGGAAGCAACACCCCATCAGGGCTGGGTGCGCGAAGCACAAATTCGTATCTTGTTGAATCATTCTCGATATTATATTGCCTAAGCATTGTGGACTGCAATATTTTACCGCCATTTCTTTCTACATATCTAACGCCATCAGGAATGTTATGAATAGCCATTACGCAGCCATCACCCACAAAAAATGCCACATCGTCATAATTATCAAAATAACAATTTCTCATAAACACTAGCCCTGGCCCTAATAATTCATAAGCGATAACCCACTTGTTTGACATCTGACACTCGGAGAGTTCTATTAGCGCACAATCATGCATCCTTATCCCATAACCGCTATCACGATCATCAATTAAGCCAGTTATTCTTAATGATCCAGTGCAATTTGAAATTTCAGTTGCTCGGAATCCAATTTTAAACGACCACACCTGCATTCTTTGGATTGTATTATTTGCAATAACAAGGTTACTAATCGCGGCTCCCCAGCCATAAACCACTAATTCACCGAAACCTTTAAAATCTTCTATGTGTATTACTTCATAGGGGTCACTTTCACTTATTACGCTAATTAAAACTCTGCTATTAATATTTTTAGGCAGGCTATCAAGCGTGTCTTGCAGATCAACAATATCTATCTCTAAATATAGATCTTCTTCCTGAGAAGGGCCTCCGCCTCCGCCAAAACCGCCATTAGCAACAACCTGAACATTCGCGCCTTCAATGAGAAAGTTTGTCCCATCATATGTGGCGGTAAAGATATCGCCATCTTTTAAAATATCTTCAGGCATTTTTGTTGTAATGCCCGCGACCGGACGAATACTGCATTGAATATTTCCTAATTGATTGACATTAATGAATAAATCCTCGTTGGCGCCAGTGTTTTCATGTTTCCTGATATGCAATGGTATATCGATCAAGTCAGCATAACTATTAATGAATTTTTGCCCTGCCACACCATTTTTAATTCCTGTAATTTCAATTTCTACTTTATTGCTAGTCCCCGTATCTTCATATAGATTTGTATTTAAAGCATCAACTGTAAAATTAGTGCCTAAGTTTCCCTCTATATATAAATCCTTTTGTAATATGCTCATGTTTCACTTCCTAAATATATATAACATTATGTATAACATTCAGAGCCAATGGAAATTTATAAATCAGTTTAAAATGCCCATTATTTATAACTGATACTTCGGGAAACATCTGTACGCCACTTTGGTTAAATACCGTTACAATTGGTGTTAAATTATTATGGGTGTGAAATACAGCGAAAGTGTTAGTAGTGCCATCTCCGACTATTTGCAATCTTGAAGGCGTCATAAATTGAAGTATTTTCCCTACAGTTGTGTCAAGTATAGTCATATTGGAACCGTTCATATTTGACATGAAAGAAATCCAATCCCTTACAAATACTTGGTTAGATTCAGCGGGATTATAGACTTCTAATTGTAAATTTGGTGTTTTATAAGCCATCTAACCACTCCTTTATGTGATTCTCATATACATAATGCTTTGTAACCTTAAATTTTCGATATCCGATATACGTAGATTTTCTATTTCAGAAACTACCCTTAATCTAATAACACCTAATCGAAAGCCCCTTGTATTATAAGCGGGGCTATTCTGATCATATACTCCATCTATCGCGCCTAATATTATATTAGGTAAAGATAACCTTGATATAAAGGCTATCCCTATTCGTTCACTTATAAACATCGGAATAATATTTGCCTTTATATATTTATCAAGCCTGTACCTAACAGAGGAATGAAAACCAAGATTAATATTCCTCTTTATATAACTATGAATACTTGTAGACAGATTAGATAACGCAAGCGTCTGTTTTATCGAACGATAAATATAAGACCATACCGCCTTAGTTATACTAACAACTACAGTCATTGGTATGCTATCATCCGCGATTGCTATGGGTATGTCCTGTTGAATTCCGTATATATAAGCATCGAAGCTATGTATGTTGTTACGGATAAAAGCATCGGCATCCGTAACGTTTGCTCTGCCGCGCTGTAGGCATCTACCGTACACGCACTACACCCCCATTACAGACAGTCTGATAATACCCAGTTAAATCCGTCTGGATTAAGAATAAGCGTAGTTCCTATTTCGACCAGCCTATCATTCAGAAGCCTTCCGCACCACCATACGTTTTCACCCGTTGGCGTATCTGAGATAAAGAAATGAGTAAACAATCCCCATTCGGTTAAAGCTGTTGGAAATTTAAACTGTTGAGCAAGTGTTATTAATTGGTTTTCGGCAAAAGTAAATGTGTTTTTATTATTTGGCAATAATAGCCGCATGTATCCCGGCGCTACTGGCTCAGTAATCCCAACTCCTTCGGGGCTAATTGTCGTTAAAGAAACACCCATATAATAATTTATTGGCGGAGTAAATGAGATGCCGCCGAATATGTAATCCAATATCATATTTGCCCTTGAGGTGGTTAAAGACATATCGCTCGTGCTTCCTCCACAGATATCAAGCCGGAAGCCATTAACTCCAGCATCGATAATCGCGCTGCTATTAATCTGAACGTTTACGGGAGAATTGTTTAGAGTCCCATAAAACCAGATATTATTGCTTTCATCCGACAGGGCATAATTCACCACGGGCAGCCAGTTGACAGACGATTCATTAAATACAAATTCATTTGTTATTGTCACAACACGATTCAGGGCATTTGAAAAATTCCCTTTTGTGTTAGGAATCTTTACCGGCGCATATGATGGATCTACCGGCCTGACTAATCCAATGCCATTGGCGCCTAACGGTGATGTTGATAAATCTAAGAAAAAATTTGCGGGCCGTATAAAACTTGTACGCCCTAAGATAAAATTTAATATTGCGTGGCTTGCGAATGTTGTAATCAATATAGTTCCCTCCTTACCTCACTATGCCGCGATCTATAACGATTAATCCTTGGAATGGGGTGAAACGTTTACCGCCGCCGTCTGTTATAACAATTTGATGAACAAATGCCCCTTGTAAATTCATGGTATCAATTGATTCAAGCGTTACCTGAATGGTTCCTGTATAATTGCCCGCATAATCCTGAAGCAATATGATATTTCCATCTGTTAGGCTTTTATATATAATCGCCTTGTTCTCATTAACAGAAAATGTTGTAAAAAACCACTCAACGTTCTGCACCGAACTAAGATCCACAACTTCGCTATTTGTCTCTTTTCTTAAAGTAAGCCTGAAGTATTCAGTAGAACCAGCTATCATATAAAGGGTTTTATCCGCGTAAAGATCATGGATTATTTTAGTCGCCAACTTGATCACCCTCTGGTTGCAGAATTTTCAATACTTTTTGTTTTATATAAAAAACTCTATCTATGTCATCACCGCTGACTTTAATAGAGTTCACTAAATTATAGATATCGACTAGATCTTGCTTAATTTCCATACCTCGCACCTTTTCATGTTACATGCTTATGATTTTTTACTTCCCACCACAAATCGTTTATTTCTCTGGCGATATCACCATATTTTCCGGCGGATAAAGTACCTTGAAAATTTCCAGATCGAAATGTTGAATAACCTGTAGCATCAAAATCCAAACAATTAAGTTTCTGAAAACTACCTGTATTTGAGCCAGTAATTGAAACGCCGTTGATTGAAACACCACGAATTGTACCTCCAAATATTCTATCCGCGGATAATGATCCGCTAGTTATTAAATTCGCGGATATGCTGCCTCCACTTATCCGATCCGCTGACATAGTTCCAGCGGTTATCATGCTTGCCGTAATAGCGCCTGTTGAAATTTTATCGGAGGTAATAGATCCAGCCTGAATTTTTGCGGAGGTAATAGATCCAGACTGGATATGGTTAGCGCCAATCGCGTTAGCGGCTATTTTTTCAGCCACAATGGAACCAGATTGAATATGGTTTGCTGTTATGGAATTCGCCGAAATTTGATCAGCCGTTAATTGCCCACTTATTTGATTTGCGCCTAAAGGTCCGTTGTACCTTGAATTAGAATCAATAGTAGTGCTATACAGATTCCCGTTGGAAAAGCTGAAAGATTGAGGTGTTATTGTCATTGACCCTAATCGCAATGAGCCGCCTCTTATCTCTACATACTCAAATATAGCGTTACCCTGAGAATCAATCGTAGCCCTGTTGTTGATATTTAAGCTGCCGCCCGTTATATTTCCTTTAAAATACACATTGCCGTCTGTGCCTAAATATATCTGCCGGTTAGCGTCATTCTGAGCGCCGTTCCAAATTGTAAGGCCAACTGTAGGGTTTAGCTGAATGGTATTGCTTCCCCTGGTTAAAGTGAAATTGGCGTTGTTTAAATAAGCGCCGGTTTCATTTAGGATAAAATTGTTCTGAGCGTTAGAAATATGCAGTTCATTACCCGCGATAAGGCGACCGACTATTGCCGGAGCGACAAGGCCATATACCCTTCCGCCCGCGCCGCCGGGAGCCGTTATCTCTCCGAGCGCCAATTCAGCCGACGTGAAATTATTTCGTGAAAAGACAATCTGCTTTCCGGTAATCCACAATTCCTGCGGAAGCAGCCTTCCGGTTCCAAACTCATATTCCTTAATCCGTAGCCCATTATCGTCAAACAAGACATTAATACGATTGGTGTTCATGATAAGGTTATTGTGAGCTAGGTCTAGCGCCCCATTTATAAACTGTGTCACTTCATCCGTTTGGTTTCGCATTGCTTCCAACTTAACCAGATCAAACGAAATATTCGCGCTTACATTAACGGTTCGGTTATACGCGCCGAAATCAAAACCATCATTTATTTTTGTTTGATTGCCATATACCAATTTAAAGTCCGATAAATCACCAAAATTAATGTGAACGCCTAACAACAAAGGCCGCACAACGCAGTTCTCATGTATTACGAGCGAGAAAGTTTGCCCCAATTCAAAATAATCCCGAAACATCTGATATTCTATTAATGCTAAGAAATTCACAGAAGATATTTCAAAGAGATACTTTGGAACAGATCCTTTAGATAATACGAGTTGCCCGTATGACAGCAAATCCTCCCTCACGCGTTGCTTTTCGTCTTGCGTCATTATGTCGGTGATAACATAGCCATTATCCTGAATCGTATCGTACCGGAAATATCGGTTCAGTTCTTTCCATTGGTCCGCGGTAAAATTGCTCTCCATTTTAAGCTGCGTATTGATGCTGGATATCTGATTCAGAATACTCTGAAGCTGATTATTCGCGTTCGTTATGGCCGCATCCTTATTCGTTATCTGAGCATTGACCTGGCCCATAAGGTTATTGATGTCCGCAAAAGGTATGTTGCCCTGTGATATTCGGACTGACTTCACATTATTAAGCGCGTCGATAAGCCCTTTGAGTTGCTTTAAACCGCTCGTGGCCGTCAATCCCGGCGTAAGCGTCGCCGTGCCGTCAGCGTTCGCGTTGAAATTCACCTTGTATTCAGGGGCATTATTTTGCAGAGCGGCGATTTCAGTATTTTTATCCTTATACTGAATAAGCAGACCCGAATATGCGGCCCTAAGGGAACCATACTTAATTTCATAAGCCGCAAGCGCATTGCGCAAGCCTTGGGACATCCTATCCTTAAAATAATCGACATTATATATTGTGTCGCCAGTCGGATTCACGCCGGATATGTCCAGCCCATCCGCGCCCAATACCCGCAGCGCCGTAATTATCCCGTCTGTTTGCGGCGTTACCTTAGCCGTTTTTAGAAGGTTCTCAAATGTCAATGCTATCCCTGTATCCTTGAATATCTTATTGGCATCGTAAATATTTATTTCAAAATTCTGATAATCAAATATAATGATCGCTTCAAACGTTTCATACAAATTATTTGTCATAATGGAATAGAGATCGCCATCAGTAATGTTTACCGTGCGCTGCCGCGTCAGGAACACGCCGTCAACGTTGCCAATCCGCCAGTCAGGTATGAGCGTCATTAAAACACCCATTATACTTTCATACGGCTTTAGCGCGTTATATAGCTTATACTGTCCTTCTATTTTGGTTATTCTTTTCGATTGCAGCATTGATTGTACAGACAGCGCCCGACACGTCTTAAAGGTTTCAATCCCATCAGAATCTTCCACTGGCTCCATAAGCTGAAAATATCCTATGCCCGGAACATGAATTATTCGCAGTTCTTGAACCAAGTCGTAATAAAAATAAGGTTCTCCGTTTATTATTTTGGGCACTTTAAATTCAACAGTGGATATATCGTTAAAATTCAAATCAAAAATAGGCTCGCCCTTTAAAAACAGGGTGCAGAGTGGTTCTAAGGATAATTCACATAAGACTATCGGCGGGGTATCAATGCGCCCGTATATATCAAACTGAAAATTCATAATTAGTATCCGCTCCCCGTCTTAAATACGCGTGACCTTATAGTTACCATGGATCTCCCATTGACGCGGAAGAAATTATGCCCGTCTTTTAGCCTAAAGAAATTCATATTGAATTTGTCTATAATTCTATCTCCGCTCGCGGTTGTCATATATCCTAAATAATTATTAACGGTTATCGTCTCTCCTGCCCGTGCGCCCGCGATTATAAATGGGCGATTTGGTTCCGCTTCACTGTCAATTCTAATGTAAATAATGCTGGGTTGCAGCTTGATGATCAGTTCCGGGTAAATGAAATCCTTTATATTTGAAAGATTAAAATAGTCAAATGTTGTTACACCTTGGGTACAGTCAAAAGTTGCCTCAAACCTATCGCCCAAAACAAAAGGTGATGTACACACCACATTGAAACGCCAACCCATAACGCGCTTATCAATACGAACAATTTGAGTTTCGCCGGTAAGCCAGCACTCATACGATTGATTACCTTTATCGGGATCGAATATGGTCAGCAATTTCGGTTCTACGTGGCCGAATAGCCATTCTTCAATAGCCTGTACTTCAAATTGCTCATACCATGTGCCGTGCTTATTATATATCTCTAAAGGGAATTCCAGATTCTTAGGTCTGGCAAGCCCATAAAAATAAGGGAACGCCCGCCCCCCAGCTTTGTCCTGTAAAGGCTCGGCATTCCCATATGTATTACTGCTTCGCGTTGGATCGCTGTTCAGGCCAGAAATAACTAACCCAAACAAATGAGATGTCGTATGGTTATATTCAAAATTGCTAATGGTTAATCACCCCTAAAATGCCCTCGCCGGCGAGTTAAGTCCTGCTTTTCTTTGGCTAAAATTGAAATCTCTTTGAATTTTCCGATTATTAAATTCAAGCGCCGAAATGATCTTCTTATCAACATCCTGCCCAGTAAACCCATTGACTTCGACATTGCTATAAAACGATTGGCCGGCCGCGCTGTTGCTATTTATTATGGTTGACCTGGCCGCCGCGCCCCTATTCAGCCCCAAGGACCGCATTAAGAGGTTTTGTCCGTTTAAAATCTCATTTTGGAGGCTCTGCAAATCTGGCAATATCCGATCAAGAGATTCACGTTCAGATACTTTTAATACACGCTCGTTTTCGTGTAGCTTTGCTAGAGTATCGCGTCGCACAATGCCGCCCGTAGCCATGCGAGGCAGGTTATCTAGCATCTTCATCAGATCATCCATGCTGCCATAGAGCCTATCGCCTACATTATTGAATCCAGACGAATCAAACCATTGATCGCCTACGCTGAATTGTTTTGTAGCGTCATTCCAGCCCACATTATACCCTTGGCTCTCGAAAAAGTTTCTCACGCCAACTGTTTGACTTGACAGATCGACAGAAGATATTTTATTGCTTAAATCTAAAATATCCTGATATATACTCCTTACATTTTCCAAAGTGGGGATGACGCCAATCTCCACATACTTCGTGTAGTTCTTCCATGCTTTAGTTACATCTTCGTCAATGCCGGTGCCGTATGTTTTATTCCAAGCAAGAAGATCCTTGTAGATTTCTTCACCGCGTTCATCAATACGATCCATTGCCATTTGGGTTAGCGTGCCGGAATTAGCGATACTTTTATTTAGATCATCAATTCTGTCCTGATGGTTTTTTATTAGCTTGTCTAAAGCATCCTTTTCTTTGTCGTAGCCTTCGAGAGTCATGTTAATGACATCTTCTCTGGCTTTCATCTCGGCTTCCATAGCGTCCATCCGAGCTTGATGCGCCTTTTCGCTAGCATCCATCTGCTGGCTGATAAGATCTTTTTCTTTGTTCTTATTTTCAGCAAAAGTATTATACTCACTATCTAATGCTTCTTTTTGACGTTTTATGGAATTATCAAAAACAAAGTTGTCCAATTCCAATTGCTTTTCAGCTAGCTCTTTTTGAAGTTTTGCTCTTTCCGCTATCGCGGCTTGCGAATCATTCCCCAAGAGTTCAGCTATACGATCTTGAATAGTGGATACAGCCTTTGTTCGCTTATCAAGTTCTTGTTCGTAATCACGCTCGTTTTTAGCCTGATCAAGTAGCTCTTTCTTTGCGTCGATAATCTTTTTATATGCTTTTAGCTCATCCTCAATAAGTTTAGTCTTTTCCTTAGCGGCTTCCTTGGCGGCTTTGAGTTCATCCTGAAGCATTTTCTTGCGGTCGTTATAGGCTTCTTTTTCTTTCTTGAGGTTATTTTTAAGAACTTTCGCTAAATCGTCTATAGCTTTCTTGCGCTCATTAATGCCCTTAATCTCAGTTTGTATGGCTTCAACTTGATCCTTAACTTCCTGCTGAATCATTTGTTTTACAAGGCCAACGACATCCATAATAGCGTCTTTTTGCTTATTAAGTTTATCAAGATTCATCTGATTTACTTGATCTTGTAAGTCCTTTAATGAAAGTGTCGCATCTTGTATAGCCTTAGATAAAGCGTTTGTAATTTCTATATATTCTTCTGGCCCGATTTTACCGTCGAGAAATGCTTTTTCAACATCTTTTAGTTTGGACTGATAATATTCAAGTTGCGTTCCGGTTATCTGAAGCTTTTGCCCCGTAAGATCAATAGCTCTCTGGAAATTGCCTAAATCATTAGTATCAAGCAGCTTAATTTGCGTGTCGAGAATAGATAAATGCCGCGAAACTTTTTCCTGTTGGTCTTTAAACATTTTGTCATAAACGCCAACAATTTTATCGCTATAATCGCGAGCCTTATTTAGTTGAGTCTGGATTAACGCATCGGTTTCCGCGGCTCCACTTAATCGAAACTCTTTAACGGAATTTTCAGCATCGACTTTAAGCTGCCCAAGAATCCTCAACTGCGCTTCATAATCTTTATCATAAATAGCTGTATTTAATTGCGCGCTTAATTGATCTTCTCTTAGCTTGCGTTCATCCTGATTGATTTTGCGCATCTCGTCGTTAAATTGTTCAGCAAAACGTATGCTGTCACCATACGCGGCTTGAATTATAGCTTTGCGTCTAGCCAAGGCTTCTTCTTCCGATATATTCCCGTCGGCAAGAGCATCCTCTATATATTTAAGTTCCTGTTTGACAGCCGCTTCAAATTGTTTAACTCTTTCTTCAAGTAGTGCTGTACGTCTGTCATTATAACCCTTTAGATCGCTGTACTGCTCATTCAAAGCCTCTCGTTCATAAAGTATTAATTCGTCAGCGGCTTGCCGTGACATTTCGCCGCGCGCCACTAAAGCATCATAGTCTGCTTTTATTTTATCGTCCGCGGCTTTACGCGCTTCTTCTTGAACAGGATCATCATATTCAGCTTTTAGCATATTTGCCGTGTTCTGAGCAACACTACCTAATTCTTTTTGAGCGTTAATTTGAGCGTTAGTCGCTGTAACGCCAGCCCGTTGCAACTCACGCCATAATTCTAAATGCTTTTCTTTAAAAGGTATTAATTTATCCTCAAGATCATCTTCAGGATTAATGGCTATAACAATATTAAGATTTTTTGCGTCATCAGCTAGGATATCGCCGCTCTTAGATAAAATATCACGGACATACGCATCTAATTCCGCTGGTGTTAATACTTTCCCATTATCTAAAATAGGGGTAACAACAACAGTCATATCATCTATATCATACCCAGATGTGTAAGTTGTTGCCATTTCACCAGTTGGAAAATCGCTCCAACCCGCCAATTGCATTTTTGTTGAAGATATATATGGGCGCTTATTATAGTCAACGTTGCCGTTAACTAACGCGTTCATGCTATCGGCGGCTTCTTTCATTTCCTCTTTTATTTCTTGTGCCCGTTTCGCGCCATCCTGAACCGCGTTATTAAGATTTATTTGAGCGTCGGTTGCTTTATTGGTTGCGTTAACAACTTCATTAACGGATTCGGCATTAATTGAGGATGAATCCATTTTAGAGATCTTATCGGCTTTTTGACCAAGACTAATAAGGCGCTGTTCTTCTTTTTGCATCTTGCTCTCGTTTGTTTCAACAGCACTATTATAGCCCTTTAATGCTTCCGTAGCTTTTTGAGTAACATCAGCGCCATCTCTTATGGCATAAGTCCATTCACGAGCGGCGAGAGGATCTAACCCGCTGAAACGATCTAAGAATTCGTTAGCATAGTTAATTCTATTGTTCATTGCCTTGCTATTTGGCTTATCCTCAGAACGCTCCAATGTAGCTTCAAACATACGAACAATTGCTTCAACATCAGTTAACTGTAGGAATTGATTAAACCCGCCAGATAAAGGAGTCACATTTTTGGCATTGGTTAAAAAAGAACCGCTTGTTTGCCCTCTCATTCGGCTATCAATATCTTTAGAATTCATTTCATTCCAAAGAAATTCTAATTGCGTACCAAGATCTGTCCAAGCTTTGCCAATTGATTCAGCGTATTTTTTTAACTCGGTTAGCCTTCCACCGCCCCATTGGGCAAGGCCACTATAGCCAAGTGAATTGATGCTGCTTGGATCAAGGCCGGACTCTTGTTTCAAATTGCCTAATATAGCCGTGGCTACAGCATCGCTCAAACCTTTGCTTTTAAAGAAATTGAATATTTGAGCGGCAATATCAGTATCAGAACTGAATCTAGGCGCGGATGCGTTGCCTTCATTTGTCCATTGCGGACTAATTGGAATAATTAAGCCTGGGCCTTTATTGCCTGATTGACTTGTATCCAATTTTATTTCCGCTGTTAGCCCATATTTATCTAGGTTCGATGTTGACAGTTTCGGTATCCCTAAATGCATAGCATCCCAATAGGGATTTCCGCCTTGTGGATTATACATTAAGCCGGATTCCAGTTTAGATTCACTTGCGAATCGTTTAACCAAATCAGCGAATTGTTCCGTGGTCATACCCATTTTTTCCGCTAAATTGAGCATTTGCTTCCAATTAAAATCTAAGGCCATTCCATAATTGTGCATTGAGTTATATGGATCAACGCCAGTTTTCCCTTTGCTCTCATATGAGCCGGGGCGTACCCCAGAAGTGATAGCTGGGTCAAATCCTGCTTCAACCATCTTTTGAAGAAATACTTTCCATCTCTTTTGTAATTCTGGATGTAGTGAATTAAGTTCCTCGCTAAATGCTTCCACAAAATTATAAGCTACTGGAATCTTGCCGCCGGTTGACGCATAGCCGCCGCTGTCAGAAGCAGGTCGGCCACTGTCAGAAGTAGGGCCGCCTCGATTACTCCACCAAGCGCCGGATGAAATACTTCCAAGTTTCTTGTTCATGCTATCAACGTGTGTTGTTGTGCTATCATCCATAGTTGATAGCGCGCTCTCATAGTCAGTTGCCATACCATTGTAAACAGGTTTGGTATTTGTCCTTAAATCGGTAAATTCACCAAGAATTTTGTCTGTGCTTTTATCAACTATTTCTTCTTGTTTATCCTGAGATTTCTTTAGATCGTCCTCTTGCCCTTTATTTGTTTTTTCACGAGCGGACTTAGCTTCAACTATAGCGTCAATTATTTTTTGATTGACTTCACCAGCCGCAATTCCAAGTTTATCAAGAAAATCATTTTGACCATATGATTCCATTAAGTCGCCATATTTTTCAAGCATTTCGAGATAAGTAGCAGACGATAAACTTCCGTCTTTTATCATTTCGATTCGCGCCTTTTTAAGCAAGTCCGCGTTTCCTCGTAATTCAGAAGTTAATTCTTTATAACTATTAACCGTCACATCAACCTGTGATTGAAGCACCTTTAATAAATCAATCTCCTGCTGGTTGGCTTTGCTCTTTGTTTTTAAGGCTTCTATTTGATCTTCGATTTCTTTTCTAAGCTTTTTATCCGCTTCGGTTTGTCCTAGTGTTGACAATTGAGTATTTTTCGCTTTTATTTCTGTGTCATTTAAAGATTTAGCATATTCCTTATCAGCTATTATGTTTAGTGTTTTTTGTTTTTCTTGATCTTTTAACCCTTGCACATTTAGTTTCAAAGAACCTGTTGAAGCATCTAGAAATTTCTTATAATCTAACCCAGAAGCCTCTAACGCTTTCCAAGTTCCAATTGAGATTTCACCATTGCTGTCCATTTCCTTTTGAGCGGCATCTAAAAGAGAAATATTCGCCGTTGTTTCTTTCAAGAGATCCGAAAATTCTATTAATGGTATATCATCAACTTTAGGGAAAAAGAAATTGTTAAAGAATTCTTCTAAATCAGTTCCTAAATTATCAGAACCAAACGCGTTAATAAAAGCTTGATGCATTGCGTTAATAGAATTAACAACAGTTTCTTCGCCTTTAACATAAGCGTCTCTTATGTTATTGATTTGTTTAATCAAACTTTCATTAGAAAAGAATTCGCCGAAAGCTCTTATTGCGTTATGTCTTTGATCAACATTGGTTATATCAGAAAGCAATCTTTGAACTTGTTTTAAATCGTCAAGAGGTAAATTCTTTAATAATCTTTCAACTTCTTGTGTCATTTCAAAATGAACTTTAGCTGTTACAGTTATTTCGCCAGTATCGCCTTGCGCATTATCCACAAGATTAATCAGTTGATTTTTAATATTGTCGTAATCTTCTTGCGTAAATTTAAGGTAGGGCGCCAAGCTAATATATACTTGATTTTCATCTTGTCCATATACATCAGCTATTTTCTTAACGTTATCACGCACGGATTTTATCAATTCAGAAGCGGTTAATTCCGCCGTGTTTGCGGTGAATAGCATTTCGATTGGTTCTTCTAAGACCTTTTTATTTTTTATAAAAGTTTTAGTAAAGTCCTCAATCTGCTTTTGCAATTCTTCAGGATCATCCGTTAAAGGATTGAAGCTTTTCAAGCGAATATCTATAGTGTTAGAAAGATACAATTGCTGCGCTTTAGTTAAGTCATCATAGCCCTTTTGCGCTTGTGTTATCGTAGAAAGTGTATTGGTCAATATCTCTTTTTCGGAGGCAGTGCCTTGATCAACTAATTTTGTAAAGGCTGTTATTGCCGCGTTAAATTGAGCAATCGACCTAACGCTCACATCGTCACTCTCTCGCGCTACATCCATTATTTCTTTATAATTATCGACAATCCTTTGCATATCATTGTCAGAAATAAAAGCATGAGTGCCTACACCATTTTGTATAACCCTTCCAAACAGACCATCGCCCGTACCTAAAACTTCTTGAACAGCTTCGCCTAAGCCAGCGTTTGCTGAATCCCTGAATACATTTTTAATATTATCCGCAAGGCCCTGGCTGGTTTTTAATCCGCCAGCGAAAAGCGTATCGGTTCCTGGTATTATCTTGCCATATAGTTCTTCGTTCAGCTTTTGACGGGCGGCAACAACACCTTCAATAATAACAATAGTGTTTTCAAGCGAAGCCGCTGTTTCAAGGTTCTTTATACGTTCTTTCTCTAATAAATCAATGGTATTTTCTAATAGATTATTCTTATCTACAATTGCATTTCCTTCAGAATCATAAGCTTTTATAACATTAGGACTAAGTTCAACAATCTGATTTACGATTTCTTTATAACGTTGATATTCTTCCTCAGACAACGAAATATTTTGACCATATTGATTAACTCCATTAGATAACTTCTTAAACTCTTCTTTTAAAGATTCAAGCGCAATTATACTTGTTCTTGACGTATTATTGAAATTATCAAATGATTGTCTTAATTTATCTGCTTTATCAATAGTCCTTTGAGTTTCTTGCGCCATATAGCCAAGCGCAGACCCAATAGAACTGACAGCTAATCCAGCCCCACCGCCAATTAAAGCGCCCCACGGCCCGCCAATCTGAAACCCAGCAAAAGCGCCAGACATTATGCCGGTGGTCATATTATTTCCGATTGCTTCTCCAATTGATTCGGCTCTTTTGGAATTAGAATAACTTATCATTCCTGTGGTGAAAGCAGCCATAGCAGCAGAAGCCCATTGCCGGCCAGATATATTGCCTAAAACTTGACCTGTATTTTTAGCAGAATCTTCAACATCTTTATTACTCTTTAAGAGATTACCATCGCTATCTACAATGCCTTTAGGCGCTCCCTTCTGATTAGCAATTTCAGCTTGGTTGCCCATATTCTGAAACGCGACAGAGACAGCATCAACAGAAGTTTTTAAACCATTAGTAGCTGTTGTTAATTTTTTTGTGCTTGTTTCTATGTTGTTTAAATAATTACCTATTTGGCTAATGTTGCCTAGTATGCTTGGGAAATTACTTATTACATAGTTAACCAATTTAACTATGCCTTGGCTTAAGAGTGGTATAACTAACGATTTCCCTATTGCTACTAACAGAGGTGACATTTGCTTTAGTACATTTAATACCATAATTCCAGCATCTAAAAGCCCTTTAAATAATTCAGAATTTAAACTTGTTTGAACAAAATTGAGCCAGCTATTTTTAAAAACATTTAACTTGCCTTGCCATGATTCAAGATCCTTTTGCGCTTCCCTAAAGGCTGATCCTGTGCCTTCAGAATAATCTTTCATCGCTTTGGCATATATATCCCAGTTTTGAAGCATAGCCGCAAGGATATCCCCCTGCCTCTGCCCCGCGACATCAGTCATAATTATAGATAATTGTTCAGCATTAATTTGACTTGCTTGAAATTTTTTCGCTAATTCATCAAGTATTTCTGTCGGCCTTCTAATGTCCACAATTCCATCATGAATTTCACGTACCGCTACGCCAACTCTTGATAAAGCCTTCTCAGCCTTGAACATCGAGGCTTCATCCACAATCTCTCCGTCAACTTCGCCCTTTATCTGGCGAATTCTCATTGATAACTTTTCTACCCCGGCTTTCGCCGTACTTTAACACTGAATTCAGTGGGAATGGACTATATCTTCTATATTGTAATACAATATAGTCAGTACACTTCCAAGGGCGCTCATTTCCCCTGTACTCCCCCGAAGGGATAGTCTCTACACTTTGTTTAAATCGCATTTTCTATGTATTTAAAAGTAAATCCTTTATAATGATTGGAATTTCCAATAATCATATGAGCAATTCCATCACGCGATAGTTTTACGCCAAAATCATTAAAACTATTCTTTGCTATATCCTTTGCAGAATCGTACTTGTCTAATAAGATTTCATTTCGATAAACTTCAATTGATTTCTCCCTTGATTTAGCTGACATTTTACTTGAAATCGCAATAGAAGATTCCTTATCGTAGTGGCACCACCCGATTTTTGTTCCTTTAAGTAAATAGTCATATATCGTTTGCCGTCGCTTAATATTAAAGTATTTACCAACCTCAGTTGGAGTTATTGGCTTATGCGACTCATAATATTCACAGACTGCCTTAATAATATTTTTAGTAGCAAATTCTTCGCATTTAGACCAGCTAACGTGCGACAAGTCAAAATATTCACCTATTGATTTTATTATTTGTTCCTTTAGGTATTCTTTTTCAGATTTTTTAGCATCAATGCGAAATACATTATATCCATGAATAATCGCTTGCTTATCTTTCCATTCATCAATAGCCAAAATAGCATCAATTGATTGTCCACTTAAATGATTATCTTTATAATGCCATTCGCCGTCAACTTCTATAATTGTATTTCCAACTCTAAAGTCAAATCTGCGTTTACAGCCTTTTTGATCTACTAACCATTCGGGTGCAAATTCTTCTTCATAATTCATGTTCAACTGATCTAGTAAGGCAATCACAAACTTGCTAGGATAACTTCTACCATCAGAACACTTACAATTAATTGATCTTTTTTGATAAATTGTATTTATTTCCATAGAACTATCACGCACTTCGCCACAATTAGGACAAACTGGATAAATTTTAGAATGTGAACCATGAGTATATAATTTTGCTTCTTCGTATCCATTTTGAAAAAATGGAACCATCCATGGCGCCGTTGTTGGAATATCGTTTATCCCCTCTGCGACACTTAATCCTCGACAGCAAGAACAACCAACATTCCTTCCAATTAAGTCAGTTTCACGCACAAAATCACTTTCATAGCCACATTTATAACACTTATACCTTATAAATTTTTGTGATTTATTATTCGCTTGCTTTATCCTACTTAATTCAATAATAACGATATCTCGTTTTTCATCTTTAATATTTTGGCCAACTTCAACCTTAAAATTATTTGTAATTCTTTTGTTCAACTTCCTTTTGTTATAATTTGCGATATAAACCTTAGCACGGTATTCGCGGCTATGCCATCCGGCACCTTAGCATCTCTTACGGAGCGGATTCCTTTATGGACAATGCTTATTAAGCAAAGGTTGTAATTTCCCTGTAGGGCTTGTACAACAATGTTATTTAACTCCTACCGTTAGCATGACGTTTGAGCGTCGTCATACACCCCTTGAGCAACAAGGGTTCATACTGAATGACCTTTTTAAAAAAGTCCTCAGAGCCGTACCAATTTCCGACCCTGTTCGCTGTGTCGCGCTTACCGCCGTGGCGATTAACGCGGACATTGTTTGTGTTGTTTCTCCAGCAATCGCCGCTGTGTTTGCGTAAACTTTTGTAGCGTCGGCCATGTTCTGCATACTGACCGCGTTTCTGTTAGTGATTTGGTTTTGGCCGTCTAATAAAGCTATAAGGCTTTCCGCGCTTCCCCGCATTTGGAAAGCGGCATCCGAAGCGATTAGATACTGGTTGGCTAGTTCGGCGGTGATGTCACCAGCGGATTGAGCCATAACAGATACTTCTGCTAATGCCTGATAATTTTCTTTGCCAGCACGCGCAAAATCAGTCATACCCTTTAAATATTCCGCCGCTGTTCGGCCCCATCGGCTGGCGGCTTCCGTGGCGGCTATTGATACTTGTTGAAATTGCTCTCTCGTAACGTCAGAAACCTTAGAAAGCTCTGTTAACTGAGTATCAATTTCTCTCATTTCTTTAAAAGCTGATCTGAATGCGCTCACGATAGCCGTTAAAGAAATAAACTGTGTCGCCATACGCTTAAGAGAGTTAATTAGAATGCCGCCATTATCCACGGCGAATTTCATTTCTTGCTTAAGATCATTAATAGCCCGTGTCGCGGCAAGCGCATCATAATCAGCGTTAAGAATGTCGTTTAATCTCTGACGGAATTCCGCTAATTTATCTGAAGGTATATTTAGAGTTTCAAAAGCGTTCTCAATTTGCTTAATTGCTGTTTGTAACCTGCGTCCTTCTTCTGTCGCGTCTAGCTCAGTTCTGACTTTAGCTTTAAACTCGACTAGTTTTTCTGACAATGTGCCGAGTTGCAATGCGGGATCAGTTAATATATTCTCAAATTCTAGCCTTAATTGTTCCTTAAGATCAAGATTTGAGAACTGCCTTAACATTTTTTCTATAGCATTCTGATTATTTGTAATCTGATTTTGTAAGCCAGTATTCTGTCCAAGAATTGTTATTTCTTGATTTAGTTTAGATAATTCCTCGCTAGTATTTTTAATTGGCGGTATGCTATTTTGCAGTTTATTAATTTCTTCTTGAAATAATTGAATTTCTTCCGCTGGTCTGCCATCAAATTTCAGCCTATGAAGTTCTTCTGTTAAAAGTTGTATTTCTGTATGTGTATCTTGAATCTTTTTAAGGTCGTTTAATTTCTTTGCTAATTCAGATACAGCATTTGCGTCACCTTTAACTTTGTTAAGGTTAGCACTGACCTTTTCAAACTGTTGATTCAGGCTATCCAATTCAGCCGCGTTTTTTACAGCTTCTTTAATATCGCTTGATAGTTTTTGCAATGCTTCTTTTTGAGCGGCCTTATTGAGCTTAGTATCGTCAATCGCATCTAACCGTTGTTGGAATTCTTCTAGTTTCCCTATAGGGAAATTCGCTCTTGCCATTTCATTTATCTGAGCGGTAACCTTTTCAAACGCTGATTTAATGACATCTAAATCCGCGGCCTGCTTTGCGGCGTCGCTTATATCAGCCGATAACTCTTTAAAGGCAGAAGTCATTCCGGCTGACCCCATATTGGACGTTCTAATTTCTTCTATTCTCCGCTTAAATTGATCCAGCTTATCAATAGGAAAATCGGATTTGTCTAAATCTTCAATCTGCGCATTGACCTTAGCAAGCGCGGTTTCCAAATTATCAACTTCAGTCGCCTGCGCTGAAAATGCTTTAATCTTGTTCAGAAAACTTTCAACGGAATTGAGACTAGCGCCTGTTAAGTTATCCATATCTATGCCAGATAAAAGATCATTCAGCTTGCCCTTAAAGTAATCAATAGCTTTAGTGTCGCTTAATTTAAGTATTTCAGCATTTATATCCGCTATAGATGTTTGTATTTTCTTATCGAGTTGTATATCCTTCCCGATTGTAGATACTGTTTTATTAAAGTTTTCAACATTTATAGTTAATTCATCAAGAACACTAAAGGTAGTTATATAATTTTGTTTTAGTTCATTAAGCGAAGTCCGATATCCTTTAAGAACATCATCATCCGCGCCTGATTTAATGCTATCATCTAATAGTTTTTGGGCGGCTAATATTTGATCAATCGCGGCCTGTTGCTTAGGCTTTAATTCTTCTAGTTCGTCCGCGTAAGTTTTAAGCTTGCTGGTTAGCGCCTCTTGATACGCTGGTTCAATTTTGAAGTCTTTGATACTTACTGCCGCTTTTTGAATGGAATTATCCAGATATTCCATTTGCTTAGTTGTTTCGCCAAATGTAAGAAAATTAGCTCGCACCTTTGCTATTTCGCTTTGCAATTCTGAAAATCTTTGCTTCCATTCGCCTAAACCGTCAGGAACGATCTTCGAGGCCATTTTAGATAATTCTTGCCTAATGTTTAGCGGCGTATCTTTGCCCAATCTTTGAATATACCACTGAACCCTTTGAGCCATGTCTTCAAACTTCTGTAACTCCGTAATGGGTTTTTGGAAATCAAAAACTCTATCAAGCACTTTTTTATTTATTACGTTACCTTGATCGTCAAGCTCTTTAGAAATCCTGTAAATTATTTCAGCTACTTTTCCAGCTTCAACACCCATTGTTTTATAGGATTCAGTTACAGTCCTAACACCTTTATTTATTGTTTCGACGCTCTTTATATGAAGATTTGCGCCTTCGGCGTTAAGTTCAATATCAGCTTCAACCTTTGGCCGGTTTTGATTTAATTTTGATTCAACAGCATCTTTTAAATGACTCAGTTGTGATGGGTCAGCTACAACTTCAGCTTTTATCCTTATACCTAATTCATCAGCCATATCTATCACATCCTCTTCCGTTCAAAAAAAAAAAAGAATCGTCATAATTCGCTGACGATTCAAGTTATTAGAATTATACTCCCGGCTGGATTTGAACCAGCGACTTCCGCTTTAACAGACCGGCACTCTTGACCTCTGAGCTACAGGAGATTTCAAACCATTATTATTCAGGTGGTTCCACACCAATTATATTAGGATATTTGCTAAGCACAGGAATTTCATATCCAACCGTAGTCAAATTATACTCTTTCCCAATTTCTAATATAGCGTTTAGCTCGTCGCTAATATACTTGCCCCTATAAGGCGAATCAGTGTTTTCAAACACAAAGGGCTTTCCGTATTCATTCTTCACAAATATAAGATAGTTGCTTCTGCCCACAAACTCTTTATCAGTTATAAGATATGTGTTCGTAACAACATTTTGATTCTGTATTAAAGGTATAGTTATTACGTTAGCCAAAAGGAACAGGATAATCAATATCCCGGCGATTAAAGACAATATCCTATGCTTATGCAAAACTGATCTTATACACACATTACACATCATTATACTTTAACCTCCTTTTTGTCAAACGCGCTTAACAAAGCCCCAACCTGCGCGGCGGCATTTAACATCATAATTTTATCTTTCTCAGTAAATTCCTCGTCTTTAGCCAAAGCGATATATCCAATAGGTATCCTGTTAAAATTCCGCATTAGTATCACAAATGCTTTTCTTTCATTTTTGGCCTTGAGTAATTCATAACCGTCCAGCGATTCTGAAACATTGTTAGTGTCAAGAATTACGTATTCGCTGGCCTGCAAAGCGTTCAGAAACTTTGGGCACAATGACGTGGAAAGCTGTTTGAACTGTTCTGCTATGGGAAATAAGCCTGTTTTATATACCTCGTAATTACAACTCATGTAATAAAGCGGCATTCGCGACAAATTTTCATTGTGGTTATGAAATTCCATTATATAAATCCTATTCCCAAATGTTTCAGCCAGCGCCTTCTCAATCAGTATTTTAATTTGAAAGTCTATTTCACCTTTCCGATCAAAATTCTTAGTTATCTTTTTATGATCTATAACAGTGTTTTCCGCTTTATACTTAACCCAGCCAAGCCCTATATTAATCAATTGCACAGCCGCATAGAGGAAGACGATAGTTATCACAGTTGAAATCCCATAATCCTGAACGAATTTGGCGATATCTTGCATCCCATTGCCGCCAACTGTACCGGCAATCAAGTACAAATCCATATACATCACCTTCCATCCTATGATGCTAATAATAAAAAGAGGCTGAATATATTTCAATTCAGCCTATCAATGGCCGCTGTTAAGAATTTTGCGCCGCAATAGTTAATATACGGTAATTTTCCCCAATGGCTGGCGGATTCATAAACACAAGTTTTATGTTATCCTGATCAACGGTAAAATTATTGGCAAACATATTTCTCCCTAATGGGATGTTTTCGCCTGTTGCGCTGTCTTTAACCTGTACCACTAAATCAAATGTGTTTAAGTTATGGTTTATTAAAAATTCGGTTTCCCGGCCATCACCGGAAATAGTTGTAGCTTTATTCATTCTGTTTTCAAAAGCAGGTTCTGTCGCTGTCTCAAACTGTAGAGGCGCAAGCGAAGTCATTACCCGGTTCCCCTCGCCACTGCTTGCCACGGCCACAAACAGCCCTTTGCCATAACAGACGGATCTCCAGTCATTGTCCGCCGCGCTTTTGCGCGATGTCCAATTAATACCATCCAGCGAGGTCATTACCCGGTTCCCTACGCCGCTGCTTGCCACGGCCACGAACAGCCTATTGTTGTAACAGACGGAATGCCAGTCATTGTCCGCCGCGCTTATACGTGATGTCCAATTAGTCATCCCATTAGCTGAAGTCATTACCCGGTTCCCTACGCCGCTGCTTGCCACGGCCACGAACAACCCGTCGCCGTAACAGACGGAACGCCACTCATTGTTCTGCCCTGTGCGTGTGTTCCACATATTAGAAGGATTTGGCGTAGTCATAACCCGGCTTGTGAGTGTGCCCGTACTCGCTACAGCCACATATAATCCATCATGAAAACAGACAGAATTATATTCATTAGATGAGTTTGTATTTGCGCCCCAACTAGTTCCGTTCGATGAATACATCGCCCGGCTTGTCCCAGCATTTCCCACAGCCACGTACCGCCCGTCACTGTGACCATAACAGACAGATTGCCAGTCGCTAGCCGAAGTCGAGGAAGCTGTCCGTAAAGTCCAATTAATACCATCAGGCGAAGTCATTACCCGGCTTGTCCCGCCGTCGCTTGCCACGGCCACGAACAGCCCATCGCCGTAACATACGGAACGCCAGTCATTGTCCGCCGCGCTTTTGCGCAAAGTCCAATTAATCCCATCCGGCGAAGTCATAACCCGGTCCCCTACGCCGCTGTTTGCCACGGCCACGAACAGCCCGTTCCCGTAACAGACGGATCGCCAGTCATTGTCCGCCGCGCTTGCGCGCAAAGTCCAATTGCCGCCCGGCAACAATATTCTTTCAGCAACAAAGTTCCATAAATTAACTTGAGATATCTCGCCAAAAAAAGGCGGGCTGGGTGTTTCCGTCGTTATTGCATTGGTTAAGGATGTTTTTAGCGCCAGTGGCGTCGCGGCTTTTGTCTCATCTGTACTATCAATGTCATTGCTTAACTGAACAATGCCTCTTTGGGTTGTACTGGCTTGTGGGAAGTAATCTACGGTTATTTCTGATAAATCAATCCCAGTAAGTTTCCCGTCCTCAATGCCAATCGCGTAGCCATCCGGTATGCCAACGACCTCAATGCCAGGGGCGAGTATTTTATTGTCCACGAAAAGTTTCTGGTTATTGTCAAGGCCAGCCACGCCATCCGGGACGCCTATGTCAACCTTCGTGACAAAATGGCTGAAATCGGTAGACTGCTTTCTTATCCAAGAGCCGTCATGTACTATATTGTCTAATATTTTGACAGATGTATTGGGAAATTGGATTTGAATCTCTGTATTAGCTGGTATAACGCTCCCGGCGGGTATAACCAAAGGGGCCGCTGACAAAGCGTTTAGTTTGCTTCCGCCAGTGCTTAGTACATCTTTATCTGCCATAGACGGCGCCGTAAACATTGCCGTGTAAACTTTATGCAATATAAAAGCGGCTGGGGCAACCCGCATTATCTCCGCGTCGCCCCTGGGCGTACTGTTGTATATGCCTCCAGTAATACATATGTCACCGTCAATTGTCGGCAATAATACCGCGGAGCTTCTGGGGGCTGGCGCCGGATTATTTATTGGCGCGTAAATGCCGGATGATATATCCATAAAACCTAATTGCGAAACATTTACCGCGTCACCGCCGCCGCCTATAATCAATAAAGACTCAATTTCTTTTATATAAACAAAGGCTTGGATAGATCCCGGCCTGTAATACGTGCTGACGCTTGTAAACGTCTCCGTTTCCATGTCGAACGTTATAAGGCGCCAGTCCCAGGAGAAATAGAAAACCTTATTACCGCCCCTTATGGCGTACCCTTGCCATGAGGAACCTGGCGTATCATTCAGGGTTATGTAGGAGCTATTTGAAATATTAAATTTTACAACACCGAGGTTATTCGTGAATATATATATAAAGCCATTATATTCATGCGCTTGCGCCGAACAGGATGTCGCCAACGGCAGATCCGGCAAATCCGTGACAGTGCTAGGGAAGGTTATCTTTTTGGCCGTCGCCACGTAACTTGTGTTAAAGCCGCCGAATTGATACAGTTCGCCGTTAACAGCCGCCAGCGCGGAAGCCGAGGCCGCGTAGGTCACGATAGATTCCCACGGGCTTACAGCGTTCATCGTTATATCCAGCAAGCGGCATCTGATAAGTGTATTTTGGACTGTTGTGGTAATGCCGGACGCGAGATACGCATACACATTATCTGACGCGATCCCGCAGCCCCTCCTATTTATGGCGGATGGTAACGTATTAACAATAGAAATGACATCTGTTGGTTCAATATTTATTATGCCGAGGGCCTCAGAAATTTTCTCGTCCACGTCAACGCCGGATACTTTCCCATCTTCAACGCCTAACAATTTACCATCAGATATATCCGCTACGGGAGTATTTGGCGTTATCCGCAATTTATTAGGGTTAGACGCCACAATCCACATAGCGCGGCCATTGGCGTCTTTAACGGTATTTGGTAAACAACCTTGTGTAAATAATTTAAGCTCATATAAATCTTTCCACACATTGCCTATCACATTGATTCTAAAATATTTATAAGCAATATTCAGATTAACTTCAAATGTATATGACGAAAGACGAGTTCCGTCAAAACTATGAATATCATCAAATGCGATACCATCTGTAGAACCTTGTAATTTTAATGTGCAGCCATTAGTGCCAGTCCAAAGCGAGTAAGACGTAATAACACTAGGATATTCACCTATGTAAATTTGTACCCATCCATTTCCCTGGCTGTCAGAACTCCACCCCGAAGTTAAAACTTTATCAAATATTCTAAAAGGCCGATTTACCGGGTTTGTAGATGACGCGGTAATAACGTAAGGCTCTGGGGTATCATTAGAAGTCATTTGCGGAATTATATCCGTGGGATCTGACGCTAACATTTGATACAATTCCGGGAATTCATTTTGATCTATTTTCTGCCCGTTTTCTCTAAGGAATATTATCCCGTTAGGAGCAACCACACGATCCAGGAATGGTGAGAAATTCATATAATCCCGGTGACCTATTGGCAAATTCGTATCAAGCATATCCATGTCAACAGCAATTACTTTACCATTTTCCACTCCGAGTAATTTTCCATCCTCAATATCAACAACGTCTGTGTCTGGCGATATCTTTATTTCATTTTCAAAATAGGGCAGTAAGTTCCACGCTGTAATCCCGTCGCCTATTTTCATTTTTGTGGAACTATCTAAACAAATTTCAAACCCGATCTCGGAGCGCAGCAGTATTGGATTTTCTCTTTCCCAATTGTACGTGGTATCTGATTTTTGTTTGTGGCGAACGCTAAGTTCCGTATCCGCCATTTGTCGCACCTCTTTTCAGCGAGAAAAAATAATAAAAAAATCCGTTGCCAATGAAGAACAGCGGATGATAAATTACATGCCAATAATATCGGCTATTGTCATAGGAATAAACTGAACGTTATAGATGCCCGGATAGTAGGCTATCGCAATATCTTTTATCGTTTACGCCAGAGTCGCGTTGCCCCCATCAAGAATAAAGAAATCTGTAGCCCTAAGCAAGTTCGCGCCATCAGCCAAGCCGGAGCTTTCAGCCAAAGCGAAATTCGTCTGGAAGTTTGCGGTTGCGCGCGTTTCGGTAAAGTACATATTCGTGCCTTCGTTAATGTTGGTCGTGGTAAGCGTTACAACGCCAGTCATACCATTAACAAGAGTTACGCCAACGGGCAGATTCAAACGCATCCAGTCATTTATATCAGTAGAAGTCGGGCCTACAAAAATATAAACTTCCGCGCCGGAGGCAAGGTTCGCGATAACCATATCGCCAGGCTCGACTTCCATTTCCAGCATTTCTTCAACAGTATCAGACGCATAGACATTTACAATATTGACCGTGTTAATAAGCGCGTTGTTAATAAAACCGTTAGCCTCAACGATGACAACGCTGCCGGGGGCAGAGCCAACGTCGCGGCTCGCGGCAGTACCAGCATCTGTGATGTGCGCTAAAGTTAGCAGGGGTATGTCCGAGGGGGCAAGCACATCAAAACCAGTAACTAAACCCTTTGAACTAACCGTTACTTTAACATATTTGCCAGCGGCAACAAGATCATGCAGCGCGGCGGCTAAAGTTAAATTCTGGCTGCCGTCAAAAGCGCCACTGGCAACGATATCGCCTTCAATAGTAATATTGCGAGGCGTGGTGAGTTTGCCCGCGTTGACAGCCCTATCGACAACGCCGGGTTCGCCGTTAACAGCAAATTCGGACCTTAGCATTGCGTCGGTATCTAAGTGATTGATGTCTTCAGGCGTAACTGTGGCATAATCCAAATCGTTCCATTCAGTAATGCCATCACCTGTTTTTTGTTTCAAGGTATCGATCTCAATACCAATTTCACCTTTAAGCAGAACGGGGTTCTCTAAACGCCAATTCACCTTAGTGTCGTTCTTCTGAGTCTGTCTTGCGTTTAAAACATGTTCAGCCATTTGCGTTTCCTCCATTAATAATTTTAATATTTTGGAAATTATTGGAAATTATAAAATATTTGCGCAATTCATTATCCCAACGGTAAATTGCTTCATTGCCAATTGTTTTGACTATGTAAAGAGTATTTATATTGCCTATATTCGGGAATTCTCCTTGGTTACTAAAGTACGAAATAACAAAGCCAACGCTATCCATCTCTTCCCAGTTTGACAGGTCATCAGTAGGAAGCCAGTATAATCGCGGCCTAATATTGCCCGTGTTCTGCACAAGCACTATCATTCCTCGATATCTATGCGGTAATGGTATCGCATCTCTTTCGGCTATGCTTGCTTTTACGGTTTTATCATCAAGGGGTCTATTAATAATGCTTAATAGATTCGTCGGAAATAATGACGCCATACTTATCACCTTCCAGTCTATTCAAAAGTACCTTGTGTCGCGGGTTAAAAATTTAGGGGGTTAAGCGAAGTCATTACCCGGTTCCCTTCGCCGCTGCTAGCCACGGCCACGAACATCCCGCGGCCATAACAGACGGAACGCCAGTCATTGTCCGCCGCGCTTGCGCGCAAAGTCCAATCAATCCCATCCCGCGAGGTCATTATCCGGTTCCCTTCGCCACTGCTTGCCACGGCCACAAACAGCCCATCACCGCAACATACGGAACGCCAGTCATTGTCCGCCGCGCTTTTGCCTGTTGCCCAATTACGATTAGGAACTGCCGCAGTCATTACCCGGTTCCCTTTGCCGCTGCTTGCCACGGCCACATATCTTCCATCATGAAAACAGACAGAATTCCATTCATTAGCCGCCACGCCTACCAGGTCAAACCAAGCCGATCCGGTTTTTGCGGCCATTACTTGGAATCCTTCGCTGTTGCTTGCCACGGTCGCAAACCATTTCCGACCGTCAATTTCGCCGTAACAGACAGATCGCCAGTCATTAATTGTGGAAATCCCCGCTGTAATCCAATTATACCCATCCTGTGTGTACATTACCCGGTTCCCTTTGCCGCCGCTAGCCACGGCCACGAACATCCCGTCGCCGTAACAGACGGATTGCCAGTCATCATCCGCCGCGCTGTTGCACCAACCCCAATTAATCCCATCCTTCGAGGTCATTACCCGGTTCCCCTCACCGCTGCTAGCCACGGCCACGAACAGCCCGCGGCCAGTGGATATATTGTAACCAAAACAGACAGATTGCCAGTCATTGTCCGCCGCGCTTTTGCGCGATGTCCAATTAATGCCATCCGGCGAGGTCATTACACGATTCCCTTCGCCGCTGCTAGCCACAGCCACGAACAGGCCGTTGCCGTAACAGACGGAACGCCAATCATTGTCCGCCGCGCTTTCGCGCAAAGTCCAATTGTCGCAAGGCAACAATACTCTCTCAGCAACAATGTTCCATAGATCAACTTGAGATATCTCACCAAAAATATGCGGGCTGGGGGTTTTCGCCGTTATTGCCTTGCTTAAATCCATCTCTTCCCAGTTTGACAGGTCATCAGTAGGAAGCCAGTATAATTGCGGCCTAATATTGCCTGTGTTCTGCACAAGCACTATCATCCCGCGATATCTATGCAGCAACGGTATCGCGTCTCTTTCCGCTATGCTTGCTTTTACGGTTTTATCATCAAGTGGCTTATTAATTATGCTTAATAGACTTGACGGAAATAATGATGCCATATATTCGCCACCTTCCTAAAAAATAACATCCAATTGTATATCCAGTCCCATAGTATCTTCTGGTATGCTCCGTACCGCAACCCTGCATAACACAGGAAGGCCGTCGAGCATATGAATTGGAACATTATTAATAATTATAAATGTATCCCAGAAGCTCAATCCAAATATGCGCTCGCGTATATCAATAATCGGATTTGTCATTGGGGATACAAAACAGCTATGCGCATTACTGATATTAACAGTAGCCGTAAATGGCTTGAATCCATTAACATATCTTGCCATGTTAAGAATGTCCGCTTCGGTCGGATTGATATTCGGCACAGATCCAAAAAATGTTGGGTAGTAAAATCCAACAGAACTTGTCGCTGTTCTTGTTGTTTCTTCATTTTTTGCTGTTAATGTAAATGTTGTATCCGTGGTTATAAGCTGTTCGGGTAAAGCCACCGTTCTGTCCCCCGGAGGGATAGAGCCAACTGAAGGCTGAATAGACTGTTCAACAGGAACGCCATTGGCAAATTGCCAATTGAAAGTGACCGACGTTACTACTGTCCCAATTTCATTGCACTGTTCATCATTTGTAAATGTTAAAATTCTGAATTGATTGGCGACCGAACCTCCGCCTCCGGCGCCCCCTAAAATAAATAATGGCATTTACTCGCCCCCTTAGAAATTATCAAAATAGAAGCGAATACTCTGTCCTGCCGGCCCCGACACAAGAATGCCCTCGAATTCGATGCCTTTTAATACGTGAGAGGCGCCAGCTTCAACATATATGCCGAACTGCGGTTTATCATTTATGCGCCGCAAAGGAAATATTCTAAGATCATCCATCGGCGCCTGAATCGTTATCGAGTTGCAGGACGCCCTTTTTAATACCGCGCCAGCCTGATTGTTTTTATTAAACCATTCTAAAACACTTATGCGCTCATTACTTAATTTTGTGTCATACCACATTTCTCCGTTTGCATCGGCCTCGACTGTGAGCCATGACACATTGTACGAAGCTGAGAGCGTTCCAATAGACATCTTCATCATCTTCTCTCTTGTCAGTTGGTTGTAAAAATCTTATAACACGTCGTAGCCCATATCTTTTAATCCTTTTTTAAGCGCCTTAACGTGCTGCTTGCCTTGATGCAGGCTATATGTAGTAGCCCTCGTGAAAGGCCGCGATCCATAAACTTGACGGGGCACCGGATAATCGTACATGCCCCCGTATTCTATAGCTTCGTCTATCCTTCCGCTTAGGGGGATTGAACCCGCGTAAACAGGATGTGGCCGGGTTATATTTGTTATAAAAATATAGCCGTCACTTGCTTTCCCGACAATATTTTCAGGGGCGGGCAATCCGCCTCCTTCTATATCGCGACGTCCATATACTTTTGGCTCTTCATAAACGCTGTAAACAACATTAGCTATAGCTTTTGCCTCAACTACCCGAACAGCATTCAATACTTCGTTATCTAAGACTGTATCAACGGACTTCCGCAGTTGGCCAATAATATCTTTATATTTCATTTACATCAAAGCCTTAATAAAAGAATCCAATTTGCCGTTGCCCACATTTTCAACAAGAAGATCAACTAATTGGTTCATGTTTTTCGGATCGAAATATTCTTCCGCGTAATTGCCAAGTTTCTTCCACGGAACTGAATTAACAGCGTCAATTATCGTGTTATATAATTTGTTTACGCCGATCATTGAATCGCGTTTATAGTTTATGGCGCGTTCAATTACCTCTAAAAGATCGGTGTATTGCTCTGAATCCTGTAAAACGGCCAAAATCTTCGTATCGAGATTAAACTCATTAATAATCTGATAAGCTAATTCCACATCTTCGGGAAGCTCTAAATCCGTATACATCCGAACAAGAGCAAGCTTATAGGTTATAAGGCCAACTTCCGGCGCGTAATCATTATCTTCTTCGCTAAACTCGGCTTCCTGCATATCATGCACAAATGAAGCGAATTCACCGATAGTAAGGTATTTTTTTACATGCATATTCAATACTTCTGAGCCAATTTGTCCAATGGTCACAGTTACAGCATTATTATTTTTTTCAAGTTCATGCAAATCTAAAATATTCAATCATTTACCTCCTTTCGATTTGATACAGTAGTAGCCAATAGCGATACTGTCAGCCTCGTCCGAGGTTAAATTATTCAAATTAAACACTTCCTGCATCATTTTTATTGTATTAGCTTTTTGTTCTTCTCGTTTTTTCCCCAGTATTTTGAGATAGTTCTTCCATTTTGAAGGCTGTACAACCAGATATTTTTTGTCCATTTCCTTAAATAATCTTAGTAGAACGCCCTTCAACATACTCAATTTCTGATATACCGACATACTTTGTTCATACTGTATATCTTCAATACATATCAAATCAGGTTGATAAAACTCAATAAGCCTTTTTATCGTATTAGAGGCGGGCAATAAAATGTCATCATAGGTTAGTTTTTCTCCGCCCAAAATTTTTACGCCGTATTCAATTAACTTTTCATCTTCAAAGACCGCGTATCCGCATCTCTTTGCTTGATCCAACGCCAATAGCTTCATTTATTGCTTCCGTTTCTTATTTATTAAATTGCCTTATAATATTTACACATCTGACTTGCCCTTTCGCTGTTTATGTATTTGTTTATTAAACAGCACATTTTTACCGCGACGCACATAATATTTTGTTTTTTGCAAATCAGATATATCCCTTTTCTTTCAGCATGTTCACATTGCATTACTGTAGCCAGCATTCAAAATTAGGCTGCCCTATATCATTCACGTAATAAACATCAACCAAATCTTCAGGAAATTCTCTATTTGTGTGTATATGAATACCGTAACCTTTAAATAGAACTCCTATTGAATTTTTTGAGCGCATGATAATCTTGGCTTGGTATACCTTCGATTTTTTCTTTGCTGGTTTCTTTACTTTTTCGACTTTAACCTCTGGCTCTTGCCGCCTGTTGTCATATTCATTTTCGTCCACAAAACTCACCCTTTATAAATACAAGCATTGGATACCGTATCCCCGCGCTATCATTTCCTCGATTTTACAACCTCGCGCTATATCCCAACCGTCTAAGAATACGGCTAAGTCAGCCTCGCTTAGTTTTAAAATACTCTTGCCCAACATTTCAACAGGGTTTCCATTGTCATCCTTAAAAAACGTATCAAGAATTTCACAATCTGGATAATTGCTTTTCAACATTTCAATTACAGCGTCTCGCTTTGTTTGAATTTCTCTGTCTGTTTTGCCAGCCATCGGTTGCGAAATAAAAATCCTCATATATACTCCTGCCTTTATAATTAAAAAAAGGCAGTCAAATAAATGACTGCCTTTAAATTACGCTACTATTACATCAATGGTATCTGTTAAATCTCCCGTAGGCTGAGAGTATGCAACCGTAATAACCGCCTCGCCAGCGGTTACAGCCGTTACAACACCCATGGCATCCACCGTCGCGACTGTCGGGGTATCCGAAACATAAGTCAGTTCCGCCGGGGCAATCCCCACAGTGCTAACCATTATGCCGCGATTTCCAACAACCGATATTGTCTGGCTTTCCGGCGCGGGAAGCAATGAAAGCATCATCGGGGAGGGGGAGGCCACTATCTCAATAACCTGCGGCGCCTTGTAGTCCTCAATAGCTTCGCGGACATAGCCATATACCATGCCTTCCTTACACTCAGTACCGTCTACGGCCAGGGCAACACCGACAAGGGTAATCTCGGCAGCCGTGCCGTCAGCGTTTGTTTCAATTGTAAAGTTGCCGTCAAGCGCGAATGAAGGAATCTCAACGAGAACCTGCCCCATTAAACCTTTCATGGTATCGGAAATACCGCTCTGCAAGAACAGATGTATAATATACGGAGATGCGCTCGTGTTAATCGTTACGGTATCCGTGTGCGTGGCGAAGCGATAAGTGCATTTTACACATAGATCTGCGACGCCAAATTCCGATAAATCAATCGTGTTATCCGCCGCGATCGGAACATCAAACTTCGTGCCGTTAGGCAGTTTGACATGAACCATGCCAATGCCGCTCCTCGGCAACGCGCCAACACCTAAATTATTAAGCTGAACCGGGACTTCGATATCATAGAGTTCTGACAAGCCAGGATTTATTAGACCGCCGACACTGGCCGCGACATATTCAAGGTTCCAGTCCCTCGTGGTGAGCGTAACTTCGACCGTTCTATCGCTGTATGTCCGCATTAAAAGAGCGTTGCCCACGCCGCCCCGTGTATCCACAGGCGTCATTGTAACGCTGACATTGGTTGTAGCATTGAAAATACCCGTAAACATAACCAACTGTGTTACGGGGTCTTGAGCAACAAATGTACCGACTTTATTTAAAAAGCGAGTAGGCTTTGATTGCTGTATATTTGTACCTGCCAATTTAACCACCCTTTATATTTTCATTAAATTACTACTTCTATAGTTTTTATTTTCATTCTTAAAGATGTCCGCTTTTTCAAGGCCAGCCACCCAATATGGAACCGGCTTTTTTAAAGCAACCATTCCACTTAGTTCCGCGCCGCGAAGAAGCTTGTATTCTTCAAATATAGCCATCCTCTTAACGAGGTTGTTAAACTTTCTTATTGTGAATTTCTCGCATATCTCATCCACGCCCATATGTAAATACATGCTTGTCAGATCTAAGAGATCCTCTAAGCTCGGCGCTATGAATCCACTCTGTTTATTCTCAAAATCAATGCCTTCTTGTACGGCCTTTTCCGCATCCTCATTGACGAAATCCATATTCCAATCCATACCAGCCTGCTCCAGTATAACCTCGCGTATCTGTTCAAATTCCTTGTAGTTAAACTCTATGCCTTTTATTATCAAATCGCATTTTATGAGTTTGCCGTTCTGATTGTACTGATAATTAATATCAATATCTGATTCGCCTGTTGTTAATTCAATTAAGGCAAGAAGGGAAGTCATATAGAATGAGAAGTCAAACCGTTGATATTGATCCGCTTTGTCCCACGCGTATAAAAGGAACCATAAATACGGAAGCTTCATTAATGTTCTATCTTTAGTCCTATCCTGCCGAACCATTAATACTGAAACGACCATATAGAATTCAAATAGATATTTAACCTTCACTGGATAAAATTTAATTCCCTTAACGTCAAAACCTTCATTAAAGGCCAGACTTTTAGCTTTTTGACAAATCCCGGACACTAAAAAAAGGCTAGAATCCATTGGCCGCAATCCCAGTCCTTAAAAATATTATGTAGCCCCAAAAATCATCTTTAAATTGGAATAACCTAAGCGGGTTATCAATCAATTCCAAAGGTCTTGTAAGGCCAATTTCCTGCCCGTTAAGCGCCTTTAATACCTCCGCGGCAAGCGCGTTCATACGCCTTCCGCCACGGAACTTGTTAACAGCCAGATTCACTATAATATCAATCTGAATGTCGATAGTGGCCTCATAGATATCTACAGGATCAACTTCCATCGGAAAGATACGAATCTGTGATCTTTGTAATAGTTCAGGCGCCGCTACAAATGGGTCAAAAAAGACGCGGCAATTTTGGTTTGTCTTATGATTTTCATCAAATTGTGTCAGCATATTTTCGATCAGGGAATCATCAATATCCATATCGTATGGATTGATATCCCAATCCTCAAAATGAAGAAGTTTAAATATATCCCTATTTTGAATAAGCTTTAAGCCAATGTTTTGCTCGATTTTTTCAAAGGCGTTTAGAATCTGAGTGTAATTATTATTTGTCATGGCCTTATTAACGGATAAATCACGAATCGAAACGGGTTCATTCCAAACGGCCCAAGATCAGCAACCTCCACATGGCTTTTCATGAGAGCCAATAACTGCTGATCACCAATAATAATACTGTCATAGATCTTGGCGCCCGTGCCTAAATCAAATATTTTGACATCATACGCGTCACTCTGATATGTGGCCGTATCCGTTAGCTGAAATGTAACGCTATAATTATTAACCAGGTTTCTCGCTTGTTCGACTGCCACAAACGCGCCTTTAGCAAATGCGATACGAATCATATTCGCGCTTCCCACAGAAAAGCTGCCGACACTAGCTGGCAGGTCTATATCGCCATCCATTATTTCAGGCAGTTCATCGCCCATGTCATCAAAGACCCGTACAAAGTTATTTACCTGCGCCGTATTTTGTTTTGCGTATTCGGGCAATGGCCGAAGAATCACTACGTCAACATTCGAGAACGTTACTGTGTCTAATGTGCGAAATAGGCTTTCATCGCCGATATTGACTGTTCTTATCGCCATATTTATCCCCCTTTTTACTTATTATGTTAAACTTGTTATTGTTAATTGAACCCTATCCTCCGCAAGACCTCCAGAACCAGATAGAATCAATGTTATTTGCCTGCCAATTACCCAATCTATAGTGGAGCTTCTAAGCCAAATCGCGTTGCCTTCAGTTTTGCTCTCTATAAAATCAGGGGCATTCCCATATTCGTCCACTATACTCCACATAGGAAAATCTCTTGTCTGCTGTCCATTAGCATCAAAGAATAGAGCCTCAAATTTCTTTGATAAACCTATTTTCATTTCAGTGCTACCGGAGAATTCAATATGAGAAGCATTCTGAAATCTGCGCACGGCGTTGACGACGCTAATCCTTATTTCCTTAATTACGCCATTGCTTTCAATATATATAATCGCGGAACCAACTTTAACGCCTGTTACGGTATTGCCATCAATATAGGCGATAGTGTTATCTGAACCGCGATACGCTATTTCTTCATCGGAATACTTGCCATTAATAGTTACCTTCGCCTTTATGTCAAATGTATCTCCAACCCTGATTTCGATATATGAAGGGCTAATAACATCAATGTCATAAACCTTTATTCTATTAAAATAATCAGCGATCATTAATTCTTTGTTGTCTTGATCAATATTGTACTGCGTATCCTCTAAAGTATAGATATAGAGCGAATTACGCAGATCGGTCTTTTGAATAAGGTTAAGCTTCGTAATTTTATAAACCGCTGGGAAATATAATTGCCCAAACTCATAGTCATCAATTATTAAACGGTCATTCATATTAAGTTTTACAGTCTCGGAATTCTTGGGCAAATATAATGATGCGGTCATTGTCCCTAATATCAGCTTCTTGCCTTCTGACAAACCTGTCGCGTAATCTTTCGTTACATTTTTAAAGATACACCATTGTTCAATTATTTTGCCGACATTGTTTATCCACCTAAGAAGATAATTACATTGCTGCATAATCGCTTTCCCATAAAACTTGTTGTCGCCCGGAACGTCCGTAACCAAGAAATACTTGCCTTTATAATAAACATAAACCCCATATTCCAGTGTCCCAATATTGCAAAGGATTTGTTTTACCTTGTCATTATCAATAACATCGGTAGAATTGTTCTGGACTATAGCCTTTGTGCGAAACGAATTTTCTTCATTGATAATTCCATTATAATAAAATGTTACTTCATCGCCTAAAGCAGTCGTATCCAATATTTCATTGAAGCCATCATACGCGAAAGCAAAGTGTTCGTCATGTTCAAATCCACTGTTAAAGAATGGCTTCTCGGTCATTAAGTACCAATCAACTGACATATGATCACCCCAATAAAAGAGTGCCTTTCGGCACATAAATTCTCTCGCTATGTTGAACATCAGGCTACCTTGCCTTTTTAGGATTTACAGATTTTGTTTTAGTCGAATTTGACATCATAAGCCACCGTAATATAGCCCCATGGACGCTTTGCTGATTATAGTGTCGCCAGGCGCTCCAACCGGCAAATCGCCGCGCGCTATGCGCCAAGGGTCTTCGCCATGTGTCTGCTCGCTTAACCAGTATGGATCTTTATCGCCGTAGTCCCTGCACACTATATCAATATTTTCTTTCTCCTCTGGATTGAATACAGATGGATCGCCTTGTTTCAATTGATTATAATCAATCATAAACATACCCTTATGCTCACGGAAAAGCACAGGGCAAACCGGCCCGTTAGACCAAGCCTCAAAGTCCTCCGGGAAAAGTTCTTTTTCATCCCATGCCAATGTCCAAGCCTGGGCGTAATAGCACAACTTATGCAATTTCCACGTACTCATTTTCCCTAATTTGTCTAATAAATATTTCGCGGTATCAAAAACACTCGCCATTTTTTTTTACCCCTTCGCTATATTATATACCATACCGTTCAAAATAGCAAGGGGCTTAATTATAGGCATGTCTTTTGTACTTATGCAACTTTTGTTCAATCTCATATAAAATGCTTTGATATTCATTATATACAGCAGACTTAGCTTGCCCCATCCCGGTTAGCTGCAAGTCTTTGCCGACAATATTATTAAGCTTATTAATCCTGCTTAATTGCTGTTTGCAATAATACTTCGCCATTAATAGGCCAATGGCATAAATCGGGGGATTTTCATCTTTAAAATTGTTTGTTTCGTCGTCGAATTTCAATAGCCCAATGTCCAAAGAAAATTCGGAGAGGGCATTATAAAACCATTGCCGATATAACCCTTCTGGAATCTCAAACTTATCCTTAATGCTGGAGTGCAGTACATTGACGCATTTATCAAAATCCGTCATATCACCACCCCCAATTGTTAAATTTTAACGCCCAGATATTCAGCGGCGGCTTTTGCTTTATTCAGATCATTAATTTCGCCCTTGTCGATAATCTCCCTAAGAAGCCGTTTTTCCGCGTCAGTCTTAACCTTGTTCGGGAGTTCCTTTTTAAACGCGGCTAGGGTTTTAATCGTGAATAGATCAAGAATGGCTTGTTTATCTACTATTTCCTGCTTCAGATTTTGTGTGGGATCTTCAAAACCGCATTCAATTCGCGTATCTTGATCTTCTATGTATAAACCCGCGTGACTTCCCTTGCCGTCTATTCCGACAAAGAGCTTATTGCCGCCATACGACTGTGCTATAACCTCGCCAATTGTTAAGGGTGTTTTTGCGTTTGGGGATATAACAATATCCTGCGCTGTGTTAATTGCGCGAAACGCGACGTTGTGGTTTGCCGTATTACGCACAAGCACTTTCTTATTAAAATCTAATTCCATAAAATACCTAAAAGGGACAAGTATTTGACATACCTGCCCCTTAACCTTTCCTTCTTATATAGAATTGCCAGGCGTGGGAACCTGCTGCAACTGGAGATCGTTGATCAAACCGATTCTGTATTCATTACCCTTTTCTACGTCCGCCGCGATTTCTAAATCAAAGCGCGTCAGATACCTGCCGGACTGTACATCGGTGCCAGTCAAGGAAGTCAAGCCGCCCCTCGTCCATGAACGAATCGGGGACTGGAAGCCAGTCGGTAAAATAAAAAGAAGACTTTGAGGGAATATAGTCTCAAAGCCGTCCATGGTCGGTAACGGTTTAGAAATATCAAACATGTTATCAATTTCCGCAACAACGGAGCCATTATACATGCCGATTAATCCAGTGCTGCGGATCTCATTCATGGCTTCCTGTGAAATCCCCTGAACAACTGGCGTAGTGCCCTCATAACCGAGGAATCCGTTGATTTGAGATACAACGGCATAATCGCCGACAATAGTGACCCTGCCGAAACGCCTTACATCCTTAACGATTCGATCCAGTTCGGTCTTTACGAGGCCCGCGTTCTCAGAGAAGAACTTAACGCCTACCGCATCCCTAATGGCTGTGTAAATCGTATAAAGTACATAGCTCTGCGCCTTATTCCTCATGTCTACCCTTACTTGTTCCATGCCAATATTTTCAAGAGACATATCGCCAAACATAACCTTGCGGTAGTCAACCTGATAACCGCCAGAAATTGCGATTGTCGGCACCTGATAACGCGTGAAGTCCCATGCCGGGAACGTTACGTCACCGTTAAGAGCCTGGAATCTTGACTTCTCGCCAACCAAACGCGGCCTATCAACAAAGATTGTTTCATTATATCCAAGGGCTTCATAATTGCCCATGAAACTTAAAAGCATTAAGTCGCGCATTAGAACAGGTTCAAGCATGTAGATGCGAATTGCGTTTACTTCAGCCATTGCGCTGTAATCGCCGCATGTGGCGCGCTGCCCAAGCTCTTTTATGTAATTAACACTTTTATCAGCTTTTTCTTTATCAATGCCGTCCAAGCTTTTGCCCTTTACCATCCTAGAGAAAACCTCTACTAAAGTGCCATTTTTTGTAATCGGCGAAATAACATAATCCGAATCCCTTTTCAAATTATTTAATTCTATTGTAAAATCCATTTGTGTTCACCTTCTTCGTTTGTAAATTACAGATCTTGGACAATAACTCTTGCCCTTACAGCTTTTTCTGTTAATGTGGTTTTCTGTGTTACCAGAAAATAAATCGCTCGGCCCGCATTGCTGCCGATTATTTCAAAATTCCCGTCCTCACCGACGCCAAGCATTGTTGTGCCGGGCACAATAGTCGAGTAATCCGCGGGCGCGACATAAGTAATATGCTTCTCGTCAATCACAAGGAACTGCTGGTCAAGTGCCTTTAACGAAGAAAGGCGAAGCATGTGGCCTTCTCTCACGTAGGGCTGCCCAACAATAGAGTCATTGTCCCACGTGTAGATCGGCTCGGCGAACCAGTCCCCGACACGGGTGTTATCCACAAGGTAAAGGCCATCTGTCATTTTAGTTGTCGCTGTCGGCCACGCGCTTACATTATTCGCGAAGTCCGCCGTAACTATGCTGTAAAACGGCATATTAACGTGCGCTTTTATATATGGGAAGTTTTTCTCGGAATGCTCAATCATCCCAATCGTATCGTATTTAATCATTTTCTTTTCCCTCCATTCTTTATCTTAAAATATGTCAGAATAATCAGTGTTATCTAACGGCCTGCGGTTAGAAACAAACATCAAATCGACATCAGTATCCTTTTTTGCTTCTTTCTTTGCGTTTATCTCAGCCATCAAAGAATCATACTTAGTCGCTTTCAATTTCTGAACAATGGCATTTACTTCAACAGACTTTGGATCGGCATTAAATTTGTCGATTAAATCCTTAACAGGGGCTAAGTCAGCATCAGTAAAATCCTTAATTGCGGCATTTAGTTCAGCCTTTTTGGCCTGCGTTTCGAGTTCTTTCATCTTCTTGTCGCAATCCCCAATTTGAGCCTCTAATTCAACAATCTTTTTATTGGCTTCATTTAACGAAGTTTGTAATTGATTGCATTCGGTTATTTTAGTCGCAAGCTCTGCCTTTACAGTGTTTATCTCTGTAGTCTTTGCTTCTAAACTATTTAAGGCTTCCAACTTGGAGCCAATTTCGGTAAAAGCATCGGAAATTTCTTTATCCATGCAAATACCTCCTTTCTGATTAAGTTCAAGTAAAATAGCCGACTTATCTGCCGGCTCAACATTAATAATGGCGTATCCCCCGTAGATGTATTCTTTGGGTACACGCCCTATATCTTTATAATCATTCAGATATACAATTTCCTGATATGGTTCCCTGCCCAGAATTTCCACAGAGCCGCTTATTGTTCTTTGCGCCTTATACTGTTCATCAAGCCATTTGATAAAATGGGGATAAGTAAGGCCATCCAACTCGGCTTCCGCCGTTAATGCCTTTATTTCGCGGCCATTAACCGAAACATTCTCTATTTTGGGATTCTTGCCAAAGCCGATTACAACGGCATCTTGGAACACTGGTTTCCCATCTTCGTATCCGGTCATTCCGTGGCTGAAAGGAACATCTCGTTCCCCATCTAAAAATTCAGCCTTAAAACTCATTCCTTCAACTGTTGACATGGCCTGCCGTGTGAATTCTTCATTCCATGAAATTCCATTGTTCTGATGCTGTGTTTGGTCCGCAAAGATTTCATGAAGGACAAATTTCGCCGTTCGGCGCCCATTTATAGCCGCCGATAGTTCACATACATATGATCCAAGTGAATATTCCTTATCCACTGGCTTCACCTGCCCTTGGTTGCAAATTTCCGCCGTTTTGTCTCGTCGCCAGCGTTGATTCATTGGTGGGATTTTCTGTTACGGGGCGGCCGGCCGAATTGCTAGACATGGTATAACTGGTTTGATGCACTGGATACCTATTTTCAAAATCAGAATTAAGTTCATCATCCATCATGGCAAGATACGCGTCATATGGCAGACCGACAGCCGTTACCCATGCCTGAAAAGAACCTTTTCCAAGCGTATATAAATCCTTAAGGTTGGTTACCATTGCGTTTCGGTTGCTCAATGTTATCGGCAGATAGCTTGTTTCAACATACATGTTTGAATCTTGAATTACGTTTAAATTAATAACCTTATTAAGTTCAGCTTGAAATTGACGTACCCAAGTAAATATTTGCGAGGAAATTAGTTCGAGGTTTGTTTGCTGCGCGGCATATGTCCCTTTAGAACTCCCATTCAACAAGGAGGCCGCAAATCCAACATCGCCAGCTATTCGATCAAATAAGCTATCTTCGCTAACGTCTTTCAGTATGTCGGTATTAACATCTAGTTTGCTTATTTTGCTCCCAGCGGCCAGTGAAACGAAAGCTACGCTCCATTTCCCAGACTGACGATTATTTAGCGCGGTCTTTACGGTATCGTGCTGCATATGCTGCTGTTCTTGTGTTAACGCTGATGTTCCCTTTTCTTTGCCTTCTGGAAACTCCTGATATATCAGCCGATTATTAATTTCATCCAGTGTGTTGCGCTTTGTTTCAAGAAAATAATCGCGATATAGTATATCCTCAAGCGCCGCCAAAGCTAACGGGCGCCCCCAGGGTTCTTCCTGTTTCGATCTGATTTTTACCACTATGGTTTTAGTGTTGTCCAGCTTCAGCCATTGATTTGTATTGGAGCCGCTCCTCATGTATTCTTTAACGCCGTCGCGGATTTCTTTCGGATAACCTTTCAATTTGTACATCTGGCCTGTCGTAATCATTTGACGGAAATAACTCAAATCAAATTCAATCTGATATGACGAATTTTTAAAGCCAACGATTTTACAGTAGTCTACCGGCAGCGCCTTTAAGAAGTAATTGCCTGAATACCTCGCGTTTAACGACACAATGCCCTGAATTTGATAATTGGACATTTTACGAGGCAGGTCGGGTAGTTCTTCATCAATAAAATAATAGAAAGCAATGCCGTCATTACAGCACTTTAATATTGAATCCCTAACTATTTCCTTATCTCTTACTTCATCAAGCACATATGAAAAAAGCCTTCGGGCATTTTCGAAGGTCTGTTTTTTTCGATCTTTCGTGAAAATAATTCTATCTAAGGTAGGGATTGAACACATATAATCTACGACATTGGTTATTACGCCGTTAGCGTTGTAAGCCCACCAGCAAAGATCACGTATTTCTTTATTCCATCTGATGGGGTCATAAATAAAGTTGCGTATTTCGCTGACTTCATAAGGCAATTTCCTGCCATTGCTAAATCGCCAAACCGCGC
>JGI20166J26741_11934472_pt1 | contig 41167 bp, 31 predicted proteins | sample TergutCu122P5_FD_26741 | JGI IMG/M metagenome (IMG submission 26741)
ATATGACCAGCAGCAGCTTCTCACTGCTTTTACGGCTGCTGACCACAATTTTTTTCTCTTTAACCGGGCTGTTTATCAATCCGTGGAATATGCTGTTTTCCAATATTGGCTGCAAAATAAATTTAATTGTTTGGCAGCCATACATCGTCTCATCTATATTCCATTCAACGGTAAATTGTCCCATGCTCCGAATATTTTCTATTTCGACATACTTTTTGGCCTGCTGAATTTCATGAGAAAGAGGCACAAGATACCTCTTTGTTTTCAGGTTATCATAGAGCAATTCCGACAACAGCGACACGATCTTAGTAGCTACACAGTCGCTGTGCGTCTCCGCCAAAATGCTCAGGTTAACGGCATTGAGAGCGTTCAGTATAAAATGAGGATTTATTTGGTTTTGGAGAGCTATGGACTGCGCTTTCTTTATTTCGGCAAACTTAAGCGGCAATTCCTCTTCTATGCGCTTATCGCGGTCTATTATGCCAATAATGCGTTGAGTGATATAACTCAGTTCTCCCCCGGCCGCGCTTCCTTTCTCCGCGTCAAGCGGGAGACCCACAAGCGATATGATTTGTATTATGTATCGGTATTGAAATGCGGATAAAAAGAACGCCAGCAGAAAAGAAAGCAATAAGCCTATCACCCCGCCGAACACGGTTAATGTTGTTATTCTTTTGTTAAATGTATAGATTTCGGTATTGCTGGAGCTTGAGACGATCACGAATTGTTTGTCGGCGGACATAATGGCTGACAGGATGCTACCTTTTACGTAAGATACGCTCCTTCCGTCAATCCCGAGGGCCGAGTCATAAATAGATTCTATTGCGGAGCCAAAAACGCCGGCGTTCAAAAGAGTAGGTTCCGTTGCGTAAAAAATATTGCCGTCGCCGGAAATAATATACACGTTGTCCGGCATCTGTTCAAAGTATTGATCCACCATATTGCCGAATACATCATACTTGACATTGAATATAACAAGACCCAGCACACCTTTGTCGCTGTTGATCTCTTTCGTGAAGGTGATGGTATCGGGAGCGCGGTTTACGGAATACTTGACGCGCGCGAAGGGCATAAAACCGCCGCCGGGATTCTGCCAGCCCTTGTCATAAAACAGCGCGGAAGGGATAAGTTCGCTCCCGCTGAGGATATATCCGTTGCCGTAGCCGTATACGTATATGGATTCCACCGCCGGACTGTCCACTATTTTCAGAAAAATCCCGGAAATCATATCAAATTTGTACCTATATGTGAGTTTTTTTATATCGCTTTCATCCATGACTAATAAAGCCTTTATACTCTCGTCATTTGAGATCAGGTAATAGTTTTTTTCTATGTTTTCAACAATTATGTCAAATATTCCGGTTGTCTTCGCCAGGTTTTTCTCACTGTACTGGGATAGTGACACCCCAAGGGATATGGAGTATACCCTGTAGGCAATAAGGCCGTAAAAAACAAGAATAATCACAGACAGCACGGCAAAAAAGGAAAAAAATCTGAAAAACACGCTGCGAAACCTGAAGTTTTTGATAAGGCTTCTGTACAACTTACTCTTGCTGCTCATTATCCGTCAGATCCTTTCGGCGTAAAACCTCATTCCTGTATTCAACCGGCGTCCGGCCTGTGTATTCCTTAAAAAGCCTATGGAAATGCTGTTTGCTGCGGTATCCCACGGCGTTGCATATCTCATATATCTTTTTTTGAGGATCCCGCATCAGTTCAATTGCTTTTTCGATGCGGCGTTCGGTCAGATAGGCGATAAATTGAAGGCCTGTATGTTTACTGAAAAATGTGCAGAAATAATTCGGGTTCATATACACATGCGCCGCGACGTCGTCAAGCCTTATCTCTTCGCCGATATGGCTGTCGATATATTTTTTGGCCATTTCGATTTGATAATTTTGCCCCGATTCGTTTGAAACCGGCGCGGCTTTCCCGAAATCGGGCCTTTCTATTTCAAGCCTTTCTATATCAAGCCTTTCTATATCAAGCCTTTCTATATCAAGCCTTTCTTTGTCAAGATTTCTTTTTAACGCTGAAAAGCATTCGGTCACCGCGCCATATGTCACCGGCTTTAAAAGATAATCTGAAACATTGATTCTTATAGCGCTTTTGGCATATTCAAAATCTCTGAAAGCGCTGATCAGGACTATTTTTATATTATGTTTGGCGTTGCGCGACGAAATGGCCAATTCAAGGCCGGTATCCCTGCCAAGCCGGATATCGGTGAATAAAACGTCCACGTCATGCGTTCTGACATACTCCAACGCGAGCGCGGCGTCAGAAAAGCACGTCACAGGCGAAAAACCCATACCTTCCCAGTCAAATACGGATTTTAGCTGTTCCAAGGTATATCTCTCGTCATCCACAATTACCAGTTTGTACAAAATAATCACCTCGGCCGCACGCTAATTGATAAACCTTTCCCTAAAGATAATAATACACACAACTTCCGGCTTTTTCAATAGGTGTAACAATTGTCGTTTCGTTTGAAATTGAGCTTCAAACTTCGCGCGAAACGCCCCTGAACAACGGTCGTTTCGCGCTCGTTTTCAGCTCATTTCAAATCGAAACGACTATACATCTGAATTTTCAGCACTGAATCTGAATTTAGACGTATTTACACATATGGATGCCGCGCGATATAATATCACTGTAGACATTGTCGTATTATTGCTGTCTACAAGTGATATTTTAGTCGATATGACCAAACATAAATCAAGGGTGATTGCGGTGCCTTTTTATCGTCAGCGCGGTTTCAAACTTTTTTTAATGGTGCTGCCGTTTATGATTTTGGTGTTCCTTTTTGCCTATTTTCCGCTGTACGGTTGGGTGTACGCCTTTTTCAACTATAAACCTGGCGTCCCCTTAACCGGCAGATTTGTTGGGCTGAAGAATTTTTTTACTATCATACAGGATAGATATGCCGTAGCCGAAGTGCTCAGGGTGCTCCGAAACACTTTCGGCATAAGCGGGCTCAATATGCTGGTAACGCCCTTGCCCATGATTTTCGCGATTTATTTAAGTGAATTGAGGTTTTCACCGTTCAAAAAAGTAGTTCAGACTCTGACGACGATACCTAACTTCATCAGCTGGATTCTGGTTTACGCGGTTGCGTACGCCATGTTCTCCGTCGGCGACGGTTTTGTCAACAGATTGCTGATCGCTTTTGGGATAACCGACGCAGGATTCAACTTTCTCGCGTCACCCAGCCATATTTGGATCAAAATGATGCTATGGGGCATATGGAAAGGCCTTGGGTGGGGCGCGATCATATACTTCGCCGCGCTGTCCTCCATTGACCAGGAACTGTACGAGGCGGCGCGTGTGGACGGGGCCGGCAGGTTCATGAGGATATGGCATATTACGGTTCCCGGTTTGCTTCCCACTTATTTTGTATTGCTGATACTGAGCTTCGCGAATTTTTTGAATAACGGAATGGAGCAGTTCTTTGTTTTCCAAAACCCAATGACAAAGTCCTCCGTGGAGGTTTTGGATCTGTATGTGTACAACCAGGGTATCGCGGGAACAAAGTATTCTTATTCAATCGCCATAAGTATGCTTAAGTCGATAATCAGTCTGGTTTTGCTTTTCACCGCCAATGGGCTGTCCAAGCTTATACGCAGGGAATCTATTTTTTAGGGTATCGGTGACGCATGAATGCGGAGGAGGCGTGACTTGTGAAGAATAGAGTTACGGCGGGGAGCGTAGCTTTTGATACATTACTGTACATTTTTTTCGGTTTGTTTACATTGATTTGCGTTTTCCCGTTCTATTATATATTCATTAATACGGTAAGCGCCAATGATCTTTCGGCCAGAGGGCTTGTGGTGTGGTATCCGAAGGGCATACATTTCGGCAATTTTCTGGAGGTTCTTAAGCTGCAGAATTTGCCGAACGCCGCGTTAATATCGCTGTCCCGGACAGTGATCGGCACGTTTTTAAGTGTTTTATGCACGTCCTTTTTGGGGTTTGCCTTAAGCAGAAAGGAAATGTGGGCTAGGAAATTCTGTTATCGGTTCTTTATTGCCACCATGTATTTTAACGCCGGCATTATCCCCTGGTATATAACCATGCAGAACTTGAAGCTGACCAATAACTTTTTAGCCTATATTATTCCCGGCATGGTCGGCGCGTTTAATTTGATCTTGGTAAAGACCTATATAGAAAGTATCCCCGATTCTCTCGACGAATCCGCCGAAATAGACGGCGCCGGATACATGTCCCGGTTTTTCCGCATCATTCTTCCGCTGTCCAAGCCGATAATCGCCACTATAGCGGTGTTTACCGCGGTGGGGCACTGGAATTCCTATCTGGATACGCTGATCCTTATGCGGAGCCAAAAACTGTTCACGCTTCAATTTGTTCTCTGGCAATATCTGAATCAGGCGAATTCCGCGGCAAGGATTCTGCGCGAAGCCGCGGCGTCGGGACGGGTTATAGCCGCAAACCCCGCGGCAGTGCTTACGACAACCACCGTAAAAATGACGATAGCGATGGTCGTCACGCTTCCTATTTTAATTGTTTACCCGTTTTTTCAGCGGTACTTTGTCAAGGGCATCATGATAGGGGCCGTAAAAGGATAGAGGGGTAATTAACGAAAAGCTCAGCTTTTCGCTAATATATGCGCTAAACATATTTTATTAAAAGGAGTGACATGAATGAAAAAGAAGTGGAAACAATTAACGGCCCTTGCCTTTTCGCTGATCCTGGTCTTCGCGATGGCGGCTTGCAAGGGAAACAACAGCGGAACGCCGACCGCTCAGCCAAGCGCCGCCACAGACCAACCAACCGCCACCGCTGAACAGACGGCCACCGAGCAGCCGAGCGCTACTGCCGAGCCTACCGTGCAGCCGACCGCTACCCAGGAAAGCACGGCAGCCCCCGCCGGGGATGTCGTCACGCTTCAGGTCTTTTCCAAGCCCAGCAACTGGAGCGGGACTTACGACAACACGTATTGGGCGGATATCTTGAAACGGGATCTCGGCATTAAAATCGAACTGTTGCCGGCGTCGGACGAAACGCTTAATGCGCTTTTGGCTTCAAAAGATTTGCCCGATATCGTCGTATTCGGGGATTACGGGAATTTCATGAACGCGGTGCAGGGCGATATGCTGACGGACCTGGACGCATACCAGGCAAAGCTGCCAAACCCCTACGCCAACGCCCCGTCGGCCGTACAGTACATGCGCGACATGCAAAGCAACGGGACAGGCAAGTGTTACGGGTTTCCAAACATGGTTTCGACCATTCCGGTAACGTCGGGAACGACGAGCAACGGCCCCTATATCCGCTGGGATCTTTACAAACAGCTCGGTATGCCGAAACTTACGGATATAGAGGATTATTTGCCGCTGCTCAAGAGCATGATGGATTTGGAGCCAACCAACGCTGACGGGCAGAAGACATACGGCATATCCATTTGGACCGATTGGGACTGGTCGATGGCGTTCCCGCCGTATATGGTTCTCCCGTTTTACGGGCACAGCGTGATCGGGCTGAACGAGATCAATTTCGCCGACAACACAATGGTGTCCGTACTTGACGACAACAGTTACTACAAGAGGGCGCTGCATTGGCTGTTTAAGGCCAATCAGATGGGTATTCTCGATCCCGACTCGATGACGCAAAAATGGAACGACGTTGTGGACAAGGCGACCGCTGGGCGCGTGTTCTTCTCTTTCTGGTCATGGGGTTTCGGCAACTTCAACACCGAGGAAAGGGTTAACAAGGGCGTAGGTTTCAAAGGCGTGTTCTTCGGAAACGAAAAGCAGCAGAGCGACGGCGGCCCCCAGTATATAGGAAAGGGCTGGATAATCACAGTCGGCAAGAACACGAAGAATATGGATAAGGCTTTGGCATACGTTGATTATCTGTTTTCCTATGACGGATTATGGAAACTGAATAACGGCGATCAGGGCGTTCTCTGGGATCTCGACGCAAACGGCCAGCCGTATGTGACCGAAAAGGGCTGGAAAATGCTTAAAGATCCCGACAACAACCTGTTCCCGAACGGCGGTAAGGCAGGCGACGGCCTCAGCCTGGTCAATTTCAACGGCATGGACGTCAGAAGCATCAATCCCGCTTACAACGCCTCGATCAGCCCGTTTAACTGGACTGACAAAAAGTTCGCGGCCGAGCCGGACGCGCTGACAAAAGACTGGCAAAGCGTAATGGGCGCTCAGGACGATATAGATTACCTTGTTAAGAACAAATTGATCGTCTACCCCGATTTCGCGCCTATGGCTTCGGCTCCGGAGGATATAGCCGCGTATGACGGCCGGATCGGCGAGTATCTGAACCCCGCGAGCTGGAAGATGATATTCGCGAAAGACGAAAATGAGTTTGAGTCCATTTGGAAAGATACCGTCGAGAAATGCAAGGGAGTGGGCATCGACGAATACAACAAGTGGTGCTCCGACGAGTATTACCGGGCGCTCAGCGAAAGCGCGAAATACATGAAATAACCGTTTGCGGATACACTGTACGCCTGACGCGAAGGCGTACAGTGTATTTTCGCAGCCATATGATAAACATTTGAGGAGGAGATTAAGAGTGCATAGGAAAGGATCTGGCAAACGCAAGCGGCTGCTGGCTGGATTGATCGCCTTTATCATGGTGGCCGGGCTTCTCCCGTCGCTGGCATTCGCGGCGGCTACAATTAACGTGAAAGCCTCGCCCTACGGCGCCGCGGGAGACGGCGTGACCGACGACACCGCGGCCATTCAGGCCGCGATTAACGCGGCCGGGGGCGGCGACACGGTGTATTTCCCCAACGGCACATATATCGTGTCAAATGTATTGCATATTCTGACAAACTACATTACGTTGGAAGGCGAGAGCCAGGACGGCGTCGTCCTGAAATACGTCGGAAAGGGAAATCAGCATTCCAGCGTAGGGGACAATTATTATAACAGCCGCCGCAATGAGGACGAAGGCGCCGTAATCGCCATAGGGAAGGGCGGCACATTTAACTGGGCCGGCACCGTCCTGGGGGCTACGCTCAAAAACTTCACCGTGGACTGCAATTTGAGCGATGAGATCAGGCACGGCATAACCGCCTGCTATTCGGGCAACATGACGCCGCCCAATCACCTGATAAGCGGCGTTACGGTCATGAATGTCGGCGTCTTCGGCGGGCGGACTGTTTACAACGATCCGGACGGCGTCACTCCTGTTTATCCGTCCGGGGTATTCTTCTGGTGGGGCGTGAACGACAGCGTCATAACCAACTGCACATTCATAAATATCGGCGTGGGCCATAATAATGCCGCCGGTATCTGGATGGCAAACGGTTCCGGCGCTAATTACGCGACGGACAATACAATAATCAACCCCGGCAAATACGGCATAGGGATCGACGGGTCAAATGGCGTTACAATCACTGGCAACACGGTTTATGTTCCCGATTTAACTATGACGGGCGTCTATGTGGCCCCCAACTGCTCCGGTTCGGTAGTGTCCGGCAATACGGTCCTCCTTCTGAACACCGTCCCCGAAGGGGCGATCAACGTAAAGGACGCGCCTTACAGCGCCAAGGGCGACGGAGCGTCAGACGACACGGCGGCCATTAAGGCGGCGGTCGCCGCCGCCGGGACGGGTGATACCGTTTATTTTCCCAACGGCACATATATCGTGAAGGATCTCATACATATTCTTACCTCTGGCATAACGCTTCTGGGGCAGAGCCAGAACGGCGTCGTCCTGAAGTACGACGGGGCGCAGAACGTCTCGAATTACGACGGATTCTGGGATCCCTACGACGGGTCTGTCATCGCGGTCGGCATCGCCAACAAGGGTGGCTGGGCGATCCATACCGAAAATGTCACTATAAAGAAACTGACCATCGACTGCAACTTAAAGCCCGATCTGAGAAGCGGCATAGTCTTTTTGTACGGCGCGGGCCACCTGGTCAGTGAAGTTACCGTAAAGAATCTTGGCGATTTCAACGGCGTGACCTCAATCCCGGGCGAGACCAACGACCCCGTGTTTACGGTCGTCCGCGCCACCGGCATCTTTTTCTTTAACGCGCAGAAAAGCGAGGTCTCCGACTGCGTGCTGGAGAATATCGCGGTCGGGCATCCGAACGGGGCCGGGATCACTTTGCTTGCATCAGCCAATGATATCAGGATACTGAACAACAAAATCATCAACCCCGGAAAGTATGGTGTTGCGTTCGCATTTCACGGCACATATCCGAGCAGGAACGATGTGATAACCGGCAACGAGATTACGCTGGCCGACCGGACCAAGATACCTTTCGGACTGGACGGCGCCGCGTCCGGCGCGGAAGCCCCGGTAATCAGTAATAACACCATTATTTACTTGGACGAAATAGGCAATACATACACGGTGACATACGACGCCAACGGCGGCGCTGGCTCTATGACGGACACGAACAGCCCTTACCCGTCCGGCTCCAATGTTAAGGTGCTTGCCAATACGTTTACCCCGCCGGCTGGTATGGCGTTTTACGGCTGGAACACAAAGGCAAACGGAAGCGGCTCCGCTTACGCGCCCGGGGATAGTTTTCAGATTTACGATAATACGGTGCTTTACGCGCAGTGGTATGACCCGTCCCTCAGCGCGGATTGGATCGACGTGACCGGCGCGGCGTACGGCGCTATCGGCGACGGAACCGCCGACGACACCGAGGCGATCAGAACTGCTCTAAGGGCGGTCAGGACCGGCGGAACGGTTTACTTCCCAGACGGAACATACAATGTCTCCGGCGGCTTCACGCTGAACGGCAATGTCACTTTGCTGGGCGAGAGCAAAGACGGTGCGGTGATTAGATACGCCGGTTCTGATAACACGAGTCTCCACCTGGTCACACTGGCGGCGGGCGACACGGTCAACAATCTGACCTTCGCCGTCAACAACAAGAAAATCCACGCGGCTCTGTACGCTGCCGGCGCTTCAAATATAACGGTCAAAAACACCGTAATCAAGGACGTGGCGGGGATAAGCAGCGACGGCCCGTTCGGAGTGTTGTTTGAAAACGGGGTCACTCAAAGCGAAATATCCGACTGCGAGATCACGAATATCGGCAGGGGCAGCGTCTGGGGCGCGGGCATCCGTATGCGGTTCGACTGCGCCTTCAACAAAATCCTGAACAACAGGATCGTCGGCGTCGGGCGCGGCGGCGTCATGGCCATGGGCAACACGGCGGGCCCGAACGCCGCCGGGGATTACAGGCAGGGCTGCACTGATCTGATCATCAGGGGCAACTATATAAGGGACACCTGCTGGGGCAGAAGGCTTCCCGACGCAGGCAACAAAGACGGGCTGGGTATTGAGATCTGGCACGGTTGCGACAGGAGCGTCATTGAAAATAACGACGTAGACCGCTGGCTGAGCATACAGGGCAGCAAATTCTGCGCGATCCGAAACAACAAGGTTGGAGGGGTCTACGCCGAGGTCAATCCCGCCGCCGTCGACTACGGTATGGACGGCAACTTCCTCGTCGGCTTCGGTTTGGAAGACGCGGACGGCTCACAGAATAACGTGTTTACCGGCAACTACGTCGGGCAGGGCCAGTGGAACGGCATCAACCTGACCGGAAGCGAGGGCGTAAAGAAATATGTATACTATGGCTATAACACGCTGGAGAACATCCCGCTGGACGCCATAGTCATAGCCGGGGACAACCCAATGGGCGCGACAAACCTGTATTTCTACAAATGCGATATCATAAACAATCCGGGGGACTCGCGTCAATACTATCCGTTCGATTGGGGCGCAACGCCGTATGGGCCCTGGGGCGGGCTCTTCGGGACGGGCGTTCACATCATTGAGGGTTCCGCCGGGACGACGCCGCGCTCCGCGGAGAGCATCACCTTTGACAGCTGCAACATTTCCGGCAACGGTTATAACGGCGTCGGAATTGAGGGCAACGTGGACAAACTGAGCTTCGTAAACTGTGATATTAAAAATAACGGCGCGGCTCAGTTCACGGTCAGCGGCAACGCGCTCGGCACGGCGTTCGAGCTGACCGGTACAACCGTATCCGGCCCGGGCGCCATACCGGCGGAAAAAGCGTTCAGCCACGCCAAACCGACGGTGACACTGACCGCTCCCGCCGCCGGAGTCGAGGGAATGCCCGTAACATTCAACAGTGACGCCTCGGCGGCCGCCGGATTCAACATAGCGCACGCGCTCTGGGATTTTGGCGACGGCATACCCGTGGCGCAAGACAGTCCTTCGGCGGTTATGAATCATACATACTCCGAATCCGGTACATACAGGGTGACATTGCTTGTCTGGGACAACGACGGGCGCGGCTCGCTGGCCGAAACGACCGTTGAGATAGGGCCGTACATTCCGGACGGCGCGATCAACGTGAACGATTACCGCCGGGACGGCGACAAGGACGACACCGAGGCCATCCGCAGGGCCATCGCGGCCGCCGAGGCGGGTGATACGGTATATTTCCCCGGGCGCGTGTACACGGTGTCCGATCAAATAGCCCTGAAGAGCGGCGTCCGGCTTGAGGGCGCGGGCAAAGACAACGCCGTTTTGAAGTTCACCGGGATCGACGCCGGAAAAGCGATATATGCCCTCCTGTCCATTGAAAACGCGTCCGACATAGAGGTCACCGGTCTGTCCATAAACGGCAACAACAGCGTGATTCTGGACAGCGGCGTCAGCGCCGTCGCGAGCCGGAATATCAACATCAACAATGTCGCCGTGTATGACATCAAAGCCCCCATATACGGCGGAGAGGCTCCCGTCGGCATTTATTTCCGCTCCAATGTCACTGACAGCATTGTTTCCGAATGTAATATAAGAAACATGGCCACCAATTACGAGTGGGGCTGCGGAATCCGCGTCGCGTACGGCTCCTCGTACAACAAAATCCTGGACAACAGGATCGAAAACGTCGGCCGCGGCGGCATACTCTGCAAAAACAGCAGTACGGATTTGGTGATCCAGCGGAACACCGTAACCGGTTCGGGCAAAGACAGGGGCGGGGACGCCCTGGCCATCGAACTGTGGAAAAACTGCAACAGGAGCGTTGTGGAAGACAATGTGGTGGACTTCTGGCTCAGTATTGTGGAAAGCGAACAGGTCGCGACCAGACGGAACCTGGTCACAGGCGGGGTGAACGGGCCGTGGTGCGCTCTTGAGGCCGGAGACAGGGTGGTGGACAGCGTCTTTACCCACAACTACCTCGACTCCAACCATTTGCAGGGTATTTCTTTGACCTGCAACACCTCGGGGCCATCCAAATACCTCTATTACGGGTATAACACATCCAAGTCGACCGCCAACGGCCTCCTCATGATAGGCTACGACAAGTCGGAAGCCACGCAGAGCCTGTATTTCTATAAGAACAGGTTCGAGGGCAACGCGAACGGCGCGCAGCTGCAATACAACACCAGCCACATCACCTTCGACAGCTGCGAGTTCGTCAACAATACGGGCAGCGGCGTGATCCTCCGCGACGGAGCCGACGCGATGAGTTTTGTCGGCTGCTCCGTCACGGGCAACGGCGGGGCCGGCGTGAACATCGTGAATCCGCTAAGTATTCTCGAATGGAAAGATTCCACCATCGCCGGAAACGGAAGCAACACCGTGCCAACCAACAAACCGTTCCCCGTGGATAAGCCGGCGGCGGTCATTAACGGCCCGTCCTGGGGCGGAGTGGGCCAGCCGCTGACATTCCGAAGCGATTCCGCCGCAGCTGGCGTGAACAACATCGTGCACGCGCTCTGGGATTTCGACGAGGGCATACCGGCAGTGTGGGATATCCACGGCAGCCAGAATGTCAATATTCCGCCGAGCGTGACCTATACGTTTGAGAAACCCGGCGTTTACACCGTATCTCTGCTTGTCTGGGACGACGACGCCAGAAGCGCGTTCGTCGAGCAAACGGTCACCATCGGCGATACGGACAATCCAAACCCCGGCCCGGAAGGCGCGCCGCCGGTTACTGACGTTAAGGTCATAAAGAGTCTTGAGGCGCTGAGCGACATTCCGTCGGCTCCGGCCGACGGCGGGACGGCTCCGGTTGGCCTGGGCCTCGCGGCTGACGCCCATTTCACGCTACAGTCGCTGGCCTGGACCGGACTTACCGGCGGGAAGTTCGTGGGAGGCGTGACGGCGGCCGCTTCGGTTACGCTTAAAGCCGTACCCGGTTATACCTTTGTGCTGGGCGACGTGATTTCCGCGATAGAGATGGTGTTCAGAAACGGCAGGCCAGATATTTCAAACGCGGCGCTGTCATCTGACAAATCCGCGCTGAGTTTCACACTGACATACGCGAACAGGGTTTCCACGCGCACGCGCGTCAACGTGAAAAATTTCGGCGCGCTGGGCGACGGCGTGACTGACGACACGGCCGCCATCAAAGCCGGGATCGCCGCTCTCCAGAACAATCAGGCGCTTTATTTCCCGAACGGCACCTATCTTGTTTCTGAAACGCTGCGAATCACTCAGAACAACAGATCCCTGATCGGCGAGAGCCAGGACGGCGTCGTCCTGAAGTATATCGGGCACGCGGCACAGGACTACCAGGGAAATGAGTTTGAGGGTTCCGTCATCGCGATTGGCGTGAGCGCGGACGGCGGATACAGGAATGTGGAAAACGCCGAGATTCTGTATATGACCGTTGACTGTAACATGAGCGCCGAGCTGATCGCCGGCATCTGCGTGTTCAATCTGAAGCAGGGCCACTACATCAATTCTGTCACAGTCAAAAATCTTGGCGTGTTTGATTTTATGGCGGATTACAGCCCGGCTCAATTCCCCGCCGGAATTCTGTTCTGGTGGGGCGCGAGCGGCTGCGAGGTTTCCGACTGCGTGATTGAAAACATTGCGGCCGGCGATCCAAACGCGGCGGGCATCCGTTTGAATTATTGGTCGCAGGACTGCCGTATTTTGGACAATATCATCAGAAATGTCGGCGGATATGGCGTCGTTTGTCAAAACGAATCCCCCAGAGCGAAAATCATGGGCAATACGATTTATGATCCGGGTCTGGGAGGCGTTTTCATAGACGACACCTGCGGAGACTGCATTGACAAATTCAATGTTGTCATCTACACGTCGGGGGCCGCGCTTTCCAGTCTCTCCGTCGAGGGATACGCCATTGTTCCGGACTTTAACCCGGATGTGACCGCCTATACACTTGAGGTGGCGGCTGATGTCGGTTATGTAACCATACAGGCAGAGGCGAACAACCCTGACGCCACGGTTACGGGCGCAGGCGAAAAGGCTTTGACAGACGGGGCCAACGTCTTCGAAATAACGGTGATCGCGCGGGACGGGGCGACAATAACTTACACGGTCACAGTCACACGGGAGGCGGGTGTCTTCGACTGTCCCGTAAAGTCCATGCTCGCAAAGATCGCGAAGCTTCAAAAGATTCCTTATACATGGACGGGAGCGGGAACGCCCGCGTTCGCATCATCCAACCCGGCGGTATGCGGCGTGACGCCCGATGGGACGTTGGTTCCGCTTAAAGCCGGTATAGCGGTAATCACGATAACCGCGCCAAACGGTACAAAAACAGTCTTTGCGGTGACCGTTACCGCGTAGCGTGTAAAGTCGTTTCGATTTGAAATGAGCTGAAAACGAGCGCGAAACGACTGTTGTTCAGGGGCGTTTAGCGCGAAGTTTGAAGCTCAATTTCAAACGAAACGACTATAACGCGCCGCCTGTGCTTACAAATTGAAATGTGGGAGGACGGGGTTACTGTGTCCTCCCACATTGCAATTCATTAATAAAAGTAAATCGCGGCTTCCGCCGCCCTATATTTCCTCCGCCGCAGCCTCCGCCATAGCCTCGACGTTTTCCGGCGGCACGATCGGAAGGATGCACTCATGGCTGGGCGAGAGGATATAGTTAGGCCCGAAGAGCTCCCTCAGGCGGCGGACCTCGTCCTTGACCTGCCGCGGAGAGCCGAACGGCATGATCTCCTGCGTGTCCAGGCCGCCCATAAAGACGATCTTTCCGTTGTACTCCTTCGAGAGTTCCTCCGCGCCCATGCCCGCAGCCCTGGCTTGGATCGGATGCAGAATGTCCACGCCGGCGTCGATGAACCGCGGGATCACCCGCCGGATCGAGCCGCAGGAATGCAGAGCTACGTAATAGCCGCGCCGCTTGGCCTGTTCGGTGAACTTTACGAAATAGGGCATGACGAAGCGGTCAAAACTCCCGGGGGAGATCAGCATATCAAGCTGGCAGCCGAAGTCGTTGCCGAAGAAAAAGGCGTCGATCCTGTCGCCGGCCAGGTCGAAAAGGAGCTCGTTGGCCCGGAGGTAAAAGTCGCAGACGCGTTCCGTAACCGCTTCCACGAGGGCGGGGTTTTCGTGCATACAGACGAAATAGTTTTCCATGCCGAAAAAATCGGCCGCGACGTGGAAGAATGGGCACCACATCCCGGACAGCACAGCCATATCGTCGGCAATCGCCCGATCAATGCATTTGAGGACGCCTGAAAAGTCCAGATATTTCACGTCCGGCCAGGGGAACGCCTCTATGTCCCGGAGGCTTGCGCCGGCAAAAACGCCGTTTTGGCTTAGGCTTTCGCGCGCGCGCCCGCCCAGGACGTCCCACATCGGCGCGCCGTCGGGATGGTTCCAGGCGGAGTCGCCCATGACCCAACAGACCGTGTCGCCAAGCTTTTTGCCGAGCGCGTAGTCGCCGTCCGTGCCAAAATAGGCGTTCAGGCCCGGCAGGCTGTCCGAACGGGCGTTGCCGTGCCAGAAGCCGGATTTTTGGCTGCTGCGGGAGAGGATCTGACGGAAACGGGAGCGGTTGTCCATATCAATCCCTACTTATCCAAGACAATCCTTACTTACTACCAGGTGTCAATCTTCATAATGCCCTTTACATGATATGATTTCCAAATCTTGCTTCTCATCGCCTTTGTACACAAGCCTGTTTGCGTCATCAATCCTGCGGCTGTAGCCTTTCCTGGCTTTTAACGGTTCCGGCTTGCCAATGCCGCTCATAAAGCCGTTTCTTTGAATGTCTTTTATAAGCTCGTTGATCCGCTTCAACGTTTTTTTATCTCCTGCCTGCCACTCCATGTATTCGGACAAAGCGCGCTCCGTGAAAGTCACTTTCATTCCTTTTTCCCCTGGCCCTTTTTAACTTCCGCGAAATACCTTTTTGCCTCGTCTCCGGTCATGGATTCCATCTGTTCCAGTTCACCTATCGTTAGAGTTACGCTTTTCCCCTGTTCGAGTTCCTTCAGGCTGTCGTCGATTTTCATCAAATACTCGGCGTTCCTGAGGGCCTTTTCCCGATCGTTGTATTCTTTTTCGGATAATACGACGACATTCTGATTATGGGGACGATAAACGATAACGGTTTCGCCGTTTATGATCAAATCACAGATCCCCGTGAAATTATCGCGGAGATCGTCGGCTTCGATTGTTATCATATGGTAGCCTCCATGCGCGGTAATCCGCACAAATAATACGCCGCGCGCCTGCCTTCGGCATTTCTCTCCGAACGTTACCGCGGCCGCCGGCTCCGGCCAAGCGCTCCCGCGGCACATAGGTCCCTTTGCTTAGTGCTGCTTCCTTCCGGACCTGACACGGTTCACAAAGTCCTATTGCGCGGGACTTGGCCATCAACGCTGCGCGCCGCGGGCTGGCTTCACAGAAAAGGAGCCTAAGGACAGGCGTCACCCCCGCTATGGCGGACTTCGGGCTACAGGGATCCGCCGCCTCCCCGGCTAGCGCGGCGACATTAGTATACAGTTAAAAACGGGTAATGTCAAACGGCGCGCTCCGAATCAGGTCAGTCTAATTTCGCGGCAAACGCGCGAACGCCGCGGCACAAATCCCTTGAATCCCGCGCCGCAATGGATTATAATCCTATATGACGGACAACGGCTGAATGGCGGACAACGGCCGAAAGGACGCATATACTGGATAACTGCAGAAACTAGAGCCTGGAGCCTAGAAAAAACCTTGCAGACACTGGGTTGTTTCGACATTTCCGTTGTAGATTTATGTGATTAAGAGGTATATCATGAATATTTTGATACAACAGGCCGATGCCTCCGAGCTGGACGCCGTTTTGAACGTGTATCCCCTTGCAAAAGCGCACGCGGAGAAAGCGGTCGTATCCGCCATCGGGCGCGGCGAATGCTTCGCGGCTTCGGTTGACGGTGAAATTCAGGCGTTCGCGCTGACGAGCCTGAGTTTTTTCGGCTTCCGCTTCATAGATCTGCTGGCGGTCGCGGAAAAACGGCGCAGACGCGGGATCGGCGGCGCGATGCTCGGCTATCTGTACGGTATATGCGAGACCCCTAAGCTCTTCACATCGACTAATCAGTCCAACCTGCCGATGCAAAAGCTGCTGGACAAATCCGGATTTACCCGTTGCGGCATGGTCGACGCCCTGGACGAAAACGATCCGGAACTGTTTTACGTGAAACGGAAATAGCGGACAACCGCGTAGGGGCGCGCATTGCGCGTCCGCGGGAAATTCTAAGGAGGAAACAACAATATGCCCCAAAAAATCCGCACCCGCTTCGCCCCGAGCCCCACGGGCTTCATGCAGCTGGGCAACCTGCGCACGGCGCTCTATGAGTATCTCATAGCCAAACACGGCGGCGGGACGTTTATCCTGCGCATAGAGGATACCGACCAAAAGCGCTTCGTCCCCGGCGCGACGGATGTGATCCTGGACACTTTGCGCCTGGCGGGGCTCGGGCACGACGAAGGCCCGGACGTGGGCGGGGCTTACGGCCCATATGTGCAGAGCGAGCGCAGAAACAACTATCTGGGATATGCCGAGGAGCTTGTCGCGAAAGGCGCGGCCTACTACTGTTTCTGTGAAAAGGACGGCCACGGAGGCAAGGATGACGCCCCCGGCGGCGACATGGCCGACGAAGCGGACGAAGAGCCGCAGTTCGCCAAATACGACAGGCGGTGCCTGGCGCTGTCGAAGGAACAAGTCGGGGAAAACCTCCTCAACGGTATGCCCTATGTGATTCGGCAACTGATCCCCGACGGGGATGTCACCTTCACCGACGCCGTGTTCGGGGACATAACCATCTCCACCGACGAGTTGGACGATCAGGTGCTGATAAAGTCCGACGGAATGCCTACCTACAACTTCGCAAACGTGGTGGACGACCACCTGATGGAAATCACCCACGTGGCAAGGGGGAACGAATACCTGTCCTCCACGCCTAAGTATAAGCTGCTCTACGAGGCTTTCGGCTGGAACGTCCCGACATATGTCCATCTGCCGCAGCTCTTTGACGAAAGCGGGAAACGGCTTTCGAAGCGCCGGGGCGCGGAATCGGTCATGGCTTTGTTCGCCAGGGGCTTCCTCCCCGAGGCGATCGTCAACTACTGCGCCCTTCTGGGCTGGAGCCCGGGCGGAACGCGCGAGATATTCACCCTCGAAGAACTCGTTTCGGAGTTCGAGATATCCGGCATAAGCAAGTCGCCGTCCAGGTTCGACCCGGCGAAGCTGACGTGGATGAACGGCGAGCATTTCAAGAGGATGGACGCCGAAAAGTTCTTCGGCATGGCGGAGCCGTTTTTGGAGAGCGCGATAAAACGGCGGGGTCTGGGCTTTGGCATGAGAGAGCTCGTGGCCATGGTGCAGCCCAGGATCAGCTTTTTGAACGAGATACCGGAAATGCTGGATTTTATCGACAGCCTCCCCGACTATGACGCGGCGATCTATGAGCATAAGAAGATGAAAACCGACCGGCAGGTCGCTTTGGCGGCGCTGGAAGGCGTCCTGCCGAAGCTTATGGCCTTTGACGCCTGGGGCGACAACGCGAGGGTCTACGATTTTTTGGTCGCCCACGCCGAAAGCGCCGGCCTGAAAAACGGCCAGCTCCTGTGGCCGGTGCGCACGGCCCTGTCCGGCAAGCCGGCGACGCCCTGCGGCGCGAGCGAGCTCTGCGTGCTGCTCGGCAGGGAGGAAAGCCTCCGGCGTATCGAGGAAGGCATAAAAAAGTGCGGCCGGCGGGCGTGACGCGCGCCGCCATACCGAAGTGCGAAAACATTAGCCTCCTCTGTCGCCGATTCGCCGCAGAAGCGTTCGTCGAATCGGCTCGTCGTCGGTAAATGTTTTCTGCATCCGGTATAAATATTGATCGTTTATTATACCGCTTAACCACATAAATCCACAGCGGAAATGTCGAAACAACCCAGCGTTTGCAAGGTTTTTTCTAGGCTCCAGGCTCTAGTTTCTGCAGTTATCCAGTATAATATCGGAACGGTTTTGAGAGGTTGAAGCTCGATGGAAAAGGCGTCCGGGCGGACGGACATGAAACCCGCGAAAACCAAACCGGCGGAGACGGCGATCGTCAGCGCCGGGCTCGAGGCCACGGCGGTCAGGCCGGAGCAGTACCCCCCGCCGGGCCCGCCGGAGATCGCCGTGATCGGGAAGTCGAACGTCGGCAAGTCCTCGTTCATCAACTGCATGGCCGGCCGCAAGGGTCTCGCCAGGACGAGCGGCGCGCCCGGTAAGACCCGCGTGATAAATTTCTACAACCTGGACGGCAGGCTCCGCTTTGTCGATCTGCCCGGCTACGGCTACGCCAAGGTCCCGAAGGCCGAGTACGCCGGGTGGGAAAAGATGATCGAAGGCTATCTGCGCGGCCGCAAAACGCTCGCTTTGGTTATCTTCCTCCTGGATATCCGCCGCGAGCCCGGCGCCAACGACATAATGATGGCGGACTGGCTCCGGCACTACGGCCATGAGGTGCTCTGCGTCGCGACGAAATCGGACAAAATCGGCAGGGCGGCCTTGCCGAAAAACCTCTCCGCGATCCGCAGGGCTATCGCGCCGGACGGGAGCGGCGGGGAAATCCTGCCGTTTTCGAGCCTTAACAGGGCCGGGAGGGAGGAGCTTTGGGAAAGGCTATGGGAAAAGCTGGGATACGATACGATAAAGGCGTCGGACGGCGATCCTGCAAACTAAAACCGGCCGGGGCCGTATATGTATGTGTACGTGAGGTGATCCTATGAAACGAAAACTCTGCCTCTCCAAAAACAACAAGGTCTTTGCCGGCGTCTGCGGCGGCTTCGGCGAGTTCTTCCGCCTCGACCCCGTCCTGATCCGTATCCTCTGGGTTTTGATCGGCCTGCCGACGTACTTCGCGCTGCCGCTGGTACTCTATGTCATCTGCTGGGCGATTATGCCGGCGCAGAAGGATTGAAGCGAAAGGATTGAAGCGAAAGGATTGAAGCGGAAGGATCGACAAGACGCCAATCTGTCAGAACGCCTGTCAGAGAACGCCTGTCAGAACGCCATCCGCACGGCCTTTCCCGGTTCCGCCTCCGGCAGGCCGAGCAATTCGCGCGAGCGGCGGACATAATACCTGTAGTTGTCGAGCGGGACTCCGTTCGGTATGCGGTGGTCGAGCCCGAAAACGACGCCCTCGCGGAGCGCCGGGTCCGTCAGCTTATAGAGCAGCTCACGCTCTATGCCGCCGACCGTGCCCCGCAGCGCCATCTTGTCTATCCCGCCCTTGAAGGCGCAGCGCCTGCCGAAGCGCGCGCGTAGCCTGACTATGTCCATCCCGGCCGCCGGCTCGCAGGGATAAAACACGTTTACGCCACAGTCCAGGAACGCCTCCATCACCGGCTCCACAAACCCGTCCGAATCCTGTGAAAACAGCGAGGCTCCGGCCTCTTGCGCGGCGTCCCAGGCCGCCCGGTAATACGGCGCGAAAAACTCGCGCACATGCTCCGGGGAAAGCAGCGGGCCCGACTTGCCCGCAAGGTCCTCGTGCACGCAGAGGTTGTCTATCGCCGTGATTTTGCTTAAGCGCCGGATGACCTCGACCGAGGTCGCCGCGAAGACGGACAATATGTCGCGCAAAAGCCCGGGGTCGTCATAAAAGGCGAAACAGAGCGCCTCGTCCCCCATCAGCTCCCGCGTCATCGAGAAGGCGCCCGGGATGTGGAGCACGGACAGCGCGCCGTTTTCGCGCGCCGCCGCGGCTTTCGCGGCCTCGTCCGGGTTTACGCGCTCTTCGCGGAAGGTGAAGCGCGGCTTGAGGCGCAGCCAGTCGTCCATGGTCCTGACCGGGTAATCCAGCGGAAGCGGAATTGTCGCCGCGCCCTTGATGAGCTTCATCCTCCGGCCCAGAGAGTCCCGCGTGATCAGGAACATATCATCTTCCCCGATCACGGTTTCGGGGTTCCCGCCCCATATGCCGCATTCCCCGCCGGCGTGGACTGTCTCCACATAGTCGAAGCCGAACGCCCGAAGCGACAGCTCGTCCTCCGACGCGTTTTGGGCCGCCCATTCCTTCTCCAGCCCGGCCAGAAGCCCGAAAAGCTCGCAGAACATCGGCCGCCCGCCGCGAAAAGTCAGCAGGTCGATGTATTCCTTGTTTGTATAGCGCATAATCAGCCTCCTTTACCCGTTTTCCCAAGAATTACGGCCCTCATGACGTTCCTTACGGTAAATCCCAGCCACTTAGGGCAGTCCGCCGCGATCTCGCCGAACGGGCGCGTCTGCCGCACCGTCGCGAAAACCGCCGCGACGCCCTCGTCATAGAGAAGCGCGTCCACATCGTCGCCGACCGCGCCGGACACCACGATCACCGGTATGTTCCGGCGCTTCGCGCGCCTCGCGACGCCCAGAACGACCTTGCCGGACAATGTCTGAGCGTCGGTCTTTCCCTCTCCCGTGATGACCAGATCGGCGTCTTTTATCCGCTCGTCAAAACCGACGGCGTCCAGGACGATATCGATCCCCGGTTTGAGCGTGGCGGCGGAAAAGGCCAGGAAGCTCGCCGCTATCCCTCCCGCCGCTCCCGTCCCGGGAATCCGCGATATGTCCCTGCCCGTGCGGCGGCGGATGACCTCGGCGTAATTCCTCAGGCCGTCGTCCAGACGCCTGACCATGGCCGCGTCGGCCCCTTTTTGCGGGGCGAACACATAGGCCGCGCCGTCCTCGCCGAACAGGGGATTGCGGACGTCGCACGCGATCAGTATTTCCGCGGACGCCAGCCGCCGGTCCAGTTTGCCCGTGTCGACAGACCGTATCCCGGACAGGCGGCCGCCCCTCGGGACAACATCCTTGCCGTCTTCGTCCGTAAAAACGGCGCCCAAAGCCTCGGCCGCGCCGGCGCCGGCGTCGTTCGTGGCGCTCCCGCCGACGCAGAGGATGATTTTCCCGCAGCCGTCGTCCAGCGCTTTTTTTATCATCTGCCCGACGCCCCGGGTCGTCGTCTCCTCCGGGTTCGGCCTTGCGGCCATCGTCAGCCCGCAGATCAGAGCAGTCTCTATGACGGCCGTGTTGTTGTCCAGCAGGCCGTAATACGAATCCACTTCCGTAAACTCCGGCCCCGCGACGCGATGGGGCACTTTTTTCCCTCCGATGGCCGCGAGCAGCGCGTCGGCGGTACCCTCGCCGCCGTCCGCCGCCGGGATAGCGACGACCTCGGCGTCGGGCAGGCAGTCCAAAACCGCGTCCCTCGCGATTTCACAGACCTCGGACGCGCTCATCGAATGCTTGAACGAATCCGGCGCGATTACCACTTTCATCGGGTTTATCCCCTCCCCCCGACGCCGGCGGGGGCAAGCCCCCCGCCCTACGAATCATCGTTTGCCGGTGGCGGCGGGAGCAGAGCCCCCGCCCTACGAATCATCGTTTGCCGGTGGCGGCGGGAGCAGAGCCCCCGCCCTACTGTGCGCATGAATGACATCGGGTTTTACATCCGCTCCGCCGGCTGCGGATACTCGTAGATTTCTCCCAGATAATTTTCCATTACGACCTTTTCGTCATCCACGGAAACGACGTAGTTCGGGCCCAGCGGTATCTTCCCGCCTCCGCCGGGGGCGTCCGCCACGAATTCTGGTATCGCGAACCCGGATATGTTCCCGGTCAGCTCCCGTATGATGCCTATGCCGGTTCTCACGTCCGTCCGGAAATGCTCCAGCCCCTCGACCAGGTCGCACTGGTAGAGGTAATAGGGCCGGACCCTGATTTTGACCAGCTTCAGCATCAGGTCTTTTATCGCCCCGGCGCTGTCGTTTATCCCCCTAAGCAGCACGCTCTGGTTGCCCAGCGGTATCCCGGCGTCCACGATCCGCCCGCACGCTCCGGCGGAGTCCTCCGTCAGCTCTCTCGCGTGGTTGAAATGCGTGTTGATCCAGACGGGCTGGTATTTTTTCAGCATCGCGAGCAGTTCCGGGGTGATCCGCATCGGCAGCGTGACTGGCGCGCGGGTGCCTATCCGGACGACCTCCACGTGTTCGATCGTCCTGAGCCCGGACAGGATGTATTCGAGGCGCGCGTCGGACATCGTCAGCGGGTCGCCGCCGGAGATCAGCACATCGCGTATTTCGGGGGTCCGCCGTATGTAATCCAGCGCTTCGTCGGCCTCCGCGTCGGTGATCGCGCCGTCCCTCTCGCCGACGAGCCGCCGGCGGGTGCAGTGCCGGCAGTACATCGGACAGCAGCCTGTCACGAGAAAGAGCGCTCTGTCCGGATACCTGCGCACGATGTTTTTGACGGGGCTCGCCTTTTCCTCGCCGAGGGGGTCGGGCGTCTCCCAGGGGTATACTTCCGTCTCGCGGATCGACGGGACCGCCTGCATACGGACTGGGTCGCGGGGGTCCAGCGGGTCGATGAGAGAGGCGTAATAGGGGGTCACGGCCATGCGGAACCTCGCCAGGCACGCCGTCACGTCCGCTTTCTCCGCGTCGCTCATATCAAGGACGCGGGAGAGACCGGAGGCGTCGCGTATCCGGTTCCTGTACTGCCAGCGCCAGTCTTTCCATTCCGGCGAATCCGCGGAGACGCCGAACGCCTGAAAAATCCGATCGTTCCGATCGTTCATGTCCTGTCACGGCTTCTTTCGTAGCGTTTTAGAGCATAATCGAGTATAAGGAGTATGAGGCCGTCGTACCCGATCCCGTTGAACCCCGCCGCCATGGGGAAATCGCTGTAACCCGGCGCCAGGCCGGGCAGCGGGTTTATCTCAAGGAAATAGGCCTTGCCGTCCCGGCCGAGACGGAAGTCGACCCTGGCCATATCCCGGCAGCCGAGGGCGCCACAGACCGCCGCGGCGTCGCGCGTCATCCGCGTTTTTATCGCCTCCGGTATCGCGGCGGGGCAACTGTAAGATACGTAATCGCGGAAGTTTTTCTTCATCTCGTAGCTGTAGACCTTGTAATTTCCCCTCTGTTTGCCGAAGACGACCTCCATCGGCTCGAAGACGCGCGCGCCGGGGCCGTTCCCGAGAATCCCCACGGTGAACTCCCGCCCGTCGATATACCGCTCCGCGAGCAAAGCGCCTTCGCGGCTTGCCCGGCGGATCAGCCCGCTCAGTTCTTCCGGACCCTCCGCCACGCAGGCGTCGGGGATGCCCTTGCTGGAGCCCTCCGCGTTCGGCTTGACCAGCAATGGATAGCCGAGGCCGTCCGGCGGCCGGGTCTCTCCTTTTTCGATAAGGGCGAAGTCGGGCGTTTCGACGCCTAAACCCCGGGCTATGCGCTTGGTCAGCGCCTTGTCCAGAGCCACCGAAAGCGCGGCGGCGTCCGACCCGGTGTACGGGACGCCGTAATACTCTAGGATCGCCGGGATCTGCGCCTCGCGGCTCCGGCCGGACTTGCACTCCGCAATGTTAAAGACAATGTCGGGCTTTTCGTTCTCCAGTTTCCGCGGGAATCCGTCCGACGCCTCCAGGACGAACGGCTCATACCCGCCGGAAGCGAGCGCGGCGCTTATCGCCTTAACCGTCTCCGGCTCGTCGAACTCCGCCTGCGCGTCGGTCTCGCGGTCGGTTTTTATGTTGCACGCGATGCCGACGCGCGGGTATGGCATATTACTCATTCTCGCCTATCCTTCCAGTCTAAAGAATCCATCTTCCCGATCTTCCCGTCCGCGTTGCGGAATATCTCCGGCTCGTCCCTGTAGGAGGTCAGCCGCCCGCTTCCGTCGGCGCTGTAAAACCCGCCAGCGCGGAGCCCGTGCCCCGTCGCGCCAGGGCCCAGCAGGCGCAGCGCGCATTTAAGCTCCGCCCAGTCCTCTTTTTCGCCGTGCGCGTCGAAGACAAACGGGACAAACCCCAGGCATGGGAAGAGGCTGGCGGTGCCGTCGTCTCCCTCGCGGTCCCAGTGCACCCAATGCCGCCCCATCATGATCGCCCCGGCGGAAACCCCGAAAAAGAGCCTGCCGTCGAGGTACAGGTCGGTGAGAAAGCCGGTCAGGCCGGATTCCTCCAGAAGCACGATTCCATCCTCGACCTCCCCGCCGCTCAGAAACACGGCGTCCGCGCCGGATAAAATCCTTTTCGCCGCGCCGGCGTCGGCGTGCCCGCGGGCGAGCGGAACTAACGCGACGTCTCCCGCGCCGGCTTTCATCATCGGCAGCTTCATGGTTTCAAAAAAGATCCTGTTGTCCGAGTTCGCCGCGCCCACATAGGCGACCTTGGGACCGGGCTTCCCCGAGGCCGCGAACACGGCGCGGAAATCCTCCGTCATCCGAAGAATGTCGCCGGGGCGGCCGCCGGTTATAAGGTAGATTTCACTCATATGAACAGCCCGCTTTCGTCAAACGCGAAATCCGCCTGCATGCGCCGGAACTTGCCGGCCGGCCCCGGAAGGATGGATTCCGTGAAGTTTATGTCATACTCGCCGCCGCGGCCGTATATCCTTTCCAGGACGCCGCGGAGCTCGTCCGCCGCGGCCCTTTGAACCGCCCCCGGCGACAGCGTCGCCTCGAGGAGGTATCGCGCCCGGCTTTTCTGTTCCAGGCGGTAGTCCCTGAGCGCGGCGACGGCGGAAAGGCCGTCGTCCAGCGCCTTTGTGGTCACCAGGCCGCCGTCCGCGTCAAAGGTGACATTGGCGACGCGGCCCTCCACGGCGTCCGCGATCAGCCCCCCGCGCCCGCAGGCGCACTCCCCGCCGGGGCGCAGCCGTACCAGGTCGCCGGCGTCGAAGCGGAGGATATAGTTCCAAGTGTTTCCGAAGGTCGTCACAAATATCCGCCCGATTTCCGGGCCGCCGTATTCAGGTTTGAGCGGCTTATAGTCTATCCGGCAGAACCGCGCGTTCTGGTGCATCTGCCCGCTTTCGCACTGCTCCAGCACGAAGCCCGTTTCGGTGGTTCCGTAGGAGCTGACGAGAGCGGAGGAAAAGACCTTCCCGACAGCCGCCAGGTGCAAGGCCGACGGGAATTCGAACGTAAACGCGATGACCTCGGGGGAGAAAACCTCGACGCCGCTGTCCGCGATTTGCCAGGCGAGCCTCGCCAGGAGCGACGGGTTCGCCTCCAGCACGGCCGGCCTGTAGGCGTTCAGCTCGCCGATCATCCGCTCCAGGTGCCGCGGCCGCCACTGCAAAACGCTCGTCTTTTCGTTCAGGTATAGCGTCTGGCCGAGTATCCTGTGCCCCATCGGCAGGTCTTCCTCGCAGTTTACGCCGATGTTAAGCGAACTCGCGAGCTTCGCCTGCCTCTGCGGATAGGCCAGGGCCGCCAGGTGGCCGTTTAGCTTCCAGGAGGCCGCCTCCGACTCTTCCCACCAGCTCTGGTTCCATATGTTCACGACCCTCTCCGCGGTGGTTCCGCTGGTGAAGGTATACGATATCTCCCCGTTCCTTAGCCCCTCGCCCAGGTCTTTGAAATCCGGCGCAAGGGCCCCGGGGAATCCGGCGCGCATGTCCGCCTTCGTAAGAACCGGGAGCGCATCGAAACGCTCGTCCGGGGAAGCGGACGGGCCGGGATCGAAGCGTTTCCACGCCCTGTAAAGCGGGACGTGCGCAAACGCCGTCTCCAGGACGGACGCGCATTTATCGGGGTAATCCGCCGGGTAGCGAAATCTGCCCGAAATATCAGCCGTCCCGGTGATTTTCGCCGGCTTGTCCAAACAGGTTCCCCCCGCCGCGCAGATTTGCTTTACGCTCTATTATGCGACGCGCCGCCGGGTTTTGCAATAACCAAATTGAGATGGCCCGCGTCAGATTAAAACGATAATAAACGATAATAAGTAAGAGGCATGAATTGTTTTTATGGATTTGTTTAAGGTTTTATGATATAATGGAACTGCAAATTACTGAAAATGAAACATGTCAGCCACAAAAGGAGAACCGACCATGAACCTGGATTATACTGCTCTTAAAGCTGAAATCATAAAACTATTGGAGAATACGCAAACCATGACATTGGCTACCTGTTCTGAAAATAGGGTTACTGCCCGGAGCATGGCAATAATAAATAACGGTCTTAATATTTTGTTTCAGACGAGTGGCCTAAGTGAAAAAATCAAGCAGTTGACCGCGAACCCTAACATTGCTTTTTCTACTGGCAATATACAGGTTGAAGCTGTCGCGCAGCTTACGAAAGACCCCGGGGAAGTACAGGCTTTCATTAATAAATACAAAGTAAAGTACCCGCAGTATTTCTCTACTTATTCCGGTATGCCCGATGAAGTAACAGTCGTTTGCAAACCGACAAGATTTGCGTTGTATAAATTTGTCGATGGAAAACCTTGTACAGATATATTAGACCCGAACGAATCCCTGGCATATAGGGTAGTGCTTTCGTAACGCGCCGCGAGGGAGGGGCTTTTTCACCCGCTTCCTTGAAACGTGTGAGATTCAATATTATTTGACACGAAAATTAAGGGGAGATATTGTCATGGTATACCTTGTTCGTCACGGCGAAACCGATTGGAATTTATTCAAAAGATGCAACGGTATTACAGACACTTATCTGAATAAAACGGGGATAGAGCAAGCGAAACGGCAAGCCGAAAACTTGAGGGACGTCTGTTTTGCCGCTTGCTTTTGCAGCCCTCTAACACGGGCTCGCCAATTCTGCGAGATCGTTTATAAAGGTTCGGCTGTTTTTGACGATAGGCTTGCCGAAATAATCTGCGGCGAGTTTGAAGGAATGGAAGAAACTGCGGAGATGATGAAATCATTTTGGCAAGCGGCTCAAACCGGCGATAGGGGCACGGAGAGCATGGCGGCGTTTATTAAGCGTAATTGCGATTTATGCGATGTCGTGACAAAAGAACACAGCGGCGAAAATGTCCTGATTGTCACTCATGCCGCGAATGCGCGTGTAATTGATTATTACTTCAGCGGCAGACCGAAAAATTATGACTTTAACAAAAGAGTTCTTGAAAAAGGCGAATTGATTACATATCAAAACTGAAAGGAACAGCGGATACCTCCCCGTGAAGCACCCGCTTTTCCGTCACTAATTCGCCGCCATTTCAGTCTCAGGTTTTTATGATCTACCGGTTATCGGCAGTATTAGGCAGTATTAATCGGGGGAGGCTCAAACAATGAAAAAATGGGTGACAGAAGATTGGGAATTTGAACTAACTGTCACAGATGGGAAAGCCGGGCATTGCAGGCTTGGTTTGGAAAAAGGAGACAAGTTTGTTTTTCAATACGAATGTCCCGCCGGCATGTGTCCCAAAACAATGACGCAGGTGTATACGTGGTGCGAAGTCATTCGGTGCCGCGGCGACTTTACATACAGGGGCATCAAGGAAAAATATGAAATGGATCTGCCTTGTGCTGACCACTGTATTGGTTTTCATCTTAAAGCATACCCCATAAATCGGGATGAAAACGGGAAACCCCTTCCTAACAAGGAGAGACCGGATTCATGAAAGAACCTGAAATGACAGCCGAAGAAGTTGTAATGATCATCGACTTCTTGAAGTCCGCGGGTATGAAGATGTCCCTCGTGCAGATACGCGGGAATGTAATTTTGTGTTGGGCGACAATCAGGGGCATTTGGTTGATGTACATTCATACGCATTTGACGAAGACGGTAAAAATATATATGGCGTTGCTTACGAACCTCGTCATCTGACTGGAATCGGCAGAATAAATGATAGTTCGGTAAAATGTATACCCCCCGATGTAATGGTTGAGTTTCATACGGGATATGATGCCGATGAAAACGACTATTATGATACAAAGGCATTATGTGACCGGTTTAATATTCCTCTGCCAAAAGACCTGGAAAAGTTTGAAGAGAGTTAATGAAGTTTGAAGAGAGTTAATGAAAAGGCGAATTGATTACGTATCAAAACTGAAAGGGAAAAGCGGAAATGTCTTTTGACACTGTATTAGGGTACGCATTGGATTGTTACAATTTCCAGAATTGCAACATCGAAAGTATTAACAGCGGCTCTAATAAGGTTTATCGAATCCACAAAGATGAACTAAAGTTTTACTTAAGAATCTCAACTCGTGAATACAGTTATATCTCCGCTGAAATTGACTGGATGATGTTTCTTAAAGACAGTGTAAATATTCCTAAATTATTTAAGTCGAAAAATAATAAATTGATAGAAACTTTTCACGACAATGGAAAGAACTATGTCATCTGTGCATTTTACGAATTGTTAGGCGTATTTTGGGATAAAAACAATCCGTCATTGTGGAATGAAACCGTTTTTTTTAATTGGGGAAACATAATGGGGAAAATGCATCGTGTGACTAAAAATTACCAGCCATCCGATGGAATAATTAAACGCCCCTCGTTTGAAGACAATCTCGTGCCTCTTGAGCCATATATAAATATTCCATCGGTTTACGAAAAGATTGTTTCGATACAAAAAGAAATTTCCAGGCTTCCGCATGATGTTGATTCATATGGACTAATTCATTCCGATATGCACCAATAGAATTTTCTTATCTATAGCGGCCATATAAGCGTTCTTGATTTCGAGGATTGCCAGTATGGATTTTTCGCGCTTGACATCGGAATTGCTCTGTATCATGCAATATGGTGGGGTCTGCCAGAGGATAATTCAACTAAAAATAATTTTGCGTTAAAGATTATCAAGAATTTTATGTTGGGTTACGCAGAAGAAAATTACTTGAACGATTTTTGGCTGAAAAAGATATCAATGTTCATGCTGTATAGACAGATTGACGCTTTGCGATGGCACTTAAACTACTATAAGCCCAAGAGCATGAATGAAGTCGTATATAATGATTTATTTGATATTTATTATGACTTCGGTAAAAACATAAGTTTCATTGATGACGACATTTTTTTTGAAAACTGTAAAATCAATGAAAGTTGTTTTATAGTATAATGGGTTAAGATTTTCTCATAAATTATCCTGTTTTGGAGGCCTTATGGACCGGATCGATCTGAACGGGGATTGGAATCTGTATTATCACGCGGAGGACGGGAACGCCCCGAAAACGCCCGGGGACTTAAAATCGGCCGGCTGGCCCGTGATTCCCGCGCGCGTCCCGGGGAACGCGGAACTCGACCTTTGCGCCGCGGGGGTGGAGCGGGACCCGTTTTACGCGGAGAATCTGTACGATTACAGGAAATACGAGTTCTATCAGTGGTGGTACGGGCGGGAGTTCGACGTTCCGGCGGAATTCGCCGGCAAGCGCGCCGAACTGATCTTTCACGGTCTGGACACCTTCGCGACCGTATGGGTCAACGGGGAGGAGGCCGGCCGCGCGGACAACATGCTCATCTCGCACACGTACGACGTGACGGCGCTAATCCGGCCCGGCGCGAAAAACAGCGTCTCCGTCCGCATCGAGTCCGCCCTGAACAAGGCCGCGAAAGCGGAGTTCCCCGCTAACATCAGCGGCTGCGAGGGCAGAAACGAGATGGTCGCGCTGCGCAAGCCCCCGCACTGCTTCGGCTGGGACATCGCGCCCAGGCTCGTTTCAGCCGGAATCTGGCGCGGCGTCGAAATAATAGCGGCGGGCCGGACGCGCATTCGCGAGGTTTATTACGCCGTCCGCTCCCTTAGCCCCGGGCGGGCCGTTCTGACGGCCAGGTACTGGTTCGAGACGGACGAAGCCTCTCTGGACGGCTTTTCCGTCAGGATCACCGGCGCCTGCGGGGACAGCGTCTTCTTGAAGGAGCAAAGCGCGCCGTTCGTCTCCGGCGAATGCGTCATATCGGTGGACGGGCCGCGGCTTTGGTGGCCGAAGGGCTACGGGGAGCCGGAGCTTTATAACGTGGCCTTCGAGCTTCTGCGCGGCGGGGAGGTGACCGACGTCCGGCGGGAGAGGATCGGCGTCCGCGAGGCGCGCGTCCTGACCCGCTATGGCCCGCCCGAACAGAGCGAGTTCCGGATCGAGGTCAACGGCTGCCCGATACTGGCAAAGGGCTCCAACTGGGTCCCGCTGGACGCCCTGCACAGCCGCGACGCCGGGAGGCTGCGGCGGGCGCACGATCTCCTGGACGACCTCGGGTGCAACATCGTGCGCTGCTGGGGCGGAAACGTCTACGAAAGCGACGCGTTCTTCGAGCTCTGTGACGAGCGGGGCGTCATGGTCTGGCAGGATTTCGCCTTGGCCTGCGCGATCTACCCCCAGGGGGACGAGTTCGCGCGCGTTATGGAAAAAGAGGCGGCGGCGGTGATCAAAAGGCTCCGCAATCACCCGTCCTTGCTGCTTTGGAGCGGTGACAACGAGGGCGACCAGGCGTACACGTGGAACGGGCCCTTTCAGCCTCACGCCCGGTTCAACCGAGTGACCAGGGAGGTCCTGCCGCGCGCCGCCTCCTCCCACGACCCCTACAGGCCGTATCTGCCCTCGTCGCCGTATATCCCGGACGGCGTTCCGGACGACAAAGACGTGCCGGAACAGCACAACTGGGGGCCGAGGGACTACTTCAGGGGGGACTATTACAGGCATACCACGGCGCATTTCATCAGCGAGATCGGCTACCACGGCTGCCCGGCCGTTTCCTCCCTGAAAAAATTCATACCGGCGGATAAGCTCTGGCCGATGGACAACGACGTCTGGGACACGCACAACACGGACTATATCCGCAACGGGAAACGGGGCTACAACCGCAACGGGCTGATGGCCGACCAGGTAAAGGCGATGTTCGGCCGCGTTCCCGGGCGTTTGGAGGAATTTGTCCTGGCCTCGCAGATTTCCCAGGCGGAGGCCAAGAAGTTTTTCATCGAGATGGTAAGACTCAAAAAGTGGCGCAGAACCGGCGTCATATGGTGGAACCTCCTGGACTGCTGGCCTCAGATCTCCGACGCCGTGACCGATTATTATTTCTGCAAAAAACTGGCCTACCACTACATCAAAAGGGCCCAGTTGCCCGTCTGCGTCATGATGGAGGAGGCGGAGGGCTGGTCGCGCAAAGTCATACTAGGCAACGACAGCCGGTTCGGCGCGGATGTAAAGTACACCGTCACGGACGGCGACACCGGGGAAACTCTCTTGTCCGGCGAGGCGCACTCCGCGGCCAACGAAAACGCCGTACTGGGCGAACTTAAGGCCGTCCCCGGCGAGCAGAGGATCTTCCTTTTCCGGTGGGAAACCGGCGGCAGGGAATTCGGCAGCCACTATGTGTCCGGCTATATACCGGTCGAACTGGAGAGATACCGCGGCTGGCTGGAGAAGATACGGAATCTGCCGGAGGCGTTCGGGTACGATACTGATTAAGATTGGACTTCTATTATATTAAAACGGGATGCCGGGGGCACAAACCCCTGGCATCCGTTATTTTTATAATATATGAAGTTCGCTTATTTCGCTTATTTCCCTTATTTGCTCACCGTCCAGTGCGGTGTCTGGGCCTGGCAGATGTTGTACTGCGTGTTGGCGCTGTCGGAGCAGTAGTTGTCTAACGGCATGGCGGCCTTCTCGGAAGCGCAGTTGTCGCCGTACGGTTTGGCGGCCTTCTTGGAGTCGCAGTCGTCCTCGCCGCAATAATTCGGCTTGTAGTTCGTAAAGTCGTTTTGCCTGACGACCTCGCGCTTGTTCACGATGTCATAATAGTTGTAATCGTGGACATGAATGACGTCGTATTCGTTTATGACATCGTGCTGATGCCTGATGACATGCTGATACTTAACGACGGTCTTGTCCGCGCCGCAGCTGAACTCCTGCTCGATGACAGGGCTGGCGCAGCCTTGCGGCATGGCTTTATATCCGCTGTCATTGCACATATTGACAGGGCTGGCGCAGCCTTGCGGCATGGCTTTATATCCGTTATCATTGCACATATATTTCCCTCCCCCTTTTATGGGTCCTGATAAAACGGGTGGGAAATTTTTCGCAGCTGATTTATAGTGTCGGTAAACACACACGTCCAACGGCTCCCGTAAACTCCGCAGTCAAACCAGATGTCAAAAATCCCGCCCAAATTCTGAAAGACCTGTCTTTGATGTTGCTACTATATATTATTAAGGACGGGAATTTTTGTTACAACCCCTGTTTACCGCGCAAAAAAATCATTTTTGGCGTCCTGCGGGCCGTCACCGCCCGATCTCCAGCGCCATGACCGCGCAGGCCGGCACGGTGAACGCCGCGCCGCCGTCCCCGTATTCGATCGGGCCGAAATCCGCCGGGCGAACGGCGTTTTTATTGCCGAAGCTGTTGTGCGCGCCGGCCTTGCCCGTCAGCACCTTGGCCGCGATGCTTTTTACCGCGCCTCCGCTTACGCGGAGCAGGACGTCCCTCGGCTCCGATACGGACAGGTTCGCGAGAGTCGCCAAAATCGCCCCGTTTTCATCCTCCGAGGCGCAGACGTCCAGGTCCGGCACGGAGTAATCCCCCACGCCCGTTTCGGAGGCTTCGGCGCGGCTTTCGAGCAGCGACGCGTTCTGGTGATTTTTATACAGATCGAAGACGTGATATGTCGGCGTCAGCAGCATCATGCCGTTTTCCGTCAGGATGACGGCCTGAAGCGCGTTCACCGTCTGCGCGATGTTGGCCATGACCACCCTGTCCGCCCGCCGGTTGAACGCGTTGAGCGTGACGGCGGCCACGAGCGCGTCCCGCATGGTGTTCTGCTGATACAAAAAGTCCGGGTTCGTTCCTTCCTCCGCGTCGTACCACGTCCCCCACTCGTCGACGACCAGGCCCACGCGCCTCTCCGGGTCGTATTTGTCCATGACGCGCAAATGACTGTCCATCAGGCCGCCGATCTCCAGCGCCTGTTTCAGCGTCCGGTAATATTCCCCGTCGCCGAAGCCCAGCGCCTTTCCGCGCTCCTTCCAGCCGCCCGGCACGGTGTGGTAACGCAAAGAGACGCCGTCCATAAACGGCGCGGCGTTTTTCATGACCGTTTCCGTCCAGTGCAGGTCAAAGCCGTTCGCGCCGCGGGCTATCTTATAGACGCGGTTCCCGGGATAGTCGCGCACGCAGGCCTGATAGCGCCGGTAGAGATCGGCGTAATACTCGGGCCGGCAATTTTCGCCGCCCACGCCGAAAAACGGCAGCCTCCAGGCCCCGGAGCGGCCGTTTTCCGCCCGCAGCTCCGCCATGGACGACACGCCGCCGAAGCTGATATACTCCACCCACTCGCTCATCTCCAGGACGGTCCCGCTGCCCAGGTTGCCGCTGATATACGGTTCGCAGCCAACCTGGCCGCATAACTCCATGAACTCGTGGGTGCCGAAGGAATTGTCCTCCGTCACGCCGCCCCTGACCGTCTTTTTGCGCGTCTCCCGGGGGCCGATCCCGTCCCGCCAGTGGTATTCGTCGGCGAAGCGGCCGCCCGGCCACAGAAGGACCGGGAGGCGGATCCTCCTGAGCGCCTCCGTGACGTCGGCGCGCATACCGTTCACGTTCGGGATATCGGAGCCTTCCCCCACGTACAGGCCGCCGTGGATACAGCGCCCCACATTCTCCGCCAAGTGGCCGTAGATGTTTTTGTTGATCCGCGGGCCTATTTTGTCCGCGTTAATGAAGATTTCCCGTGTCTTCATGCCCCCACTCCCATATTGTCGTTTCGTTTGAAATTGAGCTTCAAACTTCGCGCTAAACGCCCCTGTACAACAGTCGTTTCGCGCTCGTTTTCAGCTCATTTCAAATCGAAACGACATATTACACTTGTCTTTGCGTGAACTTGTATCCGTAACCCCAGACCGTCTCGATGTAGTCGTAGGGCTGGAGCTTATTGCGAAGGCTTTTCACGTGAGTGTCCACGGTGCGGTCGGAACCGTAAAACGACCGCCCCCAGACCTCGTCCAGAAGCATATCCCGTGAAAAAGCCTGGAGAGGGTGCTGGCAGAAAAACAGCAGCAGTTCGTATTCCTTCGGCGTGAGCGCAAGCGGGCCGCCGTTCAGCGTGACCGTCCGGGAATCCAGGTCGGCGCTGAGTTTCCCGGCGGTCAGCACATGCGGCGCGGAGGCGTCATAGCCCGTGAGGGCGAGCAGGTTCTTCATCCTGGCGACGAGTTCGCGGGTGGAGAAGGGCTTGACGACATAGTCGTTCCCGCCCGCGTCGAAACCCTCCAGCTTATCGGCCTCCGCCGCGCTCGCGCTTATGAAAATGACCGGCGAGGCCTCGCTTTTCCGGAACTGGCGGCAGACGAGGAAGCCGTCGACGTCCGGCAAAGCCGTGTCCAGCACGACGAGCCGGTAGCGGTTGCGGCGCATGAGCTTGAGCGCGGATATGCCGTCCGCCGCGCCGTCGGATTGCCAGTTTTCGTTGGCGGCGGCCAGACGGACTATCTCCCGCGTGGCGATGTCCGCGTCCGCGACCAAAAGACGCACGCCGTTTGCCAAAAACTCACCTCATTTTCTCACAAGAGCTATATATGGCTGTGGTGTTATAAATGTATAAGAAGCATACCTTTCTACATTGAATGACGCGCCGCATGTGTAGGGCGGGGGTTTGCCCTCGCCGCGCCGTGCGCGGGTTCCCGGCGCTTGCCCCCGCCGCGCCGTGCTCCCGGCGGGGGCAAGCCCCCGCCCTACTGTATGTTTTGATTATTTGGCAATTCAACCTTATACGGTATCATCGGACAGTATACGCCAAAAAGCCGCGGGAAGCAATCCCCGCGGCCTTTTTTACTCCGTATGCAGAAAACATTTGCCGACGACGAGCCGATTTGACGAACGATTTTGCGGCGCGGCAAGAGCGCGCAGGCTATTTTTTCTGCCTGATCACGCTCTTCAATATCTCCACCGTCTCCCGCTCGTCCTCCAGCAGCGCCTTCAGCCGCGCGTTTTCCGCCTCGATTTCCAGCACCCTCGGCGGGATCTGCTCCTCCCGCTTCGCCTGCGGGGCCTCCTCGGCCTGCGCCTGGCCGCCGCCCGGGAGCTGCGCCTTGCGCTTCCCGGTCGGGCCCATATCGACGATATAGGTCACGCCGGACAGCTCGTTGAACGCGCCGCGGCGCACGTAGTGCGTGTGCAGCAGTTCGTGGGAGACGTGTCCGCCGGGCTCTTTGAGGAAATTCTCGTAGAGGGAGATCACGTAAGGGTTCTCGTGCGATTTGCGCAAAGTCATGCTCTCGTCCTCGGTGTAGACGCCGTGCAGGCGCTTCATCCGCACGTCCGGGTCGTCGGAACGCGGCTGGCCGCCACCCATGATGCAGCCGCCGGGGCAGCCCATGACCTCGATGAAGTGGTAGGGCGACTCGCCCTTCCTTATCTGCTCCAGGAGCTGGCGCGCGCCGGCGAGGCCGCTGGTGACGGCGATCCGCGCGGTGACGCCCTCCAGATAAGCGTATTCGGGCTTCACGTCCTTAAACGTGACGGACGCCTCCTTCACCTGGTCGAAACCCTCGATCGGCGTAACGTGCAGGTTCTCAAACGGCAGTTCCCGGCCGGTGACCAGCTCGTACACCGTCCTCAGCGCCGCCTCCATCACACCGCCCGTCAGGCCGAAGATGACCGCCGCGCCGGTGGACATGCCCAGCGGCTGGTCGTAATCCTCATCCGGCAGGTTCGCGAAATCGACACCGGCGGCCTTTATCATGTCGGCCAGCTCGCGGGTCGTCAGGACGGCGTCCACGTTGGGCAGGCCGCCGTTTTTCATCTCCTCGCGCTCGATCTCGAATTTCTTGGCCGTGCAGGGCATGACGGACACGACGTACATGTCCTCCGGCCTGACGCCGGTCTTTTCCGCGTAAAAGCTCTTGACTACGGCGCCCAGCATAGTGTGGGGGGATTTGCATGTGGACAGATGGTCCAGTTCGTTCGGGAACTGGTGCTCCACGAATTTGATCCAGCCGGGGCTGCAGCTCGTGATCATCGGTAGAACCGCCTGTTTGCCGGTCAGGGCGGCCTGCAGCCTGTGCAGCAGCTCCGTGCCCTCCTCCATGATCGTCAGGTCGGCGGCAAAATCCGTGTCGAACACGTCGTCAAAGCCCAGCCGGCGCAGCGCGGCGGCGAGCTTGCCCGTGACGCGGGACCCCGGCTCCATGCCGAACTCTTCCCCGAAGGCCACGCGCACGGCGGGGGCCACCTGGACGACTGTGCGCAGGGCGGGATTTTCCAGCGCGTTCCAGACGCGCGAAGTCCCGTCCGTCTCCCGGAGCGCGCCGACCGGGCACACGACGGTGCACTGCCCGCAGAACGCGCAGGCTACCGAGCCGAGGGGCAGTTCCATAGCCGGCGAGATCTCCGTGGCGAAACCGCGGTTTTGCGGGGCCAGCGCGCAGACTTCCTGGATCTTGTCGCAGGCCGTCACGCAGCGGCGGCACAAAATGCACTTGGTCATATCCCGCGTGATTGACGGCGTCGCGTCGACGGAGCGGTCGGAGCGCGCGCCTTCGAAGCGCGAGGCGTCCACGCCGAGCTGCTTGCCCATCGCCTGGAACTCGCAGGACTGGTTCCGCCTGCAGCTCAGGCAGTCCTGGGAATGGTCGGACAGCATCAGCTCGTAGAGTATCTTCCTGTCCTGGCGGACCCGTTTCGTGTTCGTATGGATGTTCATATTCGGCGCCACCTTCGTGATACAGGAGGCCATAAGGCTCTTGGCGCCCTCGACCTCGACCACGCAGATACGGCAGGCGCCCTGCTCGTGCACGCCTCGGAGATAGCAGAGATTGGGGATGCTGATGTGATTGCGCGCGGCGGCTTCCATGATGGAGATGCCTTCCTCCACGCTAAACGGCTGATCGTTTATTTTTATGTCGATCATTGGCCTTATCTCCTTTCGCAGTGCAGGCAGCGCATGGACTCCGCCATGGCCGTCAGTTTATGGTAGCCCAGCACGACCTCGTCGAAGCTGTTCTTGCGTTTATACATCGGGAGCATGTCCAGCGGGTAGCGCGGAAGCTCCTGTATCTCGTCCTCGTCCGTGCGCGGGCTGATCTTTATCTTTTCGCCCTTGTTCAGCGCACCCGTGCCGCCGCAGTATCTGTCGATGGAAGAGGCGGCCTTCTTGCCGTCCGCGATGGCGCGGATGACGGTGTCCGGCCCGCGGACTATGTCGCCGCCGGCGAAAACACCGTCGATGGTCGTCATCATCGTGTCCTCGTCCACCTTGAACGTGCCCCAGGGCGTGCGGCCGATATCCTGCGCGGGAATGAACGGCAGGTCGGCGTACTGGCTGATGGCCGGGATGACCATGTCCGCCTCGAGGATGAACGTCGGCTCGCCGGACGGCACGCTCTTGCGCCTGCCGCTGCTGTCGAACTCGCCGAGGGTCATTTTCTGGCATTCGATCCCCATGACGTTTCCCTTTCCGTCGTCGACGAAGCGCACCGGCTGGATCAGCTCGACCAGCTCGACCCCCTCCTCGAGCATTTCGTGTATCTCGTACTCGCTGGCGGGCATCATGTTCTTCGTCCGGCGGTAGAGGATCGTCACCTTGCCCGCGCCCAGGCGGAGCGCCGTGCGGGAGGAGTCTATGGCGGTGTTGCCGCCGCCGATGACCGCCACGTGCTTTCCGATCTTCATCGGCTGCTTCAGGTTTACCTGCTTGAGGAAGTTTATCCCGTGGACGACGCCGTTGAGATCCTCGCCGGGGATGTTCGCGCGCTGGGGCATTTGTGTGCCGGTGGCGACAAAGAGCGCGTCGCAGTTGTCCCTTAATAAATCGAAGGAGACCCTCTTGCCCACGGGCGCGCCGAGGTAGATGTTCACGCCCTCGCGCTCGATGAGCTCGATCTCGTGCGCCAGCACGGCCTTGGGCAGGCGGTATTCCGGAATCCCGTAGGCCAGAACCCCGCCCGCGACCTCCTCCGCCTCGTAGACGTCCACCTCGTATCCCAGCCTGGCGAGATAGTGCGCGCAGGTCAGCCCCGCCGCGCCCGCGCCGATGATGTTCACGCGTTTGCCGTTTTTGGGATAGACTATGTCTTTTTCAAAAAGCTGCTCGTTTTTGTGCGCGTAGTCCGCCACGAAGCGCTTGAGGTCGCATATGGCGACCGGCTCGTCCGTCGTCCCGCGGCGGCATTTCCGCTCGCAGGGCCTCGTGCAGATGCGCCCGCAGACCGACGGGAACGGGTTCTCCTGCCGGATGAGGTTGTACGCGTCGATGAAGCGGCCGTCCGCGATGAGGGATGTGTAGCCCGGCACGTTGATGTTGGCGGGGCATGTGTTTTCGCACGGGGAGACGAACAGGTCGGCGCAGACGCCGGCCCTGCATCTCTTGTGGCGGATGTGCTCGTCGAACTCGTCGCGGAAGTTCCTTATCGCGCTCAGAACGGGGTTGGGGGACGTCTGGCCCAGGCCGCACATGGCCGTCTCGCCGACCGTTTTGCAAAGCTGCTCCAGCAGCTCCACGTCGCCTTCCTCACCCTGCCCCTTCGTGATCCGCGTCAAAATCTCCAGCATACGCCTGGTGCCCACGCGGCAGGGCACGCACTGCCCGCAGCTCTCGTCCTGGATGAATTCCATGAAATAGCGCGCCTGGTCCACCATGCAGGTGTCCTCGTTCATCACGATCAGCCCGCCGGAGCCCATGATCGAGCCCAGCGCCTGAAGTTTCGCGTAGTCCACGGGCACGTTGATGTTTTCCTGGGTGATGCAGCCCCCGGACGGGCCGCCCAGCTGCGCGGCCTTGTAGCGCTTGTTGCCCGGGACGCTCCCGCCGATGTCAAAGATGATGTTGCCCAGGGGGATGCCCATCGGCACCTCCACGAGGCCCGTGTTGGTGATATTGCCCGACAGGGCGAAAACCTTGGTGCCGGGGCTCTCCGGCGTGCCGAACTGCCTGAACCAATCCGCGCCGTTTAGGATTATCGGCGGCACGTTGGCGAAAGTCTCCACGTTGTTGATGATCGACGGGCAGCCGAAAAGGCCCTGCTGGAACGGGAACGGCGGCTTCTGCCGCGGCTCGCCGCGCCTGCCCTCCACGGAGTTCATCAGCGCCGTCTCCTCGCCGCAGACGAACGCGCCCGCCCCTATACGTATTTCCAAATCAAAATCGAAACCTGAGCCCATGATGTTTTCGCCCAGCAAGCCTTCCTCGCGCGCCATTTCGATGGCCGCTTCCAGCCTTCTGACCGCGATGGGGTATTCGGCGCGGATATAGACGACGCCGCGGTTCGCGCCGATGGCGTAACCGCCGATCATCATGCCCTCGATCACGCTGTGCGGGTCGCCCTCGAACACGGAGCGGTCCATAAAAGCGCCCGGGTCGCCCTCGTCGGCGTTGCAGATTATATATTTCTGGCCCTCCGGCGCGTTGTAGCCCGCCTCCCATTTGACGCCCGTCGGGAAGCCGCCGCCGCCGCGCCCTCTGAGGCCGGACTTTTTCATCTCGTCGATCACGCTTTTGCGGTCGCCTTTCTCCAGCGTCCGGGCCAAAGCGAGATAGCCGTCCCTGGCGATATAACTGCCGATACGGGTGACGTCTATCAGACCGCAGTTGCGGAGGGCGATGCGCACCTGATCCTTGAAAAAGCTGGTCTCTTTTATGTTGGCGGCATGTTTGCGCTGGATCATGTCGTAAAAGGTATACTCCTCCACCGGTTTCCCGCCGATGAAATGTTTCGCGACGACATCCCTGATCTTTTCCGGGCTCATTTCGGTATAATAAGTCTCGTCCGGCAGCACGTACACCACGGGACCCACCGCGCAGGTGCCCATGCAGCCGCGCTCAATGACCGCGACTTTATCGGCCATGCCGCGCTTTTCCAGCTCTTCCGCCAAGGCGGCGCGGACCGCCTCGCAATTGGCGGACACGCAGCCGGTGCCGTAGCAGATCAAGGCCATATGGTCGTACCTGTCCATCTTGGCCAAATATTCTTCCTTTATACGAGTTAGGTCATCAACGCTCTTGATCATAGACAGCGCCCCCCCCTAAGCCTTTTCATATTCGGCCAGAATAGCGTCCAGCTTGTTGACGTTCACCTGCTTGTAGACCTTCTCGTCGATCACCATGGCCGGCGCGAGGCCGCAGGCGCCGATGCAGTGGGCAACCTCCAGCGTGAAGTTGCCGTCGGCCGTCGTGTCGCCGATATCCACGCCGAGCTTCTTCTGAAGATGCTCCATAACGCGCTTGCCCCCGCGGACATAGCACGCGGTGCCCAGGCAGACGCGTATCGTGTGCCTGCCGCGCGGGACGGTCGTGAAAAAGGCGTAGAACGAAATGACGCCGGAGACCTCCGCCAGCGGCGTCCCCATTTTTTCGGCGATGAACTCCTGGAGCTCCAGCGGGAGATAGCCGTATATCTCCTGGGCGAGGTGCAGCACCTGGATCAGGCTCCCGGGCTTGTCTTTGTACAGGTCGATCACGTTGGCGATCTGGGCGTAAGCCTGCTGTTTGTCGGTTCCGGCGCATTCGGCGCAATGTTGTCCCTTGGACTTTGCCTGAACACTCATCGTGTTCCTCCTTACCGATATTGTTAAAAATCCTACAAACATTATAAAAGCTATTTGTTATCAAAAAATGATGAAATGTAAATAATTTAACAACAATATGGCGCGTTCTATCACAATTTGAACACAATTTCGGAAGGGGAGGGCAGAGCAAAAAGGAGTTTGCGGAGATTATACCGGATGCAGAAAACATTTGCCGACGACGTAGACAAAGGAGGCTAATGTTTTCGCACTCCGGTATACCATAAAACGGGGCTGCTGTAAACAAAAATCCATGCGGAATATGCGCATGGATTTTCAGGATTTTCATATGAAATTTCGTTTGAATCTTCGTTACGATAAGATATACCGGAGTAAATGGATAGGTATAAGGCAACCTTTATAAACTGTCATCCTGAGCAAAGCGAAGGATCTTAAACAGCCAAAACATAAGATTCTTCGCTGCGCTCAGAATGACAAAAAGGAGTTTATCGAAATTACCATAAGACGTTGCATAACGGATAAATATGCATATCCTTCGCATATTTATCCGTTATGCAATAATTGTAATAATTTTGCGGCAATCAGGCCGTGAAACGGGGCGAATCGCGCCCGGCGGGAGAATCGGCTATTCATGCCGGAATCGCCCGTGAAGAGGCGCTATACGAATCTCGATTAAAATCTTCACAGTCTGTCGCCGAGAACGCCGTTGAAGCGTTCGGCGTTTCGGCTCCGCCTGTGAAGTTTTAATCTGAGATTCG
>JGI20166J26741_11945583_pt1 | contig 41163 bp, 32 predicted proteins | sample TergutCu122P5_FD_26741 | JGI IMG/M metagenome (IMG submission 26741)
ATCGAAACCGTAGAAAACGTTTTGGGTTAAGATTTTCCCTACTCGCAGGCATTTGCAATTTTGAATTGGACATGTTTTAGGTTTCGGAAGAAGTTTAATAGAAAATATAGGCTTGCCATGCAAACTGTTTTTGGCCCTCAGGCGTAAGATCATTATAATTGAGTTTAACCTCAGGGGTTATTATGAATGAACCGGAATAGTCATAAAATGGAAGGTATAACACGACGGTACAAACATATTAAGGGGAATCCTGTTGTACATTGTCAAACGATGCGGGCGTCCGCCCCTACAAACCCCCGGGATTTTTGTCCGCCGGGCCCAAGCCGGATTAGCGCGGTATATCCTCTTCTTTATCAGACTTTCGGATCAGACTTCTGGCTTCTGGCCTCTGTCCGGCCTCTGGCCTCTAGATAATCGCCTCCAGGCATTTTTCGTCGATGTTGCCGCCAGTGATGACGAGGGCGATATTTTTGTTTTCGAACAGCTCCGGATTTTCCATAATTGCGGCGGCGGCGACCGCGCCACCCGGCTCCGCCACGGTCATTTCCTTCGTGAGCAGTAGTTTGACCGCTTCAAGTATCGTGGATTCCTGCACCACGATGATATCGTCGATGCATTGCCGGGCCATCAGGAACGGTATCTCCTCAACGCCGCCGATGAGGGATTCGCAGACGCTTTCGGCGCTGGGGTACGTGCGGTAGCATATGTTGTCCCTGAGGGAGGCCACCATGGCGGGGCAGGCCGCCGTCTGCACGCCGTACACCCTGACGTTTGGGTTGAGCGCCTTGGCGGCCGCGGATATGCCCGTGATCACGCCGCCGCAGCCTATCGGCACCAGGATCGTGTCTATATCCGGGTTTTGCTCCATGATCTCAAGGCCGACCGTGCCCTGCCCGGCGATGACCGGGACGTCCGAGGAAGAGTCTATATACGTGAGATCGCTGCCCCGGGCGGCCTCCAGGGCGATAGCGTGCGCCTCGTCGTAGTTATCGCCCGCCAGCGTGACCTGAGCGCCGTAATACCGTATCTTTTCGGTTTTTGAGCCCGGCGTGTTCTTCGGTATATAGACATGGGCGCGCCCGATGTCCAGAAGGCCCGCGGCATAGCTCACGCCGGCGCCGTAATTGCCGGAGGAGCAGCAGATGACGCCGGCGCGCCTTTGCGCGTCTGCGAGGGTGAGCAGCCTGTTGAACGCGCCCCTGATTTTATAGGATTTCAGCAGTTGCTGGCATTCAAGCTTCAAATAGACGTGGTTATCGTTCGCGCTCAGGCTCCGCGAGAATTCCAGCGGGGTCTCGTACACATACCGCCAGATCCTCTTCCTGGCCCGCAAAACGTCGGCCATCGTTACGATTTTAGAGTTTTCATTAGGGTTTTGATTAGAGTTTTCATTAGGGTTTTCCATGCGCGCGTCTCCTTTGCGTATCTTTTCAGGCGGCTTTTAGTATCTCATAGCAATAATAACAAAAAATTTGGAAAAAAGCAAAAGAAATGTAAAAAAAATGCTTGATTTTGAATATAATGCATGGTATAATATTGTCGTCTGATTGTAAATGCGTTTAAGTTTAAAGAGTGGGTCCCTGCCCACTCTTATCTATTGTCAAAGCAGTATTTGATAAGCAATATTCTGATAAATTTTATAAATTCTATTTGAAGAGAGTGGTGAAATGCCGGGGAAGAACACCGCCCAAAGGCTGGAACGGATGATCGCGCCCGTGGCCGCGGAGCTGGGCTATGAGCTTTATGACCTGGAGTTTGTAAAAGAAGGTCTCAATTGGTACCTCCGGCTGTTCATCGATAATATATCCGCGGATCGCGGCGTGACCATCGACGACTGCGAGGCCGTAAGCCGCGCCGTCGAAAAGATCCTGGATGCGGAGGACCCCATACCGCAGGCGTATATCCTTGAGGTCAGCTCGCCGGGCATCGACAGGCGGCTCAAGAAAGAGAGGGATTTTATCCGGTACGCGGGGCGGGAGGTCGACTTAAAGTTATATAAGCCGGTAAACGCAAAAAAGGCGTACCGCGGGGAACTGATCGGGCTGGAAAACGGCTTGATCCGCATCAAAACGGCCGGCGGGGAAACCGGGGAGGAAATCGCGTTTGAAAGGGCCTCCGTGGCCTCCTGCCGCTTGTCGTTACCGGATAAATGGTGATAAAAAATAAACAAGATAAAAAAGATAAAAAAGATAAAAAAGGGAGGAATCCGAAAAGTGAATAAGGAAACAGATTTGATTGAGGCGCTTAATCAAGTCGCCAAAGAAAAGGGGATAGACAAGGAAATCATCTTTGAAGCCATCGAGTCTTCTCTTATTTCCGCGTGCAAAAAGAATTTCGGCACATCCGTCAATATTAAAATAGACATCGACAGAGAGTCGGGCTCCGTTCAGGTTTTGGCCCAGAAGACCGTCGTGGAGCAGGTGGAGGACCCCAACCTGGAGATCTCTTTAGAAAAGGCCAGGGAGCTGAACCCGCAGTATGAGCTCGGCGATACGGCCGAAATCGTCGTCACGCCCAGAAATTTCGGCAGGATATCCGCCCAGTCCGCGAAGAACGTCGTGGTCCAGAAATTCCGCGAGGCCGAGCGGGAGATACTCATGGGCGAGTACTCGCGCAAGGAGCACGAGGTTGTCACGGGCATTGTGCAGCGCGAGGACAGGCGCGGGGTGTACGTGCAGCTCGGCAAGGTCGACGCGCTCCTGGCCTCGGCGGAGATGATGCCCAACGAGCGTTACGGGTTTCAGGACAGGATAAAGGTATACGTCACGGAGGTCAAATCCACGCCCAAGGGCCCCTCCATCTTTGTCTCGCGCACGCATCCGGAGCTTGTGCGCAGGCTGTTTGAGCAGGAGGTGCCGGAGGTAAAGGACGGCACCGTGGTCATCAAGGCCATCGCCAGGGAGGCAGGCAGCCGCACCAAGATCGCCGTGTACTCGGAGAACGCGGATGTCGACGCGGTGGGTTCGTGCGTGGGCCAGAACGGTTACCGCGTGGGCGTCATCACCAACGAGCTCTCCGGCGAGAAGATCGACATCGTGGAATGGAACGGCGATATGCGCCTGTTTATCGCGGCGGCCCTGAGCCCCAGCGCGTGCCTGGCGGTAAAGGTATCCGAAGACAACCAGAGCGCGCGCATCGTCGTGCCGGACAGCCAGCTCTCCCTGGCGATAGGCAAGGACGGGCAGAACGCGCGGCTGGCGGCCAAGCTCACCGGGCGCAAGATAGATATCAAGAGCGATTCGCAGGCGCGGGCCTCCAATTTTATCGACGAAGAGGATTACGCGCTGTTCGAGAGGCTCAGGCACGGTTATGTCGAAGAGGAAGCCTACGACGACGAATACTACGATGACGATGAATACTACGACGACGAATACTATGACGAAGATGAATACTACGATGACGAATACTACGACGACGAATATTACGACGATGATGAATACTACGACGACGAGTACTATGATGAGGATAGCGGCGATAAAAACGGCGGCGAAGGCGGGCTGAGCGATGAAATCAAATAGCGGCCCGCCGCCGGCGAAGGAGCTGGGCGGTTAATATGAATGCGCGCAAATTGCCCCTGAGGAAATGCGCCGCTTGCGGGCAGATGAAGCCCAAGGCGGAACTCCTGCGCGTGGTGCGCGATGAGAACGGGTGTTTTGAGGCGGACATGTCCGGGAAAATGCGGGGCAGGGGAGCCTATATATGCGCGGACGCGGCCTGCGTTGAAACGGCGCGCAAGCGCAGAGGGCTTGAGCGCTCGTTCAAGACGAAGCTTCCGCAGGGAATTTATGATAAATTGAAGGAAATGCTCGATAACAGGGATAATATTATATGAGCTGAAACGCCCATCGCTTCGCGCGCTGACGTCCGGGGGCCTTCGGGCCATGGACGCCGGCAATGGCGAATTGCCGCGCGCGTTTATAGATACGCTTAAATATATGAATACCGCCGTGCGTTCGCCCTTTGGCGCGCGGAAACACTCACATCAATATATAGATATGGCGCGGCAGGAACTCGGAGGTGGCAAATGCCCAAGCTACGGATACATGAGCTGGCAAAACAGCTCAATATCACTTCAAATGATGTTATTGCCAAATTAAAGGAGCACGGCATCGACAATAAAAAGAATATCAGCGCCCTCGATGAGATTGAGGTGCGGCTTGTGATGAGCTTCTACAGGCCAAACGGCGATCCGCGCTCATCCTCCGAATCGTCCGTTCCCGTCGTGGACGGCCGCGTCATCTCCACGCAGTCGGCGTCCCAGCCCGTTCATGCCGAGGAGGGGCGCCGCCCGGAACGTGTCAAGCTGGAAGCCGGGGGCGAGCTTGAGCCGCGCCCGGAAGGCGAGCGCTTACCCCGTCCGGAAGGCGAACACAGACCCCGTCCGGAAGGCGAGAGGACGCCCCGCCCCGAGGGCGAGAGGATACCGCGTCCGGAGGGCGAAAGAATACCGCGCTCCGAGGGTGAACACAGACCGCGCCCGGAAGGCGAACGCAGACTCCGTCCGGAAGGCGAGAGGATATCGCGCCCGGATGGTGAACACAGACCACGCCCGGATGGTGAGAGGACGTCCCGCCCCGAGGGCGAGAGGATACTGCGCCCTGAAGGCGAACGAAGGCCCAGGCTGGAGGGTGAGCGCAGACCGAGGCCGGAGGGCGAGAGGATACCGCGTCCGGAGGGCGAAAGAAGGCCAAGACCCGAGGGAGAACGAAGACCCAGGCCGGAGGGCGAAAGAAGGCTGAGGCCCGAGGGCGAGCGCAGGACGCGCCCCGAAGGCGAGCACAGACCCAGGCCGGAGGGCGAAAGAAGGCTGAGGCCCGAGGGCGAGCGCAGACCCAGGCCGGAGGGTGAAAGGAAACTGCGTCCGGAGGGCGAGCGCAGGCCGCGTCCGGAGGGCGAAAGGCCGCCGCGCCCCGAAGGCGGGAGGATACCGCGCCCCGAAGGCGAACGGCCGCCGCACGCGGAAGGAGAGCGGCCGCCGCGCCCGGAGAACGGTGACAGGCCGCGTCTTGAACGCGAACATTCCGCCCGCGCGGAGGCTGAACACATAGCGCGCCCCGAAACGGACATGGCCGCCGAACGCCGTGCGAGGCAGGAAGGCGATCGCCCGCAGACAGACCGTACGCTCAGTATGGACATTAGCCGAGGCGACCGCCCGCAAACAGACCGCCCGCCGCGCACGGACTTCAATCGCGGAGACCGCCCGCCGAGGGCGGAGGGAGACCGACCGCAACGCTCGGACTTCAACCGGGGCGACAGGCCCCCGCGCGCGGACTTCAACCAAGGTGACCGCCCGCAAACAGACCGCCCGCCGCGCACGGATTTCAACCGCGGAGACCGACCGCAACGCTCGGACTTCAACCGGGGCGACCGTCCCGCGCGCGCTGACTTCAACCGGGGCGACAGGCCACCCCGCACGGACTTCAACCGCGGAGACCGCCCGCCGAGGGCAGAGGGAGACCGTCCCCCGCGCACGGACTTCAACCGGGGCGACAGGCCGCAGGGAGACAGGCCGCAGGGCGACCGCCCGCCGCGCACGGATTTTAACCGGGGTGACAGGTCCCCGCGTACTGATTTCAACCGGGGAGACCGCCCGCAGGGCGACAGGCCGCCGCGCGCAGCCAATCCGGCACGCCCCGGTTTTGCGAGACCGGGCTTCGCCCGCCCGCCGTACGCGGGCAAACCGGGCGCCGCGCCCAAGCCCGCCGCGGCTCAGGACCGCCCGCGCATCGATACCACCCGCCAGCGCAAGGCCGGAGCGCCCGGGGAGGCGCAGGCCCGCGCGCGCGGCGATGTAAAAGGCAAGGGCGTTCAGGATAGAACAGGCAAGCGCGTCACGCGCATAGATACACTTGAAAAATCGGGTTCAAAGAAGACGGCGCAGTCAAAAAGGGCGCAGAAACTAGCGAAACAGAACAGGCTTGTGGCTCTTAGAGCGGCGGAAGACAGGGAGGCTGCGATCGGCATGATAGACACATCTTCTGACATCAAGACCATCAAGCTGCCAAAGTCCATCACCGTCAAGGATTTGGCCGAAAAGCTCATGGTCCCGAGCTCGGATATAATCAAGCAGCTCATGGGCGTCGGCATCATGGCCAATATAAATCAGGAGATAGATTATTACAACGCGGCGAAAATCGCCGAAGGGATGGAGATACTCGCGGAACATCTTGAGGAAGTCGACCTGCTGGAGCAGGCGTTCATGCGTGAGGAGGACGACCCGGAGGATCTGAGGCCGCGCCCGCCCGTTGTGGTCGTCATGGGGCACGTGGACCACGGCAAGACGTCCCTGCTGGACTATATTCGCAGCGCCCAGGTCACGGCGACGGAGGCCGGCGGCATCACGCAGCACATCGGCGCGTACACGGTATCCGTGCGCGACAAGCCCATAACCTTCCTCGACACCCCCGGGCACGAGGCGTTTACCGCCATGCGCATGCGCGGGGCGCAGGTGACGGATATAGCCATACTCGTCGTGGCCGCGGACGACGGCGTCATGCCGCAGACCATAGAGGCCATCAACCACGCCAGAGCCGCCGGGATAGAGATCATCGTCGCCATAAACAAGATCGACAAAGAGAGCGCCAATCCGGACAGGGTCAAGCAGGAGCTCACGGAATACGGGCTCCTGGCGGAAGACTGGGGCGGCGACACGATAGTCGCGCCCGTGTCCGCGCACACCGGCGAGGGCATTGAGCATTTATTGGAAATGATTATATTGGCCTCCGAGATGAAGGAATTGCGGGCCAACCCCAACAAGAGCGCGCGCGGCGCGGTTATCGAGGCCAGGCTCGACAAGGGGCGCGGCCCCGTGGCCACGGTGCTCGTGCAGGACGGGACATTGAACGTCGGCGACCCGATCATCGCGGGCTATAAATTCGGCAAGGTCCGCGTCATGCTGGACGACAAGGGCAAGCGCATGAAATCCGCCGGGCCGTCAATGCCCGTGGAGATAGTCGGGCTTTCGGAGGTGCCGGAGGCCGGCGACGCCATCTATGTCGCGCAGAACGAAAAGCAGGCGCGCCAGCTCGCGGAATCCATCATCGCCAAGGAGCGCTCCGATATGCTGCGCGGCTCTCACCAGAAGATCACGCTGGACGATCTCTTCAATCAGATACAGGCCGGCAATGTCAAGGACCTGAATATCGTCATCAAGGCGGACGTGCAGGGCTCCGTTGAGGCCGTCAAGAACAGCCTTGAGCGCCTGTCTAATAACGAGGTGCGCATACGCACCCTGCACGGCGGCGTCGGCGCGGTGACCGAGAGCGACGTCATGCTGGCCTCCGCCTCCTCCGCCATAATCATCGGCTTCAACGTGCGCGTGGAACCTGCGGCCAAGAATGTCGCGGCGGAAAACGGCGTGGATGTCCGGCTGTACCGCGTTATCTACAACGCCATCGAGGACGTATCGGCGGCGATGAAGGGCATGCTCGACCCGGAATTAAAGGAGGTATCGCTGGGCCACGCGGAGATACGCCAGCTCTTCAGGGCCTCCGGCGTCGGGACGATAGGCGGGGCGTACGTGACCGACGGCAAAATTTCCAGGAACGCCAAGATCCGCATCTACCGCGACGGCAGCCTGATACACGAGGGCTCTTTCGGCGCCTTAAAGCGCTTTAAGGACGACGTCAGGGAGGTCAGCGCGGGCTACGAGTGCGGCATGCACATAGATAAATTCAACGATATCAAGGAAGGCGACATCGTCGAGGCGTATACTATCGAGGAAGTGCAGAGATAATGGCAAACGGCAAACGCATGACGCGCATCAACGACGAGCTGATGAAGGAGCTCTCCGTGATAATCCGCGCAGAGCTCAAAGACCCGCGGCTTTCAACGATCGTCACCGTGACTAAGGCCGAGACGACCAAGGATTTACAGCTCTGCAAGGTATATATCAGCGTCCTCGGCGATTCAAAGCGGCGCAGCGAGGTGTTTGAGGGTCTTTTAAGCGCGCAGGGCTTTATACGCAGGCAGCTCGCGCAGACGCTGAACCTGCGCAACACGCCCGAGCTGCGGTTCATCCACGACGATTCGCTCGACCGCGGCATGCGCATCGAGAGCATAATCAACGAAATAAACAGGAACGCCTGATACTGTTTCTGATGTCAATTGAAGTATGGTCAGAGGAGGTATGCCGTGAACACAAGTGCCGAGATATCCGGCGTGATGATGTCGGGGGATAGGATTGCCATCATCGGCCATACAGATCCGGACGGCGACACTGTCGGGTCCTGTTTTGCCATGGTGCTCGCCTTAAAGGCGGCCGGCAAGACGCCGGCGGTATTCCTCGAACGTCTGGGGACAAACTTCAGCTATATCCCGGGCCAGGAAATGCTCTGCCTGCTGGCCGGCGGCGAGCCCCTCAAGCCTCCGCCGGGCGGGCTGGCGTTCGATACAGCGGTCTGCCTGGACTGCGCCACCCCCAAGAGGATGGGCGCGGCCGAAAGCCTGTTCCGCGGGACGCCGGTGACCGTCTGCATAGACCATCATCTGGGCAACGCCGGCTTCGCGGACTATAATTTGGTCTGCCCCAAGCTGTCCTCCACGTGTGAGGTCACGTATGACGTGATAACGAATTTTTCCGCTTTGACCAAGGATATCGCCACATGCCTGTATACGGGCATCGTGCTGGACACGGGCGGCTTCAAGCATACCTGCACATCCCCGCGCACGCATGAAATCGCCGCGCGGCTCATCGAATGCGGAGCGCCGTTCAATTATATACACAGGGTGCTGTTCGACAGGAAGACCGTCGCCGAGGCGCGTATACTGCAATTGGCGATCGGGCACGTGGAATTCGCCCTGGACGGCAAGCTGGCGTTTACGTATGTCACCGCGGAGGATATGGAAAGGGCGTCCGCCGTGAAAGAGGATCTCGAGCACATCGTCAATTTCATATTGAATATCGGGGACGTCGAGACATCCGTCTTCGCGTATCCCAAAGCCGCCGCGCAGTCAAAGGTCAGGATGCGCTCGCGCAGCATCAACGTGGCGGCCGTCTGCGCGGTGAACGGCGGCGGCGGGCATATGCGCGCGGCCGGCTGCGAACTCAATTGTGAGCCCCGGGACGTGCTGGCGAACGTCTTTTATCTGATAGAGCACGCCGAGGAATGCCCTGACGGCTTTGACGAATATGCCTGAGCACACGGCTGATACGGTTGATTACTCCGGCGTCTCGGGGGTCATCAATATATACAAGGAAAAGGGCTATACCTCCCATGACGTCGTCGCGGTGGTGCGGGGGCTTTTAAACCGTGCGAAGACGGGGCACACGGGCACGCTGGACCCGGACGCGGAGGGCGTGCTGCCCGTATGCGTGGGGCGCGCGACGAAGCTCGCGGACCGTATCGCGGCGTCGGACAAATCCTACACCTGCGCGCTGGTCCTGGGGGCCGTGACGGATACCTATGATACGTCCGGTGCGCTGACCGCGAGGCGCCCGGACGGCTTTGCCGATATCGACGCGGCGTTCATGCGCACAGTGAGCGAAACGGTGAGCGGATTCATGGGCCCGCAGGAGCAGACGCCGCCCATGTACTCCGCCATAAAGGTCGGCGGCAGGAAGCTTTACGAGCTGGCGCGGAAGGGCATAAGCGTCGAGCGGGCGCCGAGGCAAATCGACGTGTTGGATATAAAGATCACGTCCGCGGGCGCGCGGGATATCGCCGTCGGCGGCGAGACGTGCCGGAATTTTCCGGTCATTGGGCTCGAGGTGACATGCTCGAAGGGGACGTATATCCGCTCGCTCTGCTTTGATATAGGCGAGAGGCTGGAGCTCGGCGGGTGCATGGCGGATCTGGTCCGGACGCGCTCCGGCGCGTTTGACGTCAAAGACAGCGTGCGCCTTTCGGAATTAAAAGCCCTGGTCGCGGAAGGGCGGCTCAGCGAGCGCCTGATACCGCCGGAGAGACTGACCGCGTATTTCCGAATACAATAAGATATGACGTAAGATGTGATGCGATGATTTACACAAACGATCTGAATACAATAAAAGGCTGGAAAACGGCCGTCGCCATCGGCAAATTCGACGGCCTCCACGCGGGGCACATGTCGCTTATCAGGCGGCTCCGGCGCGCCGCGGGGGAGAAGGGGCTGAGGACGGTCGTGCTGTCGTTTTCCCCGTACCCCAGCTCCGTCCTTTGCGGCGCGCGCCAGTCCGCCATACTGTCGACGGCCGAGAAGGTGTTCCTCCTCGAGAACGAGGGCGTGGACTGCTTCGCGGAGATACCCTTCACCGCGGAGTTTGCCGGGACGGAACCCGGGGACTTTGTCCGGGACGTCCTGGCGGGGGCGCTGTCCTGCGGGGCTCTGGTCGTCGGGGAGGACTACGCCTTCGGCAAGGGGCGGCGGGGGACCGTGGACTTTTTAAAGGACGCGGCCCCGCGGTACGGGTTTGAGGTCCGCGTGTCCGAGCGCGTAGAGCGCGGCGGCCAGAGGGTGAGCTCCAGCCGCGTGCGCGAGCTGATCGCGCGAAAAGACCTGCCCGCGGCCTTAAGGCTCATGGGCAGGCCGTATTTTATTATGGGCCGGGTCCGAAGGGGGCTGCGCAACGGCACAAAGATGGGCTTCCCGACGGCGAACGTCGTCTGCCGCCAGGACAAGCTGCTGCCCCCGAACGGGGTTTACCGCACGCGCGCGGTCATTGGGCGTGAAAGCTTTGAAAGCGTCACCAACGTCGGCTCAAACCCGACCGTCTCCGGTACGGCCGCCGCTGCGGATCACGTCAAGGTCGAGACGCATATCTTCGGATTCGACCGCGACATCTACGGCATGGAGATAATCGTCGAATTCTTTGATTTTATACGCGGCGAGGCCAGGTTTGACGGGCTTGCCGGGCTGAAAAACCAGATCGCCGCGGATATCGTGAGCGCGCGCGGCCTCGGGGTGTTGTCATGACGGATGTTTCTTATCATGCCTCTGATTCTAATGATAAACGGTTTTCGCGGACGGCCATGCTGCTCGGGTCGGGGGCCATGGAGACGCTCGCGGGCGTGCACGTGGCCGTGTTCGGCGTCGGCGGCGTCGGCTCATACGCCGCGGCGGGCCTGGCGCGCAGCGGGGTAGGGGAGTTCACCATTGTGGACGGCGACGTGGTCAGCGCGTCCAATATAAACAGGCAGCTTATAGCGGCCGAAAGCACGCTGGGCGCGCACAAGGCGGACGTTATGAAATCCATGATACTGGACATCAATCCCGCCGCGCGCGTCACCGCCGTCAGGGCCTTTTTCCCGTCAGAAGCCGGCGATATCGATTTCGCGCGGTTTTCATATGTAATAGACGCCATCGATGCCGTGGCCGCCAAGCTCGAGCTCATCGCGCGGTGCCAAGCCGCCGGGACGCCCGTCCTCAGCAGCATGGGCGCGGGCAATAAGCTCGACCCGACGCTGTTTGAGGTCGCGGACATCTACCGGACGAGCGTCTGCCCGCTGGCCAGGGTCATGCGCAGGGAGCTCAAGGCGCGCGGCGTAAAAAGCTTGAAGGTCGTCTATTCAAAGGAGCCGCCGGTCAAGCCTCACGCCGCGCCGGATACGCCGGGCGAACCGGCCGGGGGCCGGGATCATGAGCGCCATACCCCCGGGAGCGTCGCCTTCGTGCCGTCCGTGGCCGGCCTGATAATGGCGTCTGAGGCGGTGAAGGATTTGCTCGGCGTAAAAGCGTAAGATCACCCCGGAGCTTTCCGCGCCCGCTCATAACGGCGGCAGGATAAATACGGCGGCGTACAAAACGGCGAACCCCGGCAGGCCCAGGACGGCGATGACCGCCAGCGTGAATATGTTTATGCCGACGGACACGCCGAAGGACGCCAGCAGCGCGTTTGTGACAAAGATCCCCGCCGCCCCGCACGCCGCCCTCAGAATGAGCTTCGCTCCCGTCCGCATCGGCGAGGCGATAACCAGTATCAGTATGATCAGCAGGCATCCGGCGATCATGAAATAGATCAAATTGGACATACGGTACCTCCGGATAGACAAAAGAAGATGAAAGAAGATGAAGGAAGATAAAAGAAGATAAAATCAAGGCAAAACCGCTCAATATTTTGCCGCGTCGACGGACAGCCCCTTCTCCCGGCAGAGCCTGAGGAAATATTCGAACTTTTTGTTGAGCGCCAGGCGTTCGTATATGAAATAGTCCATAAGGATCGGGTCGTCCACCTCGTTGAAGTTGTTTTCGACGCACCTCAGGTCCTTTTTAAGCTGGGTTATCTGCGCGGCGATATGTTTGCTGTCCGCGCTCGCCCCGCTCCTAAAGCGTCTGCCGTCCTCTGGCGCTTTTATCTCATATCGCGGCAGCCTCAGGGCCACGTCCAGGGCCGCCGCCGCTTCCTCTCTGGCCAGCCGCGCGCCCGAAGCCCCTTTGTCATATGTGAACAAGAATTCCCTTTTTTTGATGTCATCAGCCTCCTTAATCCCCTCGGTTTCCTTTGTCCCCTCGGTTTCCTTTGTCCCCTCGGTTTCTTCCGTTACTTCCGTTTCTTCTTCCGCCTCCGCTGCCTCCGTTATTTCCAGTTCTTCCGCCTTTTCCGTTTCCTCATCCATAAGAGCACCTCCGCGCTAATTATTTCCAGTATATGCCATGCCTAAACGCCTTTAGTACTATATAAGAATATTTCTCTAGCCTCTAGTCTCTTCTTTTTTCTAGCCTCTAGTCCTCAAACGGCGCGGGGCGGCCGTACAGCCTTGTGTTGACGAGTTTTTCGAGCTCCACGATCACTATGGGCATAAAGCACAGCGCGGCCACGATAAACCAGGCGGAGGCCGGCAGCGGCGCCACTTTGAACAGATGCGCCAGCGGCGGGGCGGTGATGACTATGACCTGCAGGAATAATCCGGCGAAGAACGCCCAGATCAGGTACCTGTTGCCGAGCAGGTCTATCTTTAACAGCGAGGTCTCGCTGCGCATGTTGAAGGCGTGAACGAGCTGGGATATGCTGAGGGTGGCGAAGGCCATGGTCCTGCCGTATACGTATGAGCCGCCGATGTCGAAGAACACGCAGCCCGCCCCGAAGGCCAGGAGCGCCAGCATCCCGATCATGACGCCCTCCAGGCCGATGCGCTGCCAGAGCCCGCCGGCGAAAAGGCTTTTGTGATTGTCATAGGGCTTGCGGTTCATGATGTTCGGGTCCGCCGGGTCCAGGCCGAGGGCTATGGCCGGCAGGCTGTCCGTCACCAGATTGACCCAGAGGAGCTGTATCGCGATCAGCGGCGGGGCCCAGCCCATCACGATCGCCACAAATATGGTTATGAGTTCCCCGATATTGCTGGAGAGCAGGAAATGCACGGCCTTGCGGATATTGACGTATATGCCGCGCCCCTCCCTGACGGCCTCGACGATGGTGCTGAAATTATCGTCCGTGAGGATCATGTCGGCCGCGCCCTTGGCCACGTCCGTGCCGCTCTGGCCCATGGCGCAGCCTATATCGGCGGCTTTTAAGGCCGGCGCGTCGTTGACGCCGTCGCCGGTCATGGCGCAGACGCTGCCGTTTGCCTGAAAGGCTTTGACGATGCGGACCTTGTGCTCCGGGGACACGCGGGCGAACACGCTGTACTCCCCGATATGCCGCTCAAGCTCCGCCTGCGCGGTCCTGTCGAGCTCCTCCCCGGTCATGGCCTTGTCCCCGGCGTTGAATATGCCCAGGTTTTTGGCGATGGTGCGGGCGGTGACGATATGATCCCCGGTGATCATGACCGGTTTGATCCCGGCGTTTTTGCAGGTGGCCACGGCGGCGCGGGCTTCCGGGCGCGGCGGGTCAAGGAGGCCCACGAACCCGATGAACGTCAGCCCGCTCTCGATATCGGCCAGCTCGCGCTCGGACCGCGGCAAACTGCCGGCCTCTTTTACGGCGACGCCGATGACGCGCAGGGCGCTCCCCGCCATCCGGGCGTTGGTCTTTAAAACGGCCCCGGCGGAGGCCGCGTCCAGGGCGGTCGCCTCCCCGCCGCACCTTACATTCGCGCAGCGGTTCAAGAGCACGTCCGGCGCGCCCTTGGTTATGATCAGATACCCCTTTCCGGTTTTATGGGCCGTGGTCATTAACTTGCGCGAGGAATCGAAGGGTATCTCCAGCGCCCGCTCCCAGTCCGCGTCCAGCGCGCTCTTTTTATAGCCCATATCCTGCGCAGCCCGCACTATGGCGCACTCCGTGGGCTCGCCGGCGAAGCGTTTTTGATCCGCCGCGTCCGCGACGGCGTTCGAGCACAACGCGGCGCACCTCAGGACCTCTTTGTGTATACTGCGCCGCCCCTCCCCGAAGGGGCCCGTCACTTCCACGACGGTCATCCGGTTCTGCGTCAGCGTCCCCGTCTTATCTGAGCAGATCACGCTGGCGCCGCCCAGCGTCTCAACGGCGGGCAGTTTGCGTATTATCGCGCCGCGTTTGGCCATGCGCTGCACGCCGATGGCCAGCACGATGGTCACTATGGCGGGCAGGCCCTCCGGTATGGCGGCCACGGCCAGGCTCACGGAGGTCAGGAACATGTCAAAGGGCGGCAGATGCCGGAACACGCCCAGCGCGAAGATCACGGCGCATATGCTCAGGCAGCCGATGCCGAGCTGCTTGCCGGTGTTCTCCAGGCGCTGCTGCAGAGGCGTCTGCGGCGATTCCTCCCGGATTATCATGCCGGCGATCTTGCCGACCTCGGTCTTCATGCCCGTCTCCACCACGACCGCCGTGGCATGTCCGAACACCACCGCGGAGCCCGAGAACACCATGTTGAGCCTGTCCCCGATTCCGGCGGCCTCGTGCACGGCGGCCTCCGCGCTCTTTTCAACCGGCTGGGATTCCCCCGTCAAGGCGGATTCCTCCGCGCGCAGGCTGGCGGAGGATAGCAGGCGCGCGTCGGCGGGGACAAAATCCCCGGTCTTGAGCGCGATGATGTCCCCGGGGACGACGGAGGACGCGCTGACGGTCTGCAGCGCCCCGTCCCGCAGAACGCGGGCCGCCGGCGCGGACAGCTTCTTCAGGGCGTCCAGGGATTTTTCCGCCCTGCTCTCCTGCACAAGGCCCAGTATGGCGTTTACGGTGACGATCAGCAGTATGATTATGGGGTCCGCGAAATCGCTCCCGCCGCTTATGACCGACGCGCCGAAGGATATGGCCGCGGCGGCTATCAGTATGACTATCATGAAATCGTTGAATTGCAGAAGCAGGCGTATCAAGAGATTGGCACGCTTTTTTTCGTCCAGCTTGTTCTCCCCGTAAGCCGCCGCGCGCCTTGCCGCCTCCTTCGAGCTCAGGCCGCTCTTTGGATCGCTCTCAAGTGTTTTCAATACCCGGCGGTAATCCAGACTGTGCCAGTTCATTTGTCAATCACCCCTAGAAATGTATGGCCAAATAGCTTGGCTAATAAATATTTATTCAGGGGAGGGCTTTAACATTACACATTCTTGAAATTGCCGGAGATTGTGGTAAAATGTGAGTAAATGATTTACCCAAGGATTTTTAAAGACGCGCGCGAATAATACTATAGCCGGGGGAGGGCTTTTTATGGGAAAAGACGGGGACATGCTGATAAAGAACGGGGTCATCGCCGCCTCGGAAGCGGTTTTTGAGGGCGATATCCTGATCGAGGGCGGAAAGATCAGCCGCATAGAGAAAAATATAGACGCGGCGGCTCATGAGGCCGCCGGCCGGGTCATCGACGCCGGCGGGTGCTATGTATTGCCGGGCGGCGTGGACGTTCACACGCATTTTGACCTGGATACGGGCATAGCGCGGGCCACGGACGATTTTTACACGGGCACCGTGGCGGCGGCCTGCGGCGGCACGACGTCCATCGTGGATCACGTCGGGTTCGGCCCGGCGGGCTGCGCGCTGCGCCGCCAGATAGACTATTACCATACGCTGGCGGACGGCAAGGCCGTCATAGATTACGGCTTCCACGGCGTCGTCCAGCGCGTGGACGGCGGCGTGCTGGGTGAGCTTGCGGCTCTGATAGACGAGGGCATCACCAGCTATAAGATCTATATGACCTATGATTACAAAATAGACGACGCCGGCATATACCGTTTCCTAAAACGCGCAGGGGAACTGGGGCTGATGACGGCCGCGCACCCCGAGAACCACGGGCTCGTGAGCTATCTGCGCGCGTATTATATCGAAAACGGCTTCACATCCCCCGTATATCACGCCCGGAGCCGCCCGCCGGAGGCCGAGGCGGAGGCCATATCCCGCTTCCTGCTGCTGGCCAGGGCCGCCGGGGACGCCCCCGCGTACATCGTGCATCTGACGTGCGGGCTGGGGCTCGAACACATACGCGCGGCGCGCGGGCTGGGGCAGAACAATATATTCGCCGAGACCTGCCCGCAGTACCTTCTCTTCGACGAGGGCGCGTACGGGCGCGAGGACGGGCTGAAATTCGTAATGAGCCCGCCGTTGAGGCGGAAAACGGACAACGCCGCGCTCTGGGGCGGCCTCGCGGCCGGGGATATTCAGACCGTCGGCACGGACCACTGCCCCTTTAATTACGCGAAGGAAAAGCAGCTCGGCGCGCGGGATTTCACAAAATGCCCCGCGGGCGCGCCGGGGGTTGAGACGCGCATGCTGGCCATGTTCTCCGAAGGGTTTATGAAAAACCGCGTGACCCTGAATCAGGTGGTGCGGGCGTGCTGCACAAACCCCGCGCGGCTGTTCGGCCTGACTCAAAAGGGCGATATCGCGGAGGGCCTGGACGCGGACATAGTCATAATCGACCCTGAAAAAAGCCGCGTCATAAGGCACGCGGACCTGCATGAAAACGTGGACTATACGCCCTATGAGGGCATGACGCTCAAAGGCGCTATAACCCACACCATCTCCCGGGGCGAAGTGATCGTCAAGGACAACGCGTTCCTGGGCGGGAAGGGGCGCGGCAGATTTATTAAGCGCGCGCTGCCCGATATCAATCCCAGACAGTAATTGGCGTAAGTTTCCGCCGGCAATCGACGGGCGGTTTGGCGATAAAACTTGACATTTCGTAAAAATGTAGTAAAATAGTAAAACAGAAACATTTGTTGGCAAATGCCGACATATTTCGACACGAAAGATCGATAGATAAGGGGGCCTATATAAAAATGGCGCAGGAAACCTTTAAAAGAAAAGACCTGAAATATCTTTGTTCAAATGACGGCGTCGAATCCCTGTTAAATGAATTGGGGGATTTTCTTATAGAAGATATCAATATGGGGGACAAAAGACACTACACAGTCAAAAGCCTGTACTTCGATTCGCCCGAGTACGCCTTTCTCAACAGCCACAACGACATATTCAAACAAAAAGTCAGGCTCCGCTCATACAACGACAACGGAATAAACGACGCATCTTTCATAGAGATCAAATCAAAATACAAGGATGTGTCGATAAAAAGGAGGATGTGTTTAAAGCTGGATTCGTCGTATAAGTTCTTGCTGGAAGGCATTTTGCCCGCAGATAATGAGATCGCCGACGCCAATATCTTCAATGAAATTAAGAATTTAAAGAAATACAATGACTTGCTGCCGGTCGTAAAAATTGTCTATAAACGCATGGCCTTTTATCACAGGGACGCGCCGGATATACGGATGACCATAGACAGGGACATCATATGCGATTTTGACGATTTAAGGCTTGAAAGCAAGACCGGGAGCAGGATGTCGGGCGAGCGCATAATCGACAAAAATTCCTCCCTGATAGAGATCAAATCGATGTACGGGATCCCGTTTGAAATGGTGGAGTCGATAAACGGAATCCGTTTATTCCCTCAGTCATTTTCAAAATACATAGTTTCACTGGAAAAAATGGCGGCGGATCTCGCCCAGGCTATGGTGTGCTGACACCCGGCGCCGTTTGCGCCAGAATCAGTAAAAGGGGCAGCTTTGATGACAGGTGCGATAAGCCAGCAGTTACAGTCAATTTTGGATTTTAACAACGCCATAAATCCGGTGATGGCGCTGGAGATGTTGGCGGCGAGCCTGATAACCGGTTTTTTAATCAGCCTGATTTACATCACGACCCATGACGGCAATAACTATGATAAGACGTTCCCGGTCTCGTTAATCGTCCTGTGTATCGTTTTTTCCGTTATCGTTTTGGTTATCGGAAATAATCTGGCCAGGGCCTTCAGCCTGGGGGGCTCCCTGGCGATAACCCGTTACAGAATTATTTTAAAAAACCAGAGGGACCCGGCCTTTGTCCTCATCTCCCTGGCGGGGGGCCTCGCCTGCGGCGCCGGGTTTTTTATAGTCGCCATTATCTTTGTCATCTTCCTGTGGGTTGTACTTGCGCTGGCGATGAAACTCAATTATGGGGGCAAGGAAAGCGACTCGCGCGTGCTCAAGACGATCTTGCCGGAAAATGTGAGTTTCGAGGATATCTTTACGGATATCTTCGATGAGTATCTGTTGGACAGAAGGCTCATCTCCGTGAGGACATCGGGGCTTGGGACCTTATTTGAGGTCAACTGGCAGGTGAAGCTGAAAAAGAATATATCGATAAAGGAGTTTCTGGACGCCCTGAGGACGCGCAACAACAATTTAAAGGTGCACCTGCTCTTTAATTATGAGGCCAATTTTGATCAGTGAGGTGATCGGTATTCCGATCTGTATGTTATAGACTATCGATGAAACCATCAATGGACGCCCTTATCTGATTTTGCTGATTTTGGCGCCGGCTTGAGGGGCCTGTCGCTTTATCGGTTCAGGGCTCCTTTTTTATTGCCGAATCCAAATTAAGCTATATGACAAAATGTGATAAAATATCCGCCAGATCGACAGCAAATATTGACTACACGCCGGCGCTAATCTATAATTGATTTATGGAAATCGATTCCACAAACATTTAGCGCTGGAGGCCGGTGGCCATATGCTCATCAAAAGTGATCCGGGGGGTACAAAATATGAAAAAACTGCTCATGTGGTATATCTTTGGCGGCATGGCTTACTATGCCCTGGAGGGGCATTGGCACATACCCGTGAACAACGGCTGGGCCAATATCAGCATGTTTCACGTCGGCGGGCTGTGTTTCGCGCTGATTGGCCTGGCCGGACAGCGCCCAGCCTTCAATGCGCTGTCCGTGCGATGGAAGTGCCTGATAGGGGCCTGCATAGTTACCGCGGCCGAATTTGTTTCCGGCTGCGTTTTGAATGTCTGGCTGCATCTGGGGGTTTGGGATTATTCGCGGGTACCGTTCAACCTCATCGGGCAAATATGCCCGCAGTATGTCATGTTATGGATACTGCTGATGCCGACAGTCATATGGCTGGATAACTGCCTGGCTATTGTTTACTGGAAGATGTTCGGGGGCAGGGAACCGGAGTGCTGCGGCACACCCCTCAAGCTGTACAAAGAGCTGATCTGCGAGCGCGGGCGGCGCGGCCAACACGGTTGGGGCGCCGCGCAGCGGTTCTTGTCAGGGATATCGGCGGGCGTCCTGAGCGCTGTCTCGCGCGCCGTCAAAGCCGCGAAGGGATTGCCGCGCGAACGGCAGCGCGTGGATTTCCCGGCAATGCAGCGCCCCGCGCACGTCAGCCCCTCGGACTGATTATCAGCTATACCGGAAGAAGACATTAAAACTTTTAGTCGTTTATTGTTGTTTTTTATGACGAACTGTTGTATTATAGAATTGGTAATAATTTGTAGGATGGGGGGTACTGCGTTTTGGACGACATATTATCTATTCTTTTGGTCGAGGACGAGCCGGGCGAATGCCGGAAAATAGCGGACTGTATAGAATCCGCGGATGATGTCCGGCTGATAAGCGTTGAGAACAACGCCTTCAAGGCTCTGGAATATGTAAGGGATTCCCTGCCGGATGCCGTTATCCTGGATTTGGAGCTGCACAAGGGCGGCGGCAACGGATTGACCTTCTTAAATTTATTGCGTGAGATGAAATTGCCCGTTCAGCCTTACATACTGGTGACCACAAATAACATAAGCTACATAACTCACGCAAGCGCCCGCAAGCTGGGCGCGGACTTCATTATGGTCAAAAGCCAGGAGGATTACAGCGCCCAGAACGTCATCGAGTTTCTCAGATCACTTAAAAAAATGATTCACAATGCCAAAAAAGCTGGCCCCCAGAGCGACGACGGCGCGGAAACCGCCGAGCGGAGAACCCGAAGGATAAAAACCAGGATCGTCGCCGAGCTTGACAGGATAGGCATCAGCCCAAAAGCGGTCGGCCGCAAATATCTGATCGACGGTATCTTTTTGATCATCAGCGGTCAGCATTCAGGCATTTACGTCTCGCTGGCGGAGAAATACGGAAAGAGCGACGCCAGCGTGGAAAGGGCCATGCAGAACGCCATCAACAAGGCGTGGAGGACGACGGACATAGACGATCTGCAAAAGTATTATACAATCCGCATAAGCTCCTCCCGAAACGTGCCCACAATAACCGAGTTTATCTATTACTACGCGGAGAAATTAAAAAACGAGTATTAGATCAGCGCAGATCCGCTTCGGGTAACCCTAAAACCCTTGGTCCGTCATTGCGAGCGGAGAGAAGCAATCCAAGTTCACGCTGGATTCAGACTATTCTGGATTGCTTCGTCGCTTCGCTCCTCGCAATGACAGGTTTTTAGAAGTCACCTTCGGACAAACGATTTTTAACGTTAACCAATGAGATTGTACTAATACTAGTAATTTCATTTTAAAATGTAGTATTATAACCTTTGTATATAGTAATCTTATATACAGGGGGGTTATGTATGTTGGCCGGTGTTATGAGTTTTGTGCGCAGCTATTTTTTATTATGATGTTTTCATTATGACGCGCGATACTGTTTCTTTAAAGACTGTTTCTAAAAAGAAACTGTGCGGGCGCCCTGCGCGAAAACGGCCAACTTTTGTCAAAGTCGGCCGTTTTTTTGTGGGGTGATATTTAAAATTGGATAGTATAATCAAATTTTTTGCTCTCACAATCAATTGTATATACATATACGCAAAGGTACTGAACATACGCGACATTTCCGGATTGAAAATATTGTCGGCGATCATCTTCTCGGCCATAGCGAGTGTGATCATGTATTTTTTTAGAGCTTCCTCGCCCGATATAAGGCCGATTATTATGCTCGCATCGGTTTTTATTTACGCGGGAATCAATATGAGGGTCAAAACCGACATCATGATCACGGCGGCGGTCATTGCCGGCGGCATAGGCTATGGGCTCATGGGGATCGCGGTGATAATACTGGCGTTCTTGTTCTGGCTAATATCAGTAACGCCGGATATGGTTTTGGTTTCGGTTCTGACATTCATATTGAGCATCGCGTTTACATATATTATTTTCCGCGCGGACCGTCTGAAAAAGGGATTTGTTTTTTTGCAAAACGCGGAGGCCGGCGGCATCGGGATCGTTTTAAGCGGTATAGTCATAATAGCCATAAACCTGATCGGGATAAAGGATGAGCGAGATCCCACGGCGGTGTTGCTGCTTATCGGCATTATCGTCTGCATGATCGGAATGATTTTTTGGTGGCGCCACAATTTAACGGAGCTGTATCATAAGAGGCTGAATGAGAAAACCATCAGGGAATATGAGGCGGCGATCGCCGAAAAAGACAAACAGATTCAAAGCCTGAACGAATGCAATGATTATCTGTCAAAATTGGTCCATAGGGATAACAAGCTCATACCCGCGATGTATTACGGCGTCAAATCCTTTTTGGACGATTCCGCAAAGCTCGAAAACGCGCCCGTACAGTCGGACGGCTTGCGTATCCTTGACGAATTGAGCGGGATCATGCGCGAGCGGGCGAAGATAATCCTGAATAACCAGAGAGAGCACAAGACGCTGCAGTCCACAAAAGTGGAGCTCATCGACAGCATTTTAAGCTTCATGCTCTTAAAGGCGACGGAGAATGAAATCGAATTTGATTTTGTCATGACCGAAAGCGTGGAACGGATGACGGAAACTGTCATCTCAAAGGAAAAACTGGAGACGCTACTCGCCGATTTGGTCGAAAACGCCATTATCGCGACCTCCCGCTGTACATACAGGAGGATATTGCTGACCATAGGCGTCGCGGACGATTGCTGCGAAATAAACGTGCAGGACAGCGGCATACCGTTTGAAACAGGAACGCTGATCAATTTGGGCCTGAAAAAGGCCACGACGCACGCCGGCGAGGGCGGAAGCGGGGTGGGGTATATGTCCGTGTTCGAGATCCTGCGCGAAGCCGGCGCCAGCCTGATCATCACCGAATACGCGCCCAAAGAGTACGCCTTTTCAAAATCGGTAAAAATCCGCTTCGACAGAAGGTTCAAGTATATCATCTACTCTTTCAGGGCGGCGGAGATCAGGGCTCACAGAGACATAGTGACCACACTGATCTTCAAGATCGCCGATTCTTATTGAGGCGCGGCTCTAAGAGCCTAGTGTATTATCCGGCGATAAAATGTAGTAGGGGCGGAGCTTGTCTCCGCCCGGTCTGCGGGCAGACACGAGGTCTGCCCCTACAGCGTTCTATAAAATCTTGCCGGATGTAACACTGGGTTTTGCCATTTCATAAACTCTGCAAGGGTCCGGCCGCCGGATATGCGGAATTGAGTTGATCAGCTATATCGGGAATGACAAGGGGAAGAAAGGTTAGTCAATTAAATGAAGTATAACATTTTTTTTGTGGACGACGAGTTTTTGATACGGGAGGTGCTGCGGGACCTCATCAGCGACAACCCCCTCTTCACGATATGCGGCGAGGCCGCCGACGGGGAAGTGGCGCTGATGCTGATGCAGGACTTAAAGCCCGACATCCTGATCACGGATATCCGCATGCCATTTATGAACGGGCTCGAACTGGCGCGGATCGTGAAAAAGACGATGCCATGGGTGCGCATCATCATCCTGAGCGGGCACGACGAGTTCGAATACGCCCGCAAATCCATCTCCGTCGGGGTGGACGAATTCCTCTTAAAGCCCGTCTGCGCGGACGACATCCTCAAATCGCTGAATCAAATCGCGCTGGACATCGAAAGGGAGCGTACGAGGGAGATCGACAAGAGCAAGATAGAAGAGCAGATCAAATCCGTGGGGATGCTGGCAAAGAACCAGTTGCTGGACGAACTGCTCATCGGCGGCGTCGATACGACGGAGGCCATAAGGCGGGCGGGGGAGCTGGGTATCGCGCTGCTTTCGCCGTATTATCTCGTCGCGCTCACCGAACTGCCCCTGGAGGCGCCCGACGCCAAACTGTATTTTTCGATTCGCGGCGTGCTCGAGGATATCATGAACAGCTACCCGAAGGTGATACACTTTTTCAGCGGCATGGACAGGTTCATACTCATTTTCAAGGGCGAGGACCCCAACGCCGTCAACGAAACGGCGTATGAGCTGGCCCGCGCAATAATCTATACGCTGATAAAAAAGCTCAATTACCCGGTATCCGTGGGCGTCGGCAGCCCGGTCTGCAGGGTCGGCGAGATCGCAACATCCTATTTTGACGCCCAGAGGGCCTACCGCTACATACGTTACATGAGCCCGGCGCAGATCGCCAACGCGGGCGAGCTCAACCCCCGGCTGGAGACCCACAATTTTGAATCCCTCGCGAACAGCCCCTTTCTCGAGAGGCTGAAGTTCACCAAATTAAAGGACGCGCCCGTTCTGGCGGACCAACTGCTGCGCGATATCCGCACAAAGAGCGGAAACAGCATGATCTTCAGCAATTATATCCTCATCGACGTTTTTGTCTCCGCCGCGCGCTTTATCAAAGAACTGGGCGGGAACCCGTCCGATTTTCTGCCCAGATATGAAAATGAAAAGCAGCTCATGATGCTCGGCGGCGTCTCAAACGGGATCGAGAGCCTGCGCGAGCCGCTGGTGAAGCTTATCGCCGATACGATCGCGTTCCGGGATGAATGCGGCGTGTCGAAACACGCGGACATAATAAAAAAAGCGCAGGAGTATGTCCGGGCGAACTACGCCGACGCCTCCATCTCCCTACAGACCGTGGCCAAAGCGGTCTCGGTCAGCCCCAATTATTTTAGCACGATTTTCTCACAGGAGGCCGGCGAGACGTTCACCGAATACCTCACGTCAGTGCGCCTTAAAAAATCCGTGGAGCTGCTTTTGGAAACCGGCGACAACCTCGTGGATATAGCTTTTTCGGTCGGATACAACGAGCCGCATTATTTCGGCTATCTCTTCAAGAGATATTTCGGCCTTTCGCCGGGCAGCTACCGGACAAAGCATAAAAATACCGCGCCGGTTGAAACGGAGCCCTCTTATTGATTAAAAATAGTTGTTCGTTTGCTCGCTTACCCTACAACCGGCTAAAGCCGGAAGACTTGGTGCCGCCTGAAAGGCGGACTAAAGGCTGACCGCGCGTCCGCAAAGCTGTAGATGTGTTCTGAAGCCCCAATTTATTGTAGGGGCAAACCTTGTGTTTGCCCCTGTCCAGAGCAGAGACAAGCTCTGCCCCTACAGGTTTCGGAACAAGGTATTGTAAATTATACGGCGCTTTAATTCAGCGGGCGGACAGGGTCGTCCGCCCCTACGGAGGACGAAAACTCGGCTTTGCTGAATTTCGCTGAATAAAATCTGTCGAACTCACGTTATTTTATTATTACTTTGAACCGGATGACACGGCCGCTCAACCCTCCAGCAGTCTGTCCCGCTCTATCCTCAGCACGTCGCCCTTCACGCTGGCCGCGATGGCATGATCCCTGCGCGCCGGGCCCGCCAGCCCCCCCGGGGCATGCCACGATTCGCGCACGATGGCGCTCACGGCGGTTCCGGCGGAGTGCGCCGCCAGGACCCGTGCGTTAAAATACGGGCTGCCGATATCGGCCGGGGCGTAAAGCCTCATCAGAGGCTCATCCAATAAAACCGAGGGCGCGAAGCCCTCTATGCCGTTGTATCCGACGTTGCGCGCCTTATAGCCCAGCCGGGTCTTAAACGCTTCGGCGATGGCGTCGGCCGCCGCCTCGACATTGGCGTCGGGTTTATCGCTGCCCGCGCCCAGGTCGACGTACGCCTCCTGTTTGGGCAGTTTTATGCTTATGCCGTTTATTCTCAGCGACATCCGGCTGAGCGGCGCTCTGGAAAAGCCCTTCGGATAATTGAAAACGACGTCTGTACCCACGTCCCCGGAGGTGCACTCCCCGTCCAGGACGGTCTCCGCGCCGTCCGGACCAAAGACCGAAAGCTGCGCGTCCATCCTGGTCTCCAGCCGGTTGTACGCCAAGGCCGCGCGGTTTACGGGCGACCCGGCCGGCGGGGGCGGCCGCTTTTCGACCGCGGTGTCCTCCGTGTGCAGAACCAGCACGCATTTATATTGGTCGTCGAGCATCCGCTCAAGCTGGACGTCGTAATTGTCCAGCGCCAGATGCTCGACGCCCTCTGCCGTGTTCAAAAACAGGCCCTCGGTCGGCACGGTCTTATTGAGGCTGTACTGCGCGTACAGATTGTCGAAGGTTATTTTAAGGCTGGACCCCAGGCTGGGAACCGGCTGAAAGACGGCCTGACCCAGCGTCATGTCCTGATCCTGAAAAACGGCGTAACGCGGGGCGGAATCCTTGGGCAGCACGTACACCCCGTTAGACGAGAGCGACATAGGCGCGCCGGCCGGGACGCAAACCGGGACAACGGCCTTTTCGCGCCCGCCGGCCCAGCTTATCATATAGTTCACCGCGGAACCGGAGGAGGAAAACGCGCTGTTTATGATACTGATATTTATCAAAGGGTCCGGTTCGGGCTTGCCCGCGGACATAAAGCGCGGGGCCGCGCCGGCCATAACCCCCGTCTGGGGAAGGCCCGTGGGCGTCCCGGGGGCTCCGGCCTGAACGGACGCGATATACCTGGCGGGGGATTGATTTAAAGCGCCGTCCACATGGAAATCAAATTTTGCCTCGTAACCGCCCTGCGAGCCCATTACAAACAGCGTAAAATGTTTCGTCCGCGCGGGCAGCGCGTCAAAGCTCAGCTCGCAGAGGCCCGCGCCGCTTTGGGGAGCGGGGTTTTCCGAGCCCGGTCCATTTGCGTAAAAGTCGGCGCAGTACGTATTGCCGGCGTCGTCCGTCATCAGGCCAAAGCCGATGGCCGCCGCCGTTTTCAGGTAAAAAACGGATTCCGCCCGATTCAGCGCGAGCTTATCGACGACTATATCGCCGTTTGGCGTTTTCACGCCCTTGCCGATGTAGATGTAGTCCGCGTTGTTTGGCATGCCCGCCCTGTGCCTGATCACAAAAGAGGCGCTCGAAGGATCCGCGTCCTTTGGCGCCGGCGCGGGAGCGGCCTTATCCGCGGCCATAGTGAACATCGCGCCCGATACGGCCAGCGCCGCGATCAGCATGAGCATGCCCGCCGCTATAAGCGCCTTGGCCCGCATGGACAGCCCGTAGACCTCTGCGTACAGCTTTTTGGCCATGCCGGCCAAACCCAGCCCGTGGGTGTACAGCGCCGGGCGCTGCCCGCCGGCCCCACGTTGTTTGGCGGCCGCGTCGAGCTCTGAATAGAACGAGTCTCCACCCGCCGCCAGCGCGCCGGCGTCTGAAATGGCGCGTGCGGCCTCCTCCGGCAGGGGCGCGTCGAACTCAAGCGCCTTCAGAAGCTGCGCGTCCATGCCGTCTTTTGAATAAATGGCGGATCTGGATTCGAAGAGTTTATTGCCGATGTCGGCTACCTCGGCGGAATCCATATTGTCAAACGCCGCGAAAGCGCCCGAGAGCATCGCCTGATAATCCTCCCGCTCCCGCTCCTCCTGCCCGCCCGGTCCATGCTCCTGGATCCCCGCCGCCGCAAAGCCGCCATCCCCCATGGCCCCCCATTCGGCGGGGCCGCGTTCATCCGCCTCCCCGCTTTCCTCGTCGGAATAGACATCCGCCAGACCCTTTACCAGATCATTCAAAGAGGCCAATTGGCCGTAAAAATCGTCGTCCGATCCCGCGCCGTCAAGGCCGCTGAGCCCGCCTTGGCCGTCACCGGAACCCTCAAAAAACAGCCCGGCTTCGTCCGTCCCGTCACGGGCGCCGGCCCCGCCGCCGATTTCTCCGCCAACGCCCGCCTTCTTGTTCTTATTGTCCCTTTCAGCCACATCGATCGCCACCCGTTTGTTTTATATCAACTCCTGGTTTTATTATAACGAAAGTTTGGCAAAATTATAAAACTGTTACCGCCCAGAGGCAAAAAATCCCGAAAAACCTTGGGCTGCATTTTAAGGCAATCTCTATAAACCTCACAATACGTCATTGCGAGCGAAGCGAAGCAATCCAGTATACGCATAAACCGGGACTTCCTGGATTGCTTCGTCGCTCCGCTCCTCGCAATGACGGGTTTGTAGAGGTTGCCTTTAAGTTAAGCTCCGGGGTTACGTTTATATAAGTGGAGCGCCTTATACGCAATGTATTATTTTCAAATGCAAAACATATTTTTACGGAATGCGGAGACAATAAATATCTGGCGTTTTGAAAAAATACTATGAATTTTAAAGAGGTGTGTTGTATTTATGAATTTTGAAATGGATAGGATAAAAATCGGCGCGGTCGGGCTTGGCATGGCCTGGGAAAGGCTGCACAAGCCGGCGTACGCGCGCCTGAAGGACAAATTCGAGATCGCGGCTGTCTGCGACAGGAACATCGGGACGGCCAGAGCGGCGGCCAAAGCGTTAAATCTCCCGGAAACCGCCGCGTACGGGGATTTCATTCACATGCTCAGGCACGCGGATATAGACGCCGTGGACCTCATGCTGCCCATCACGGAAAACTTTGAGGCGGCCAAGGCGGTCATGTCCGCGGACAGGCACCTGATCGCCGAAAAGCCGTTCGCCTCGTCCCCGGAGGGCGCGGAAGAACTCATAAGGCTGGCCGACAGAACCAAATCAAAGGTATTGGTCGCGGAGAACATCCGCTATAACGAGGAAAGCGCGCTGATCAAAAAACTGATCGCCGAAAACAGGATCGGCAGGGTGGTTTATTTTATAGACAACCACATCAAGGACTTTTCAAAGGATATGATGAAGGATGCCTTCGCCTCGGCGGAGTGGCGGCAGCACCCGGATTTCAGGGGCGGCGTCTTCCTGGACTCGGCCGTACATCATATAGCGCTGCACCGCTTTTTATTCGGCGGGCTGCTGCGCGTGTCCGCCGAAGGGACCCCCGCCAGGCTGGACTTTTCGCCTTATTCCTGTTTTAACGCCATATTCGCGTTTGATAACGGCGTCACGGGGCATTACGCCTTTTTCCTGACGGGCGCGGAGACTCAGGCGCCCCTCGCGGGGCTCAGGATCTTCGGGACGGACGGCGAGATATACCTCGAGGACAAAAACTGCGGGTTCGTCAATATATCCTATAAAGGCGGCGGGCACGAGGCCATTCCCTATAAGCCCGGCGAAGGTTATTTCCACGAATTAAAGAATTTCTATGAAGCGGTGAAAAACAACGCCGAGATCGTCTCCACCCCGCGCAAGGAATTGGGCGATATCCAGACTATTTTCAGCATACTGCGCTCCATAGAGGAGCGGAGCGCCGGGAACGTTTACGGCAGTTTCGTCATCGGCGCGGTCAACCGGCAGATGTCGATGATAGACTGATTGTTATAAGTAATTAAGTATCGCCCGGTATTCGGCCGTCAGCCGCTCGAGGCTGTAGCGCCCGATATTGGCCGGGCTTGTGGAGGGCAGGCCGAACGCCGGGATGCCGTAGTGTTCGTACCGTTCCCGGCAATGCTTCTGATACAGCCGCGAGGCGGTGACGCCCGTGGTGAAAACGGCCCTGATCGGCGCGGTGGAAAATATTTCGGAAAGATCATTGACCACCGCGTCTTTTATTGTGGAATCGCTGGCGCCTGTGATGCGGCATGACTTGAGCACATCCCACAGGGCTATGCCGCGCTCCAGCACAAAGGCGGTTTTTTCGGCCGTGTCCGAGGGCGTTGGCGCGCCGAACAAGGCGCTCAGCACGCGCCAAAACCTGTTCTGGGGATGGGCGTAATAAAACCCGGCCTCGCGCGATTTCGGCGACGGTATGGTGCCCAGGATCAGCACCCTCGAGCGCGCGTCGTATACGGGCAAAATGGCGTCGTGCGAGACGAAGCCGGCTTTATCGCCGGCCATTAGCCTTTGAGCGACGCCTCGACGGCGGACGCGACGAGGCCCGTAAACGCCCCGCTGTCCAGCGCGCAGACCCCTTTGATGGTCATGCCGCCGGGCGAACAGACGTTGTCCGTCATCTGATAGGCGTGGACGCCGGATTCCGCCGATTCCAGAAGCGCCCTGGCGCTGCCCAGGACGGTCTCGGCGGCGATGCGCGTGGCCAGCCGCTTGTTCATGCCGTTTTTATGGGCGCCCTTTGCCAGCGCGTCGATGAACATGTATGTATAAGCCGGCGCGCAGCCGGCCAGGGTTGTGAACAGGTCAAACTCCGCCTCCGCCAGCTCAAACACGGAGCCCACGAGCCTGAAGAATCCGCGCGCGCGCTCCCGGCGCGCCTCGTCGGCGTGCTCATTGAAGCACAGGGCCGCGACGCCCGCCCGCGACGCCATGTTGAGGTTCGGCATCGCGCGCGCCAAGGGGACGCCGTCCGGCAGGCGCTCCATCAGCGACCCGAGCGTCACGCCGGCCGCCAGGGACACGATCATGCCGTTTTTTTGCCCGATGGCGCCGTTTTGTATTATTTCCGCGATTTCCGACACGACGAGGGCGCAGACGGCCGGCTTGACCGCCAGGAATATGAGATCCGCCCTTTCCGCGGCCCCTTTTACGCCGTTTGAACTGTTCGCGCCGAAGCTATCGCAGAATGACCGCCGCGCCTCCGGATTGACATCGTACGCGAAGACGTCCCCGCCCTTGACCTCTCCGCTCGCAAGGGCCCCCGCGCAGATTGCCGCGGCGATACTGCCGCAGCCGATAAAAGCGTATGTACTTCCGTCCATAATTTGCCTCCTGATATCATGATTGACGTGAGTCCGATGGATTTTTCTTCAATAAATTGAGTAAATTCAAGCATTCATATTCTGTAGGGGCGGACGACCCTGTCCGCCCGTGCCTATACAGGTGATGGCGAAAAGCTCAAACTTGGCTGCAGATGCGCGCTTTACGCGCCGGCAAACCGTAAATTATTTGGAGCCTTTAGTTGGCGGGCGGACAGGGTCGTCCGCCCCTACGAGTCCCGAAACGGAATTTTTATCCGCCGGGCTAATGCCAATTAATATGTAGACAAAAAGCCGCAAGATGAACCTCGCGGCTTTTTATGAAGCAAACTTATACGAATCTCATTTTCACACCTTTCATTGTTCGGTCGAAACGCGAAAAAACTTTCTCGCTTTTGCGCCTCCCTCCAATGAAATGGTTCAAATTGAGATTCGTATTAAAACCCTGCCTATTCCGGATTACTTGTTTTTATTGTTCTTGTCCATCTCCGAGCCTGTTTGCTGGGTCTGACCGCTTCTGTTGCCGTTGTTTTTATCCACAATGCCGACCTCCCTTCACCGCTTAGTAGAGGTAACCCTCACCAATATTATTGGCAGTGAAACGGGAAAATATTCACATGTTCAATTAAATATGTCCTTAAACTTTTCGCCAAGGCCCTTCCTGTGATCGTCGCCGCCGTTCTCCCCGGCGAATTCGCGCAGGAGCTGCTTCTGCCGTTCCGTGAGGTTCGTGGGCACGATGACCCTGAACGTGGCGATGAGGTCCCCGACGACGCGGTTATTGCGCACATTGGGCGCGCCCTTGCCGCGGAACACCTGCTTTGACCCGGTCTGCGTCCCCGGTTTCAGGGTAAACTTCTCCGGCTCCGCCAGCGTGGGGATCTGTATCTCCGCCCCGAGCGCCGCCTGAACAAACGTTATCGGCACGTCGGCGAGGATGTTGATCCCCTCGCGCGTAAACCTGGGGTGATTGCGGACGTACACGACGATCATCAGATCCCCCGCGGGGCCGCCCTTCTCGCCGACGTCGCCCTTGCCGGAGAGGCGGATCGACTGCTCGTTGTCGATACCCCTGGGGATCGTCACCTTCAGCACCTTGCTCCGCTTGACGCGCCCGGCGCCCCGGCACGCGGAGCACGGCTCCTTGATGATCTTCCCCTCGCCCTTGCAGACGGTACACGGCTGAACCACGATCTGCGTGCCGAACAGGGTCTGGCGCTGGACGCGCTCCTGGCCCGATCCCCCGCAGTGCTTGCAGCTCTCCGCGTAGGTGCCCGGTTTGGCGCCCGTGCCCTTACAGGTATCGCACGTCTCGTTTGAGGCTATCTGTATCTCTTTTTCCGCGCCGAACACGGCTTCCTCCAGCGTGATGGTCATGCTGGTCTGCAGGTCCGCGCCGCGCCGTGGCCCCCTCTGGGCGGCGGACGCGCCGGAACCGAATATATCGCCGAAGCCGCCTCCAAAAAAGCTGTTTAATATATCGCCCATATCCATGCCGGAAAACCCGCCGTACTCGGCACCGGCGCCCTGCTCAAAGGCCGCGCTGCCGTACTGGTCATAGGTGGCGCGCTTTTGGGGATCGCTGAGGATACTGTATGCTTCGTTGATTTCCTTGAAACGCTCCTCGGCTTGCTTATTGCCCGGGTTGGCGTCGGGGTGGTATTTCTTGGCCATCGTTCTGTAAGCCTTTTTGATCTCTTCATCTGCGGCGCCCTTTTTTATGCCCAGCGTTTCATAGTAATCCTTGCCTGCCATATCCTCACCCTAATCGATAATGCGGGCGGACAGGGTCGTCCGCCCCTGCGATATTATTATCTGTCAAACCTCTTTGGCGTCGCCGTCGACGACGTCGCCGTCATAGCCCTGCCCCTGCTGCTGCCCGTACGCCTGCCCCTGCTGCCCGTAGGGCTGCCCCTGAGCGCCGCCGGGCTGCTGATACAGCTTCGCGGAGACCTCGTGGAAGACGTTCATGAGGCTGTCCGTGGCGGACTTTAAGTCCTGAACGTCCGCATCGTAGAGGTTATCGATGTTGACCCTTTCGTTCACGGCTTTGAGCTTTGAGAGCTCATCCTCAAGATGCGCCTTATCGGAAGGGTCGAGCTTGTCACCCGATTCCTTGAGGAACTTATCCGTCTGGAATACCAGCGAATCCGCGTCGTTCTTGGCGTCGACGGATTCCTTGCGCTTCCTGTCCTGCTCGGCGTACTGCTCCGCGTCCTTGACCGCGCGCTCGATGTCCGCGTCGGAGAGGTTGGAGCTGGCGGTGATGGTTATGCGCTGCTCCTTGCCCGTCCCCAGATCCTTGGCCGAGACGTGCACGATGCCGTTGGCGTCTATATCAAAGGCGACTTCTATCTGCGGAACGCCCCTCTGCGCGGGGGCGATGCCGTCCAGCCGGAACTGGCCCAGCGTCTTGTTGTCCCGGGCGAACTGGCGCTCCCCCTGGAACACGTGTATGTCGACGGCGGTCTGGTTGTCCGCCGCGGTGGAGAATATCTGCTTCTTATTGGCCGGGATGGTCGTATTCTTCTCGATCAATTTTGTGGCGACGCCGCCCATGGTCTCGATGCCCAGCGAGAGCGGAGTGACGTCCAGCAGCAGGATGCTGCCGGCCCCCGCGTCCCCGGCCAGCTTGCCGCCCTGGATCGAAGCCCCGAGGGCGACGCATTCGTCCGGGTTTATGCCCTTGAAGGGCTCCTTGCCGGTCAGGTTCTTGACCAGTTCCTGCACGGACGGCGTGCGCGTGGAGCCGCCCACCAGCAGGACCTTATCGAGCTCCGAGGCGGAGAGCCCCGCGTCCTTGAGCGCCGTCTGAACTGGGGCGGAGGTGGCCTGCACCAGATCCGCCGTGAGCTCGTCGAACTTGGCGCGGGTGAGGTTTATGTCCATATGTTTGGGGCCGTTCTGATTGGCGGTGATAAATGGCAGGTTGATATTGCTGGCAGTCACGGTGGAAAGCTCTTTCTTCGCCTTCTCCGCCGCCTCTTTCAGGCGCTGCATGGCCATCTTGTCGGCGGATAAATCGATGCCGTCCGTCTTCTTAAATTCCTGAACCAGATACTGCATGACGCGCTCGTCAAAGTCGTCCCCGCCCAGGTGATTGTTGCCGTTGGTGGCGAGCACCTCTATCACGCCCTCGCCGATATCTATGATGGAGACGTCGAACGTCCCGCCGCCCAGATCATACACCATGATCTTCTGCTCTTTCTCGTTGTCGAGGCCGTAAGCCAGCGCCGCCGCCGTGGGCTCGTTGATGATGCGCTTCACGTCCAGGCCCGCGATCTTGCCGGCGTCCTTTGTGGCTTGGCGCTGGCTGTCCGTGAAATAGGCGGGGACGGTTATAACGGCCTCCGTCACGGGCGAGCCGAGATAAGCCTCCGCGTCGGCCTTGAGCTTTTGCAGTATCATCGCGGAAATCTCCTGCGGGGAATACGTCTTGCCCTGCGCGCTGACCTTGACATTGCTGCCCATCTTGCGCTTGATGGAAACCACCGTGTTGTCCGGGTTGGTGACCGCCTGGCGTTTGGCGGTCTCGCCCACGAGCCGCTCGCCGGCCTTTGTGAACCCCACGATGGAAGGTGTCGTCCTGAAGCCCTCCACGTTGGTGATCACGACGGGCTGGCCGCCTTCCATGACCGCCACGCATGAATTTGTCGTGCCTAAATCAATGCCGATGATCTTACCCATAATAAATCCTCCTGATATTTAATTTGCAACCGTGACCATGCCGGGCCGTATCACTTTGTCCTTGTATCTGTACCCTTTCTGCATGACCTCCGCTACGGAATTTTCGCCGTGGTCGCCGCTTTGTATATGTGAGACGGCGTTGTGGACGTTGGCGTCAAAGGCGGAGCCCACGCCCGGTATCTCCGTGACGCCGATCTGCTCAAACGCGCCCCAGAACTGCTTGAACGTCATCTCCACGCCCTTGTACAGCGCCCCGTCCTTCTCGGCCTCGGACAGATGCTCCGACGACAGCGCCCGCTCCAGATTGTCCAGTACGGGCAGGAATTTCTCAACACAGTCGCGTACGGCGTCGTCGTACACGCCGGCCCGCTCCTTTGCCGTGCGCTTGCGGAAATTGTCGAAGTCCGCCAGGGCGCGCTGGAGGGCGTCGGCGAGTTCCGCGGTCTGATCCTGGGGTTTGGCGTCTGTGTCGCCGGCGTCGCCGGGCGCGTCCGGCTTCACCCCGCGTCCGTCCTCCGCGGCGGCGCCCAGCTCCGCCTCCTGCGGGATCTCCGGCAAGCCCTCCGGATTGTCGGCGGCGGGGGAATTCTCATTATTACCCTGGTTCATAGGCCTTCCCTTTCATTAAAAAATTCATTTTAAATTATTTATCCGGCCTCTGGCCTCCGGCGCCTATCCGCTTGTCATGGCCTTGAGCGCGGCGTTCATCTTCTTGACAATGACGCTCAACACGGATGTGGCCTGCGCGTAATCCATGCGCGTCGGCCCGATGACGCCTATCGCCCCGTAATTGTTCCTGCCCAGCTTGAAATTGCCCTTGATGACGCTGCAGTCCTTCAGGGATTCGACGGTATTTTCGGAGCCTATCACTATTTGCAATTTCTCGTCTTTATTCTTGATATTATTGATATAGTTTATATTGTCGGCACTGTTGTCGTCCGCGCCGCCCAGCAGCGTTATCAGCAGATCCTTTTCTTCCAGCGCCTTGAAGATGGGGCGCGCCTTGACGATATCGCTGAACTCCGGGAAAGCCAGTATGTTGCGCATCCCCCCGGTGTACACCCTGACGTCGTTCTCGGCCTGCAGGGACTTTGCCGCCGCCATCACCACCGGCTCAAATATCTGGGGCAGGCCCGGAAGATCCGCCAGAGCCATGGACTGATACAAGGCGTCCAGGCGGTCCGCCGTGAGGTCCTCTATGGAACAGCCGCGCAGATGCTCGTTGAATATCGCGGAAAAGCGGGCCAGATCGCCGCACTCCGGGGCCCTGCCCACCCGGACCGTGCTGTTTTTTACGGCTTTGCTGTCCGTCACGACGACCAGCACCAGCGACGCCTCATCCAGCGGCACAAGCTGCAGGTGTTTGATCCTGTGCCCGGAGAACTGCGGCTGCGTGACGACCGTGGTGCAGTTGGTCAACACGGCCAGTATGCGCGCCGTCTCCTGCATCAGGAGGTCGATTTTGTCCACGTTGCTCATAATGATTTGCTGTAAGAGGGAGGTCTCTTCCTGCGTCAGCTCCCGGCACCGCATGAGATTGTCCACGAAGAGCCGGTACCCCTTGTCGCTGGGGACGCGGCCGGACGACGCGTGCGGCTGCACGATGAGGCCCATCTCCTCCAGGTCGCTCATCTCGTTGCGTATGGTGGCGGAGCTTATGCCCATGCCGTATTTCTTGGCTATCGTGCGGGAGCCTATCGGTTCCGCCGTTTCAATGTAATCGTTGATTATGGCTTCGAAGATGCGGATTTTGCGCTCATTGAGGCCCGAAAGGCCGACGTTGCCGATTGTCATGCTGCCCACCCCGCACTTGTAATCAGTTCCTGAGCCCGCGCAATCCAATGGAGTGACCGCCGGCCCCGGTTTGTTAGCACTCGGTTACGTTGAGTGCTAACACCCAATATAAAAATACCACTTACCCAGCAAAATGTCAAGAGATATTTTAAAATTTTTTTGGGGTTGCGGCGGCGGCGCGTTTGCCGCGGAGCGGCCTGCGTGACTTGCCGCCAATAGATCCGGTCCGCGGGTCAATAATAATAAAGAAAAACCCCGCAACCCGTCATTGCGAGCGAAGCGAAGCAATCCAGTAGACCACATAACCGGGATTTCCTGGATTGCTTCGTCGCTCCGCTCCTCGCAATGACGGATTTATAGGGTTGCCAAACGTGAGTACGGCGGGTTGGGCATTGCGTGGCGGGATGCGGCGGCGGGAGCGGGCCCCGTCCTACAGACGCCTCTTTTAGTACCCCGTATTGACATTGAGCGGCTGAAATGACAACGCGGCCGCTACGCCGGCTCGTCCTTTTGAAGCTCCAGCTCCAGAAACAGGATGTTCTCGCGCATCTTCCCGGCGGTTTCCCGCGTGATCCGGCCGTTCTCGAACATCGATTGTATATAGTCCCGCTCGATCTGAAAGCTCAGCGCGGCGGCTTCGGCGTAAAGCGATTCGCGCTCCCTGGCGGAAACAGCGGCCTCGTCCGGGGGGCGTCCGCGGTTTACGCCCCTGTCCCGCGTCAGGGACAGCGTCATCTCATAATTGTAGATGCTCTTCCGGATCAAGCCGGGCTGAATCGGGGGGTCGCCCGCGTTTTGGCCTGTGCGCGCCATCTCCCGGAGCTTTTCGAGAATGTAGCGGCTGTTCATGGACCTGAGCGACAGCATATGAATAAACTGATCGGACCTCAGCCCGTCCCTTTGATCCCGTTTAAGCCAGTGCAGGCTGAACTCCAGCATGCGGCGGGTGCGGCGGATCAGCCGGATCAGCGGGAAGCGGCGCATTTGAGATTCTTTTTTGTCAAACTGAGAATCCAGTATTTGCAGGTAGCGCTCGGCCGACTGCGGGTCGGTCCGGTTTTCATCGGCCAGGCGCAGCGTGTTTTCCTTTTCCCAGGTCAGGATCATGCGCCGCAGGCGGGCCTCCTGCTCCTCCCTTTCGGCGTCGTCCGCGCTGACCGCGTCCAGCCTGAGCGTCATCTCCTGCTCGCGGTTGCGGTAGGCCATCAGCACCCTCCCCATGGCGTGCCTGTTTTCCGGCGTGATCTGCCGGTTGAGCTCGAGCATCACGCCGCGTATGATCTCCAGGCGGGCCTCCGCCTCCGCCTCATCGGAGCCGGGCCTCAGCGCCGGCTTAAACAGCGGGGGCAGCAGAAAATTGGCCATGAGCAGGGAACACACGATGACGCCGGCGGCCGTGAAGATGATGAGATTCCTCTCGGGGAAGGGGCTCCCGTCGCTCAGCAAAAACGGGATGGACAGCGCGCCGGCCAGGGTGACCGCGCCGCGCACGCCCGAGAGGCTGATGATAAGGCCGGCCTTGGCCCGGCTCATGCCGCTGTCGTCATACCGCCGCCTGTCTATGGCGCACAGCGCCCAGAGGTAACGGATGGCGGCCAGAGCCAGCGTCACGGCCAGCACAAAGCCGAAACACCAGATGTTGCTGATCGAAGAATCGCGCCAGACCGTGATTATGATCCCGGGGAGCTGCGTCCCCAGTATCAGGAAGACGAGGCCGTTCAGGACGAAGCTCACGGCGGACCAAACGCTGTCACTCGCCAGATTGAAGCTGGCGTTCTCGGGGTTTAAGCGCTTCCTCTGAAAGGAATGTATCGCGCCGGAGGTCACCACCGCCAGGATCCCGCTCACTTGCAGGGCCTCCGCCAATATATATATTATAAACGGCGTCATCACGCCGATCAGTATGTGCTGGGTCACATTCTCCATGCCGTGGACCCGCAGCCATTTGACAAAGGCGTATTTTAACGCCGTGAACACCGCGCCGGCCAGCGCTCCGCCCAGGGCCACGACGACGAGCCGCTCCTCGGCATGGGCCAGGGAGAACGCGCCGGTCATCATGGCCGCTATGGCGAACTGGAGGCTGACGATGCCCGAGGCGTCGTTGATGAGGGATTCGCCCTCGAGGATGCCCAGGAGCGCGCCCGGCATGTTCACCTTCCTCGCCAGCGCGCCCACGGACACGGCGTCCGTGGGCGCCAGCGCCGCCGCCAGGGCAAACGCCGCCGCCAGCGGCATGGAGGGCGTCACCCAGTGCACCGCGTAGCCCACGATCAGCACCGTGAGAAAGACCAGGCCGAACGCCAGCAGCAGTATCGGCCGCTTAAGCGACCAGAGCGATTTCTTGTCCGCCCGCATGGCGTCATGGAAGAGCAGCGGGGCGATAAACAGCACTAAAAACAGCTCCGGATCCAGCCCCAGATGAAAACCGGCGGACAAAACATCGATGAGCACGCCCAGGGCGATCTGGATCAGCGGGACGGACAGGGAGGGTATATAGCGGTTTATAAAATTGGAGAGCAGGATCGCAAACAGCAGCATCAGGACATAATAAAACAGCTCCACGCCATCCCCCTATAATTTAACGTGAGTTCGACTAAGTCGAACCCTTGGCGCTTTCGCCCTGTGGGCGAAAACGGCGCTTTGCGCCGGTTTGCCCGCTTTGCCGGCAAATTGCCTGGGCGCGACGGCTCAAATCGCGCGGCGATTTTCGCGTTATGAGTACATTTCTTTAAGTGCTGGCGCAACGTCACTGCGCCGAACCCACATTACTTTGAATAACGTGGGTTCGATTGCTCGCTTACACTACAACCGGCTAAAGCCGGAAGACTTAGTGCCGCCTGAAAGGCGGACGAAATGGCTTGCGCGCGTCCGCAAATTTGTAGATGTGTTCTGAAACCTCGATTTATTGTAGGGGCAAACCTCGTGTTTGCCCCTGTTCAGGGCAGAGACAAGCTCTGCCCCTACGGGTTTCGGAATGGGTCTTGTAATTATAGGACGCTTTTAATTCAGCGGGCGGACAGCTCGTCCGCCCCTACGGAATACGAAAGCTCGGCTTTGCTGAATTTCGCTGAAGAAGGTCTGCCGGACTCACGTTAAATACTGTTGGTCACAGCCGGCGGAACAGTTCCTCGCCCCTGGTGACGATGTATCTATACAGATACAGGCACACGCAGGCGGTCGCCGCCATAAACAAAACCGCGCAGACATAGAAATTGACGGCGGTAAACCGGGTGATCAGCCAATACAGCAGGATCGCCGCTGCCGCCGACGCCAGCATGGTCCCCATGGTGAGCAGAGCGCTGGCGCTGTTCTTGACGACCTGCATGTCGTTATAGAAATCGAAACGGTGATAATGCAGGTTGTATATAAGGCCCACCAGCCCGCTCAGCAGGATGAACAGCGCGCAGGCGGCCAGGATAACCGCGAATCCCGCGAGGCCCGTCTTCATCGTAAAGGCGACGATGCCGCAGTCTATGGCGGTCACCGGGATCAGCGCCGACAGGTGCACCAGCAGCTTTGCCGTGAGCGCGGTCCGCGGCCGGACGGGGCACGATTTGACTATCCAGAGGCTTTTCCCCTCCAGCGATATGGATGGCGCCGTGACGCAGCAGAGCGACAACAGAAACAGGAAAACAATCAGCGTCGTTTGCGTGGTATCCAAACCGGCAGTTTTCAGCAGGATAGAAAAATTCCTCGCGTTTTTGCCGGAGCTGCCGGCCATTACGGCGAAGATCGTCATCATCACAAGGCCGGCGCATGAGTTCAGGATATACATGGGCGAGCTCAGAAGCCGCGCGAATTCCTTCTTTGTCATCGCCCCCAGCTTGGACGACGCGCCGAAGTCGAACGGGCCGCTCCTCACCTTTCTCACGGCGGCCACGCGCGAGCGCAGCGAGGTGTAGAACACGGAGAGCACGCCGCACAGGACGACAAACGGCGCGGCGTTCCAGGCGACGGCGATGAGCATATCCGCGACACCGCAATGATAGAGCGCGGAGACGGCGTATCCCGCCGGCGGGTAATATGTCTTTATGGCGTTCAGCAGCGTATCCGCGGAGGCGATAGAGGGGCCCGGCAGATATCGCGCCGCACGGGCGACGCCGAAGACCAGGCACATCACCATGCCGATGGTCAGGATGACGTTGAGATAGCTCTTAAACCGCGCGCCGTTCGTCAGGGCGCTCACGATATAACCTATGACCGTTATCAGGCAAAGCGGTATCAGCGGCGCGATGAGAACGCAGACAAACGCGTACGGATAAAAAACCGCCGGGGGACGGACGTAATAGCAGTACACCCCGATAAACGGCAGGGCGAACGCGAAGGCGGCCAGCCAATTCTCCACGACGAGCGCCGACACCTTGGAGAACAGGATCTGATATTTTGTCAGCGGATAGGCGAGCAACTGCTCGGTATCGGTGCTGTCAAAGAGCACCGAATTGACGGTATAGAGGCTGGTCGAAAACACAAACATAAAGATGAGAAAGAAGAGCGCCACCAGCAAAAGCCAGTCCAGCCCGAGGGGGTGCAGGGCCGACGATATCCTGAACGCTATCCAGCCACCCATCGCCATCAGGACCAGCAGCATGACGGCGACGGCGTACAAAAGGCCCCATCCGGTTTTCCCGTCCGCGCGCCTGCGCATCAGGTTCATTTGCCGCAGCGCGGCGATCACGTTGATCCCCGTGAGGGAAATAAATTTATTCATTCTCCGTCAGCTCCAGAAACACGTCTTTTATTCATCCTCCGTCAGTTCTAAGAATACGTCTTCCAAGGATTTTTTGCCGATGATCTCGTCGGTGTCGCCGGCCTCCAATAATTGCCCGCTTTTGATAATGGCTATCTTGTTGCAAAGCTTCTGCGCCGCGTCCAGCCCGTGCGTGGAAAAGAAGATGGAGGCGCCGCCCGCCGTCATCTGTCGAAAGATCTCCTTGAGGGCGAAGGCGGCCCTGGGGTCCAGCCCGACAAACGGCTCATCCAGCACCAGCAGCCGTGGTTCATGGATCAGCGCGCCGATTATGGCGAGCTTCTGCTTCATGCCGTGGGAATAGGATGATATGGGCGCGGCCAGCTCCTTACCGAGCTCGAGCTCGGCCGCGTATCTCTCAATGCGCTCGCGGCGCTCGGCCCTGGACATATCAAATATATCGGCCACAAAATTCAGGTACTTGATCCCGCTGAGGAATTCGTACAGATCGGGGTTGTCAGGGATATACGCGGTCTGTTTCTTGCAGGCCATGGGGTCGCTTCTGACCGACGAGCCGTTGATCAGTATCTCGCCCCTGTCAAAATCGTGTATCCCCACGACCGCCTTGATCGTCGTCGTTTTTCCCGCGCCGTTGTGCCCGATAAAGCCGAAGATGTCGCCGTCCTCGATGGTCAGGCTGAGATCGTCCACGGCTTTCACGGCGCCGTAGGTTTTGGTGAGGTTCTTTATTGTCAGCATCCGTTGACCTCCGATATTTAGTTTTTCCCCAGTTTCGGCGCGAGGAAATTTGACTGGCCGCATTTCGGGCATCTGACGTCGCGCTTGCCCAGCATGTGCGGCGCGAACAGATACCTGATAAAGCCGACCTGAAAATGCTCGCCGCAGTTGGGGCACTCAAAATGGCTGGTGAGCGCCCGCGCCGCGACCAGCGCTATGACGGCGGCCAATACTATCAATACGTATAACCAATGCATAAAGCGGCCTCCATATATCATATTTATATTATTATGATATCATATAGATATGTACTCGTCAAGCGTAAGATTAAATACACGGCAATTATAAAATAGACCTGTCCCCTAACCTGTAATAATTGTGCATTATTATTATTAACACAGCTTGGATTCAAAATTATGTATGCCGCAGATCAATGAAATGCGGAGAG
>JGI20166J26741_11956695_pt1 | contig 40826 bp, 41 predicted proteins | sample TergutCu122P5_FD_26741 | JGI IMG/M metagenome (IMG submission 26741)
CCTCGCTGGTCACCTCGGTAACGATAACCAGCGCCGATGTGACGGTTTACGCTGTATGGGGAATCGACACGAACAACAACGGAATCCCGGATGTTCTCGAGAGTGTTTACACTGTGACCTATAACGCCAACGGTGGGAATGGTTCATCAGTGCCAGCACCGGAAACGGGTCTGCTTTCCGGCGACATATGCACCCTGTCCTCGACGGTGCCCACTCACACCAATGCAGTTGACGGCAGGGCGATAGTCTTTATAGGATGGACCCTGACCAAGGACACCAAGATATACGCCGTAGGAGACACACTTCCCACGACGAGAACGACCGTTACAGTGTCAAGCAACGTTACTGTATACGCCGTATGGAAGTATAATTCCGAACCTGTCATTCCACCGACACCCGAACCCAAGCAATATACCATTACAGCGATGGCCGACTCGGGATCCACCATAACCCCGAACGGAAAGGTCTCTGTGCACCAGGGTGACAGTCAGACATTCACTTTCAAGGCTAAGGAAGGCTGTAAGATAACAGAGGTAGTTATAGACGGCCTCTACAGTTTGACTCAATCTCAGATAGATGCCGGTTCATATGCATTCACCAATGTGATGTCTAACCATACCATAAAGGTGAAGAGCGTTGCAGTCAGCACAGAGCTGGGAGACATAACCCTGACGATAGATATTGTGGAAGGAGAAGGTCACGCCGAATACAGCATAGACAACGGAACCCCCATCGTATATACGACGACGGTGACCCTCTATGCAGGCGAGAATGTCTCTGTGGCCGCTTTCGCAGACGATGGCTACTACTTTGCCGAGTGGGATATTCCAAGCGTGCAGACATCGCCGACACTGTCCTTCGACGACGTCAGAAGCTCCCTGCATCTGGATCTGCACCTTGAACCCAACGACAATGTCGTCGGGGACACCAACAACCACGGATCCATATGGTGGGTCATCGCACTGCTGGCGATCTTGGCAATATTGTTCTTCATCCTGCTTTGGATAAGATCCGGTCTGTTCTTGACGATAACAACGGCAAAGGAGGCGGTCGAGGGTGCGGTCGTGACCTACAGGATAGACAAGGACGATAAGACAGAGAGCGGCGTAAAGTCATCGAACTCGAAGGGCAAGCTCAGAATATCTGCGAAGAAGAACTCCGTGGTCACCATATCCGCGGTGGCCAAGGACGGACACACAGCGGTTGGCTTACCCCTCATTGTGGTTATGGAACACAGGAGAGAGCACAGAGAGATAATCCTCAAGTAACAATGAAAAAGACCTCCTAAACTGCCCGCAAACCTCTTTTAAACCATTTTTCATTTTTTCATTTTTTTATTAAAGAAGATACTTCTGACCGGCCGCTCAAAAGCAAAATAATCTATTAAGAAGAAACACATACTGCGGCCGTATGATAACAATGATCGGAGTAAGACATGTCGTCAGTATATCTGAACAGGTCTCTTTCATTGTGAAACATACTTGGCCGGATGCCGTGCTCGTGGAGTTGGATGAGAGAAGATACGCTTCACTGATGAACGGCAAAAGAGAAGATAAAGTACCGGACAATACCCGTAAACACCGTCGCGGTCTTCTCGGCGATATCTCGGCACATCAGAACAAAGCATCGGAAAAGAACGACGCAGGAGGCGCCGATGAGATGCTCGCCGCGATATATGCGGGAAAAACGGCCGGTGCGGATATAATATGCATCGATAAGGATGCGGAGCAGGTAATGAAAGAGATCGAAGAGAACATGTCCTTTTCTGAAAGGATGAGATTCTCTTTTTCCCTTAAAACAGATGAGCTCTTCGGAAAGAGTAAAAAAAAGATCACACGAAAGCGTTTCATTGTCGACGAAGAGAGCTATGTACAAAACATGCGTAAGAAGTTCCCCACAATAGTTGAGAAACTCGTGGATGAAAGAAACGCATTCATGGCGGAAAAGATCAGGACCTCATCGGAAAAATACAAGAATATGGTTGTTGTGGTGGGAGATGTGCACGTCAAAGGTATATGCGATATTCTGGATGGTATCGAGATCGACACGATCAGGCTGGCAGAGATGATGGATCCGGAAAGCATGGATAATATCAGGTCTCGCATCTGGAACAGAAGAGCGGAGGCATCAGAATGAATGTAAGGCTGCTTGCATATACACAGGGTGCAGATATTATATGCGCCGCGGCGGGCAGGTCGTGTTATTCGGAGAAACCGTCCGCCGACCTTTTAGAAATGAAAGATCCGGAAAAAACACTTGCGAACATAGTGGGTCTGGGTCATCATTCCGTGGTGGAACATGCCGTGTTCACTTTCTCTGTCGACGGCGTGTCCAGAGCACTGACGCATCAATTGGTGAGGCACAGGATAGCATCGTTCTCGCAGCAGAGTCAGAGATATGTTCCTCTGAAAGAACCCACATATGTCATACCTGGAACGATCAAGGCCGACCCCGACTCCCTCGCTCTGTATGAAGAGATGATGGAAAAGATATGGGACGCCTACAGAAGATTGGCAGAGACCATACCTGCGGAAGATGCGAGGTATCTGCTACCGAACGGATGCACCACAAATATCACGATAACAATGAATGCGAGAGAATTGCTTCACTTCTTTACAATGAGGTGTTGCGAGCGCGCTCAATGGGAGATAAGAGAGATGGCAGAGAGGATGCTGGCACTATGCAAAGAGGTGTCACCGGTGATCTTCAAGGACGCCGGGCCGCCATGTGTGAGGGGCCCTTGCCCGGAAGGAAAACTGTCATGCGGTCATCCTCGGAGACCAAATAAAGCTTAAATAGGGAATCTCCTTAATCGGATTCAGTAACGGTGAATAAAATGGGAAGAATAAGGCCCACATACATCAAGAGAGTTGCCATCGAGCTTCTCAACAAATACCCTCAGGCGTTCAACAGGGATTTCGAGAACAACAAAGTGATGGTAAACAACCTCACAGACGTTTACTCCGTAACGATGAGGAACAGGATAGCCGGATACATAACCCGCTACTTGTCCCGTCCGGAAGTCTGAAACCATTTAACTGAAGTCAGTTTTTCCGCAGAATGATACGCCCGCATGGGGTAGCTAGGATATCCTGAGAGATTGCGGATCTTTTGACCCGGATTCGAATTCCGGTGCGGGCACCTATCATTCTTCTTTCCATACGCGCCGAACGATCTCAACATCGCCGGGCGGCAATATTCTGGAGATCTCTTCTTCGGGCACTTTGAAATCCCTTGCTATATCTCCTGCCTTTCTTCCGCTTTTTCCTCTTCCCGGGATCAGTACCATGTATCTTTCCGAATCTTTGAACAGTTCAACAGGCCCGCACATTACTTTTCGTGTGCCCTGATACATTATCTCTCCGATGCCCAACTCTATCTTCAGATGGTGTTCGTAGTTCCTTTTTCCTCTGACTATGAACGCTCCCCTCGGAACGAATTCTCCGGGGTTAGGGGTCTTGCTCACCTGATCCGGATAAGCCCAGAACGCGGCGCCTTCCGTCAGCGCAGCCACCCATGCTTTGGACTGGGTCAATGCAAAGACGCAAGCCTCCCTCAATTCCTCGGGAGTAGCTCCCGTGCCTTCCTTCAATATCACCGACGGGGCGCCGTGCACTTCCGCATGCACGAACACATCCTTCTCTTTCAGATGCTTCTTCACGACATTATCGTTGGAGTGCGCATCCCTTCCGGCGATGACCAGCTTCCCGGAAGAAGTGATGAACCATTTATACCTCTCGAACCAGAACTGTTTGGTAGGCTGAACTTTGCCGGCGGCAAGCGCTTTTGCTTTATCAATCCCTTTCTGTTTCTTATCTAGCTCGGTCATGCTTTCTCTCAAAGCATCCTCCGCTCTCTTTGCCTTCTCATAGATATCCTTGCTTTTTTGATATATATCGGAAGCGTTGGCATCAATGTTCTTTGTGTAGTCCATGGTGACCTTCAGGCCGGCCACGCTAGCCGTGACGATGTTCTTTGATGGATCGATGTTCATCACATAAGGGATCTTCCTCGCCCCTTCCGCAAGCTTCTCCCAGGTAAGTTCCTTTGATTTTTTCCCAAGAACGTTGAGCAGGTCGTTCACTTTCTGATATTCGATGTAAATTGCGTCGGCCCTCTTCTTCAGATCCTCGGATTCCATCTTGTATTCATCCACTGTTTCGGTTTGTTTTTGGATCCTTTTCTTGAGCTTCTCCATCTCCGGGTCTACGTAAGCTTCCTCTTCGGCCACGATCATTTCCTTCAGAAGAGCGTCTATAGCCAGAGACATACTTTGGACCTTTTCCGGCTCAGTGTCTTCATATATCTTCAGGTTAATGGGGGCGACATCCACTATCTCCCCATCCTTTCTGAAAACGGTCGGTTCGCCGTTTTTGATGACCCGATCGACGATCTCTCTCAAGGAAGAATACATCTTTGCGAGGTCATCATCACCGACCTCCGGAGAAGGCTTGCTTTTGTCAATACCAGAACGCTTGCACAACTCTTCCGAGTATTGGCCTCCCAGGTTGACCACTGTCGCCAAGGTCCTTACGGTATCCGATTGCGATGTTCTGAATACGCCCTTGAAATCATCTAAAGAAGAGATAACCGGATCGAACCTGCTTTTCGGCATGATATATTCCTCGCCGGGGCGGGTGGCACGGTCCCTGAACGTTTTATGGGTGAGGCAATTTACGATCTTTCCGTCCTGCACCAGCAGTACGTTACCACCGCCGAACATCTCGAAGATCAATCTGTACTCGCCGTCCGACTTGAATACTTCTGTGACGGTCACACGATCGAAACCCGCCTGGGTCGTCTTTCCGATCCTGGCGTTCGTAATGTATTTTCTGAGGAATGTAGCAAAGGAGGTCGGAGTTTCCGGTGTCTCGGGTCTGGTGGGAGAAAGATACAGCCACTTTTTGTCTCTGAAGAACAACTCTCTTTTCCCGTCCCCCTGTACGTTAAGGCGGAAAAGGACGTTCCCCGCACCCCAGTGGAATATCTTGTCAATGTGAGCACCTTCCAGCGATGCCATCTCCGAAACGATTGAACGGACATCGAAGGAACTCATCTCCTTCTTCATGCGGTGTGTTATGCCGGTTATAAAGATAAAGTTTCAGATGAAAACTCTGAAAACATTACCTCCTCTTGTTCAAACCCAGAAAGTTTTATATCAATGCCGCACTTGACTAACCCTACAGGCCGCTGTGGCTAAGGGGTATAGCGACGCCTTGGTAAGGCGTAGGTCGTGGGTTCGATTCCCATCAGCGGCTCCATACTTTCTCAAAACGGAGTTCTTGATCAGTTCATTCTGTAGAACACGAAGCCCGACCATATCTTGGGGAAGAAGAATGTTGTCTTCTTTGGCATCCTTACTCCTTTCATTGAAAGATCCCAGATGGTCTTTAGGCTGGGGTCGTTAAGAACAACGGCAAGATCGAATTTCTTTTCGTCCATCATCTTCTTGACCTTATGGAACTCCGCCTCGTAATCGACGGTCGATCTTCCTTCGTCGTAGCCGTAGATCTTCTTCAGGATCATCTCCTGCACAACGTACGTATCGAGTTTCCAGATCTCTTTTTCTTCGTTCTCGTATGTTGCCAGAAAACGTTTTCCGTCCTTGAACATGAGCCCCATCATCCAGCCGTTCATCCCGGACACCATCTGATCCTCCGGGACCTCTTTGACCCTCATCGTCTTTTTTATTGCCTTCTCGGCCTCCTGAATGGTCACATTCGAAGAATTGACAAGCCTGTGCGTCGGCCAGACCACCAACCCTTTATCGTCTGCTGCGACCAGCGTCGCAAGGACATAACTCTTCTTTTCATTGCCGGGGTTCTCGAGCGAGTAGTTGAGTGCGGTCTCATACCTGTGGTGGCCGTCCGCGATCAGCATCTTCTGATCCTTCAACTCAGAGGTGATGCGCTTTTGGATGTTGACATCGTCTATTATGTGGAAACGGTGTTCTACGCCCATTTCGTCCATGTATCTGTAGATCAGCCTCGCGGAATCGTATGCCTTCCTGTCCAGTTCCGGGCTCAATCCTTCGAATATCCCGAATATGGATTCTAAATGAGCTTCCATGTCCCGAAGAAGGTTGAGACGGTCCTCCTTTATCTTTGAGAATGTCTCCTCATGAGGTATTACATTGCCATCCTCATAACTCTCGGTCTTGAGGATGCCCATGAACCCTCTCCTTGTTTTCTTTATGCCATGGTCATCGAATATCTGCTCATAGAGATAGAACGACGGGGGGTCCTGCCTCAGGCTTCCGTCGGACGCCATCCTGTCAAGCTCTTTCCTGGAACTCCTGTATCTTCGATCCAGGTCTGGATCGAGAGTAAGATGGGTGACGTTGTTCCTGTTCTCATGAAGGATCCTGAGATATTCCTTACCGATCACGTCATACGGCGGAGAAATGCGGTCCTCGATACTCTCGCCGTTTTTCAGAACCGGCCTGTACCCCGGGAAAGGAAGAAAGGTAACCATTTTTTTGCCTGGACCGACGTTATACTTTGTGCCTTATATCCCTTTCTATCGATATCAGGAGAATCCTGATACATCAGCATATTCTGGGTACGGGGTCACCCGACGGAGGCTCCAATATCCTCTTCCCGCCAACTTCCGTTCTCATTATGACCCTTTCTTTTCCTTCTTTGACGGTGCCTATAATCGCCGCATTCCTGCCTTCCGGAGTTCTTTTTATGGCTTTCAGTACATGATCGGCCATGCTTGGGACGCAGCCGATTATGACCTTCCCCTCATTCCCTATGCTGAGAGGGTCTATACCCAGAAGGTCGCATGCGCTTATCACCCCGGCTCTCAGAGGTATAGAGGCCTGCTCTATTTCTATCTCAACGTGAGACTTCGAGCACCATTCGTTCAGGGTGTTGGCAAGACCTCCTCTGGTAGGATCTTTCATGGTAACGATCCCGCCGGCCTTCAGTCCCTCGGCGATCATCTTGTTCAGCGGGGTGACATCGCTTTGAATCTCGCTCTCGAAACCGTATCCTTCTCTGAAAGAGAGCAGGGCCACGCCGTGGTCTCCGAGCGTACCGGATGCGATTATCACATCTCCCGGAGCAAGATTCGAGTCGGTACACCATCTGTCCTTCACTTTCCTGTACCGGGAGGCGACCTTCAGGTCATCATCCAAAAGCTTGGATCTTTTTCCGATCGCAGATGTGGATATCACCATCTTGTCCAACGCACCGGATTCCATGACCTTTGTATCGCCGGTTACGATGGGAACGCCGCATTCTCTCGATGTACGGCCCATGCTTTCCATTATCTTGTCCACGATCTCAATATCCAGTCCCTCTTCCAGAATGACGGAACAAGCTATTGCTATAGGCGTGGCGCCCATTACGGAGATGTCGTTCACCGTTCCCGCAACGGATATCTTACCTATGTCGCCGCCGGGGAATATCAACGGATTGACCGTGTGCCCGTCGATCGTGAACACGATATCCTCAATAACGGCTGAATCATCCATGGCCTCCAACGGAACATCGGCTCCCGCCTTGGGAAAATGAGATACGATGTGCTTAGCTAGGAACTCCTGCATGATCTCCCCGCCCGCACCGTGGTTCATGATTATCTTGGACATTATGTTGTGAATAGAGGAACCAATATAGGTTTTTATCTTTAATCAGGACTAAATAATCAATACGCATACTATTAAAAACGGGCCCGTGGGGTAGTGGATCATCCTTTTAGCCTTCGGAGCTGAAGACCCGTGTTCGAATCACGGCGGGCTCACTCAATTTTACTCTGAAAAGTGCGACGGATCTTATAAAGATAATACAGAGTACATTCCTCTGTAGTGCGTTCTCACTCTGATTATGTGGACCACACCTTTGTACTCTGGGTCATCGCTGCCCCTTACATCATACACTCACTCAATGAAGGTCCCGGCATAATACAATTCCCAGTTTTTTCTAATAACTATTCTCAGTTTTTCGATTCTTTGACAATGGAACAGCCGCCCCTGGATCCCTTGGTAGCGGATCAAACTTTAGCATTCGGAGCCGAAGACACGTATTCGAATTACGGTGGGCTTACCAGACAACTTTCAAAATTTTACAGTGAAAAATAGCATGAATAATACAGTGACAAATACAGTGACAATTCAGGGTACACCGGGATCCCCCCCCACATCAACGCAACAGCACCGAGACATATTATTAAAATATGGTTTTGATGTATGTAGGAATGTGATTCACGATCCTAGGTTCGATTCTATAAATGAAATATCTTCGCTGGTATCCGAGATATCTTTGTTAATAGATCAGATCTCGGATGAAGATGTTCCACCAATCGACTTGAAATTGAGGCGCGCCAACACGATCAGATCCATACAATCCTCATTAGCAATAGAAGGCAACACTCTCAGTTTGGAAAAGGTGACAGATATTGTCGAAGGAAAAAGGGTCCTTGGCAATCCGCGAGAGATACAAGAGGTAAAAGGGGCTTTGAAAGCCTATGACAATATGGATAGTTACGACCCATATTCCATAAAGGACCTGCTTGCAGCTCACAAAGAAATGATGTATCTGTTAGTGGATGAAGAGGGTAAATTCAGAAAATGCGGCGTTGGCGTTTTCAAGGGAAATGTTCCCGTGCATATCGCACCGGAACATAAGGAGGTCCCGACACTAATGAATGAACTGATAGAATGGGTGAGAACAACAGATTATCACCCACTGATAAAAAGTTGCATCTTTCATTATAGATTTGAATACATACATCCATTTGTTGACGGTAATGGGAGAATGGGAAGGTTCTGGCAATCTCTGATCCTTTCAAAATGGAAACATGTTTTTGCTTACCTTCCTGTGGAAACATGGGTAAAAAAAGAACAACAAAATTACTATTCTGCTCTCCAGAACTCCAGTCCCGACAATGTTACTCCGTTTGTTGTTTTTATGCTCCGAATGATCAGAAATTCAGTCAGAGAATTTGTTGAACAAAATCACTCTCTTACTGCCGAGTCATTATCAAAAAAAGAGAAAGAGATATTTGGGATCATTTCGGACAATCCAAAGAACACGGCGGGCGAAATCGCCGAACTGGTAGGCCTCAGCGAGAGAATGGTCAGAAGCTACATATCTGCATTGGTCAGAAAGGAATATATCCGGAGAGTTGGCAGCGACAAGGCCGGGCAATGGGAAATATTGCGCAAGTAATTTCATTGTAAACTTCATTGTAAACTTCATGGTAAATCTTTATTGAAACGATCTGATGCTGAAAGAAAACACACTTTGAAATTAATTCCCCTCATAAATTATCAGGGATTCCACATCATATCCTTTGAGCGCCTTTCTTCCTTCTAGGCCCGCAAGTTCCATCACGAAGCATATTTTGACGACCTTTCCGCCCAGCCTCTCGACCATTTTGATCACGGCGCCCGTAGTGCCGCCCGTAGCGATCAGGTCATCGATTATCACTATTTTCTGCCCTTTCTTAATGCTGTCCGCATGCATTTCAAGCGTGGCACTCCCGTACTCAAGATCGTAGCTTTCCGAGATCGTCTCTCTCGGAAGCTTCCCTTTTTTCCTTGCGAGAATAAACCCTTTTCCCATTGCATAAGCGACAGGTGCACCGAACACGAAACCTCTTGATTCCGAACCGACGACAAGATCGAAATCCACGCCTTTGAGCAAAGCCTTCAGACCGTCCACGGCCAATTTGAAACCCCTCGGATCCTCTATGACGGAAGTGATATCTCTGAACATTATGCCCTCTTTCGGAAAGTCGGGTATGGTCTTGACGTAATCTTTCAGCTCTTTCATGCGATCTTATTGCTTATGCAGTTACCAGTTTAAATTATATTCATTTTCGAAGTAAAAGGCAAACGATGTTATATCCCCAAGAGAATCATTAATTATGGCAAAGACCGTTTTAAAAATAGAGGGAATGTCGTGCGGGATGTGTTCAAACAAGGTCGATCAATTCCTTAAGAAAGTGAACAAAGTAACGGCAGTGACGGTCGATCTTAAAAAGGGGACCGCCGAGGTAATCCATGACGGGGCGAAGGACGAGGATCTGATCCGAGCGGTAGTGGATGCCGGTTATAAGGCGAAAGTGAAGAAAGGACTCTTTTAATGAATACGGATGTCGAAAGAGTTAATCTCAGAACGGATGGGATGACATGCGCCGCATGCTCCGCTTCAATTGAAAAAGCGATTCGGAAGTTAGACGGGATAGAGGAGGCCAACGCAAACTTCTCCAACAATGTGGTATCTGTGCTGTACGATCCGTCAAAGACGGGAAGGGAGCAGATAGCCGATGCGATAAGGAAGGCCGGTTATTTTGTTCTGGAGGATGATCCGGATGCCGTTGCGGATAGAGAGCGTCTAAACGCAATAAGGACGAAAAAAGAACTGATAGTCGCAGTGGTTTTTGCGGTCCCTCTGTCCGTACTTGCGATGGGTCCGATGATCGGATTGAAAATCCCGCTGAGCGACGAGCCCGAGATATATTCGATCATACAACTCATATTGTGTATCCCGGTTCTGGTTGCGGGGAGCCGCTTCTATACTAAAGGATATCCAGCTCTGGCTATGGGGGCCCCCACCATGGACACGCTGATCGCATTGGGCACCACGGCCGCTGTGATCTACAGTTTGTACGGCACGGTACAGATTTTCTCGGGGGAACCTCACTATCTGCATTCTCTGGTCTATGATTCCGCCGCAATGATCATCGCGTTAGTTTCCGTAGGGAAATATATCGAATCAAGATCGAAGGTCAAGACCAATGACACTGTAAGAGGATTGCTTGACCTTGCGCCAGCCACCGCAAATGTGATCAGGGATGGAAAGGAAGTTTCCATTCCCGCAGATAAGGTTCTTCTCGGAGAAATAGTGATCATCAGACCTGGGGAGAGAATACCCGCAGACGGGATGATAATCGACGGTTCGTCGTCTATCGATGAGTCCATGCTCACCGGAGAGAGCATGCCTATAAGCAGAGTGTCAGGCGATATGATTTACAGCGGCACAATGAACATCAACGGCAGTCTCAAGATGACCGCGGAGAAAACAGGCAGCGACACAGCGCTCTTCAAGATAGTCAGGATGATACAGGATGCCCAAGGTACCAAGGCGCCGGTGGCAAGGGTCGCCGACAAGGTGGCTGCCGTCTTTGTTCCGATTGTGATGTCCACTGCGGTGGCGGCGTGCCTGCTATGGATGCTTGGAGGCAGAAGTGTTGAGTTCTCTGTGTTGGTGTTGATCTCTGTGTTGGTGATCGCATGCCCCTGTGCGCTGGGACTTGCTACACCCCTTGCGGTGACGGTAGGGACAGGCAAGGCTGCCGAACACGGCATATTGTTCAAGAACGCGTCTGTGCTCGAAAGGTCAGGGAACATAACATCCGTTATTCTGGATAAGACCGGGACGCTGACCGAAGGAAGGCCCAGCGTCACCGGCATTGTGTCGAAGATCCCCGAAGCGGAGATGATAATGTTGGCAGCCTCGGCGGAAGCGAGGTCGGAGCATCCTCTGGCGAAGGCGATAGTCTCCTACGCCGAAGAGAAAGGAGTTGCCGTTTCAGTTGCATCGGATTTTACATCTGAGCCGGGAAGTGGCGTCAGATGCACAGTGGACGGAAAAGAGGTATCTGTTGGAAATGAAAGATTCACAGGCATCGATCTTGTCAGAGAAGGGATCCCGGACCTCTTTGCAGAAGAAAAGACCGTCATCGTCGTCGCCGTGAACGGAATATTCGCAGGAAGTTTTGCGATATCGGATAAGATAAGGAATTCAGCATTGTCCGGTGTGACATCCCTAAAAGACATGGGAGTAAGGCCGATCATGGTAACTGGCGATTCGGAAGGCACTGCAAAAGCTATCTCAGGGGTCGCTGGAATTGAAGAGATACATGCAAGGGCCTTGCCCGAAGATAAACTGAACATCATCAAAGATCTGCAGGTCAAAGGAGAGAATGTCGCGATGGTCGGCGACGGGATCAACGATGCTCCCGCGCTTACTCAGGCGGACATCGGGATAGCGATCGGCTCCGGAACTGACATAGCCATCGGCGCAGCTGATGTTGTTATAATGGGCGACGATGTAAGGGGCGTGCCTGCAGCCGTGGAGATAGGAAGGGCAACACTCAAGAACGTAAAACAAAATCTTTTCTTAGCATTTTGTTACAATGCGGTATGCATTCCGTTGGTGGCGGTGATTCTCCCATTCATGCTCGGTTCGGGGTCTGATGTGTTGATGCAGATGCCGATGCTTGCGGCAGCGGCGATGTCGCTTTCCTCGATATCGGTAGTGACAAACGCACTGAGACTGAGAAGATTCAGACCTTTGAGCATGAAAGTGTGAGAAGAAGCAAGGGGAGTTGTAAAGGTCCCGGCCGAGGCCGGATTGTTGCGGTCATCCGTTGAGTCTTGCAAATGATCCGAAAACATCCTTAGGACGTACAGCGGAAAGTGTCAATCGACCAGATTTTCTCTTTGACGCCTATCTCCGTTATTACAGGATCATTTTCGCCGCAGGGTTTTAACGCATTACTTTTTGCGATCTTCACTTACCTCCGAATATACATGGCATTTCTACTATTTATAGTAAGGCTTTCGACAATTAACGTATTATTCGTACGAAATCATACGAATAACGTAGTTATGATAACCGTGGACATAGATTTTTGTGTAAAACGCTGATTTAACTGCAAAAAAGCAGATTCCACGGCAATGAGGGATTTGACAAACTCTCGCCGCCACGATGCTGACTGCTTAACATGACCGAATTACATGCGGTAACGGATAAAAAAGCACTTCCGCAAATTGCTCTGAAAAGATATATCATCATAGTGAGCCCATAAGCAGGCAGGGCGATCCTTTGGATTATGCAGCGAGCATCAAAGAGCGGGCACTTCAGCTGGGGTTCAGTAAATGCGGTATTATTTCCGTTGATTCGGTAAGGGGATACAAAGAGAAGCTGGACGAAAGGATCGCCGAGTTCCCGGAATCTTCTGCGTTCTACAACAAATTCTATTCATTTGCGGACGTGCGTGAAAAGTTCTCTTGGGCAAGGTCCCTTGTCGTGTGTGTTTTTGATTATAATAATTACAAGATCCCGGAGAACGTTAGGGGGAGGATCGGGGCGATATATCTCTTCGACGGCCGGAGAGACAAGAATTCGGACGCATATCAGGCAAGAAATGAACTGACCGCATACATGGAAAGCATAGGGATCAGAGTTGCGGGCAAAGACGATCGGGACGTCACCGCCCTCCGATTCGCGGCGGAAAAGGCGGGACTCGGGAAGATAAGAAGGAATAATTTCTTCTATACCGAAAAAGGCTCGTGGAATTATATCGATGTGTTCGTCATCGATAAAGAGCTCGAACTGATTGAACAGTCATATCTGAAACAATGTCCGAAGGATTGCGACAAATGTATTCTCGCCTGTCCCACCCGGTCTTTGACGAGACCTTTAACGATGAATCCTCTCAGGTGCGTGTCATATCTGACGGCAAGGGGAGGCGGTACGGTGGATCTTGTGGGAAATCCCGTTTCAAAAGAGATAGGGAAATGGATCTACGGATGTGACGCCTGTCAGAGCGCATGCCCCTTCAACAAGAACCGCTTTACCGAAGATGCGGAATATCCGGGCTTGGCGGAAATGGCAGGCGATCTTTCGCCGGAGAAGATAATCGATATGGACGATGAGTATCTCCTGAACGTTGTTTTTCCTAAATTCAGGTATTTGGGGCCCGATAAAAAATGGGTCTGGAAAGTGAATGCATTGAATGCAATGAACAATGATTATCAAAAGATGTATGACGCACACATCATCAAATGTCTTGACGACCCGGATGAAAGAGTAAGGCGGATGGCGGAGTGGGTACGGTCAATACACAAAGATAAGAACGAATCGCCGTCCCCCTGACCATTCCTCTGTTTTGGAAATGGGAAGTTTAAGGTCCGGCTTTCGCCGGCTCAGTTTAGTTGCTCGGAGCAGTACGGGCAGAACTTCGGTGTCTTCGGGAGACCGCCGAGATCCTCTCCGCAGTACGGGCAGTTCTTGAATGCTTTTCCGTTGCTTTTTCCGGCAGCTGCGGTCACAGGTGCTGCCTGCTGTCTCACCATCGGCGACGGCTGTCCGCAGGAGTTGCAGTATTTGTACGGATATTCATTCAATCCGCCGCATGTGGGGCACATGACCTTCGTAGGCTGCTGTCCCGGCTGCACGCCCTGAACAGGCTGCTGCTGAAGCTGCTGGTACATCTGTGGGAACAATAACATCCCCGCGCCCATTGCCGCACCTCCCGTTGAGTTCCCTATGGCATCCGCCATGCTCTCCATCACCTGGTACTTTCTGAAGGCCTCTCCGTTCTTGCTGCTGAACTGTAGGTAGTTGAACACTTTCGTTCTATCCTCGTCGGTGGTATCCACGGCGTTGATCTTCAGCGCGAGAAGCTCGATCCCTCTCTGTGCAAAGTACGGTTCGATCAATATCTTGGTGTTGGTCGACGCCTTCTCCAAGTTGTTCATGATCGACATATAATACTGCGAGTTCAGCTGCTGGATTATCTGTTCGTTGATGAAGCTCTTCATGAACGAATTGACGTCGCTGGTGGTGAAAGCGTTAAGTCCGCCTATGATCTGGGTGTAGAACACGGCAACGTCGTTCACCCTGAATTGGAAGTCTCCGTTTGCCATAAGGACGATGGGAACCTCGTACTCTTCGGCCGCTTTTATCATACCTCTGATGCCCCACTTGCCGTTGAACATCTTCAATGATACGAAGACGATCCAAACTTTGAACGGGGTCTCCTTGAACCCAAGTGCCAGATTGTATAGTTTCGTCAGCCATGGGATGTTCGCCGATGTTACTACATGTCTTCCGGGTTCGAGGACCCCCATTAACTGGCCGTCCCTTATGAACAATGCCACCGCATGCTCCGGAACGGTGACGGAGGTGATGGTCCTGAGGTCATCCTGCTCCGATCTGTAAATAATGTCGTCAGGCCCCTGGTTGGCCCAGAATACTACGTTTGTTTTTTTGTCTGCCATTCTCATTCACCTTCTTTGAATCCTCTCATTACTGTCTCGCGGCCGTTGTAGTCCTCTATGAGTTCGTCGAAGGTCATCTCTAATTCTCTCAGCGGGACCTTGATCTTAGTCTCGCCCGCATCGATCCTCTTGACCAGCGCTTTGGTCTCTTTTTTGAGCAGAGCGGCATTATCCATCAGCTTGGCGTCCCACTCGATCAATTCGTCGAGTTCGGACTCCATTATCTTGATCGCCGCATGGAATGCGCTGTAACCGTTGACGGCCTTCTTCACGTCTATGTAGTAGCGGTCGGCCTTCGCTCTGATCCTTTCGGTATCCCTCATAAGGTCCAGGTCGTTAACGGTCGCTCTCTGTATCGTGACAAGGTCGAGTTTCACTCTCTCAAGCACTCTCGCTACTTCCGTTCTTACCGCTCTGTCTTCCTCTCTGCGGAGGTTCTTGTCCTTATATCCTCTGTAAATGGGGATGTAATGGCCTATTCTCTCCACAAGGGACTGATTCTTTTTCATCTGACTTTCTATTGTATCATCGATTGACATTTACTTTCCCCCTTTCTTTCCGTTCATCAGTGCGACCGCTATGATCACGACCGCCAAAACTATCAGGAATATCGCAATGAGTATTATAGGATCGATGTCCGTAAGCGTGAACAGCATTCCCATCAGGCCCACCATGGCAACGATTATTCCCACGACCAATTTGTAAGCGAATTCAGAAGGGCCGAATTTACTTTCGACCTTCGGATACATGAACGAAAAGGCAAATAGTGCGATGCCGAATATCAGCAGGGTCACCCACAATACGATCGATATGCCGTAATCTGTCACGGCAAATATTATCAGTCCGACCGCCAGTGCGATAATGAAAGCACCCAGCAACGACGCCGACAATGTTCTGTTGTTCATTTTTCTCCCTTCTTTTGTTTATATTATAACCATTTGTGATATATCCATTCTTCTGACGCGTTCAGGCACCAGTTTGCCGAATCCGCTTGGGACCTCGACGCGGCCGTTCCTGACATCGCAAGGTATGTAGATGAGTGATTTCACAATCGGATTGCTAAGCTTTAATTTATTGTCTTGGCTGGTCATAACGGCAAGATACTCGCTGACCAGCTTCTTTGCTTCTTTTTCCGTGCTCAACGGGACGACGACCTTTCTCGACCCAGGAGAGTTCTTCGCTACGCTCCCGGTAAGCTTCCCTATTCCTTCTCCGCCGCTGATGCTGGTCTCGGTCCCTTTTATACCAGAAAGTATACTGGATTCGGGTCTTATCGAGAATATGTCCGTGACCCCGCTCCTGGGATTGTTCAGGCATTGCTGGTCGATAACGAAATCCGCGGGTATCAAAAGGTCCTCGGTGACCTCCACGCTCTTTTTCGCAAACAGAGCTCCAGTCTGGAAGCTGTACCTCAGGTCCACTTCCCAGAACGGGATAAGGTATTCTCCGGCGCCTGCGATTATAGGAAGCGTGCCGCCACCCTTTGCGTTGAGGACCTCTGCGAGATGACCCAGTATCTCATCGAACCTGTCTTTGTTGCCAAGCAAGAATCCCCACTTCCCGGTCTTCTGGTAATCGAAACCGAATATCTTTTTGATGCTGTTCAGCACCTGCATGGGATCCTTTGACACGCCTTTGGTGAGGAAACTTGCGATATCCGTGAGGATCTTGGCCTGTGTTATCTCCATGTCCAATGCCTGATACATTACGCCCAGCGTAAGGTCGGTATTGATCGATGTTTTTACTTTCTCCAGCTGAGCACGGCCGTTCTCGAAGTACGAGATGCTGCCCATGCTGTCCCCGTTCAGCAGTTTCTCGCACCCGGTGCACATTCCAGCCAGCGCCTGGAAGCGATCAGCGGCGGGACCGTATCCTTTGATCTTCTTGAACGAAGCTGCAGCCTCGTTGAAATTGTTCGCCATCAGAAGGTATCTTCCCGGCTTGTCCTCCTGAAGCAGTTTCGTGTTGTTAATGAGCATCGCATACCCCGATGCCAACCCGTTCGCCGAGTCGATCAGAGCTTTTGAGGACTCATCCACAGCCAGAGGAGAAACGCTTTTCACCCTCGCATCGAATTCGAACGCTTTTGTCGAAGTATGGGAGGGGACAATGCCGCTGTCTGTCATGAATGGGAGCACGATGAGAGGGCTTGAAAGAAGCGAACTCACACCGAACTTATATTCTGAAAATTCAGCCTCCACTCTGGGCCTGATGTTGTTGTTGAAGATGTTGTACCTTGCAACAGAGTCAACATTCTCGCTCTGTGCCATCGAGAAACCGCCCGGCAGGGTCCTGCTGATCCATGACTGTATCTGCCCCATCATCTGTTCCAGATATGCTTTCGAATCGACCCTTTGCTGGGACGTGCCGCAGCTTGAACATGTTATGTACGGGGAGTCCGACTCCAGCGCCTTTCTGTCCAGCGGGGCGCCGCAGTATTTACACCTCAACATAACGATATCGTCCAATCGGTTCACCGTCTCATTACCATCATTGTCGCATTCATGCTTCTGATCTCCGCCTGCAGTCTGGCCTCCATTGCCCTCATCTCCTGCATGGCCTGCTCATGATAGCGTCTCGCTATCTCGTCGGATCTCCTTGAAATGGAAGAGTAGCAAGGCTTGCAAACATAGACCGAATTATAGTCTGCCGGCGCTGATTTTAGGATATCATCATCAGACTGTCTCATGAACGGCGAGATCTCGCTCGACATAGCAAGGAAGTGGACGCCTTCTCCGGTAGAAGGCCTTCCGCATATCCAGCATTTGACGGATTTGGAGTAGGCTTTCATGAGGTTCATGTCCTGCTGCCCGTCCTCTCCAAGCTGTTTGCGGCAGGTATATGCGTTCTGAAGCAGCTCAGCGGCCTTTTTCGGGTCCGACATAACAGCTCCGGCAGCAAGACTCTCGTACCCCCAGGCCTGCAGATACAGGGCCTCTTTGATCCCCGTGTTGACCTGCAGTCCGACGATCTCGTTTATTTGTATCGAGTCGTTCCCTATCTTAGCCTGGTACCTTCTGGCTATGTCGAGGAATTTATTTCCTTTCTGCTCCAGGATCTCAGATGTATTTCCCTGTATCCTCCCCACTTGCATACGTTCCGCAAGCAGACTGCATTCCAGTGCGACCCTTTCCGGATTTATCTCCGTCAATCCGAATTCGAACGGGCCGTTCGCTTTACCGAGGGTCGATGCAAGCCTCTCGTACCTGGCGGGATTATTATTGTCTAGACACGCATCTATCATGTCTATGTATATCCCCGCAAGGTTCGCATTCTTGCCGCCTTTCGCTATTGTCTTTTCGAAATTGCTCCTGGCCTTAGCGAACTCTTTCCTCTTTATCAGGTCCACGCCTTGGTCGAACAACTCGTCGCCGGATTTGAAAACACCGATTGCCATTCTTATGCCTACGGGTGTATAAGTGGTGGTATTAAATGTTCTTTTGTTCTGTCCCGCATCAATATGCGGTCGGATGGTTTGAGGGGAGGCAGCGTGACCTACGTATTCACTGTATCCAAGGGTACAAGCTATCATCGGTCGTTGTGGACGAAACGGAGATGAGCCACGAGCAGGTAAGCTTAGAAGGTACACCGTCCGACCACACCACAGCGGTGAAGAGCGAGGTCTCGACAGACGACGGCAACGACATCCTGTTGTGCATACTCGTGCTGGTCCCGATGCGGATCATCGCGGCCATGCCGGTATGGTTCGTATTCTTCTGCGGGAAGAAGCGAGTGCAGGTAAGCATTATAAAGCCATTTCAGGAGGCACACCGCACCCCTCCTTTCAAACAAAAGTGCGATTACACGACTTACAATGATCGTGTATACACCCGTCGCTAAAAGTTTGTCCGCGGCAGCTGTAAAGCGACAGAAAACATACACAACGTGCTCTTTTTTTACAGCACATTATGTGATATTTCGATTATTATGAGATAAATATCGAAATAACTCAAATAATTTCCAAATTTATTAGATATTTGTCTAATGAACATTTGAATTTATAATCATTTAGAAAGATTTATTAATATGAAATAGCACTCACCGCCTATGGTAAACGGCAGATTCGTTGCTGTGGAGCAGGCTTTTCAAAGAGAACCGGTGGTGGCTACGCCCCCGGCGGCCGAGACATCATCGTACTATGGATGCAATGTGTTCAACAGAGAGACGATGAGAAAATATCTCTCATCCGAGACAAGGAAGGTCGTTTACGAGTCTATCGAAAAAGGTGCGACGCTTGACATGTCGGTGGCGGAGCATGTTGCCGCCGGAATGAAACGCTGGGCGATGGACAAGGGTGCGACCCACTATACTCATTGGTTCCAGCCGCTTACGGGAGGGACGGCGGAGAAGCACGATTCCTTTGCGGAACCGCACAAGTACGGCACATCGCTGGAGCATTTCAGCGGGGACAGACTTTGCCAACAGGAGCCGGACGCTTCCTCTTTCCCGAACGGAGGCCTCAGGAACACTTTCGAAGCAAGAGGATACACTGCATGGGACCCGTCATCGCCGTCGTTCATCCTCGGGGACTGCCTATGCATACCCACAGTATTCATTTCGTATACAGGCGACGCGCTTGACTACAAAACACCGCTCATGAGGTCCGTGTCCGCCGTAAGGAAAGCGGCATCCGATGTATTGAAATATTTCGGGTTTGAAGGTCAGGATGTACAGGCATATTTGGGATGGGAGCAGGAGTTCTTCCTCGTGGACAGTGCGCTTTACGCACAGCGTCCGGACATGATGCTTTCGGACAGGACGCTGCTCGGCCACGACAGCGCAAGGAACCAGCAGCTCGAGGACCACTATCTTGGATCGATACCTCCGAGGGTCATGGAATTCATGAAGGACCTGGAATTCGAGGGGTACAAGCTGGGCATACCCATCAAGACAAGGCATAACGAGGTTGCGCCCAATCAGTTCGAGATCGCGCCGGTGTATGAGGAGATGAATCTAGCCGTGGATCACAACCTTTTACTGATGTCATTGATGAGATCGGTCGCCGGCCGCCATAAATTCAAAGTTCTTTTCCACGAGAAACCGTTCAAAGGCATCAACGGTTCCGGCAAGCACTGCAACTGGTCATTAGGGATAACCGACGGCGCCGGACTTCTCTCTCCGGGAAAGACGGACGAGGAGAACCTGAGGTTCCTTATGTTCATGGCCAATGTCCTCAAAGCGCTCCACGATAACAACGGGCTTTTCAAAGCTTCTATAGCATCATCATCCAACGAATACAGGCTGGGGGCCAACGAAGCGCCGCCCGCCATCATCTCGTCGTTCCTCGGTAAGCAGATGACCGCCGTGTTCGACGAACTGCTGAATACAAAGGACATGGTGAAGATCAAAGGCAAGAAGGGGCGCAGCACAGGCATACCTCAGGTACCCGAACTCCTTGTCGACAACACTGACAGGAACAGGACCTCGCCCTTTGCGTTCACGGGGAACAGGTTCGAGTTCAGAGCTGTGGGTGCATCAGCGAACTGCGCGCTGCCTATGACGGTCCTTAACACGACTGTCGCTTACCAACTTGCACAATTCAAGAAAGCCGTGGACAACAGGATAGCGGCTGGCGAACCGGTCATGAAAGCGATCCTCGATGAGACACGCGAAACATACAGATCATGCAAGGACATATGCTTCGACGGCAATGGTTATTCCGATGAATGGAAAAAGGAAGCGAAACGCCGCGGCCTGAACGTGGAAAATTCGGTCCCCATCGTATATGATCAATTCACAACGAAGGAGACCGTCAGGATCTACAAAGAAACGGGGGTCCTCTCCGAAGCCGAGCTGAAAGCCAGGAATGAGGTGGCTTGGGAACACTACGCCAACAAGATCGAGATAGAATCCAGGGTTCTGAGCGACATTGCGTACAATCACATCGTACCCGTGGCCACGGTCTACCAGAATGTGCTCTTGGACAATGTTCTGAAATGCAAACAGCTGTACACGGAAGAGGAATTCGAAAAATACTCTTATCAGGAGGTCGGGCAGATCAAGGAGATAGCCATGCACATAAACGAACTCAGGATCATGGGCGACAGCATGGACAAGATGTGCGACAAGTTCTCAAAGCTCGAAGGGCGCGACAGGGCGGTCGCATATCATGATAGAGTGGTGCCGAACATCGAAAAGATAAGGAAATATCTGGACGACCTTGAGATGATAGTGGACGATCAGATGTGGCCCCTTCCGAAATACAGGGAGCTCCTCTTCATCCGCTGAAGATCCCTGTCGATGCCCCATGCGCACGCGAAAAATCATTGACACTGTAAAAGGTGTTATATATCCAATCGAGTTAGCCAACTCTACAAAAAGTTCGCATCAATGCATGAGCTTTAAATACGATAATAATTATCGCACAAAATACTTCAAAGAATGAGGTGAAACGTTTGGGTAGAGGTCTATACACCGCAAGAAAGATGAGAGAGGACCGGCAGAAATTCCGCTGGCTGGATCGTGGATACAAGAAAAGAGTACTGAAACTTAGGGAGAAATCCGACCCTCTGGAGGGATCGGCCCAGGCACGCGGCATCGTGCTGGAGAAGGTAGGGGTCGAGGCTAAGCAGCCCAACTCCGCCATCCGTAAGTGCGTAAAGGTCCAGTTGATAAAGAACGGACGTCAGATCACGGCTTTCGCGGTAGGGGACGGAGCTATCAACTTCATAGACGAGCACGACGAAGTACTCGTAGAAGGTATCGGCGGAAGGATGGGCCGTTCATACGGAGACATTCCCGGGGTCCGTTACAAAGTGATCAAAGTCAACAACGTCTCTCTCAATGAAATGGTCAGAGGAAGGACCGAGAAACCCGTAAGGTGAATAAAATGTCAGAGATCGTTGCTCAGAAAGCACTTATATTCGGAAAATACGACACGTCCGAGGTCGTCATCAATGATGGCGGATTGGCCAAATACATAGACCTCACACCCACAAATGTGCCTCACTCGGGCGGTAAGCACGCGAACAGATGGTTCGGCAAATCCAAACTCAGCATTGTCGAGAGACTGATAAACAACATCATGAGGACTGAAAAGTACACCGGAAAGAAAATGAAGGCGTACAAGACCGTCTCCAGAGCATTCGACATTGTCGCACAGAAGACCAAGAAGAACCCTCTCCAGGTATTGGTAGAGGGGCTGGAGAACGCGGCACCCCGCGAAGAAGTAACGAGACTGCAGTTCGGCGGAATATCCGTACCGAAAGCGGTGGACATATCCCCTCAAAGGAGACTGGACATCGCCCTGCGCAATGTTTGTACAGGTGTGGTCAAAGCATCCTCAAAAAGCAAGAAACCCATTTACGAGTGCCTTGCCGATGAATTAATGCTGGCGGCAAAAGGCGACATGACCTCGTTCGCAGTCGCTAAAAAAGAAGAGATCGAGAGGGTCGCACAGTCGGCCAGGTAATGATCTGTAAGGTGAAGGCAAATGGGACGTAAAGAGGATAATATCAAAAGAGCAACAGAATTGATGATACAGCCCGAGTTCATCAGGAACATAGGAACAGCGGCGCATATCGACCATGGTAAGACAACATTCTCCGACAACCTTATCGCAGGTGCGGGAATGATGTCGGCCGACCTTGCAGGAAAACAGTGTGTTCTCGACTTTGATGAGCAGGAGGCCGCAAGAGGGATCACTATCAACGCCGCAAGCGCGTCAATGGTGCACAAATTCGAAGGTAAGGAATATCTTATCAACCTTATCGATACACCCGGCCACGTTGACTTCGGAGGAGACGTTACAAGGGCGATGAGAGCACTCGACGGAGTGTTCATTCTCTGCTGCGCAGTGGAAGGTATAATGCCTCAGACGGAAACTGTCATAAGGCAGGCCCTGAAAGAGAGGGTCAGGCCGCTTCTGTTCATAAACAAAGTGGACAGGATGATCGTCGAGCAGCAGGTAACAAAAGAGATGATGATCGCTAAGTTCTCAAAGATCGTGGCGGAATTCAACCATAAGATAGCGGACATCCTTCCCGCACCGCTCAACAAGCAGTGGCAGGTCAGCATCCAGGACGGGACAGTCGCGTTCGGATCGGCATACAATAACTGGGCGATATCATCGACATTCATGCAGAAATCAAAGATCACATTCAGCGATGTGTTCGAGTACTGCGGAAGGGAAGGCGGACAGAAAGAGCTCGCCAAGAAATCCCCCATCCACGAGGTAGTCCTGGAAATGGCGATCAAGCACATCCAGAACCCCAGAGATGCGCAGAGGCTCCGTATACCAGTAATATGGAAAGGAGACCTCGACTCCGAGATCGGTAAAGAGATGATGCACTGCGATCACGACGGAGCCACAGCATTGATGGTGAACAAGATAATCATGGACCCACACGCAGGCGAGGTAGCTATCGGAAGACTGTTCGCAGGCACCGTTAAGAAAGGAGATGTTCTTCACATCGCCGGTATGCCGAACCCCCAAAGGGTCCAGACCGTGGCGTTGATGGTAGGGGCCGACAGGATAACCACCGACAGCGTCGTCGCGGGGAACATCGCAGCGATCACGGGTCTGAAGGACGCCATCGCAGGTTCGACCGTATCATCACTGAATGATATGGATCCCTTCGAGAAGATGGCCCACTACTCCGAGCCGGTGGTCACAAAAGCCATTGAAGCAAAGAACATGAAGGACCTTCCGAAGCTGGTCGAGGTGCTGAGATCGGTCGCAAAAGCGGACCCGTCCCTGAACATCGAGATCAACAACGAAACGGGAGAGCACCTTCTGTCCGGTATGGGAGAGCTCCACTTGGAGATCACAGAGTACAGGATCGTCAAAGAGCAGGGCGTGGACATCGTAGCGTCGCCGCCCATAGTCGTTTACCAGGAAGGTATAAAAGGATCCAACCAGAACACCTTCGAAGGTAAATCACCGAACAAGCACAACAAATTCTACTTCTTGGTGGAGCCGCTTGAGCAGACGATCACAGATGCCATCCGCAAAGGGGAGATCGACCCGGACGCAAAGATCAAGGACCCGAAAGCGCTCGCAAAACAGCTGGAAGAACTCGGTCTCAGCAAAGAAGAGGCAAAATGCGTTGTAATGTTCAAGAACAACAACATGCTTGAGGACTGCACAAAAGGTATCCAGTATCTCCATGAGACAATGGAATTGATAAAACAGTCATTCGAGGAGGCAATGATGAAAGGCCCCCTCGCAGCCGAGAAGGTCGCCGGAGTGAAAGTAAAACTGATGGATGCCAAACTCCACGAGGACACCATCCACAGAGGACCCGCACAGGTGATCCCGGCCGTCAGGGACGGTATATACGGTGCGATGTGCGAGGCTGGAAGGACAATAAGAGAACCAATGACAAAAGTGTTCATCAGCGTTCCCCCGGACTACATGGGAGGGGCGATCAATCTGATAAACCAGCGCCGCGGAACGATCCTGGAGATGGGTCAGGATGGGTCGGACGCAACTGTTTCGGCCGAGTGCCCCATTGCGGACATGTTCGGATTCGCATCCGACATACGCGGATCGACGCAGGGACGCGCTCTCTGGTCCACAGAGAACGCAGGATTCAAACAATTGCCGCCTGAGCTGCAGAAGAAGGTCGTAACGGAGATCAGGACCCGTAAGGGACTCAACCCCGAGCCGTATGACGCCCGCTACTACTCAGGTCTGTAAACTTTAAATATAAACACCTTATCGCACAAAACAGACCTATAAAGTAGGAGGTATGAAAAATGGCAGACAAAGAGCACATGAACCTGGTCATCATCGGCCACGTCGACCACGGGAAATCCACCCTTACGGGAAGGATCCTCCTCGAGACCGGCGCGATCGAGCCACACCTGATAGAGAAATACAAAAAAGAGGCGGAGGAGAAAGGAAAAGGATCCTTCTACTTCGCATGGGTCATGGACGGCCTGAAAGAAGAGAGGGAGAGAGGAGTTACCATCGATGTAGCACACAAGAAATTCTACACCGACAAATACTACTTCACAGTCATAGACGCCCCCGGCCACCGCGACTTCGTTAAGAACATGATTACGGGAACCTCGCAGGCAGACGCGGCGATCATAACATGCTCTGCGATCGAGGGACCGCAGGCACAGACAAAAGAGCACGTCTTCCTTGCAACCACACTCGGCGTAAGACAGATCATCGTTGCCATCAACAAGATGGATGCGGTGAAATACGACGAAGCCAAATACAAAGACACGGTCGCTGCAATGTCCAAACTCATGCAGATGGTCGGTATCAAAACCGATGTCGTTCCGTTCGTCCCCGTATCCGCAATGGCAGGCGACAACATAAAAGTACTGTCGGCAAAAATGCCGTGGTACAAAGGATTGACCCTTATCCAGGCCCTCAACAACCTGACAGTTCCGCCCAAGCAGACAGACAAACCCCTCAGGATGCCTATCCAGGATGTCTACACGATCACCGGTATCGGAACCGTTCCCGTAGGAAGGATCGAGACCGGTATACTGAAACCGAACATGAAGATCATGTTCGAGCCGTCGCACGTACCCGGAGAGGTAAAATCGATAGAGATGCACCACGAACAGCTGCCCCAGGCAGGCCCCGGCGACAACGTCGGATTCAACGTTCGTGGAGTAGCTAAGAACGACGTGAAGAGAGGAGATGTAGCAGGCCCCGTGGACAACCCGCCCTCGGTCGCAAAGACATTCACCGCACAGATCGTCGTTCTGAACCACCCGTCGGTCATAACGGTCGGATACACACCCGTGTTCCACTGCCACACGGCCCAGACGGCATGCAGGTTCGTCGAGCTCATTAAAACCATCGACCCCAAGACAGGTCAGGCAAAGGCCGAGCACCCGGACTTCCTGAAAACGGGAGACATCGCGGTCGTCAAGGTCGAGCCCACAAAACCGATGGTCATCGAGACTGCAAAAGAATTCCCGCCGCTCGGAAGGTTCGCCATCCGTGACATGGGACAAACCGTCGCTGCCGGTATGTGCATCGAGGTCCAGAAGGCCAACTGAGGCCTTCTTTCCTTAACACAAGGGATAACACATGTCACAGCGCGCAAGAATCTCTCTCAGCGGTACAGACCCGGCAAAGGTCGACAGCGTATGCGCCCAGATCAAAGGGATATCCCAGAGAACCGGTGTCGACATACGCGGCCCTGTGCCTCTTCCTACGAAGAAGCTCAAGGTTCCCTGCAGGAAAAGTCCTGACGGAGAGGGGAGCGAGACATGGGACCGCTGGGAGATGCGCATCCACAAGAGACTCATCGATTTGGACGCCGACGAGCGTGCCCTCAGGCAGCTCATGAGGATCCAGGTGCCGGATGGCGTCAATATTGAGATCGTTCTTCGCAGCACGTAAACCTCTTCATTAAAACACCTTACAACCCCACCCTTTTGCAAAAAACGAATTTCTGTTAGCAGATTTCTATTTTCAAGACAAATAATAATTAATATACATCAAACAATTCCGAAGTTTGGTCTTAATGAAAGTAGATATCAAATACGGTAAGGATGGGGTCCAAAAGATAGACATCCCGGATAAGAACTATATCGGGACTTTCTTCCCGAAGGATGTTCAATGCAGAGATCCGGACGAAGTGATAAACGAATCTATAGATGCCCCCATAGGGTACGATTCGCTGGCCAAATTCCTGGAGGGAGGAAAGGATATCGTTTTCATTGTCAACGACGGTACGAGGCCCACCCCCACGGCAAAGGTCTTGGATGCACTCTCCAAACGTATGGATCTCCGCAAAGCCAGATATCTTATCGCAACCGGGACGCACAGGGACATGACCCAAGAAGAATACAACTTCGTATTCGGAAAACACTACGCGTCCCTAAAGGACAGGATAATATCTCATGATGCGAAGAAATCCGAGTGTGTGAACCTTGGCAGATCGAAGAACGGAACTCCCATGGAGGTCAACAAGATCGCAGTGGATGCCGACCGCCTCGTGATAATAACAAGCGTCGAACCGCATTATTTTGCCGGATACACAGGAGGAAGGAAATCGTTCCTTCCTGGAGTAGCGTCGTACCGCACAGTAGAAACGAACCACAAACTTGCGATGAGGAAGGAGGCTCAGTCGCTGGTCCTCAAAGGCAACCCCGTCCATGAAGATATGATGGACGCATTGGAAGTTGTCAAGGGCAAGAAGATATTCTCCATCCAGATGGTTTTGGACCGCCATCAGCACATATATAAGGTGGCCTCCGGAAGCCTGAACCCGGCCTTTGACAAGGCAGTAGAATGGGCGAACAAAGTGTTCTCTGTCCCCATACCGGAGAAAGCGGATGTTGTGATATCCGTCGCGCCGTACCCGATGGATGTGGATCTCTATCAATCGCAGAAAGCGCTGGACAACGGAAAATGGGCACTCAAGGAAGGCGGCAAGATCGTAATGGTCTCGAAATGCAGGGAAGGTGTCGGCCATCCGACTTTCCTTACGCAGCTCTCTTCTTCAAAGGATCCTAAAATAGTACTTGAGAACCTCAGCAAAGAATACAAGCTCGGGTACCACAAGGCCGCCAAGATGGCGGAGATAGCTGTTTGGGCGGACATATGGGCGGTCACCGATCTGGACCCGAAGATGATCGAGGCGGCGAACATCAAGCCGTTCCCGACGGTCGAAGCGGCAGTAAGAGAAGCACTCAGGCTTAACCCTAATGCGAAATTCATTGTTTTGGCGGACGGAAGCGTCACAATACCCAAGGTAGAGGATAAGATGTCAGATTTCAAGGCAGAACAGATAAAAGAAGTGAAAGAGGCTCTGAACACCTGCACCATGTGCGGTTTCTGTAAGGCGGTATGTCCGTCATTCAAAGCGATAGGCTGGGACTCGGCGTTATCGAGAGGAAGGATAATCCTGACCTACGGTCTGCTTGTGGGCGACATAGAGCCGGACGCATCTGTCATGGAGAACATTTACACCTGCACGACCTGTGCGGACTGCAACAGGCGCTGCCCGTCGAATGTGGACATCGTCGAGATAATAGAGACCTGCCGCCGCGACCTCGTGGCGAACGGCCACATACTGCCGAAGCACAAGTCAGTGACAGAGAGCGTAAAGAAGTACAACAACCCATATTCCGAGAAGAGGTCCGTCGCCGAGACCCTCGGAGAGAAGCCTCATAAGGCGAAGGTGGGATACTTCTCCGGATGTACGGCGACATACAGGGAGAAAGAGATCTCTAAGGCTACACTCTCGATCCTAAAGAAGCTCAAAGTGGACTATACAACGGTGAACGAGGTATGCTGCGGATCGGTCCTTCAGAGGATAGGTATCGACGAGAACGAAGTTTATAGGCTGATGAATAAGAACATAGAGGCCATCAAAGCACTCGGCATCGAGACCCTGGTATTCTCTTGTTCCGGATGCTACAGGATGTTCAAGCAGGAGTACCCAAAGCATGTGAAAGTTCCGTTCGAGGTGCTTCATATGTCGGAGTTCCTGGCCAAACAGGACCTTAAGCTGAAGTCCCTGGGCGATGTTAAGATCACATATCATGACCCCTGCCACTTGGGAAGGCACTGCGGTATATACGAGCCGCCGAGAGATGTGCTGAAGAAGTTCCCCAACGTCAATTTCAAAGAGATGAAATACAGCAAGGCGGGAAGCCACTGCTGCGGAGGCGGCGGAGGTGTCAGATCGGCATTCCCCGCGGAATCCAAAACGATCGCCTCGACAAGGCTGGACGAAGCGGACTTTGCCAATATCATAGTGACGACATGCCCGTTCTGCGTAGGGAACCTTTCGGCTGCAGTAGGGGACCGTAAGCTGAAAGTGATCGACCTGGTCGAGCTTGTCGACAAGAATCTATGAGTACATTTCCCGATCTTTGGAAAAGGCCGAGAAGCCGTCCGTTGATAGTTGGGATACTAAACCTTACCCCCGATTCCTTTTCGGACGGGGGTAAATATCTTTCAAAAAAAGATGCGCTTGAGCATGCACATTTCCTTATAAGGTCTGGCGCCGACATCATTGATATCGGAGGCGAATCCACAAGACCCGGCTCCGATGCTGTTACCGTCGAGGAAGAGCTGAGCAGGGTCATTGACGTGATCGAAGAGCTCGCATCGACTACCGACGTACCATTATCGATAGACACAACGAAACCCGTCGTTGCGGAAGCATCATTGAACGCAGGCGCGGTGATGATAAACGACATAAGCGGGCTTAGAGAAGAAGCAATGATCAGGACGGCGATCGAATATGACGCCGCAGTCGTCATCACGCATATGCACGGAACACCTAAGACATTTCTCTTCGATACGATGAGAGGCGATGCCAACGGAGAGATCAAAAGATTCCTCGGGGACAGAGCGGAATACGCAACAGGCAAAGGGATGAAGGAAGGGAATATTATCATAGACCCAGGCATCGGATTCGGCAAGACCGCCGAACAGGACATGAGCATAATAGAGAACAGCGGATGGTTCAGTGATAGGTATCCGATACTAATTGCCCCATCCAGAAAAAAGTTCCTCTCAAAATACTGTCCGGATATGGATAAAGACCAGGCCACCGCGGTCGTATCGGGCATTGCAGCCGAGAATGGAGCAGGTCTTTTGAGAGTGCACAATGTTCCATTGGTCTTATCTTATCTCGAAAACAAAAAACCTGAGAAAATCAACCATTCCTTAGGAAGAAGCCAGCTACGATGATGATCGCGACGCTCACCGCCGTTATCACGGCAAATCGAATATTGCTATTCTTATCCTTTTTGATCCTGGCCTGTTCCTTCCAGTAACAGTCCTCTGAGCAAAATGCCCTGTCAAACGGCACAGGATCCCCGCAGAACTTACAATGATCATGTTCGGGCAGTCTTATCGACATTGACCGATTATGGCGGTCATAGTTTAAATCTCTCTTGCCGGTTTAAGCTGAAAGCTGGCAGCCCAACCGTTTTATACCGAAAGAAAATGGTCGGTCTGTGAAAGTGCGGGAATATGACGCCGACAGATTCGACAGGATGAGAAGGATCGATTGGTTGGACATGGTGAGGATACAGAGTGCAAGGTGCCTCGTGGTCGGCGCCGGCGCGCTCGGGAATGAGGTAATGAAATGCATGCTGCTGGCAGGTTTCAGGGATATTACAATAGTAGATATGGACGAGGTCGTTGTCTCTAACCTAAGCAGGTGCGTGTTCTTCAGAGAAAGCGATAACGGGAAAAAGAAAGCGGAAGTTGTTGCCGAAAGGGCGGCAGACCTCTATCCGGGGTCAAAGATAACTCCGATCACAGCGAAGATACAGGATCTGGATGATTGGGAATTCGATCTCGTATTCGGGTGTTTGGACAACATCACGGCAAGGTTGCATGTGAACTCCCATGCAAGGTACAATAAGATACCCTACATCGATGGCGCCACCGACGGGTTCAGAGGGAAAGTGCAAGTTGTGTTGGAAACAGGTCCCTGTTTGGAGTGCGGGATGAACAGCAGCCATATGAAGGTCATGGACGAAAGGTTCTCATGTACGGGAGAGGGGTCCGTCTTCATTCCGAAGTTCGCAGCAGAGATAACGACCACATCGATAATCGCAGCTACTCAGGTAAGAGAAGCAATAAAACTATTATCAGGGAGAAGAGATTCCTGCGTCAGGAATGTCATGTATTATGACGGGCTGTCGGGGGCTATGGCGGATCTTGAGATCTCTGAGGACAGCAGCTGTCCGAACCACTTTACAGAGGGATCAAAATGACCGTAAGAGTCACCGTAGTGAACACAATGAATGGTTCATCCATAAGGATGGAATTGGAATCTTATGAGTCCGTCGAGGACATAATAGACACCGCCGCAGAATACTGGGGCAAGGCCGCGGGAGCTTATGTTCTCAGAAAAGGGTCCAAGCTTCTGAACAAGAAACAGAAGATCGGGGATATCAATCTCAAAGATGATGACAAGATCGAAATGATCCCCGACCCGGAAGGCGGTAGCTGAGATGGGTCTGGTGAGACAGGTACTGATAAAAAGGATCAACAACGAGATCCTCGGTCTGAAATCTCACCTTAATGTCAGGATAAAAGAAGTGCCCGATGATGTAGAGTTCCCGATCGAAATAAGGATCGCACTGAAGAACATCCCCGCAAGAATATCAAAGGATCAGGTGAGCGGCGAACACATCCTGTCCATTATTGTTACCGAGAACTATCCGTACGAAAGGCCCAGAGCCAAATGGATGACGCCGATATTCCATCCGAACATAATGATGCCGGAGGACGGCGGATATGTCTGCGTCAAAATGTTGGACGATTGGTCATTCGGTTCATCTTTGTTATCATTCGTGAGAGGCGTGGAACAGCTGATATCGGAACCGAACCCGAAGAATCCCTTTGGTACGGACTCATGCCTGGAGGCGGCGAAGTGGTACTCGGCGAATAAACCCAGGATCGAAGCCGAGGTCAATTACGGTGGGCGCAATGCCTAAGATAATCTCTTCCGATACCCCGGAGATAGAATTCAGGAAAAGACCGGTAAAGGGTGTTAATCTGTTTGTAAGCGAGAGTGTGATAACGGCGATGACAGAACACGCCGAATCCGGATATGCGGAGAACAAAGAGGTCATGGGGCTGTTGGCAGGTTATATTTTCAAGGACGATGAGGGGATGTATGTCCGCATCGAGGATGCCGTGACGTCGGAACTCGAAGCGGACGAGGTGAGCGTGAGATTCAAAAAAGAAAATCTTGAAGAACTTTTTGACTCTATTGACAATTGCGAGGGCGACGCGGTTGTCGGATGGTACCATTCTCATCTCGGTATCGGATGTTATCTTTCGGAAGTTGACATAAGGACGCACATGGGATTATTCGGAGGGGAGATAGGGTTTGCGGTCGTAATAGACCCTTCCGATTCGACCCTTGCTGTTTTCTCATGCGATGACTACAAACCAAAAATCGTCTCGATGATAGTGTTCAACTGATCATACCCAGATGGCATGTCTTTTCCGCATGTCCTCTTCCGTGACATTAAGTCTCCGCATCAGTTCCGGTACGATGCAGTCGAAGAAGAAAAGAACGGTATCCTCGAAGATCGTACCCAGCGGTGCCAATTTGGAATCGGCCTCGTACTTTGTGATATTAAAGATGATTGTAGTGTTGGAGGCGGCGGCAAGTTTGCTTGTCCCGGACGATGTCAGCGATACTACATGTGACCCGACGCGCCTGGCTATTTCGGCCGTTTGAACAACGGACATAGTCCGCCCGGTGTTAGAGATCAATAGTGTAAGATCGTTCTTTCCGATGATCGGGGTGGTCATGTCTCCGACGAAATGTACGTTCAATCCCAGCTGCACCATCCTCACGGAAAACAACTGTCCGATGAGACCGGACCTTCCGGAACCGTAAACAAAGATCTTTTCCTTTGAGATTATGAGGTCGATCAGAACATTCCATTCGCTCTCCGGGATGGAATAAACTACCGCCTTACAGCGCTCTTTGAGATAATCCATCGTCTCCCGCAAGGTTTCATTCCTCTGCCGCTGCGGCCAGTTCGGCCTTTTTCTTCTCTTTAAGTGCTTTGGCCACTCTTTTGCTCAGTACCCTTTCATTAATGATCCTCATATACATCGCATCATGTTCCAGCAAGGGGGAGGACGATATTATCGTCGCATCCGGATTGAGGGTGCAGAGTGCTTCCGCCAATGGTTCGAATTTCAAATCCCCTTTCTTGATAGGGGTGAGCCTCTTCTCATTTCCGTCGCTGTATTCAACACCTGCAAATGCGGCGTGAATACTGCTTTTACAATACGGCTCCACCTGCTGAATCAGGTCAATAAAATCCTCCGGTTCTGTAAGCGAACCGTTGGTCCTTGAGTGGTGGTGCGGGAAGTTTATGACCGGAACAATGCCGTCAATCGAATCGCATAGATCCAATATCTGATCCAATGACCCGTATGCGGACTGGTGGCCGGTGATCTCCACTCCGAGCTTAGGGCGGATCTTGTTGTCTTTCCACCATTCCATAATGGCTGCCACATTTTCCTCGATGTTCGCATCCGTTTCTTCTCTGGACATCTTTCCTGTGTACAGACCGAGGCCTGTCACCACGATATCTCCGTCTAGGGCATTAACAATGGTTGCCGCTCTTCTGATGTTGTCGATGCACGACTCGGTGATCTCGGTGTTCATACCCAGATCCATGTAATAGGGAGTATGCAGTGAAACACTTACATCCAATCTTTTTGCGATCTCTCCGATACCGTAGAGTTCGCCGAAGCTGTTGGTTATTCCGGACGGCATATAGATAAGGACATCATCCTCTTCGACGATCTCCTCCGGGTCAGATATTATCTCGCCGTCCCTGTCCACTTCAACGACGAATCCCTCTTCAATGTCCATGATCCTGATGCCTATCTCTTCCTCATTGGGGACCCTTCCGTAAACGCCCGCCCTCACCATCTGGATGCCGAGTGCGTTCAGACTGAGGTTATGTACATCCTCGATCCCATCTTTCAATGTTCGTCCTTTACAAGACAGGGGTATTCCGGCAGGTCCGAATCTTATCATGGCATCACCGATAATAACATGGGAATGCAGGAAGGTATTAAAACATGTGTACGCACATAATAGGGAAAAAAGATAAAAGGAATTCAGGATAGTTTTATAAACAACCTATTCATACGACGGTTACCCGTGTCGGGAGAGTCAGAATATGAGTGGAATCAAAACAAACCCCCAGCTCGTTGCCTTGATCTTCGATCTTAAGGCAAAGACAAGGGAGAACGAGGCCGCTATCTGGCGAGACATAGCGCTTAGGCTTGAAAAACCGAAAAGGAACTGGGCCGAAGCGAACCTCAGCAAACTGGAAAGGTATGCACAGGACGGAGAGACGATACTTGTCCCCGGAAAAGTTCTCGCAGCAGGAAGCGTAACCAAAAAATTAACAGTGGCAGCATACGATTTCTCGGATGCGGCAGCAGCAGGTATCAAAGCTGCCGGAGGAGAGACGATGACAATAAGAGAGCTCATGGAGAACAACCCCAAGGGCTCCGGCGTGAGGATCATGAGGTGATATGTATGGTTACAGTCATTGATGCAAAAGGATTGGTCTACGGAAGGCTTGCAAGCAACATCGCAGAGATGGTCCTGGCAGGAGAGGAAGTAGTGGTCCTCAACGCTGAACAGATAATCATAACGGGGAACAGAGATGTGGTCTTTGCTTACTTCAAACAGAAAGTTGACCACGGAGACACCACAAAGAGAAAGGGGCCATTCTACCCCCGCAGAGCGGATCTGCTCTTCAAACGCTGCGTAAGAGGAATGATACACTTCCAGAACACAACCGGAAGGGAAGCATACAGGAGGCTCCACGTTTACGTCGGAACTCCCAAACAGTTCGAGTCATGCGAGAAACTGAGGCCCGAAGAGGCGATCAGAGAGATCACCGGCAAATATACGACCCTGGGAGCCGTTTCAAAATTCCTGGGATCCAATGTGAGATGATCCTATGGAGCACGTAAACACAAGCGGAAAAAGAAAGACGGCCATCGCAAGGGCAACCGTCAAAGAAGGTACCGGAAAGGTAACGATTAACAAGACGCCGCTGGAGATATACAGCCCCGAGCTTGCAAAGCTCAAGATCCTGGAGCCCCTCGGCCTCGTGCCGGAGAAGGCTGAAAAAGTGGATATATCTGTATTGGTCAACGGCGGAGGGGTCATGGGTCAGGCGGCAGCAGCAAGAACAGCTATCGCAAGAGGACTCGTAGACTTCTACAAGGACGAGGAGCTTGAGGCAGTGTTCAGAGCGTATGACAGGACACTGATCATCAACGACACAAGAAGGAAACTTCCGAAGAACCCCCTCGGACACGGTGCTCGTGCCAAGAAGCAGAAGTCATACCGTTAAGGTGATATCATGATAATACCGGTGAGATGTTTCACATGCGGAAAGGTGGTTGGAAGCGCCTACCCCGAGTACGTTAAACGCGTAGGAATGGGAGAGAACCCCAAGGATGTCCTGGACAGCCTGGGGTTCGAGAGATACTGCTGCCGCAGGATGATCGTATCCCACGCAGACCTCATCGGAGAGATAGCACCTCTCGGATAAACCTCTTAAAACAAACTAATTTATGGGCCCGTGGGGTAGCTTGGTATCCTTGCAGCTTGGGGTGCTGTTGACTCCAGTTCAAATCTGGACGGGCTCACCTATTTTCACAGCCAGCACTTAAATGTATTGGATCAATAACTTTCATCTGCAAAAATAAGAGATTGTAAAAATCGGTTATTTATTATCTTTTTTGTTTAACTTTTTAACTTTTTGAATACTTTAAATGATAGGTCATCATTAGAAAAAACTAAAAGTTAAATTCAAGTCAAAAGTCAAATCAACATGAAAGTTACAAAGTAAATACAGAATTACAGCAGGGTCGAGACATAAAAAGCAATTGAGGGCACAATGGCCGTTATTGATTGAGATATTATCTACTGCTTTCAATTTACATTCGTTTGTTATCATTATAGCAAACCATAGACAAAAATGAGCGCATGAATTTATCTAAACAACAATTGTAATGTGCTTTAATACATTTATGGAATTATGCTCCGTTCGCCTTTTTTAGCGGTAGCCAGCAAAACGATCCAATGATGACAGGCATTATAGAGTGAATTATACGACAGATTAAATGTCCCGAATGAGTACATGTGAATGCTATGTCCTTTCAAAGAAGGGCAAAAAAAGAGAGGTTGTGAAAATGACTAAAAAGAAGGACACAAAGGTAAAAGAGATCGAACCGACCGAAGAACAGATCAAAGCCACAGAGATCCTCATGATGATAGACGGCATGGGTACCGCCGGCCGCGAAATACTCAGAAAAGAGCTTGAAATAAACAGAAAAGGCCTAATAGATATCAAGATCAAACTCGGCGAGATCCTGGAAGGAAAAGGAGCGATGGATAAGAACGAGTTCTTCTGGTTGCGCGAGATAACACTGGATATATTCCTTGATGTGCTTGAGGATGAAGAAGATGAATGGGAAGACGATGACTTTGAGATAGACATCGAGGAAGACGATGAAGAGGATGATGAAGAGGACTGATCAGCACCAGCCCCGAAACATGTGACCGATCCATCTAAACGAGGCTTTTTACAGCCTCGTTGAAACTTTTCTTTGAGAAACAAACACTCAGGGCAAGGTCATCGCCCATGCAGCCATCCTTTTATTTCGTGCTTTTGTGAAATCAGAAGCGTTTTTCATATATTCTTTGTATTCGGTCACACTGTTAGGCAGCGGCGGCGTCGAACCGAAGTCTCTGAACGGGAGCCAAAAACGTACATTTTCATCTTCGTCGACAATGTCGTCAAGAAGGAAGAACTCCACATACCCGCGGAAGTCAGTGAACAGTCTGAAGAAATCGGTATATCTGTCAAAACAATCCCGCAATGGATTTTTTTCTCCGATATACCAGCGCCTTATACACTCAAGTGTAAAGTCGAAACGGTCCTTTATGAGGCCGTTGAACCCGCGCTCTACATTTATTGTGGCTTTGTTGTCTATTTTGTTCGATGGGAACACCAAATATGCTCCGATGGTGCAGACAAGATCGTAGAAAGCATCTATATCATGCTTAGGTAATGAACCGACCACTTCCGTCATATGCCCATTCTTCAGGCGGGAATATGTGTGGACGATCGAATCGCTGGAAAGTGAAAAAGTACCGATTTCCGAACTATGGAACAGCCTGTAAGGCGGTGCCGAGCTGACTGTGAGATCGAACATCCTGCCGTCAGGCAGCGGCTTGCTCCAAAGCAATTTGTGATAATCGCGCAAGATAGGATCGGTCATGTCAGCATCCTTGCCGCCGGTCCAATCTGCTTTGTATGAGGTATCGATCTTCATCTTATCGAACAGTAAGCGGTCTCAATACAAAAATAACGATGCAATCCCGAAGCGGTAGGAGCGTGGGATGATCGGAAAGGGACATAATCATCGAACCCATTTCGGATGTAGAAAAAGCAACCTGCGAACAATGATGATCCGAATGAAACGAATTTACGAACATATGGATCCGACAGATGGCTGTCGCGTGCGTGTTGATCGGTTGTAGCCGCGCGATATAAAGAAAGAGGACGCCGGTATTGACATATGGGAAAGGACATTGCGCCGACGAACGATCGTGAAAAGATCTTCACAGTCGGAATATATCCCGTTCGGAGTTCGGAGAAAGGTACAGAACAGAATTATCGAACAACCCCGCTTAAGATGATTTTGTTGATAAGATAAAGTATAGAAAGAAACGACCCTGCTTTTTGCCGGGAGGGACACAGAGCATACACAAGCAAAGGTGATCCCGGAGATACTAAACAAAAAGGTCTGTTCTAATGATAAATAATTATTATAATGTATAATAATATACATCAATGTACTAATAATTAAATAGATGATTACAATAGTCCAATCAAAGGAAGGTATCAAATGATAAAACCATCTTTGGAAGACGCGAAGAGACTGTCTCAAGGCTATACGCTTGTGCCTATGGCATTAGAGATATTCTCCGACCAAAAAACGCCAATCGAAATAATCAGGAACATCCGGAGTCTGGGGGGTTCCTGTTTCATACTTGAGAGTGTAAACGGCGGAGAAGGATGGGGACGTTATACTTTCCTTGGCTACAACCCGATAATCAACGTCTACGGCACGGGTAATACTGTCGTAATAAAGAGCGGCCGCGAATCAAAGGAAGAGAAACGCAACCCGATAGAGGTTGTAAAAGAACTGATCGGAAAATACAAAAGCCCGAATGTTCCTGGACTTCCGCCGTTTACAGGTGGATTCGTGGGGTATTTCTCATACGACTTTGTGCAGAACTGCATCCCCGGTCTGAAACTGAGGTCCAAGAATGAAGAAGGGTTCAGGGACTTCCACCTGATGCTGATCGACAAGGTAATAGCATTCGATCACCTGAAACAGAAGATGTATGTGATTGCGAACATCCCGGTGGAAGACATAGAGAACGGCTACTCCAAAGGATTCCAGGATCTTAACGATCTCGCAAGGACGATCCTATCAGGCTCCAAACCGCAAGACGAACACTGTTCATGCGGTGAGTTCACCTCGATGTTCACGGAAGGGGACTTCAAAGAGATGGTATTGAAGATAAAATCTCACATCTTTGAAGGAGATATTTTCCAGGCGGTAGTTTCCAACAGGTTCAAAGCACCGTTCAAGGGAAGCCTGATCAACACGTACAGGATGCTGAGAACGATCAATCCGTCGCCGTACATGGTGTACATGCGTGCGGATGATGTCGAGATAGCATGCTCTTCCCCCGAAACGTTGGCATCTTTACAGAACGGGGAGGTCAGTTCGTTTCCGCTCGCAGGAACATGCCCGCGCGGGAAGACGGAAGAAGAGGACAAAGCATTGATCGAAGCTCTTCTGAAAGACGAAAAAGAGCTGGCGGAGCATGATATGCTTGTAGATCTCGCTCGTAACGATATAGGGAAGGTATGCAAATTCGGCACGGTAAAGGTTCGCGATTATAGAGCCATCAAGAAATATTCGCATGTTAGTCATATATCCTCTCATGTGACAGGAGAGATCCGCGATGATGTCGACGCACTTGATGTGCTTATGGCCTCGCTTCCCGCAGGAACGCTTTCTGGGGCGCCCAAGAAGCGCGCATGTGAGATAATCGATGAAGCGGAGGGAAGGAGGCGCGGAATTTACGGCGGCGCGATAGGATACATTGACTTCACGGGGAACATGGATATGTGCATCGGCATCAGAATGGCCGTGCTGAAGAAAGGTAATGTGTTCGTACAGGCAGGAGCGGGGATCGTGGCCGACAGCGTTCCAGAAAAGGAATATGCCGAGACTCGGAACAAAGCTCGCGCAGTAATGAAAGCGCTGAATGATGCGGGAGGGCTCTGATGTTACTAATTATAGATAATTATGACAGTTTCACATACAATCTCTATCAGATTGCAGGATTGTTCACGGCGGACATAAAAGTGGTACTCAATGATAAGTTCACAGTGAAGGAGATCGAGGAGATGGATCCGTCACACATCATCATCTCTCCCGGCCCGGGAAGACCGGAAGATGCAGGAATATGTGAGGAAGTGATCCTCGCATTCCAACGGAAGGTCCCGTTACTGGGGATATGTCTGGGACATCAGGCGATTTGCCAAGCATACGGGTCAGTGGTCACCTATGCAAAGGAACTTGTTCATGGTAAGAGATGTGCGGTCCACATTGCGAACGGGAACCCGATATTCCGCCACCTCCCGCCGATGCTCGAGGCCGGCCGTTACCATTCGCTGGCAGTTGATCGTTCTACTATCCCGGATGAATTGTTGGTTATAGCAGAGACGGATGACGGCGAAGTAATGGGAGTAAAACACCGCAGCTACGACGTGTTCGGGCTGCAGTTCCATCCCGAGTCGATACTTACCAAGGGCGGCGAGAAGATAATCGAGAACTTCCTGAAGATCGGAGGCGGTCTCCAATGATCGAGCGTGCAATATATGATATTGTCGCGGGCAAGCACCTGAGTCTCGATGACACAAAAGAAGTGATGCTGCAGATAATGGACGGAAAGGCAACAGATGCTCAGATGGGAGCGTTCCTTGCGGCAATGCGCCTTAAAGGAGAGACGATCGAGGAGATCACGGCCTGTGCCGAAGTAATGAGGGAAAAGAGCATGAAACTGCACCCGAAAACAGATGTGCTGGATATAGTGGGTACGGGAGGTGACGAACTGTTCACTTTCAATATCTCGACAGTATCCTCGTTTGTTGTGGCTGCGGCGGGAGTGCCGGTCGCAAAGCATGGCAACCGCAGTGTCTCCAGTAAATGCGGAAGCGCAGATGTGCTTGAGGCACTGGGTGCGAACATTACGTTGAACGCAGAGCAGAGCGAGCGCGTCCTGAATAAAGTGGGGATGTGTTTCATGCTGTCTCAGGTCTACCATTCAGCGATGAAGCATGTCGCACACGTACGCAAGGAATTGGGCGTTCGAACGATATTCAACATCCTTGGGCCCCTGGCCAATCCCGCCGGTGCGAACATGCAGCTCCTCGGAGTGTACGACGAGAATCTCGTTGAACCGCTGGCGAGAGTGCTGAGCAACCTCGGCGTTAAACGCGCGATGGTCGTGCACGGCCATGACGGACTGGATGAGATCACTCTCACCAAAACATCGACGATATGCGAAGTATCGGACGGGATGCTGAACAGTTATTTCGTGACGCCCGAACAGTTCGGACTGACCAGATGCAAGATTGAAGACCTGGTCGGCGGTGGGCCGCCGGAGAACGCGGAGATAGCAAGGAACATCCTTTCCGGCGAAAAAGGGCCGAAGAGGGACATAGTTGTTATGAACGCGGCATGCTGCATATACATGGGGAAGAACAACATCACTATGAGAGAATGCGTCCGGCTGGCGCAGGAACTGCTTGACAACGGAAGCGCAATGCGCAAATTGGAAGAGTTCGTCCGTGCCACCAACGAGGCAGGGAAATGAACATTCTGGACAGGATCGTCGCTTCAACAAAGAAGAGGGTCGAGAGGGATAAGGCAGCGGGAATGCCTACAGGAAACTCGGTCAAAAGGCAGCATTTTATTTTCGAAAAGAGCCTCCGCGGTCCCGACATCTCATTCATATGCGAGGTGAAGAAAGCATCTCCTTCGAAGGGGGTGATCGCAGAAGATTTCCCATATCTGGATATAGCAAAAGAATATGAGGGGGCGGGAGCCTCGGCAATATCCGTTCTGACGGAACCGGAGTTCTTTCGGGGGGCGGACGAATATCTGAAGGAGATCAGGAAATCGGTTGACATACCCATACTCCGCAAGGACTTCGTCATCGACAAATTCCAGATCGAACAATCATCCCGCTTCGGTGCGGAT